>Ga0265780_10008810_pt1 | contig 12208 bp, 16 predicted proteins | sample P1T30metagenome_FD_192432 | JGI IMG/M metagenome (GOLD analysis project Ga0265780, IMG submission 192432) | Plant litter microbial communities from East Loma Ridge, Irvine, California - P1 T30 | ecosystem: Environmental > Terrestrial > Plant litter > Unclassified | place: USA: California... | reverse complement strand
GAGGTAACCGATCACGAATTTTTGCGGAGCCTAGTGAGGGTTTCTTATTGCATGACGTCTGCTTTGATAGCAAAGGACGAGTGTGCATGTGTTGACGATGTCTGGACGGGGCTAGAGGAACGAGGATATGTATAGCGACAATGTCGGAAGGAAAACACATTGAAGGAGCCAACAATGCTATCTTCGAGTTGCTAATCGTCAGTTCATTCATCTATCTACTTCATCAAATACGCATCACGATCCCACAAACGCCTGCTATCGCTCGAGTGCACTCCAAGACCAACGCTTTCCTCACTCCCACATGTCCACTCCCCCATCTTCCAATGCCTACGTTCACTTTCCCACCGTCAAAAATAACCTATCCCCAATATCCCCCAAGCCAGGCTTAATCATACCCCTCTCATCCACATCCTCATCACACCCACCCACCCAAACACTAACCCCCTCCTCCCACTCCTCACACGCCCTCCTAAGCCCCTCCTCCGTCGCAAGCACACTTACAACAATAATGCGCTTCACGCCCCAATCCCTTAGTGAATCGATCGCCGCACACGCCGTTGCGCCCGTCGCTATCACCGGGTCCACGATGATCGCGAGGTCGGGTAACGACGGGTTCTGGCTTGAGGTCGAGTGGTATGGCAGGTTGTTGTAGTACTCGACGGGCTGGAGGGTTGATTTCTCGCGGTACATGCCGAGGTGGTGGACGGGTACGGGGGCGGGGAGGAGGGATTGGAGGGCGGGGACCATGCTGAGGCCGGAGCGGAGGATGGGGACGAGGGATATGGATGCGGGCATGGGGGAGGTTGTTTGCTTGGTGTATGTGTAGCCTAGGGGGGACTTGTCCTATTGTTCACTTGTTGTTAGCATCGCGGTGCTTTCTACATTAGTCAAGTCGGAGCATATGTATTGTGTTGTGATGGTGTATATGTGGGGACGTATAGGTGGGGGTTTGTGCAACGCGCTTTATGGTCATGAAGTCAAAGAGGATGCTATGGGGAAACACTCACGGTGCCATCTTCCTGCGCCTTCAGACCCGCGCCGAGCGCCTCGTACCCAACCATGAGGGCGATTTCATGCACGAGTGTCTGCGCATCTCTGGACCCTGTACTCGCGGATCGGAGCTGCGAGAGCTTCGCCTGGAGACATGGGTGCGTCGAGATGTGTGCGTTTTTGGGTATTGAAGACATGTCTACAGCCTCAAACAATCTAGCTTCAGCTTTGCAAGAAGTATGTCGAAAGAAGCGGTTTGCTGTCAAGCTGTCTTCGAGGGGCAGGTGATTGATAGACCATAGCTCCACGCCATCCATGCGATAACAGCCTCGCTCGGGCGCCCAGTCCCAGCTCGGCTGCATGCATAATGCTTAGCAAGGCCATCCCTGCATGTATCGGAGGATACGAAGTAGAGCGACGACTGCATTCGTGAACCCAATACACTTTTGGGCGCAATCATAAGAAACCATATTAAGATGTCGGACTCCTTACTATGGCGCGCGCGCCGCCGTACCAGTCTTCTTCTTCGTCCTCGTTGCTGTTGTTACTGTTCTGCCTTCTGGTAAGGCGAAGCGACGGGCATTCGGCTTCAGTGCGTCATTGCGCATGCCTCTCAGACGGAAATGACACTCAGCAAAGACAACGACAACCATGACGACGAAGACCCTCCTTCACGGCGTGAATCCCACTTCAACCAGCAGCGCTCCTCGCTGCGATCCGACCAATCCGACCCTATCCACGCGCGCTCTAGACCGCACAGTAAACACCGCCTCGAGGACTTCGATATCCTCGGCAACACCACGCACACAGACCGCGCAGACAGCGAGACTCTCCCATCCCCTGCATCCCCCGCGCCCAACGTCCCGCGCACGCGCTCACGACAAGGCAAACCACGAAGTCACGCCAAAAGCTCCCACCGACGCACGCCCGACGACGCAGAATCGTGGCGCAATCCATACAAAATACTCACACAGCCAGCCATCCCATTACACGACTTCCAACCAAAAAGTAGAAGGGAATATGCACATGCGAGTAGTACGCCGCCATCACGTGGCTCGCGCGCTCGTCCACATCCAAAAGACCGCGCCGACACGCCGGGCAGCCAGCTAGACATCACCGCTTTACCCAGCATGCACGAAGCCAGCAGGCCCGACGACCCACCCACAGCCCCTAAATCCCGCGTCGCCACGGAATTATACACGATTTCATACCTCATATTCTTCGCTATACTCGGCACACTCGCGCGTCTAGGCCTCCAGGCACTAACATTCTACCCCGGCGCGCCCGTAATTTTCTCAGAGCTATGGGCTAATGTCGCTGGAACGTTTATCATCGGTCTCCTAGCTGAAGACAGGCGCTTGTTTCACGCGGAATGGGGACGAAATACCCGTGAACGTGACGACGACGAAGAACGTGTCCCTGAGCCCGACGACCGACCTGCTGAATACCACGCTCAGCAAGGAAAAAGACACGCCAAAATCAAAAAGACAATACCCCTCTACATCGGCCTAGCAACCGGCCTCAGCGGCTCCCTAACCTCCTTCTCCTCCTTCCAACGCGACATCTTCCTCGCCCTCTCAAACGACCTAGCTACACCCTCCCTCCCCACCCTCTCTCCCACGCCACGACACGCCGGGTACTCCGTAATGTCCGTCCTGGCAGTTATACTCGTTACCATCTCAGCGTGCTACGCAGCGCTGAAAGTAGGCGCGCATGTAGCTCTCGCATGCCAGCCCATCACGCCTGTCCTCCCATTTCGATTTACGCGAAGGTTTTTGGATCCGTGTATTGTTTTTCTGGGCTGGGGGTGCTGGATAGGCGCGATACTCATGACTATATTCCCGCCAGCCTCGCACAGCGCGTGGCGCGCACAAGTCCTTTTCGCACTCGTTTTCGCGCCACTGGGCTGTCTGGCACGATACTACACTTCCCTCTTCCTCAATCCCATCCTGCCCTCGTTCCCACTCGGTACTTTTACCGTAAACATGTTCGGCACAGCGGTACTCGGTATGGCGTATGGGTTGCAGCGCGTGCGGTTTCAGGGTAGTGGTGTTGTTGGGTGTCAGGTGCTGCAGGGCATTGAGGACGGGTTTTGCGGGTGCATGACTACGGTTTCGACGTGGATACTGGAATTGGACGGACTTAGGATGGGAAGGGCGTGGGTGTATGGGGTTGTGAGTGTGGGTGCAGGGATGGGGTTGCTGGTTGCGATTATGGGGGGTGTGAGGTGGAGTGTTGGGTGGGAGGGGGTTGTTTGTACGTGATGTGGGAGCTGGTATCTCGAGATGGATTTGTTTTTGTAAGTGTGAAGGATGGTGGACGTTAGATGTATGATGGTAGATAGATGTGACGACGCATAATGTATATTCATGAAGAGATTCCACAGCAGCAGCGCAGTACGACGTGAGAGGACCTCAGCACACACGCGTGCAGCCCTAGCATCATCCTCATGGTACTGAAATACTCCATCCCCCAGCCTTCAGCTACAGCCACTCCACTTCATGTAGATAAAAGACATACACAATCTCCGTACAGTAAGATCAAGGCTCGGACATTTGACGTTCCTTACTTGTGGTCTTACCTTGCATTCTAATACTTACATGCCTACCCAGCACCATTTATATAAAGAAACAGGAGTACTAAAACACGCCGAAGAAAAAAGGTCACCTTTGCCTCACCCTTCCGATACCATGCGTGTTTTTGTCGAAAGAAAGAAAGTCCATACCCTTTGCTTGAAAGATTGCCGAGTCCGTGTTGCCCAGTAATGTTGCGCTGACTGTCAAGAAGCTGTACCTTCTTTTACCGTTGAATTGCCTAAAGGATGCGCAAGTATAGAAGTCGAATGTCTGCTGTCTGCTGTCTGCTGTCTGCTGTCTGCTGTCGAGATGGCGAAGGGTCTGAGATCGAGTGATGTATGCGCTTACCCTCTCAAGGTTCGAACATGACGTGTCTTACCCTCATTGACTCGAAACGATGAGGCGAAAGAAAGGAGCATGATCTTGACAAACCCAATGCGACGGCAACTAGTACCTCCGACGCGTCCTCGGATCGTCGTAGTTGTCGCCCTCGTATCCACGCTTCCGGGAGTTGTCGTCGCGGCCATACCCACCGTCGCGACCGGCGTCGCGTGGAGGTCGCTCTCTGCCCAGCGGTTCGTTGTTAGCGCCGCTGGAGCCTCGATCGTATCCGCCACCACCGCCTCCTCCTCGTCGGTCGTCGCCGTATCGGCTGCCTCCTCCAGAAGAGCGGTCGCCGCCGCCGTATCCGCGCGAACCCCCTCCGAAACCACCGCCCTCTCGTGGCCCACGCGGACCGGCCGGAGCGCCGTCTGGGGGTCCGTAGCCGTTTGACTGGTAGCCGATACCACCTCGTCCACCTCCATAACCTCCTCGACCACCTCGATCGCCGCCGAAACCACCTCCTCGGCCTCCCCCAAAACCGCCGCCTCGATCTCCCCCAAAACCGCCGCGACCTCCTCCTCGCCCGCCGAACCCTCCGCTCTGGAATCCGCCGCCACGACCGCCGAATCCTCCAGGCCCAGCAGGCGCGCCGAAGCCGCCAGGACCAGATGGCCCGCGAGCAGAGGGTCCCTTGGTGTAGCCACGACCACCCAGGCCGCCGCCGAAGCGACGCGGGCGCCAGCCAGAGACGGTGCGACCGCGCTCGACGTCGACAAGCACGCGTCGGTCCTTGATCTTGATGCCGTCGGTCTCCTTGTAGGCGGCCTTCATGTCTTTCTCGCGCTCGTAAACGATGAACGCGTAGCCGCGCTTTCGCTTCTTGGGCGGCGCGTCGGTCGGCGCAGTGATGTCCTCGACGATCCTGATGCGCTCGATGGGACCGTAGCGGCCGAATTCGCGCTCGAGGTCGTCCGAGGTGACGCCGTACGCCAGCCGCGAAACAAAGAGTGTCTTGAAAGCGTCGCCCTGTACCTTGGGGTCATCGGTGGGCTTGTCTGTGATGTGTGAGCGGGTGTGATGGAGAAGTAGGGGTGAGAGTGAAAGTTAGTGAGAGACGTACACAGCGAATCGACATCAGTAAGCAGCCTCTCCTGTTTCTCCTTCTTCTCGAGCTTCTTGCGGTCGCGCGTCTGCAGCCAGCTATCACTCGGCACGTAGCCGTCATTATCCTTGTATTCGCGCATGGCCTGCAGGTACTGGCCGACGCCCGAGATCTTGGGCGTGCAGCGCTTCTCCGGCGCGTGGTCAATGGGCTCAACCCAGCGCAGCGGCGGCCGCGGCGCGAAGAGGTTCAGCAGCATCGGCGGGAGTTGGTACGTCATCTTGGGCGATGGTTGCTGGTGATGCGCGCCAGCTCGCGATGTGGTGTAGTTGAAAAGGGGGTTGTGAGTGAGTGACGATGAAGTTGGTGAGAGTGTCGAGGGAGATGCGACCGCGCGGAGGTTAGCGGCAGGCGCCAAATTGCGCACGTGACACGTGAACGCCGGACTTTTGGATGTCGACGGCGACACTGCACTTCACAGCCGCCATCGATCGCCAACATGCCTCTGTCGGCCATCAAGACGGTCGCCAAGTCGCAGGTACGCTCTCACTCCCAACCATCCATCCACACTTCCACTGCGCGTGCTAATCCCCGCAGAATGGCGTCGGCTCCTTCATCCTGCCCTGCAAGTCCCTCAGCTTCCACTACTGCAACTGGTGGGGCTCCTCGCGCGGCATGAACTCCTTCATAAAAGCCTCGCTGCCCACCTTTGCCCGCAACAACCCACAGATCGAAATCTCAGTCAGCCCGCGGCCGCGCCACCACCCCGTCATCATCGCGCACTACATCAACGGCACGTCGCGGAATATATGCGTCAAGAACCTGCAGAACGAGGGCGTGAGGGAGAAGGCCGAGATACTGCGGAATAGCACTGGTGAGAAGAACAGGAAGGCGGGCAAGCCGGTGACTAGTGTGAATGAGAGCGTGAGGGGCATTTGGGATCCGTTCCATGGCGCGAGGGTGCAGATATGAGAGTAGTTTTCGAGGGAGATAGGCACGAACTCAATGGGCTATGTAGGAGGGACTTGGGCATAGCATTGGCGGCGCATTTCACATACACACACGGTTGCTGTACAAGACTGTACAAACAATACAACCACTTCGACATATTGTTATTTTTCGGCGACTGACCAGTTGGAAACTCCTCTTAGATTTCATACGTCACTTGAGAATCACGAACTATTCAAACTTCCTCATTCATCATGTCTCAGATCTCAACAGTATTTCATATCTCTACATCTTCATGTTTCCCACCCTCTCCAACCCATGGACCCTCACAACCGACCATGCATTCATGCCTGATTCGCATTGATGATATCCACAAACGCAGGCTTCAAGCTCGCGCCGCCCACCAAGAAGCCATCGATATCCGCCTGCTTCGCCAACTCGTTGCAGTTCTTCTCGCTCACGCTGCCGCCGTACAAGATGCGCGTCTTGTCAGCTGCCTCGGAGGACACTTCCTTCTTGAGCCAGCTGCGGATCGCGGCGTGCACTTCTTGCGCTTGCTCGGTGGTTGCGACTTTGCCGGTGCCGATGGCCCTGGGATAACGTTAGTCTGGCGGTAAGTCTAAAGGGATGTGGTGGTGAAATTGTTGGTAAGGTGTTTGCGAGTGGGAACGGGTAGGAAGGGAAGGGAATATAACGTACCAAATCGGCTCATACGCCACCACAATCTTACTCCAATCCTTAACCTTATCCGCCACAGCCTTAAGCTGCTTGGTCACCACCTCAACCGTACTCCCATTCTCGCGCTGCTCCAGGCTCTCACCACAGCACAAAATGACGCCCAACCCACAGTCCAGCGCCGCCTTCGTCTTGGAAGCCACGAAAGAGTCGTCTTCCTGCAAGATGACCCGGCGCTCAGAGTGGCCCAGGATCGTCCACGTGATGCCGCTGTCCTTGAGCTGGTCCGCGGAGATCTCGCCCGTGAAGGCGCCAGATGGCTTGTCGAAGATGTTTTGCGCGGCGACTTCGAGGCCGGGGCGGAGGTGCTCGCGCGCGAGGAGGAGGTAGAGGGCGGGTGGGGCGACGACGACCTCTGGTGGTGTGTTAGGTTTGCTTTTGGTGGTTGCGCTTGGGGCTTAGGTAGACTTACCAGTGTTGGGGTCGAGCTTCGCGTCGTTCAGGTTTCCGAGGATCTCTTTGATGGACTTGATAGTTCCATTCCTTTAGGGGTGTTAGGTCTTTGCTCGGTGTGTGGGCGGTACTCACTGCTTGGGTCGTAACGTACATCTTGAAGTTTCCTCCGACGAAGAATTGGCGAGCCATGATTGCGGTATTGATTCGTTGAGCTAAAGAGGTGTTGTGTGTGTGTGTGAAGTTTGACGGTATATCTGAAAGGTGTTTGACAAAGTTGTGGTTGCTGTTGAGGGCAGCTCTAATGTTTATGGGAGCTCGGTGGGGGCAGCGCGGGGCAGTGACGATTGGTTGCAGCTGAGGCTTTCGGCGAGCATCGGACGACTTGCTTCTGCTGCGAGAAAAAGAACGGGGAAATGGATCCCCCTTGATCGAACCATGTTTGGCGTTACGAAAACTCTTACCTACGCGGCCGAGAGAAATGCTCGAGCATGTATCTCACGTATGTCACTTTACAGCTCTTGTGAGGTATCGATGCAACCTCTTGACATACATTTACACATTTTGCAGCACTGAACTAAAAAATCAAAAAGGCTGGATGTGCAAATCGAAAGAATCGCTACTCTTGCTTGTCGACGTCATACTCTTCAAGCATCCATTGATCCTTCCCGACCACTAGTCGCAGATCTCAGCCTTACCACTCACCCACTCCAACACCCTCCCGAGGTCGCTTCCCCTTCCCTCCCATCCACCACCACTCCACCACACCATGTCCACCCCAACCGTCCACGGCCTCTCCCTCACGCCCCTAACCCAATGCACCCACTGGCACTCCCCCCTCGACATCATCGCCATCCAGCACTTCTGCTGCCGCAAGTTCTACGCCTGCATTTCGTGCCACGACGCATGTGAATCGCACTCCTCAGGCGTGTGGCCCATTGGTCAAAGAAGTGAGAAAGCGGTACTGTGTGGAAAGTGTAAACATGTGCTGAGTGTTGAAGAGTACATGGCATGTGGGAGTATGTGTACGCGGTGTGGAGCGGGATTTAATCCGGGTTGTAAGGGGCATTGGGGGATGTATTTTGAGATGGAGGGGATGGGAAGAGCTAGGACTTCTGGTAATAGTGACGCGACATGTTTTCCCAATGCCATATGACGATTTTCAACCAATCTTGTTCCTATCTTCGGGGCATTATATCCAAAGTCAAAACAGGACGCGCCGCCAGCGCAGAAGATGCCAGGGAGGTAGTGGTAGTTCTGTTTGGAACTGAGCAGGCACACGTTGCTGCCACGCTTCTTCCCATTCTTGCATCGTCTTTCCTCGTTGTTGTCTGAGTATGTCCTCCAATGTAGGCGGAGCATGTAGCTCGAAGTTGCAGCGCATCGGGGAACACCCGTTCGCGATATTCGCTACAGCTTGAGAGGATTCCTCACAGATATATCCCATCCGGAGTCTACGTTTGAACCACGACGACATTGACGCAGTGTCAGGAGGGTACGCGACGTCCAAAGCAGATTGCCAGACTGCATCTCATTGAATGACAGCGAAAACTCTTCCGCAGATCGTCCTGGAGTAGTTCCGCTGTCGAAAACGAGCTTGTACGCATTCTCCGGCATACCCAGATACGGTAGCGCTCCCACCTTTTCTATCCAAGCGCCCACCGCTTTACTCACAGTAGATGCTTCCAGCCGCTCGTTCTCGAAGCTCTCCGGTCCCGATCGAAGGCCCGTATGCTGGTGCGCTAATATGAAGTACGGATCTTTCATGACGAACACCGTTTCCCACAACGAAACACAGCATTCAACCCGGAGTCTGGGATTCTCGCGTCAAAGCGAAATGAGGCCTCTCGCATGCGACGCGCTCTGCGCAACCAAGACTCGGTCTTCCAGTAGTCTCAGCTCACGCACTTCCATGCGCGCGGCGCTTGGTAGCGATTGAGGAAGCGAATAGCGCACGAAGTCGCAGAGTAAGCGTACTCAAGACCTCCAAAATAAAGCGGACAGTCCGCTGAAGGTATCAATTGCGCAACGAGGCATAAGTTGTCAAGCTCAGCGGTATCCGGAATCGACCACGGCCCTGGAATAGTATGCGCCAAATTCGTCGCTAGAAAATCGTACTCGTTCCACCACCAATCGATTGCCTTGGTGCGCTTCACGTACTCCGGATGCCTATACTACCTCTACGCACACCCTCGAATCGTTAAAGATCCCGATGACATGTATCTCGCTGTACCAGATACATTGAAGGACGATAGGCTGCGAGCCGCCGCCATCACCGACTCCGTAGGTGAATGGATTGTGGAAGCGCTTCTCCTGCCGACTCTGAGAATGCCCAAACATTCGCTCACACTCGTCCTCGATGGCGACCCTATCCCAGAAGCTACGACAGCTGCTTTTGACGTGGTACAGCGAGACGCCGTATGGCAGACCGCCCTGGTTATATCCTATGAACGCGGGCTACTACCTCAGCCATCCTGGATGAGACGTCGCATAAAAACAGGCTATATGTACGAGTCTTTTCCTTCAGCCATCAAGAACCTCTCGAAGACCAGTCTGCTAGTTCGCTGTAACTTTGATCCCGGCGAGGCTTATGATGTGGAAGCTGTAGTCGAGAGGAACGGTGGGAAGTCGGCAGAAGAGTGGAAACAAGCTTGGGCAGAACACAAGGTGCAGGAGTTTCAGACGGAAGAACCATTGCCGCCGTGGCACGTTCTGAAATGGCAGCGCGTGCTCCCATGATAGGGCGACGGCTTAAGAGGCAGTGAGATAAACGTATCGCGCCTGCAGACCGATGAACGAGGCCATACAGCGAAACGCGACATCAAACAATTGGCTAGCTGTTCTCCTGGACCGTAATCTGAGCTGAGTGTGAGGCGACTCCGGTGCATCGGTCTTCTCAGTGATCATCACTCCTCACTAGCAAGTATGATAAAAACTAGTTATGCAGTAAACAACTTTCTCAGTTTGAGTCTTTGTTCCCCCGTGCCCTGATGGTCTCAGACATAAAAGGTGGTCGATGCGTATGAGCTTGCTTGTGTTGCATCAATTGCGCGTAAAGATACGTCTCGATCGCAACACATCATCCAGGCAGCAGTACCAGGCTACCGTGTTCTCAATGAACTCGACAGATCTGTGCATTAATTATGCCCACACCTACCAGGAAGTCACGACTAAAGCTCAAGCTGTGTGTGAACACGTTGCACATCATGCTCGCTTCAGGCAACATTCAGATGATAGAACCATGGATCAATAGTGCGTAGGCAAGGATGCAAGGAGCCTCATTCACGCTGTATCTTGTGTAAACGTCATGAGAGCAGAGCACTGACCAAGGCTTGGGGACAACGCACCATTAGCTAGTCAAAAGTCCGACTATCGTGGGCGCGATGTGCCACTAACGCTCTTCTACCTACAAAACCGTAAAGTTTCCAGCTGATGAATTGCTATAGCCGATCACCACTTCGAACTTCGAGATATCTTACTCCATCCCCATTATGAGCACGCTCCCGGGACTCCTTCGCATCCCGCGGGAACTACGGGACGTGATATACGCCTACTACCTCCGCACAACAGACGGCTAAACATACCAGCACAAAACAAACACCCTTGCAAACACCAATGGGACCTCTATCAACCTCTCGCTAGCCTTCACCTGCACCCAGCTTGCCGCAGAAATGCAAGGCTTCGCGCTCCGTGTCAACCCAATCACATTCACCCCCTACTTTTCCGAGTCCACACGCGAGAGCGCAGGAATGTTCCACGCAGCGACTCGACTCATTTTCATGAACAAATTGACTCTGCTCAACAAAATCGCAAGCCAGCTGCTCGACACGAAGATGACGACTTCGATACAGAGGATCTATCCTCAATTCTGGCCCGTGCTAGAGCACTGGAGAACGCGGGGCATTTACCACCCCCTACGCCTCTCACGTTCGAAGTTCGGCGAGGCGACGTCCATATGGGCAGATCTCATCGATGTTATCCTCCTGACCATGTCGCGGCGGGGCTGAACCCTGAAGACGTTCTGCTAGAGACTGACCAAACGCTCCACACGTAAGATCAGATTTTCTAGGCAAAAAGGAATAAATCCTCGCCCTTGACAGGAGGGATGTACAACGGATTGTTGGTCTTCCTTCAGCAGGATATGTCGGATCTGTACGCGAGTCCCAGCAGGTACAGACTTGAGGAAGCGAAGCGCCAGTGAAGCTGCAGAGTACGAGTACTTTAAGTGGTCGTAGCGGCAGGTAGAAGAGGACCTGGGCTCGTGCCATCCATATTTACACTCTTTGACTTAATCAAAACTGGCAACAATCCAAGTTTCGGACGGAGCCTTGCAAAGCTCTTCCACTCTACATCCGATGCTTGGTTTCCAGATGTCAGGTACAGCTGCTGCCTCAGACACGAAGTCTTCGTGTTGTGACAAAAGATCTAATGTAAGTTGAACAAAACCCATGAATAACGATGGTGCCTCGCCGCATTGGTCGCGTCGTAGTGGGCGCATAGCACCAGCGTCATGTTGCAACCAGCTATCGAGTGCCGGAAGGAATGCTGGAAATCTTTTGGCCGCTGCCGCCGCCATGGATGGCATAAGAAGCTTTGGAGCCGGCGCTTTGAGCAACGAGACTTGCGCGGACTGTTTTCGCTTGATTGCAGAGTTATAACAGTCAGCATTTTCACGCGTAGCCTCCGAAAAGTGTGTTGAAAAGATTATGGCGTTTGCAGCGAGGGCGAGCCCCGCCATCTCAGACGCAATTTGGCGGCAAGTAAAGGCAAACGACAGTTCGATAATCCGTCCATCAGCTTGGAGAAGCTTGTTCGATTCGAAGCTGTGTATGTAACCACCTGGAGACCGGGGGTAAAAATCGTAGATGAGGTCGCGTAATTCTTGCGGGAGGGACAAAAGCGTTGGCACTGTTGGGCTCATGATGTTTAAAGTCGTGATGGAAAAGATGTAGATTTTGGTAACAAACTTAGATGGTGAACAGCTGGATTGGACCAGAGATGAAAAGATGTCGAGCAAAATGCACGGTGCTCCGCTTGTAGCCACGTACGCCTAGTTCTAGGCATCAAGCATATTGTGTGGTTCATGACGTTACTATACCGTAGACTCGGACAACCAAATTGCACGTTACCGCTGATAATT
>Ga0265780_10008808_pt1 | contig 12210 bp, 10 predicted proteins | sample P1T30metagenome_FD_192432 | JGI IMG/M metagenome (GOLD analysis project Ga0265780, IMG submission 192432) | Plant litter microbial communities from East Loma Ridge, Irvine, California - P1 T30 | ecosystem: Environmental > Terrestrial > Plant litter > Unclassified | place: USA: California... | reverse complement strand
CGATCAATTCGATCGTATCGCCGTTCATGCGGCGCAGCGGACGCTGGTCCGGGTCTTCCATCAAGGTACCGTCGTAATCGAACAGCAGGATCGCGTGCGGATACTGGATGGCCTCGCCGCTCTCCCACGCCTCTGTGCTGTCCAGGATCAGGAAGGGCACCGGCACGATGCCGCGCAGGTGCCGCGTCTCGATGGGTTGCGGCAGCGGCAGGATGCGGTCCAGGCCCTGCTCGGCCATGCGCGCCGCCATGGCGCCGCGCTCGTGTACCCGCAGCACCGGCGTCTGCGCCACCAGTTTCGCCAGCGCCCCCACCGGCAGCGCGGCGATGGCGCCGGCAGGCCGCAGTTCGCCCAGCATGCCGTCATCCAGGTACAGCATCGGTTCGGTCGGCAGGACCTGGGAGACCGTGGCGCCGTCATCGAAGCACCAGCGCAAGGCCAGTGCATTGTCGTCAGCCTCGTGCACGTCCGTACCGTCCGCACCATGCGCACGCCAGGCCGGGGCGGCCTGCCTGGGCGGGCCGGGCTGGACAATGCAGAAGCGGCCGGCCTTGAGGTCGGCGGCAGTAGCGGCCGCCAGCAGGCGCTCGCCCTCGCACATGCGCGCCAGGAAACGCGCGCCGAGATGGCCGGACGGCCGGGTATCGTTGGCGTAGCTGCTGCCCGTGCCGAGGGCGGCAAACAGGCGGATCACTTCTTCGTCCGCTGGCGGCGCGCCGGCCAGAATCCCATAGGTATTGTTTTGCAGTGCGGCGCCGGCCAGGCTGCCGTCCTTGCGCAGGCGCATTTTGCACAGATGCAGGGTCGGCGCGCCATGCCGTCCCGTCAATAGTACACAGGCGAAGCGGTGGCCCGGCGCGGACGCCGGCCCCGCCTGACCTGCAGCTTGTGCATCCGCATGGGCGTCCGCCATCTGCCGCAGCCAGTATTCGGTCTCGGCCGGCAAGTCCGCTGCCGCCAAATCCGCAGCCGGCAAATCCGCAGCCGGCAGGCCGGGATCGGGCCGGGCGGCGGCCTGCGCCAGGAGGGTCAGCAGCACAGTCACGACATGCTTGCAATTGGCACCGACCGGGCAGCTGCAACTGCCGTCGATGCGCAGGCCCTTGCGTCCGCTGGCCAGTTCGATCACTTGCAGGTAGACCTCGCCTTTACTGCCTTCGACCGCGCCATGCACCGTGGCGCCGTTGATTTCGGCATGGAGGATCTTGTCGCGGCGGGCATAGTCTTCGCCGCGTGCGAAAGTGCCCTTGTCGAATTGGCGGCGGATGTCGTCGGCAGTAAAGTTCATGGAAAAAGACCCGTGGTGAAGCCACCATTATCCCAGATGGCCCGGCGGCTGCGCTGTCATACGCCGGTCATGCCGGCGTGCCAAGCTTACAGGCAAGGTCGGCACATAACATCCGGGTGAGGGTCAATGTATACAAGTGCAAAAAGGCTTCTGATCCTCGACGCGGACGGCACCACCATCGATGCCTTTGCCGCGATCCAGCAAGCCTTTGCCCGCCAAGGCCTGGACATCGGCGACGAGACCAGTTTCCAGAAACGGCGCCACCTGCTCAAGTACCTCGGCGGCCTCAAGGAATTCCCTTCGATTATCAAGAAGAACCTGCGCAAGAACAGCCGCGCCAGGCTGGTCGACAGCCTGACCGAGGTCTACCGCCAGGAAGCGCGCCTGTATGCCGGCATTCCCGAGCTGGTGCGCGAACTGATCGCCGCACCCGACGTCACCGTCGGCATGGTCACCCGCAACATCACGAATGAACCGCTGGTGACGCTGCGCCAGCTGTTCGCGCGCCACGACATCGACATCGATGCGCTCGACTTTTTCGTGCACATCCCGCTCAGCGAAAAGAAGACCAGCCACTTCCGCGCGATCCGCGAGCAGTTCGACATCAACCCGGCGCGCGCCTATATCTGCGGCGACGAGCACAAGGATTTCAAGGCGGCGATCGGCACCGGCATGCATCCCTTCATGGTGTCGTATGGCTTCGAAGACCATGACCGCCTGACCACCAAGTTCGATATCCCGAACGAGCTGATCTCGCGCACCTCCGGCGAACTGTGCCTGCGCGTGCGCCATGCGCTCGACCTCGGCATCGATCGGAACGACGCTCAGAACGCGTAACTCAGAACGCGAAATACAACAGCACGACGGCAACCGCGCCGAAGATCCAGTAATCGACCGGCGCACCCCAGGCCCAGCGCTTGTGCCAGGTCACGTGCGCCGGCTTGAACCGGCGCCAGCCGAAGGCCGGGTTCACGATAAACCACAGGAAGTCCTCGGCCACCCAGAACAGCATGATGGCCGCCAGCGCGCGCGCTTCCAGCTGCCACGACCATGCGCCCATGAAGCACAGCGGGAAGTGGAAGCACAGGGCGACGAAGGAAAACATCCACGCGTGGTAGCCGGTCATGGCGCGGCCGCCCCAGAAGATGTCCAGCAAGGGATGACTTTCGATGCGCCAGGTCGGCAAGTTGGCGGCCCAGCCGCCCTCGCCTTCGATTTCCACTTCGACGCGCGCGAAAAAGTAGGCCAGCACCAGCACCGCGGCCAGCATCGTCAGCAGTTGGCGCAGGTAAGACAGATCAAGGTCGTGCATCTTCGCTTTCGTGTTGCCGCAGGACGGTCTCGAGCACGCGCAAGCCCGCATGCGGGCGCCCCAGCGCGCGGGCGCGCCTGCGCATGGCGTCCAGTTGTCCGGGATGGTCCATCAAATGGCGCAGCCGGTAGGCCAGGGTCGCGAGATCAAGCGCCTTGAGCGCCACACCCTGCTCGAGCAGGAAGTTGGCATTGCACTCTTCCTGGCCCGGGATCGGCGCATGCACGATCATCGGCAGGCCCAGCGCCAGGCATTCGGCCGTGGTCGATCCGCCCGGTTTGGTGATCGCCAGGTCGGCGCAGGCCATCAGGCGTTCGACCCGGTCGGTGTACCCCTGCGGCGACAGCCGGCCCGGAAAAGCGACCGCCAGCTGCCGCAGCGCCGCCAGTTCGGCCGCGTTTTTCCCAGCCAGCACGATCAACTGGAAATCGCCGGGCAGCGCCAGCAGGTGTTTCGCCACGCCGCTCAGGCCACCGAGGCCGGCGCCGCCGCCCATCAGCAGGAAGGTGGTGCGCGCCGGGTCGAGCCCGAGCGCGCGGGCGCATTCCACTCGCTCCGGCAGGCGCGCAAACGCCGGCATGGTCGGGATGCCGGTGACGTGGATCGCCTGCGCCGGGATGCCGTGCCCGCGCATGCGGAAGGCCACTTCCTCGTTGGGTGCGAAGTAGCCGCTGACGTGCGGGTGCAGCCACATGCGGTGCAGATCGAAATCCGTCACCTGCACCCACAGCGCGAAATCGAGGCGGCCGGCGGCGATTTCGCACGACAGCAGCTCTGCCGGCAGGAAATGGGTGCACACCACGATGTCCGGCTTGAGTGCGGCGACCCTGGCGATCAGGGCGCGGCTTTCACGCCGCTCGACGCGGCGGCGCAGGCGGTGCAGCCAGCCATCCGCGCTGGCCGCGTTAGTCAGGCGGTACAGGCGCGCCCACAGGCCGGGCGCGCGCCGCACCAGGTAGATGTACAGGCTGGTGTAGACCGTGCGCAGGCGGGCCGTGGCAAAGGCGGTCGCGTCCAGGTGCGTGACGGCTAGCTCGCCCAGTCCGGCCGCATAGGCGCGGATCGCCTCGGCGACCCGGGTATGGCCGGCGCCGGCCGGCACGCTCAACAGAAGGATCGTCTTATTGCCCATGCCGTCGCCCATGCCGCCTCGCCCGCCAGTATCCCGCATGCCGTCTGCCCCGCGCGCCGTGTCCGGACTCAGGCCACCTGCTTGCGGCGCCGGGCAAACACCCCCAGCAAACCGAGCCCGCCCAGCAGCAGCGCGCTGCTGCCCGGTTCCGGCACCTCGGCCGCATCCACGCTGACGTTGGTATAGGTGCCGTCGAAGCTGAACCGCACCGGCATACGGTCGGTGCTGGTGGCGCGCATCAGGGCCTGGAAGGCGGCATCGCCGGCCAGGTCGCCCACGAAACGCAGCAGGTAGTCCGGCGTGCCGAGAATGTCGGTGAGCGTGAGGGTCTTGCCGGCGATAATCTCACCCAGGCCGCCGAAGGTCAGCGCACCCAGGCCGAAGTCGATGGTCGAATCGTCCTCGAGCGACAGGCTGGCGAAGCCCTGCTCGCCGGCGCTGCCCAGCCTGAGCAAGCCACCGGCCAGCACCAGCGCGCTGTCGTCTGCCAGGCGCCCGGCGCCATCCAGGGTCAGCGAGCCGCCCTTGATGATGGTAGCGCCGCTGTAGGTGCTCTGGCCGGACAGGGTCACATCGCCGCTGCGGATTTCGACACTGCCCACGTTCGAGATCGCGCCGGCGTAGGCGAAGGCGTTGCCGGCGCCGGCGTCGATGACGACCCCGGTCCTGCCGCTGCCGCCGTCGATGCCGCCCAGCACCTGGGCCTGGCCGCCCTGAATCACGATGCTGTTGCTGCCTGCGCCCATCTGGATCGCCTTGCCGCTGCTGCTGCCGTCGATGATGCCGGCGTTCGTGACGACGGTGTTGTCAGCGCCAGCCCTGATGGCGGCGTTGGCGCTGCCGCCGCCCAGGATCAGGGCGCCGGCATTGTTGTCGATGGTGACCGTAAAGCCGCTGGCCGCGCCCACCGCCACGATCGCCGAATCGCTTTGCCCGCGGATGGTGCCGCCGGCCTGGTTGACGATGGCGGCGTTGCCGTACAAGCCTTCGCGGGTGCCGGCCAGGGGCCCGCTGGCGATGTCGTTGCCGGCCAGCGTGATGCCGCGCCCCACCGCGTTGGCGTTGCCGGCGGCTACCAGGCCTTCGACCGTGCCGCTGTTGACGATGCGGCCGCCGCCGGCGCTGATGCCTTCGCTGTAGGCCATCCCGGCGGACGCCAGTTCGACGGCATTGGCCGAGCGGATGATGCCGCTGTTGGTGATATTGGCCAGGCCGTCGACGTCGATGCCGTCGCCATCGCCCGTCACACCGTTGCCGACGATGGTGCCGCTGTTCACCACGGTCAGCACCTGTCTTGCATTGAAGCCGTCGATGTTGAGGCCGGAGCCGTTGCTGCCGGCGATGGTCGCGCCTGCGCTGTTGTTGACCGTCATGGCGAAGGCACTGGCGCTGTCGAGCTGGCCGCCGGTGATGCCGTGGCGTCCACCGTTGACCTGACCCGCATTGTTGACCACGATGCCGCTGTTGTTCTGGCCATCGATACCGTCGCTGCCGCCGCCGGTCGTGGCGCTGGAGCGGATCGTGCCGCCATTGTTGACCACGCCGTTGGCGCCGGGCCGCACGGCATCGGCTTCGTTCGCCTGCAGCAGGCCGCCGGCGTAATTGTTGACGACGTTCGCGCCCGTCACCGACGCGAAATCCACGGCCTGCGCGCCGCCGTTGGAGGCATTCAACGACAGCAGCGTGCCGTAGTTGTTCAGGGTGACGCTGGCGGCCGGCACGTTCATCTGGATGACGTCGGCGTCGGCCGTGCGGATCAGCGCGTCATGGTTGCCGACGCTGCCGTTGTCGATCACCAGGCCGCTCACGCCCTTGTTGTCGCGGATCGCACGCCCGCTGCCGGTCTGCAGGATGCTGCCCTGGTTGTTCAGCCGCGCGTCGTTGCCGGTGATGGTGACGGCCACGGTCGACCCGCCCACGGTCAGCGAGGCGCCTTGCGCCACGGTGCCGGTTTCGCCGGCGGCGCTGCCCAGGACCTGCGCCGCGGTGCTGGGCGTGCCGATCAGGAAGGGGGTGGCGGAGGCGGCGCCGCTGCCAAGGGCCAGCGCCAGCGCGAGAACGAGGGGTTTGCACAGCGGGGTCGAAGGTGACATAAGGGCATCCATAAGGTGGTGCGGCCACCATAGACTATATTTATGACAACGAAATGACCCGGAAGCGATGTTGTTCAGTTACGCAACATGGGGTATTCGTCGGGCATGACTGGCTGCTACACTGCGCGGCATTTCCCATACTCAAGCGGAGCAGGCATGCAGACATTCGCCGTGCGCACGATCGCGCTGGCCCTGGCCGTCATCGCGGCCGCCCTGTGCTGGATCGGCTGGCAGACGGCGCAGCACGGCAGGCTGCCTGCCACCGGCACGGCCTACCAGTCGGTGGCGCTGATCAACGGCCAGCTGTACTTCGGCCGCCTGGACGCCGACGGCGATTACCTGGTCCTGCGCGACGTGTTCTACGTCCAGACGCGCCAGAATCCGGACACGCGCGCGGTCGCCAACGTGCTGGTCAAGCGCGGTGCCGAACCGCACCAGCCGGACCGCATGCTGATCAACCGCCAGCAGGTGCTGCTGATCGAGCCGGTGAAGGCGGATTCGCAGATTGCCAAGCTGATTGCCGCACAAAACACGCCGCCGAACTAGGGGGTGCTAGTTGGGGTGGTCGTGGTCGATGCCGCGGTGGCCGATGCCGATGCCTTCCGCACCGCCGCCACCGCCGCCGCCTCCACCTTCGCCGCCACCACCGCCGCCTTTTCCGCCACCGCCGCCTTTATCGCCCTCCCCCTTGCCGCGCCCGCCGCCGCTGCCCTGGGTGCGCGTCGGCCCCTGCAGCGGTACCTGTGCATCGACGGGCAGCGGACCCAGGTCGAGCGCTTCGCGGATGAAGTTACGCAGCGCAATCACCAGTTCGGCCGTGTGGATCGGGCGCCCGGCCGCCATGTCGTTGGCGGCCTGCGCGGCCAGGCGGCAATGTTCTTCGGTGCCGAGCAGGAGGATGTCGGCCAGGGCCGCCTCGACCGCATCGCGGATGCGGCGTGCGCGGTCGGAGTTCGCGCGCGCCGCGTCAGGCCGGGCCGCGTCAGGTAGGCCGTCGTCCAGCTCGGCAGGTGGCGCCATGCGCAGTTCGCGCAAATGGGTCGGGTCCACGGTCAGCTGGCCGGTGAAGGAACCGCCCAGCGTGCGGTAGGCCGACATCAGGGTACGCAGGCGTTCGTTGATCTGGCGGTTCATGCGCTCGCGGCGCTGCTGCACGGTCTGCATCATCAACACGCGGATGCCCACGCCGAGCAGGGTAAATACGGCCAGGCTGAGGAAGGTCGTCAGGACCGCCTGCCAGGAACTGAAATCCAGGTAGCGCACATTCACCTCGATGCGTGATTAAACAGCCTCCAGTGTAGTGGCCACCCGGCATCGGCAAAGTTAGAACACGAACGTCCCGCTACACGGCCTGCTCCTTGACCGCAATCTGACACTGCCAGAATGTAATTACTTGTATTTACCAAAGCGTGAGACATCTTGTCATGATGGTGTCGGGTATTTTTACAAATTCGCACCGGCCTCCCAGCGTTCACCCTGCAGAACGCCTGTCCCTTCAGGCAAACGGGGCACAAGGCATGCAATTTGCATATCAACTATGACTTCGCTCCACCCTGAGAGCGGAGCAATTCAAATTAACAGGAGACAACATGCATCAGCCCCGCACCCTGCGCCGCCTCGGCACCGCCCTCTTCGCCGGCCTGGCCTTCGGCGCCGTCGCCATGCCGGCTTCGGCCACCACCACCATTCTGTTCATCGGCAACAGTTTTACCTATGGCGAACCAGCCGGCGCCGCCCCGACCGTCCAGTACTACCAGCCCAACACGGTCACCGACCTGAACGGTTCCGGCATCGGCGGCGTCCCGGCGCTGTTCAAGGCGATGACGGTCGCCGCCGGCCTGGACTACACGGTCAGCCTGGAAACCATCCCCGGCGTCGGCCTGGACACCCACTACAACACCAAGCTGGATACCATCCTGGCTCCTTACGACAAAGTGGTCATGCAAAGCTACAGCACGCTGGATGCTGCCCACCCAGGCGACCCGGCCACACTGATCCGGTACTCGGGCCTGCTGGCGCAAGCCTTCCACGACCTGAATCCGGACGTGAACATCCTGCTGGATGCGACCTGGTCGCGCGCCGACCTCACCTACAAGACCAATAGCCCCTGGCTCGGGCAGTCGATCTTCCAGATGGCGCTGGACATCCGCAAGGGTTACGACGCCGCCGATGCCGCCTCCGATCTGATCGACGGCGTGATCCCGGTCGGCCAAGCCTGGAACCGCGCCATCGCCGGTGGCCTGGCCGATGCCAACCCGTACGACGGCATCGGCGACGGCCAGATCAACCTGTGGGCGCCCGAGAACTACCATGCCAGCGCCTACGGTTATTACCTGGAAGCGCTGACCATGTTCGGCAGCATCACCGGCCTCGATCCGGTCTCGCTGGGCGCCGGCGACACCGTCGCAAGCGACCTCGGCATCAGTGCCACGGACGCCGCCGCGCTGCAGCGCTACGCATCCGCCCAGCTGGCTGCGGAAGTACCGGAGCCGGGCATGGCGGCGATGTTCCTGAGCGTTGCCGGCCTGATGTGCCTGGCGCGCCGCCGCAAGTCGGCGCCGTCGTCTTCGTCGTCGAAAGGCTGAAGCCGGCTGGACAAAACCGGCGGCAGGCAGAATACTTGCTGGACACATCAACAAGAGACCATCATGCCTGCCGCCTCCGATTTGCGCCCCTTGCTCTGTCTGCGCCGCCTGCTCGGTAGTGCCGTGCTTGCCGCCGCTGCGGTCACCGCTGTTGCCGCCCAGGCGGCACCGGCAGCCACCACCATCCTGTTCGTCGGTAACAGTTTTACGTACGGCGACCCGGCCGGCGCCGCGCCGACCGTCAAGTCTTACCGGCCCGACACGGTCACCGACCTGAACGGCTCCGGCATCGGCGGCGTGCCGGCGCTGTTCAAGGCCTTCACCGAGCAGGCCGGCCTGCACTACGAGGTCAGCCTGGAAACCATTCCCGGTGCCGGCCTGAACGACCACTACGACAAGAAGCTGGCCACGATCGCCAAGCCCTGGGACCTGGTGGTGCTGCAGAGCTACAGCACGCTGGACGCCAGGCAGCCCGGCAATCCGGCAACCTTGATCAAGTATGCCGGCCTGCTGGCCCAGGCCTTCCACGACAAGAACCCGAAGGTGCGTGTCATGCTGAACGCGACCTGGTCGCGCGCCGACCAGACCTGGAAACCGGGCGGCGCCTGGTACGGCAAGCCGATCGGGCAGATGGCGCTGGACGTGCGCCGCGGCTACGACGCCGCCGATGCCGCATCAGCGCTGATCGACGGCGTAATCCCGGTCGGCGAAGCCTGGAACCGCGCCATCGCGGATGGCCTGGCCGATCCGAATCCCTACGACGGCATCACCGCCGGCCAGATCAATCTGTGGGCGCCGGACAGCTACCACGGCAGCGCCCAGGGCTACTACCTGGAAGCGCTGACCATTTTCGGCGCCGTCACCGGCAAGGACCCGCGTTCGCTGGGCGCCAATGAACAGGTGACGCGCAGCATCGGCATCGATCCGGCCACCGCCATGGCACTGCGGGAGATCGCGGCCGGCCAGCTGGGGCAGGCGCGCCCGCGCTGAGCGCCCCCCCTTTCCCTCCTTAACGGATGACCTGCAGCTTGACCTTCTTGCCGTCGCGGTAGGTATATAAAGTGAGCGCTGCATTCAGCAGGTCGCCGTGCGGATCGAAGGCGATGCTGCCGGTGACGCCCTGGTATTTGATCTTCGCCAGCGCCGGCAGGAATGTGGCCGGGTCGCTGGAACCGGCCTGCTGCATCGCCTGCGCGAACACCATCACCGCATCGTAGGCATACGGGGCGTAGGTCTGCAGTTCGATCTTGTAGCGCTGGCGGTAGCGTTCGCTGAAGGCCTTGGCGGCCGCCTCCTCGGCACCGGTGACGCCGCCCGCCACCACGCACAGCACCTTGTCGTTGCCGAGCGCGTCGCCCGCCAGCTGGGGCAGCTTTTCCGAGCAGATGCCGTCGCCGGACACCAGTTTGGCCTGCAGGCCGAGCGCCTTCATCTGCTTCAGCAGCGGGCCGGCCACCGCATCCATGCCGCCGTAGAACACCACGTCCGGCTTGCGCGCGCGGATCTGGGTCAGGATCGCGTTGAAATCGGTGGCCTTGTCGTTGGTGAACTGGCGGCTGACCACGTCGGCGCCGCCGGCCACTTTGACGCCCTTGACGAATTCGTCGGCCAGGCCCTGGCCAAAGGCGGTGCGGTCGTCGATCACGGCGATTTTCGTCGCGTGCAGGGTCTTGATCGAATAGGTGGCCAGCGTGCGCCCGACCAGGCCGTCGTTGGCGACCACGCGAAAGGCGGTCTTGTAGCCCTGGCGGGTGTACAGCGGGGTGGTGGCCGCCGGCGAGATCTGCGGGATGCCGGCGCTGTTGTAGATCTTCGAGGCCGGCACCGTGGTGCCCGAGTTCAGGTGGCCGACCACGGCCACCGCACCGGCATCGACCAGCTTCTGCGCGGCCGCGGTGCCCATCTTGGGGTCGGCGCCGTCGTCTTCGGGCTGCAGCACCCATTTGACCTTCTTGCCGCCGACCATGGCGCCCTTGGCGTTGAGTTCGTCGATCGCCATGCGCGCGCCGTTTTCGATGTCCTTGCCCTGGTGGGCGCCGGAACCGGACAGCGGCGACACCGTGCCGATTTTGACGACCGCCTGGGCATGCACGACAGAGGCGGCGGGTGCGGCGGCGAGGACCAACAGGCAAGGCAGGACGGCGGAACGGCGCATGGCAGGCTTTCCCTTTTTATATGGATGCCTGATTGTAATGCCATGCTGCCCGGGTCAGCCGCCCGCCTGGCGCTTGCGGGGATAGCGCTCAGTTGCCGACCACCTTGATCTGCTTGACGTCGAAGGTCGATTCGCCGAAGGTTTCCTTGTCGAATTCGCCGACCAGTTCCACCACCGTGTTCTGGTCGATCTTGACGCCCGCCGGGAAGTGCTTGGCGTCGATCTCGACCGTAATCTTGCCGCTGGCGTCGGTGAACTCGTAGTCTTCGCCGCCCTTGTGGCTGGTGAGCTTGCCTTTCAGGCGGGCGTACTGGTCGTCCTTGCCCTTGTCCAGCAGTTCCTTGGCCGTCATCAGCGCCACGCTCGAGGGGCCGGTGTAGCCGCTCGGCGCGGCCTGGGTGGAGGGGCCGCTGTAGCCGCCGGACTGGGCGATGGCGGCGGCCGAAGCGGCCAGCAGGGTGGCGATGCAGGCGATGCGGGTGATGGATTTCATGGTGAGCTCCTTTCGTGTGGGAATGGGTGCATTACACCGAGCGCACATTAAATGTATCTTAAGGAAGCGCAGGAAAGTCCAGCATCACACCCAGCCCACGCCCATCCAAACCGCTGCCGAAGCTTAGCGTAATGCCGTGCAGATCCGCGATGCGCTTGACGATCGACAGACCCAGTCCGCTGCCGGCCTGGCCCTGCCCCAGCACGCGGAAAAAACGCTCGCTCAGGCGCCGGCGGCTGGCTTCGTCGACACCGGTACCGTCGTCGCGCACGGCGATGTGGGCGTGGCCGCCGGCACTGCCACGCACCTCAAGGGCGTCGATCTCGATCCGGCTGCCGTCCGGGCAGTAGCGCAGCGCATTGTCGACCAGGTTGCGCAGCACGATCTCGAGCATGACGGGATCGGCCTGCACCGTGTCCAGCGCGCAGCGCACCTGCAGCCGGATGTTGCGCCGCGCCGCCTGCTGCACATGGTCCGCCACCAGCCCTTCCAGCAAGGGCGCCAGGGGCACCGGCTGGCGCACCAGCTGGCTTGGTGCGAGCGGGTCCAGGCGCGCCAGCAGCAGCAAGCTGTCGACCAACGCGGTGATGCGCGCGATGTCCTGGCGCAGTTTCTGGAACGGCGCCGCCATCTCCGGCTGCGGATGCTGGCGCTGCAGCAGTTGTACGTGCATGTGCAGGCCGGCCAGCGGCGTGCGCAATTCGTGGGCAGCGTCGGCGGTGAAACGGCGCTCGGCCTGCAGCGCCGCATCGAGCCGTCCCAGCACGCCGTTCAGCGCCTGCACGATGGGCAGCACTTCGCGCGGCTGGCCGGCGGCGGGTACCAGCGTCAGGTCGTCCGGGGTCTTGGCGGCGATCGCTGAGGCGGTGCGGCGCAGCGGCTTCAGCACGCGCCCGATCAGCAGCCAGCACACCAGGGCCAGCAGCGCCAGCATGCCGAGTACCGGCGGCCACAGGTGCTCGGCCAGCTCTTCCAGGATCTCGTAGCGGTCGGCCGCGCGCTGGCCGACCTGCACCTCGACCCGCCGTCCGTCGTCGTGATCCCCGTCGCGCACCACGAACACGCGCCAGCGCTGGCCGTCGATCTCGGGATCGGCAAAACCGTGGCGGTCGCCGACGCCGACCGTAAAGGGACGTGACGGTGCACCGGCGG
>Ga0265780_10008807_pt1 | contig 12211 bp, 9 predicted proteins | sample P1T30metagenome_FD_192432 | JGI IMG/M metagenome (GOLD analysis project Ga0265780, IMG submission 192432) | Plant litter microbial communities from East Loma Ridge, Irvine, California - P1 T30 | ecosystem: Environmental > Terrestrial > Plant litter > Unclassified | place: USA: California... | reverse complement strand
TGGGGCGACCAGGAACATGCAGGTTTCATCACCGACACGGTTCTTTTATCACCGAAGCCAAATTCAACGGAGTCGCTGACTGACGTAGACTTCTTGGCTCAAGGAATATAGCCCAAAGTACCTATACTTCCATGAGCGTGTGATCTTACTCCCGTGCGCATGGTACTGAACGGATCCTACCCTCGACGAGGATGTAAAAGAGGTCACCAACCATCAACGCCACGTCTGCATGCTCCACCACGAACCGAGCCGTGTCCGTTCTAGAAGTTGGCAAGGCTATGCAACGCTAGCAGAATCCTAGAATCCACGCGGTAAGTCTGGGATGTCAGCTCGAATGATCCTATTGGCAGTCTGGACGGCGAGCACTGAATGTGGCGTCTGACAGACACCGGCTATGGGGCGACAAATCTGGCGTTGTGCGTTACGGCCCGCGCCCGCACCAAATCCGGAAACGTGTATCGAGAAAGGGACCTTGGGAGAGAAGACCCCACATGAGACAGGAGACCATAAATCTGGTCTTCCACATTGCGAATCATACAGCAGCCGTTCAGTCGATGGTGTGAGGCCCGGTTTGCGCAGAGAATGCAAGGGTCTGACCAACACGATGGCAACAAAATCACAGGCGCGCTATATGATCATAAACGCACTTCAGTGGCCTGGCGGCTGTGTCTTCACGGGACGCAGTTGTGAAGATTTGGGGGCGCCATTCTACTACCACATGACACCGTCCGCATAACGGGTCTTGGGTACTGGAAGCATCACTCCCTCACTCCAGCAACCACAGGTGTACGCCTTGCTCTTCTCAATACAACGCAGCATTGCCTACCCAAGCCCTCGGTACCGTCTGCATGGGTACTGAACACGGCAGTTAATGCAAACTCTCAATTCTGCGCGACAAGCTTTCGAGACATCCTCATTCTACCCACCCTGGTATAGGATACGATTACGAAGGACCTGCCATCCCCCCAATCGCAAGCTAAACATAGCCTCGCAATCCGCCCCTAGTCTCAGGTCAATGTGGCGTTCACGCACGCCGGTCAAGCGATCTGACAAGCACGTAGTGGCGGCAGGAAGCTTACCTCTATAGCTGCTCACTGTACGTGTGGAGGGGTGCACAAACTGTCAGCACAAGACCAAGTGCCAGGATTCTCACATGTTCGTCAGCCCGCCGGCTCACCGACCAATCGCAAGGTCAGCTTACGTCAATGCTCGGACGGCACCGGCTCACCGATAAAACGTTCGTTTTTGTAGGAGATGGGTCGGGCTCAGGCACAGCTCGCCCCGAAAGACGAAATTCACATTTCACGGGTCAGGCGAACATCTGCCATCTGCGCTGATTGGCTATCGTCTCGCTATCTCGTTGCATGACTGTTGCCTTGAGATATGATTGTTTGCCACATGTGGAGGCTGCATGTAGGCCCCGAGACTTGGGTCAGATGCAGTCCCCGGGTTGTCTCGCGTGGGAAACGAGTTACCGGGACTTCTCAGCTACAGTGAGCAGTCTTAGAATAGTGAAGCCCCCACTTTGGCATGTGTCACTCAAATGAAATGAGCGTAAGGATTCATAGCACCACGATGCGGTGATGGGTGAGCAGGCTTGGGAATAGGCAGGTTGGGAAGGTCACGCGACACGTTGAAGGTTCGGGGGTATCTGCACATTGGCAAACGCCGTGAGAGAGGAAGAGCAAGGGCAGCAGTATGCCTCAGACGAGCGACTTCGGCCGGTAGGCATGAAGCGCCAGTGTTGGGGGGCGTGCATGTAAGCGTCGCGCAAACGTGGCGAACAAATGATACACTTTGCATACCACAAATCACTGCATGAGTAGGAACGTGGAAAGTAAGAGATGCCTGGAAGGATCATGGTAGGGATATGAGTTGGTTTCTGCAACTACTGAGGCAATAAAGACTGCACGTCGTGTATGTACATTTCTCGCTATTCCTTGCCAGAGCACACATTCATACCCACATACTCCACCCTCTTATCATGGGCATGAGACACTTGACTCGTGCTGGGTCTGTTCATCGTGCCTGGGGTTGCTCGAGCCTTGCCTGCAGCAGAGGGCTTTGGAGCGCCAAGCAGCATGGCGGAGTTGGCTTGTGGAGCGACAGCTGATCGACTGTGCAGAGACTGAGCTGGTGAGCTACTGTCGAGTGGCACGAGAGGTTGCGCATCATATTCCAATGATACCTGCCGAACATGTCGCACGGTGTGCAAATCTTCGGCCAGTGCGGACGACAGGAGGAGACTGCGCCGGACGACAGGTGTCTGTCGACGTGGATGCTTGGGTCAGGCTCGTGCTGAGAATGTTGTCAGCCTTGTTTGAAACCTCAGACCTGAGTCTGTCACCGATTTGCGTACCTAAGATAAGCCTACAAGGTAGGCGAATTGGTCCATTGCAGAAACTGGTGTGTGCTGGGCTCTGACCGGCGCAGTGCGTTTAGGAGTGCGCATGTCCCGAACGATGCATAGTCGAGGCTCCACTGCTTATTTTGTAGTCCGTTGTGTGATCAACATGCTCATGTGCGGTCATGTTGTCGGGCTCGGCATTCTACAGTGATCATCGGGATATGGGAAGCGCGCGATATTCCCGAGATGCGCACCACGGACACACAATGGCACTTCGACACAAACGTTTCGACACACTGTTCCTGTATGGGAAATTGTTTTGGTAAACATACAAGTGGTTTCTAGTCCATTTTATTTGGCGAGGTGCAGGACCTCACATGAATACATCTTCCCAGACGGGTGCAGTGACTGGAGCAGATCGCATGTCGTGCATGAAAGGTGCTGAAGTCACCATGTCTGACATGTTGAGCTGATTTGGAGGTTGCTGGTAGTTGGCCCAGTCGTCATGGAACGCACCTGAGTCGCTGAAGTCATCGACCGAGCACTCACTCATCGAAAGTGACGGTGTTCCACGGGAATGCGATACAAAACCGCTTATAGTTGATTGAGGGGATCCACAATAATAGGATTGCGCCCATGGAGTCTGGGGGATTGGTGCGCTATGCATATGCTCGGACGTCGACCAAAGTTCTGCTGCTGGCAGCAGTCCGGTCATGTCACCTTCCAGCCCTAGTCCGATCGATGCTTGCGAGTCATCCGACCATGGCTGCGAGAGCATCCATGCGTCAGAAATGTCGTTTATGGCCATGGGCTCGGGAAACACAAGCGATTCCGGTGTTTGTGGCGTGAGGCAGCCAGAGCTTGTCAAACTGCTAGACGCCATTCCGAGCATGTATCCAGTTGCGTCTTGGTCGGCGTTGTTCGGAAACGAGTAGCAGTCGTCGAGGACTCCGTTTGCGCAGGTCGTAAGAGGCGTAAGCGGAGGGACACCAGAACAAGCCTCTGCTTGTTGGCTCATTTTAACGGCGGTGCGGAAGTCAATGTGAGATGCGGGACGCATAGTGCGAGGTCTTTTTAGCGACGGTATGCTTCTTGGAGAAGAGTGTCGGTTCAGTAAGGGGAGGTTATTGGTCGAGTTATACCGCTTAGGTGCTACAAATGGTTTTTGGACATTGGCCCGATAGCTATTATCGGATGTGCGCCGAGTAGACCGCGGAACGCATTTGATGCCCTTCGCAATGCATCGCGAACATGAAGGGAACTATCATGATCAGTTCGGCCCTGGTAAAGAAGAAGGCGCCAACTTACACCTTTGTCGCACTTCGTCTTTGCCTTCGCGCACGTAACACAGGAAATGGCTCTCCTTGAGGCTACTCTTTGGTAGGGATTGTATGTAGGTGTTGTGCAGTAGGAAGCGCTCTGTGGAGTAGCTGGGGGCGATAGTTCTGTCGTGGCAGGTGAATCCATCTGGGCGAGGTGTAATGTGTCGAAAACGCAAGAAAGTGAACGATGGAAAGGTAGTATCCTGAGAAAGCAGTGGCAAAACAGTGAGGCTAAGTAGGTATACCACGGTAGTCTATAAAAATAGATACTGCGAAGGCGTAGATAGAACAGTGTAACAAATAGACTGCTGGGACGTAGGAGTGTTATAGCCCTGTAGCTTGGTGTAAGTACCTGTGAACTTGGCGTCCCCGAGAACAGCCCACAACAGCAGCCATGTGTAGGAGAAGGGCCGTACATGTCCTGGACCGATGACATTAGTCCCCAAATTACCTATTTGGGCGCCTGTGCTTTCATGCACGTAAGGCCGGACTAGCGCCTCGGGGGCGCTGAGGGAAGCTCGTGTCTACAAAACAGGCCCAAGCGCCCAGATGCACGCCATCCAGCTACTGTCTGGGCCCCGGATGCTGACGAGGGTGTTGCGCCATTGCGGGTGCGCCTTGAGCTAGGTTCTACTGGTGCATGTTTCAGCTATGTGGGTAGCTGCCAGGGCTCTACAGTAGGCCCAAGACATGCTGACAGGGACGAAATCGAAGCTTGCCATGTTAGCACATCGTTCTTGCATGATTCACGTATCTGCAAAGACGGTGCTTAGGTCAATGCCTACAGCACGATTCAAAACGCGCAGCGGGTCTTGCAATCGTTCTTGGATTGTTGATGCTGGTGGAGCAGCATTTTGCATGACCTGAGACTGCGCATGAAAAACTGTGGCCTAGCGAGAGTCTTTGTAAGGCCGAAAGCGTGGGGGCGAAAGTCACGTAGTGGACAGTGTCGCAACCCTTTCACAGTGTTTACAATGTAGGGTTGCAAGGCAATGCCAGTATGCGTGTGGAAACCGTGTGGCGTGCACAGCAGGTAAGATGCAGTCGTGACAAGAGTGCGGGACGGGGACCGGGGTATGCTGTTGCACGGTGGGCGGCGGTACTCGGCAGGCAATCTGGCTTCGCTCACAAGGCAGAAAAATTGCCGCTGTACCTAGGTATGCGGCTGAAACGTCGCTCACGTTCGCTGCTAGTGCCAATTCACAATCGTCTGGAGATGCTATCGTGAACGCACGCGTCATTTCGCCGTTGCCAAGCGCACGGGCAGTCTTCGGCCATCCAAACCTTCGGGTAAAGAAGGTTTTCTCATTATCTCCTTGCCATTTTCATCCTCAGATGACCGAGAAGCCAATCAGGGAAACTGATACGCATCAGGAATTCTTCTCTGGGCGATTATTCGCGTACTGCCTTTCACTGAAGCCTTCAGTGCTGGCCTGATCACCCGATCAGTTGCAACACTCTAGTCCAGCCTCAGTCGTTTCATGGTGTGGGCAATGCACCGCACACACGATTGTTGAGATCTGAGAAGTCAAATTCATGCGCTTCTTCGTCTTGGTCGTTCACAGCTCCGCAGTTTTTGGCCTGAGGAAGGCAACCATGCCGAGAACCGGGGATTGCGTAGCATAAATAGCTCCCGCGACTCATGTCGCATTCGGTCCTTGGTGTGGCCGCCCATGATACATCACTGCTTTCCCATTGGGGTGTAGCCCAGAAGCCCCGCCCAGAGATTGAAGTTCTTTCTGGATCCAGGAAGCAAAGTTTTGATGACCATCTGTGTGATCTCGCCATTCCAATCGCGGCGCAGACTTGAGTTCACAATTTTAAGCCCTTTCAAGAATGTCACTCTGAAACATCTGGCTGAGGTAGACACAGCGAATCACAGCATTTTCGTTGGATATTTCAGCGCCGCGCAATGATGCCAGGTTAGACCGCTTAGCATAAATGAATGCGGGATTTCTTCCAGAACATTTCCTATAGCTGACGAATGGCTGTAGATCGATTGCATCCTGGAATCGGCCGATCAGCATTCGCTTGGTTTTCCTTGGCCCGGACGAGTAGAGTTAGTCGCGCCCAATCTTGTGGGAAGTAGAAGGACAGGCAAAATGCGAGGCAGCGCAAGGTGGTCTGTTGATGCATCGACTGCTTTGCTGAGCTCGCAGGTTTTGGCGTAGGGCATGGCCCGGACTTGCTGCAGACAATTGGCTCGGCCAGTAACTGCTGTCGCGTGCTCAGCAGCGTAGAAGCCATTGTTTCAAAAGGCGTGATTATGAAAAGCCATTATATGTCGATCTACCATGTATATGCGTTGAGTCGGTAGAGCTAGCTTGACTGATCTTTTGGGGCCTCGCACTCTCTTGTCGGTAAACGTTCGCTACACGAGGGTCCTCTCACTTTGCGTACATATGCTAGCGAGACGTCATAAGCTGAGTAGAGCGATTCCGTAAGGACAAGTTTAGCAGGGTAACGTCTCTCGGGTTTGTAAAGGCTGGAGCAGCCAGCTTGCCCAGCGACATGGCGGGTCTTTGCTCAGACTCAAAATCGATCGGCTGTCATAAGCTCGAAGGGCTCGTATAGGCTGATGTATGGTCGATGATGGTAAGGTAGAAGAGGTGAGATCGCTTTGTCGGTTCTGGGGAAAGGGAAGTTGGTGGTGGAGATTCAGATGACGCTAGCGCTTAGCGCAAACGCGTTCTTGCTCTTTCCTTGCATCGTGCTTTCCATCCCCTAATATCCATATCATCGCACTCCAGTCCGATTTTCATCACCGTCGTGCATCATGGGTGCATTTAATGTTAATGAGATATCTCCGGCCAAGTTTTTGACCAAGGATAGTATCTCTAAGGAGAATTCTGCAGCCCCTCCAGATCTGCTCATTTTAAATCAGCCAATCGCACACTTCGATGTCTTTGCGCGACTTTGGAGTCACACGGGGTATCGAGTGTGCGCTGATGGCGGCGCGAACCGCCTTTTTGATATGTTCGTAGGCGATCTAGTCGTGCAAAGGGAACGATATGTAAGAAGAGCAGTGAAAACTGCATTGGCTGTGCCGCTGACTTGCAGCAGTTACCGAACATGATACACGGGGATCTTGATTCATTGCGCGATGATGTACGCGCCTACTATGCTTCGCATGGCGTGGACGTATCGCAGGACCACGATCAATACAGCACCGACTTTGGCAAGACGATGCAAAAAATATCTTCGAGAAGTCCTTCAGTGTCGGAAAGAGACGTACTCGTTTTGGGAACTCTGGCTGGTAGAGTAGATCAAGGCCTCGGTCTCTTGCACGAGATGATGAGAGAAGAGAAGAAGCATCCTGACCTAAAAATTTGGCTTTTCTCGGAATCAAGTTTATCCTTCATTCTTAGGGGGCAACACAACGTTATCCGAGGATTGCAGTCAAGCAAATCATTCACGGAGAACATCGGTCTACTTCCAATATGGGGACCTGCGACTATCACGACCAAAGGGCTAGAATGGGATGTTCAAGAGTGGCATACACACATGGGTGGCCAGGTCAGCACAAGCAATCACGTCAAGAACGATGAAGTGCACGTGGGGACAAATGCGCCAATCCTTTTCACGATAGAACAAGCGCTTCCGTAGAACTCGAGAGAGGGTGCTAAACATAAATGGTGGGAAGGCGATCCGAAATCGCCAGAATCTCTCAGTGCAATAGTGGTGTCGTACTCAGCGCTTACCCGGTGGGAAAGCATCCATGGCTTCAACTTTAGGGGTTTTCCACGGACAGACACACCTTGCAGAGGATTCGATGGGGCAGCTGCATTCGGAGAACACGTTGACGCCCGGATTGGAACTGGAACGGCTCCGGAATTTGGGTCGCCAACTGCAGGCGACGTCTAGTTGCGTTGCGACTTTAGTGGTCACGGCTTGCGATGGAAAGAGGTTGTGTAGGTGGCCGGCACAATCCGTGTAGAAGGTTCAGAGGAGATGCAATGGACCTGCTTCATAGACGGACAACGTGATTCTTTCCCCAGGTACCACGTTGGCCGTTGAGCAACGGCGCCCGGGAGCTAATCGGGACTAGCGCGACACTAAATCCAGTTCACTCTAACCTTTGGGACCTTGCAACTACTTCGCATTGATCTACGCTCGCTCGTTTGGGTCGTCCAACATAAGCCTCGCAATCGTGCCCCCACAATTGCCGGCGTCGCTGAATCCTGTGTTTGTCGTACCCTCGTTCACATGACACAGTCACTCTTCGCTCCAATCACCTGCGCCATCAGTCAACTCACCCGCAACCACACACTTGGATTCGCACGCGCCAGTGGAACAACTGCGTCAAAGCTCTGGACTGCCACCTCCACTTTCACATCGCACAGCGCTCGGATCCGTGCCTTTCGTTTGTCCGTCGCCGGCGCAGCGCCCACTCTCGCTAACAATCCGTCTACGGAGAGCATATCAAAGCCGTCAGCAGATCAGTAATTGAGGACGACGACTGCACCTGGTTCAGGTCGTACGAATTGCGCAGAGCTGCGGAGAAGGCTAGGTTGGTGACGCGCAGAAGGCGTGCGTCCAACGAAGAGACACCATGGACCCACCGCGACGAGCTGCCTCTTACACATCATTAAAAAGATCGCAGCCTGGTAATCCGGGAGACCCCGAACAATCTGGAAGGTCTGGGTCAAGCTTGTCCGCCGACAGAGCTGCAGCTTCAGTCCGCGTGGTCACGAGGGAAACAGCGACGGGCACCACAGACGCGAATTCACCGTTCCATGGAGGCCCATCTCAGCAAGGTCCAGCAGACATTACATCAATCTCGGCATTCGAATTCGCAATCGCCGACTCTCGTCCGCCGCACTCGCTGTCGCAGGTGACCTCCACAGCCTCCTCAAGCCGCCGAACATCTTCACCAAGTGGCAGTGATAGACTCCTCGCAAATGTGAATACTAATGCGAGTGGCTCATTGGCACGGTCATCTGCGAGTCCACCGGCGTCTGTTGGTTTCAGGCCATTGAGGACGCCAAAGCCTCCACCCATTCCTCCCAGGCGGCCGCAACCCAAGAGCAGTCCCAGTTTGCGTGGTCTTACCGCACGCTCATCAAGTAGCCCGATAACATACAAGGATCTTGGATCGGACTACACCCGATATTTCAATCCCTTTTCCGACAGTAGACAGAGTTCCTTGCCAGAGATGCAACACAGCACACCCAACGCCAGCACACGTACCCTGGGGATGACCACACCGCTTGCTGCGATACACCCTACAAACCCTTTCCTGACACCAAATGCCTCCACGACAAGAGTCAACAGTCTTTACGACCCCGAGAAGAATATTTCGGTCATTGACGATCGATTGATAGCCCCGTATGAGGAGAAGGGCATGGCAGATTGGCCACTCATCGGCGACAAAGATGAAAGTGACGATGAGATGCATATGCCACGAGAGGACGATGACATCAAGTACAAAGCAAAGCTGAGTGACCATTTCAACAGAGACAGCATCACCTCTACCATAGGCCTGGCGATGATGATAGCTGGGCTCCTCTTCCTCTTCGTTGCGCTTCCTGTCATGTCTTTCACAGGCGCAATCGAGTACAACTCGTCGTGGGGTAAGCCATTCTGGGCGAAAAACATCTACAGAGCCGAGGCATGGGCCTGGGTTAACGATGTGAAACACCCCTTCATTCAGAACATGCGCACTGGCCTGATCGACCCGGACACGCCAAAGTCTGCAATGAAGAGGAAAGGCGAATATGGCGACGAGTACGAGCTCGTGTTCAGCGACGAATTCAATGTTGAAAACCGTACGTTCTACGAAGGGGACGATCCGTACTTCTATGCTGGTAACTTCTGGTATTCAGCAACGCAGGATCTCGAATGGTACGACCCTGATGCGATCACCACACGCGATGGCACCTTGGAGATTCGCTTGGAAAGAACTCCTAGCCACAACCTGCGATTCCGTTCGGGTATGCTCAATAGCTGGAACCACTTGTGCTTTAAGGGTGGCATTTTCGAGGTGTCTGTATCTCTTCCAGGACCTCCAGGTGTGCACGGATTATGGCCAGGCGCATGGACCATGGGCAATCTGGGTCGCCCAGGCTACTTGAGCACTACTGAAGGATTGTGGCCGTACACTTATCAAGCATGCGACGTTGGTATCACGCCGAATCAGTCAAGCTACGATGGACTTTCAAAGTTGCCGGGACAGCGCCTGCCGTCTTGTACATGCCCGGGCGAAGATCATCCTACTCCAGGCAAAGGCAGAGGCGCACCTGAGATCGACATCATCGAGGTCGGCGCGTCCTGGGGCGATAACCATCTGCCAGTCGCCACACAGAGTTACCAAGTCGCTCCGTTTGATCTTTGGTGGTACCCCAACTACAACTATACCGTTTATCCTGATTACAGCCTCAGCTATCCGAACAGCTACACAGGCGGCCCCTTCCAGCAGGCTCTCTCAGGTACCAGCAACCTGAACAAGCAATGGTTCGACGGTATTCAATATCAGCGATACTCATTTGAGTATGTGCCTGGGGAAGGTGAACACGCGTACATCAACTGGAAAGTTGGCGACACGACAATGTGGACGCTAGACGGCCGAGCTATTGGACCCAATGGCAACATCGCAGCTCGCCAGATATCAGAGGAGCCAATGTCGATGATCCTGAACTTGGGCACTAGCCACGCATGGGCTGCTTTTGACGACGCTCTGCTGAAAGATTTGTACGTCATGCGTGTCGATTACGTGCGCTGGTACCAGAAGAAAGGACAATCCATGGTTACGTGCGATCCGCCTGGCTTCGAGACGACAAAATACATCCGGGACCATATGAACGCCTACACGAACCCCAATTTCACAGTAAGTGCCCTGGCCTGATAGACGGTTTTGTTGACTAATTGTGCGCAGAAATGGGATGAGACAGGCCATCCTTGGCCAAAGCACGAGAAAAACACCGAATGCAAATCCAAAAAAACTGCCGGCTCTTAATTGCTCTAGATGCGCACACCGCCTACAGTTTCGGGGATTTACTTCTTGCATACATTTCATATGCTGTTCATGTTCTTTGCTTGTACAATACAGGGATATTGGGCACGGCGCATAAGGATTGTTATCTCGAACGCACGCTATAAATTCTCTTTTGTAGCTCAATCATGGCTTTACAGAGAATCGGGTAATGAGAACAAGGCAGGGAGAAGTTCTTCGTCGGCACTATGAGCTGTATCTCTGGCGTCGAATATTACGTTCTGGATGGCCGCTAAGTATTACCACGGTTCGAAACGAAAAGGCTGACACACTGTCTTCGCTGTAGCATCAGTATTGATAGCGCAAAAGAACTAGTAGTTGCTCGTTGTCATCTCATGTGTGATTGCTTGTGATGATCTGTCCACGTTTGACGGATGTGCTGTCATCCTCCTTATTTCCCACCAACTCACCCCTCCCCACGACTTACTACTTCTCCCAACCCCACTTGCTAATACCCCAAAGTAGTCCACGATGGGGTTTTGGTCTAATCTCCGAGCCAAGCATCGCGCCAAATAACATGTTCACCAGCTCGTCAGCGACGCCCTATCCACCGAACACTACCCCTTCTCCCACCGGGACGATTTCTCTCGCATCGCCTCAGACACCCACGCATTACTTGACAGAGCAGTAGTTCAATTCCCACTCGCCAAAGATCGTATATTACAGCGCTACATCGTAAGTCGAGGTAATGCCAGCACAGCTTTTGACGAGGAAGAACACTTCGAGCTGAGCGTTATGACAATGAAGAATATCACGGTGAAGATTCAGTCGCTGATTTCAGAGCTTGCGGCGTGGGAGAGGGTATCGGCGAGGGCGAGGAACGAAGGAGCAGGGCCGGATGATGGGGCTAGAGGGGAATTTGGGGAAGTGGGTTGTGTGGGGTGTATGGAGAGCTTGAGGGAAAGGTCGGGGCGGATCCTGGCCGCGTTGGAAGATGTATAGGTGATTTGGTGTTGGCATGGACTGGTAGAGGTGAAGTTGCCACTAGCGTTATGCAGTTGAGTTAGTATACTTGTCTCACCGTGATGTGGACACAGCGAAGCAATATACTTAGTCAACGCCATCTCATCTTCTGAGTTGTCGACCATGCCGCCACCTGACGATCTCATGGACATAAATCACTACTTTTCGCTCCAAATTTTAATCATTCTACACCTCGTATACTGCGAATATCGATCCCTATTTACATGTGTTTTGGCTCTTCCACCCCTCCACCACCACCCCGACGCCCTGTTCGTATGTACAATCATCATTTTCACCGACCCAACATGTATCGCGAACACCCAGGCTGGTATAGCGCGTATCTTTCCAACCTCCGGAGAAGTATTGATCAGCTCTTCGTCGAAGCCAACTGGGAACGGCAACGAGCGGATGCACGCACTCCGACTTATAAATATAATCTGCGTAGTTCCTCAAGCGCCCACATCCGAGCAACGTGTGAACACACTATACGGCGTAACTCACGCGAACTAGCACATTGCAGAAACGCATTACGTGATACTAAGGGAAGAGCTGAAAGACTGAGGAGTGACGCAAGATATGCTAGGGCTA
>Ga0265780_10008806_pt1 | contig 12212 bp, 12 predicted proteins | sample P1T30metagenome_FD_192432 | JGI IMG/M metagenome (GOLD analysis project Ga0265780, IMG submission 192432) | Plant litter microbial communities from East Loma Ridge, Irvine, California - P1 T30 | ecosystem: Environmental > Terrestrial > Plant litter > Unclassified | place: USA: California... | reverse complement strand
GCAGTGGTGATGCCCTATGTCGCGATCGCGGGCGTCGTGCTGCTGTTCGCGGTCGCCGCGGCGCTGGTGCCGTTTCCGCGCGGCAGCGTCGCGGATGATGACGGCCCGACGGGGCGCTTCACCGACGTGTTCCGTCGCCCGCAGCTGATCGCCGCGGTCGTCGCACAGTTCTTCTATGTGGGCGCGCAGGTCGGTCTGTGGAGCTACACGATCCGCTATGCGCAGGCGAATGCGGGCATGGGCGAGCGGGGAGGAGCCGATGCCCTGTTCGTGTCGCTGGTGCTGTTTGCGGCGGGGCGCTTCGTGGGGACGGCGCTGATGGCGCGGCTCGCGCCGGTCGCGCTGCTGGCGATCTTCTCGGCGATCTCGCTGCTGCTGGCGACGTTTGCGGGCACGGTTGGCGGGACGATCGGACTTTACGCGCTAGTCGCTACCAGCCTGTTCATGTCGATCCAGTTCCCGACGATCTTCGCGCTGGGCGTCGACGGTCTCGGGCCGCTGCGCAAGGCGGGATCGTCGCTGATCATCATGGCGATCATCGGCGGCGCGGCGCTGACCGCGCTGATCGGCTGGGTGTCGGATCGCGCCGGGATCACGCACGCGATGCTGGTACCGGCCGCGTGTTTCGCCGCGGTATTCGCCTTTGCGCTTTACGCCCGCGGTGCGACCGCGCGAGCATCGATCTGAAAAGGAAGACGTGACGTGGATAGACTGAAGGGCAAGCGCGCGATCGTGACCGGCGCCGGCCAGGGCATCGGGCGCGCGGCGGCCGAGCTGTTCGCCGCAGAGGGCGCCGAGGTGCTCGCGCTTGATCGCAACGCGGACGCGCTGGCGGATCTTGCCGGATGCACGCCGTACGTCATCGACCTGACCGATCGCGCCGCGATCCGGGCGTTTGCCGAAAGTGCAGGGGGGGTGGACGTGCTGTTCAACTGCGCGGGCTATGTCGATGCGGGCGTGCTGCTCGAGACCGCGGACGCGGGGTACGACCTGTCGTTCGACCTCAACGTCCATGCGATCACGCACATGTTGACCGCGCTGCTGCCGGCGATGATCGCGCGCGGCGGCGGGTCGATCGTCAACATGTCGTCGGTGGCGGGCGCGGTGATCGGCGTCGGCAACCGCTACGCGTACTGCGCGTCGAAGGCCGCGGTGGCGGGGATCACGCGCTCGGTGGCGCTCGATTATGTCGCCAAGGGCATTCGCTGCAACGCGATCTGCCCGGGGACGGTCCAGTCGCCGTCGCTCGACGAGCGGCTGGCGGCGACCGGCGACGAGGCCGCGGCGCGCGCCGCGTTCGTCGCGCGGCAGCCGATGGGGCGGCTTGGCAAGGCCGACGAGGTGGCGGCGCTCGCGCTGTATCTCGCGTCGGACGAGAGCGCCTATACCACCGGGCAGTTGCACGTGATCGACGGCGGCTGGTGCATGGCCTGATGCGATGGTGACGATCGCCTCCACGCTCGACTTCCAGCGTGCCGCCAAGGCGCGGCTGCCGCGCTTCCTGTTCGAATATGCGGACGGCGGCGCCTATGCCGAGCAGACCTTGCGTCGTAACACCGCGGATCTCGGCGACATCGCGCTGCGGCAGCGGGTGCTGCAGGACGTGGCGACGATCGATCTGTCGACCACGTTGTTCGGCCGCGAAATGCCGTTGCCGGTGGCACTCGCGCCGATCGGGATCGGCGGCATGTACCGCCGCCGCGGTGAGACGCAGGCGGCGCGGGCGGCCAATGCGCGCGGCCTGCCGTTCACGCTGTCGACCGTCGGGTTGTGCGGGATCGACGAGGTCCGCCGCGCCACCGACGGGCCGTTGTGGTTCCAGCTCTACGTCCTGCGCGACCGCGGGTTCATGCGCGACCTGATCGCGACCGCCAAGGCGGCGGGGGCGGAGGCGCTGGTGTTCACGGTCGACATGCCGGTGCCGGGCGCGCGCTATCGTGACGCGCATTCGGGCATGTCGGGGCCGCACGCGCCGCTGCGCCGGCTGTTGCAGGCGATGGGGCGGCCGGGCTGGGCCTGGGACGTGGGCCTTCGCGGGCGGCCGCATCGGCTCGGCAATCTGGAGCCGGTGCTCGGCAAGGCCAGCGGGATGAACGATTACATGGGCTGGCTCGGCGCCAATTTCGATCCGTCGATCCAGTGGCGCGATCTCGACTGGATCCGCGCCGCCTGGGACGGTCCGCTGATCATCAAGGGGATCCTCGACCCCGACGACGCGCGCGCTGCAGCCGATGTCGGGGCCGACGGGATCGTCGTCTCCAACCATGGCGGGCGACAGCTCGACGGCGTGCTGTCGACCGCGCGCGCGTTGCCGGCGATCGCCGATGCGGTCGGCGACCGGCTGACCGTGCTCGCGGATTCGGGCGTGCGCTCGGGTCTCGACGTGGTGCGGATGCTCGCGCTGGGTGCGCACGGCGTCCTGCTCGGGCGCGCGTGGCTTTATGCACTGGCCGCGCGCGGCGAGGCGGGCGTGGCACAATTGCTCGACCTGATCGAAAAGGAAATGCGCGTCGCGATGACGCTCACCGGCGTCAACACGATCGCCAAGATCGACCGCTCCATTCTGGTTTCTGCAAAGGATAGTCTATGAAACTCTGTCGCTATGGTGCCCCCGGACAGGAACAGCCGGGCCTGATCGATGCCGATGGCTGCCTGCGTGCGCTGACCGGTCATGCCGACATTACCGGCGAGACGCTGGCGCCGGACGCGCTGGCAAAGCTCGCCGCGATCGACCCCGCGACGCTGCCGCTGGTCGAGGGCACGCCGCGCTACGGCGTTCCGGTGTCGGGCACGCAAAAGTTCGTCGCGATCGGCCTGAACTACGCCGATCATGCCGCGGAATCGAACCTGCCAATCCCGCAGGAGCCGGTCGTGTTCAACAAATGGGTCAGCTGCCTGCAGGGCGCGAACGATCCGGTCGTCATCCCGCGTGATTCCGAGAAGACCGACTGGGAAGTCGAACTGGGAATCGTTATCGGCACCCGCGCCGACTATGTCGAAACCGCCGATGCGCTGGCGCATGTCGCGGGCTACTGCGTGGTCAACGACGTGTCCGAGCGTCACTGGCAGCTCGAACGCGGCGCGACCTGGGACAAGGGCAAGGGCTTCCCGACCTTCGGCCCGGTCGGCCCGTGGCTCGTCACCGCCGATGAGGTGGGCGATCCGCAGAACCTGTCGATGTGGCTCGACGTCAACGGCAAGCGCATGCAGGACGGCAGCACGAAGACGATGATCTTCTCGGTCGCCGAGATCGTCGCCTATTGCTCGCAGTTCATGACGCTCGAGCCCGGCGACATCATCACCACCGGTACGCCGCCGGGCGTCGGCATGGGCCAGAAGCCCGAGCCCTGGTATCTGAAGGCGGGCGACGTCGTCACGCTGGGGATCGAGAAACTCGGCGAGCAGCGGCAGGACTTTGTCGCCTGGCAGCCGCGGCGCTGAGATGACCCGGCCGCCGTTCGTCGATGCGCATCTCCACCTCTGGGACAGGGATGGCCTGCGCTATCCCTGGCTCGAGACCGGGGAGACCGCGCCGATCGCGGCGACCTATACGGTTGCGCACCACCGCGCGGCGGCGGCGGCGTGGAACCTCGTCGGCGCGGTGCATATCGACGCCGGCGCGCACCGCGACGACGGTGAGCGCGAGACCGACTGGCTCAACGCCGTCGCCGATGCGCACGGCCTGCCCGATGCGATCATCGCGCGCGTCGAACTCGACGATCCCGACGTCGAGGCGCTGCTCGCCCGGCAGGCCGCGCGGCCCCGCGTCCGCGGGATCCGCCATCTCGTCAACTGGCACCCCGATGCCGTGCGGCAAGCCTATCCGCGCGACCTGACGATCGATCCGGCGTGGCGACGCGGCTTCGGGTTGCTCGCCGATCACGGGCTAAGTTACGATTTCCACGGGTTCCCGGCGCAGCTGCCCGGGCTGGTCGCGATCGCCGCCGCGCACCCGAGCGTGCCCGTCATCGTCAATCATCTGGGCCTACCGATCCCCGGCGACGGGCTCGACCAGTGGCGCGCCGGGGTGACCGCGCTTGCGGTGATGCCGCAGGTGTCGATCAAGCTTTCGGGCGCCGGTTTCATTCACGCACCGTTCGACCCCGCCGCGTTTGCCGACATCGTCGCCGAGGTGATCGACCTGTTCGGCACGCGGCGCGTGATGGTCGCGACCAATTTCCCCACCGACCGCCTGTTCGCGACGCTCGACGCGACGCTGGGGGCCTATGAGACCCTGCTGGCCCATCGCAGCGACGACGAGCGTGCCGACCTGTGGGGCCGCAACGCCAACCGAATCTATCGACTGGACCTCGACCTTTGACCCATATTCCCCGCCGGCCGGTCGGCCGCACCGCGCTGTCGGTGCCCGAACTCGGCTTCGGTGCCGCCTCGCTCGGCAATCTCTACGCACCGGTCGCCGACGCCGATGCGCGCGCCGCGATCGATGCCGCGCTCGCCGCGGGTCTGCGCTATGTCGACACCGCACCGCATTATGGCCGCGGGCTGTCCGAACGCCGTGTCGGCGACGCGGTGCGGTTGCAGCCGGACACCGTCGTTTCGACCAAGGTCGGCCGGTTGATGGATCCGGACGCGTCGATCACCGACGATAGCGAACGCGACGGCTTCCGCTCGCCGATGCCGTTCCGCATGCGCTACGACTATACCCACGACGGCATCCTGCGCAGCCACGAGCACAGCCTGCAGCGGATGGGTGTCGCGACGATCGACCTGCTCTATGTCCATGACATTGGGCGGTACACGCATGGCGATGCCGCGGACGGCTATTGGCAGCAGCTGACCACCGGCGGCGGACTCAAGGCGCTCGAACGGTTGCGCGACGAGGGCACGATCGCGGGCTTCGGCATCGGCGTCAACGAAATCGAAGTCTGTCTCGACGTGATGGCCGAGGCACCTCTCGACGCAATCCTGCTCGCCGGGCGCTATACGTTGCTCGAACAGGCGGCGCTCGATGCGCTGTTTCCGGCCTGTGCGGCGGCGGGCACGTCGATCGTTATCGGCGGCCCGTACAACAGCGGCATCCTGGCGACGGGCACACGACGCGGCGGCACGGTCCATTATGACTATGGCCCCGCGCCCGAGCCCGTGCTGACGCGCGTGCGCGGTATCGAGGCGGTCGCTGATCGTCACGGCGTCGCTCTGCCTGCCGCAGCGCTCGCGTTCGTGCTCGCGCATCCGCTGGTCGCCAGCGTCATTCCGGGCATCGGCAGCGCCGCGCGCGTGACGCAGACCGTCGACCTCTATCACGCCGTCATCCCGGCGGCGTTCTGGGACGAGTTGCGCGGCGAGGGGCTGCTGCGCCCCGATGCGCCGGTGCCGGGGGGCGCGGCATGACCGCCGCCGCAATCCGCCTGTCGCCCAGCGACAATGTCGCGGTCGCCTGCCGCAACTTGAGCCCCGGCGAGACGATCGCGGTCGAAGGAACCGCACTGGCCATCACCGAAAAGGTCGATCTCGGTCATAAGATCGCGCTCTCGTCCTTGAAAACGGGCAACAAGATCATCAAATACGGGATGCCGATCGGCTCGGCCACGGCGGACGTGCCGGCGGGCGGCTGGGTGCACATGCACAACATGCAGAGCGACTATATCCCCGCGCACCTGCGTGACGCGGCAGGAGATCATTCATGAACGCCATCACCCGGAACGCCATGATCCCGAACGACGGGACCCCGAACGACTGGACAATGACCGGCTGGCTGCGCGCCGATGGCCGCAAGGGCATCCGCGATGCCATCGTGGTCGTGTACCTGGTCGAATGCGCGCATCACGTCGCGCGCCGGATCGTCGACAAGATCGACGATCCGCGCGTCCAGCTGATCGGTTTTCCGGGCTGCTATCCCAACGATTATGCGCTGGCGATGATGAAGGCGCTGACGACGCACCCCAATGTCGGCGGGGTCGTGCTGCTGTCGCTGGGCTGCGAAAGCTTCAACCGCGAGGCGCTGGCCGTCAATGCGCGGGCGGAAGGCCGTCCGGTCGAGACGGTGGTGATCCAGCAGGTTGGCGGGACCGGCCCGGCGATCGCAGCGGGGATGGCCGCGGTCGAACGCGTCCGCGCCGAAGCCGATGCGCGCGCGCGCCGCGTGCCGATGGCGATGTCCGAACTCGTGATCGGCACGATCTGCGGCGGGTCCGACGGGACCAGCGGGATCACCGGCAACCCCGCGGTCGGCCGCGCCTTCGACACGCTGATCGATGCGGGTGCTGCGTGCATCTTCGAGGAAACCGGCGAGATGATCGGCTGCGAAGGCCATATGGCGAGCCGCGCCGCGACGCCCGATGTCGCGGACGCGCTGATCGCCTCGGTCCACAAGGCCGAGATCTATTACCGCGCGATGGGCTATGGCAGCTTTGCGCCCGGCAATGCCGAGGGCGGGCTCTCGAGCCAGGAGGAGAAGTCCGCCGGCGCCTATGCCAAATCGGGGAGCCGTCCGATCGACGGCGTGATCGATCCGGCCGAGCTCGTGCCAGGGCCGGGCCTCTATCTGCTCGACGTGGTGCCGCCGGGCGATCCCAAGTTCGGCTTTCCCAACATCGTCGACAATGCCGAGATCGGCGAACTGATGGCGAGCGGCGCGCATATCAACCTGTTCGTCACCGGGCGCGGTTCGGTGGTCGGCTCGGCGATCTCGCCGGTGGTGAAGATCTGCGCCAACCCCGACACCTATCGCCGGATGGCCGACGACATGGATGTCGACGCGGGCCGCATCCTCGAAGGGCGTGGCTCGCTCGACGAGGTCGGTGCGGAGATCGTCGATCTGATCACGGCAATCGCGAACGGTGCGCAGACCAAATCCGAGGCGCTCGGGCATTCCGAGTTCATCCTGACGTACAAGGCGTCGGCACCGGCGCGCCCGTCGGAATGTCGATGACTGCGAGCGGCGGATCGAGGTCGGCATCTGCCGCCCCGATCCGGCGTGATGTCCTTTACTAGGAGCGCCATCAGGCTCCGCGTACCTTACCGCACGGCCTTCGGCGATCGAGGCGGGCCGGGGGCCGTCATCCGCGACTTTGTTACCCGTTCAGTCCGAAGCGGCGGCAATGTTCGAGATAGCCGACCTCATGGGCACCGGCCATCGCGACGACGGCCTGCCACAGCCATGACGGCGCATCGATGCTGTCGTCGCGGGCGGTCAGCGTTTCGCGCCATGTCAGTCTGGCGCTGTCGCTAAGCTGTCGCGCGTGCGCCTGGCCGACGATGAACGACAGATAGGATGCGGCGGCGACGGCTTCTTTTCGGCTGAACTGGGCGACTTCGATCTTGAGGTCCTGCGGTGCCAGTTCGCGCAGGAACACGGGCTTCCCCATGAGGTCCGCGGCAATCATTCGCTGCCCCAGGTTTGGCGACAATGCCCTCGCCCCTGCGAGCACGCGCTCGCCGGGGTCAGCCGGCATCGTCGCCTTGCCCGCCACCGGTACGACAGAGGCGACCGCCTCCTTGATATCGACCAGCGCCAGTCGTTCCTCCTTTGCCTTCACGCCCGAAATACCGATCAGTACGGCGAACCGGAGGTTCCCGAGCGAGCTGCACCCCTTGCGCCAATAGGCGGCGTCGACGACGCGAAGCCTCCCGTCGCCAGCCACACCGGCGAGCTCCATGCACCGGGCACGAATGGCTTCATCGGCGAACAGCGCAGTGATCGCCGTCTTTTCCGCGCTTGCGAGCTTCCAGAAGCGCTTGTTGTGCGGGATGACGGGCTTGACGTCCTCGAGGCGCTCCTTCGCCAGATGGCGCCACCGTCTGCCGATCGCCTCGCGCTTCACCGACCTGACTACGTCGGGTTCGCGCGGGTCGTCGTCGATTGTCGGGGTCAGCGCGCGGCTATACCCGTCGATCATCGCCTCGATCATCTGCGCGGTCGTGACGCCAGGCAGGTCCGAACTCCGCGCCGCGGTTTCGAGCGACAGCCCGAGGCGGATAAGGTCGTAGGCCGGATTGGAGATGACCGTCTGATCCAGATCGCGGATCTGAATGTCGACGCGGTGATCGGCATCGGCCACGGGACCAAGGTTGCCGAGATGGCAGTCGCCGCAAATCCATACCGGCGGGCCTTCCGGAATGCGCGCCGCGACGGGGGACTCCTCAAGCCATTCGTAGAATTGCGCCGTATTGCCGCGGACATACGCGTGGACCGATCGTGCCATCTTGAGCGAGCGGGTGCGCGCAAGCGCGGCCGCGCGTTCGTCGGGGGCTACGGCCATCGACACACTTTCAGAGGGGGAAGGGGAGGAGCGGTGTTCGCCTCCCAATGCGCATTGCGCGCCTACGAGGACCGGGCGCCCACGCAATTACCGGGTTGGCCGCGGAATCGACATACGCCGTCGCGCGGGAGGATCGGCGAAGGCGCCGCCTCTCACGATGCCGGCAAGTGTGCCGCCCGCTAGAGATCGGCCTTGATCTCCATAATCTGCGTGTCCGAGAGCCCCGGTTTTTCCGCACCCAGATATTGCAGGAGTTCGCCGATCTCGTCCGGCCCGAACTCGAGGTCGAGATTGTCCATCCGTATGGACATCGCGCGCTGTCTGTCGGCCGACTGCGCGGCGACGATCGCGACGCACTCTTCGAGCGTTCCCCGTCCGATGTCCGCGGGGCTGGGGTCACCGGACGCCGCGACCGGGACAATGCTGGCCGGTTCGCTCAAGGGGTAGGTCGTCATCGTCGTTGATCCCGTCGTCTGGGTACATCGGGTGGCGCCCGCTGCCGGCGGGCGCCACAGGTGGTTCAGGCGTCTTCGGCCTCGATGTTGACGCTCGTCTCGGCGAGCTTCGTCATATATTCGTCGCCGCCATAGATGTCCTTGGTCGCCGCGGTGAGCTTCTTGTGGTCATCCTTGAGGCCCAGCGCCTTCGCATAGGCCGCGGCCGTGCCAAACCCTGCGATCCCGTAATGCGTCATCCGCTGATACTGCGCGATGATCATCACATCGAGCAACGGACCCTTGTCGGGACCTTCCTCAAGCACATGCTTGGTGGCTTCGGCGACGAGGCCCTCCATGCCCCTGCAATGCTCCTTCGAGACCTTCTCGTCGTTCGAGGCAACCAGTGCCTTCAAGAGTTCGGTGTGCGTCTCGATGTCCGCCTGCGACTTGGTAAGCATGTCCTTCAGCGATGCGTCGCTCGCCTTGGTCGTGATCTTCTTCAGGACCTTCTTCATCTGGTCGTTCGCCGACCACAGGTCCTTCAGCTCGTCGGTGTAGATGTCCTTGAGGTCTTCGGGTGCAGACATGGGGTCGTCCTTTGAAAGCCGCCGGGCGGAATGCCCGGCGGTTGAATGTGACATGCGCGGATCGGACCGGGCAGGATTACGGGCGCAGCACGACCTTGATCACGCCGTCCTGCTTGTCGCGGAACTTCTGGTACATCTCGGGCGCATCTTCGAGGCTCGCTGGGTGCGTGACGACGAAGCTCGGGTCGATATCGCCCGCCTCGATCCGCGCGAGCAGCGGCTTGGTATAGGCTTGGACGTGCGTCTGGCCGGTCTTGATCGTCAGACCCTTGTTCATCATCGCGCCGATCGGGATCTTGTCGCCCATCCCGACATAGACGCCGGGGATCGACACGGTGCCGCCCATCCGGCAGCTCATGATCGCCTCGCGCAGGACATGGACACGGTCGGTGGCGAGGAACGTCGCGGCCTTGACCTTGTCGATGACCGCATCGATCGCGCCATGACCCGAGGCCTCTGCACCGACCGCGTCGATGCAGCTGTCGGGACCGCGGCCCTTGGTGCGGAACTGGAGTTCGTCATACACGCTGTCGACCTCGGCGAAGTTGATCGTCTCGGCACCGCCGGCCTCGGCCATCGCGAGGCGCTCGGGCACTTCGTCGATCGCGATCACGCGGCCGGCACCCAGCATCAGCGCCGAGCGGATCGCGAACTGGCCGACCGGGCCGCAGCCCCAGATCGCCACGGTATCGCCCTCTTCGATGTTCGCATTCTCCGCGGCCATATAGCCGGTCGGGAAAATGTCGGAGAGGAACAGCGCCTGATCGTCCGTGACGTTGTCGGGCACCTTTATCGGGCCGATATCGGCCATCGGTACGCGCAGATATTCCGCTTGGCCGCCGCAATAGCCGCCCAGCATGTGGCTGAACCCGAACAGACCAGCGGGCGAATGGCCCATCGCCTTGATCGCCATTTCGGCATTCGGATTTGTGCGCTCGCACGCTGAAAACAGACCCTTGCGACAAAAGAAGCAATCGCCACAGCTTATCGTGAACGGGACGACGACGCGGTCGCCGATCTTCAGGTTGGTTACTTCGGATCCGAGGGCGACGACGACGCCCATATTCTCATGCCCGAGAATATCGCCTGCCTGCATTGTCGGTTGGTAGCCGTCGAGCAGATGAAGATCCGACCCGCAGATCGCGCAGGCCGAGACCTTTATGATTGCATCGCGCGGATGCTTGATTTCAGGATCTGCAACGGTATCGACCCGAACATCGCCTTTTCCATGCCAAACCAGTGCGCGCATCAGAAAATCTCCGTCTTAAAATCGGGGTAAGTTACTTGCGTCGGTACAAGTGCTAACACATTCAGCGATCAGTGATCGTCGAACGATACATCTATCACCTTAGACGGCGTCGGTTGTTGCCTGCGAGTATTACGGGACGACGACGTGCCGTCTTTGCGCCGTCTTGTTGTAGCCGGATATGATAGCGATCTGACGGGTGTTATCGTTCCAGCAAAAATCCCGATAACGGACGATTATATTTTACATTGATAGATATCAGTATCGATCTGCCGAAGACGAATTGGGCCCAGAAATAAAGCTTCATAGTTTGCAAGGACTTGCGGTGCAGCCGATCTGGCTTTCGACGCGCCCGGTAGTTTGACGCGACAATTTGCTCTTCTGGAGGGCAATGGCGAAGCCGGCGCCGCGCATTACGAGATCACTGAAGACGGGGACCATTCGGCGAACCGGTCGTTAGGACGTTATCGCCCACTGCCGACGGTGTTCGAACGCGAAGACCTCCACGGGCCTCGACGTTCCGGCGCGCGGCGGCAGGCCCTTGGACCCGGGATAATGTCATGCAGATCAAAGCCATTCTTTTCGATATCGACGGTACGCTGGTTGATACCAACGACATGCACGTCCTTGCTTGGGAGGCGGCTTTCGCGCGCGTGGGGGCGACGTTCGATCGCCAGGTGATCCACGACCAGATCGGCAAGGGCACCGACATGCTCGTGCCGACGCTGCTGCCCGACGCCGACGAGGATCAGCAGGAAGAGCTTGGCGACACGCACGGTGCGATCTTCAAGGCGCAATATCTCGAGACCGCCAAGCCGTTCGCAAAGGCGCACGACCTGTTGGCGCATACGCATGGTCTGGGTCAGCAGGTCGTGCTGGCGTCCTCGGCCTCGCAAGGAGAACTCGACCACTATATCGGCCTGCTGAACGCGCGCGACCTGATCACCGCGACGACGAGCAGCGACGACGTCGAGAAGACCAAGCCCGCGCCCGACATCTTCGCAACCGCGCTCGAGAAATTGCCGGGGATCGATCCGTCGGAGGTCATCGTCGTCGGCGACACGCCCTATGATATCGAGGCGGCGGCGAAATGCGGGATCGCCGCGGTCGCCGTCCGGTCGGGCAAGTTTGACAACGCACAACTTCAGGCCGCGGGCGCGGTCGCGATCTATGACGACGTCGCGGCCTTGCTTGCCGGCTATGCAACCTCCCCGCTGGGACGCTGATCGACAGCGCGTCGTACCGGCCGGTCGCGCGCCACCCCGGCGGACCGGCTATCGCGTGCGTACGCTGCGGAGCAGGGCGTAACCGAGAAGCCCCGAGACAAAGGACCCGGCGAGCACGCCGACCTTTGCTTCTGCCTGCAGGATCGGGCTGGTCGGGAAGGCGAGCAGGGTGATGAAGATGCTCATCGTAAAGCCGATCCCGCACAGCAATGCGACACCGAGCAGTTGCCGCTTCCCGGCGTGAGCGGGCATGTCTGCGAGGCCCAGCCGAACCGCCAGCATCGAAAAGCCGAAGACGCCCGTCACCTTGCCGAGCAGCAGCCCCAGCGAGACGCCAAGCGTGACAGGCGCGACAAGCGCCTCGGCCGGCAGCGTCAGCACGGGTACCCCGGCATTGGCGAGGCCGAAGATCGGCACGACGATAAAGCCGACGGGGAGGTGCAGGGCGTGCTCGAGCGTATGCAGCGGGCTATCCGCGTCACCGTCCGGACGAC
>Ga0265780_10008805_pt1 | contig 12213 bp, 13 predicted proteins | sample P1T30metagenome_FD_192432 | JGI IMG/M metagenome (GOLD analysis project Ga0265780, IMG submission 192432) | Plant litter microbial communities from East Loma Ridge, Irvine, California - P1 T30 | ecosystem: Environmental > Terrestrial > Plant litter > Unclassified | place: USA: California... | reverse complement strand
CATACTTGCCATCCAGTGCAGCCTCCTTGACAAGTGTACCTTTCATCAGCCCGTATACCCATGACCGCAGATGATCCACTCACGAAGACCAAGCCCAATCAAGGTAATGACTAGCATGATAGCGAATCCGTCCGACAAAGGTGCCCAGAGCATGACCGGCCTCTCCCGCCAATGACGTTTCATCTTTCTCATAGCTACATCCTCTGGGTCCATGTCTTCCTCCTTGATTACTTCGCCGTTCTCATCGATCTGTTCCTTCTCTTGTTCCTCCTGAACGACCATGGCTTGATTGTGCTTCTTGTTTGCTTCTTCGCCTCGCCAGACAAATTCGATCAAAGCCTCTTCCAAAGCTTCGGCAGCGGGAATGACCATTTCGACGTGGTCCGCCCATACAACCAAGACTTCTTCGGACCTCACAAAAGCAGCGTACTGATGTTTTCTCGCTCGTGCCAAATGCTCGATGTCGTCGATGATTTGAATACGGGTGTTGGAGTCGATGATAAGCTCAGTCATTGCAGGTGTTGGGTTGCTACTATCAGCATTGTAGTTCAGACTAGACTTACATGTAGACGGCCATGACATTGCTGACAATCCTTGACTTGATCTTGATAGCGGCTTCCGGGTTCAAGCGGGAAATGGCGTTCTCGAACGGTTCCAGTGCTTCGTATTCGACTGGGAATGTTCGGTAAAGACCGGTCTTGACTCTAATAGTGACACCAGTAGCGACGTCGCGCTTCGCCAAGCCAAGCCGAGGTGGCTTGAACCATTTCTTCTTCTGTACACCAACTCGGAAGATTTGGTCGGCCATCACGTCGATAGCATCGTATCCATCACCCACCAAGACAGCTCGCGCTTTGTCGCTCTTATACAACTCGACACCGTCGAGAAGTCCAGGCGCATGCTGCTCAAGCTCCCCTGTTAAAGATGGCTGCAGCGAAGAAGTGAGCGAGTTTCGACGTGGTGCTTGTCCGTTCTGCGCGTAGGTGTTGAAGGCGTCGAGGTCATTATCCAGGTCTCGCACAACCCTATTGCTTCTCCTCTTGGCCTTCTTTCCCGTCTTTCCCCCGCGACGAGGCCCTTTGGGCGGTGCTGACTCCCATCCCAAGTTTGATTGCCATCCTGCCCGACCCTTGCCCTTGACGTCCAGCCTATTCAGACCACTCAAAGCGGCGTCCCTGGTCTCGAAATCCTCGTCCTCACTGAAATTGTCGATTGTGAGACGGCTGCGGTAGAATGCATCCTCGATACCGACCTTGTCGGCAAATCTGTCGGTTTCTCCATATAGCACATGACCCGTGCCTCTCCTAGCTCGCCCAACGCTGTCCGACATCTCGCTCGCCTTTCGAGCAAACGAGGGTACGACAGAGAATCTCCTCCCGGGTTGTGAGCCTGAGAAAGATGCTCGAGCGAAGCCATCGGCGTCGGTCTCGGACTGGAAAAGCGAAGGCATTGAGGGGAAAATCGAGCCCCGACGACTGGGTCCGCTGTACGCAGAGCTTTTTCGGCGCTGCACATCTGACAGTGGTAGCTCTGGCGCAACGAATGCCGGCGTCTTCTTCTTGCGTCCGAACACCATGATCGCTGGTTTGTTGTCGATAGGTGTAATTGATTCTATAAGTTGATACAAGCAGGATACTCATGCACGATTACCAGACTTCAAGCGACGATCAAAATCAGGCCACCCATCCGCACATTTCCCAGCCGGTCTGGGCACGGGTCGATGCCGTACATTCCCTGTCAGGCCCGATGATCTACAGAAGCCACTAACCTTAGTTTGTCCGGACCGTGAGCGGTCAAGGGCCGGAGCAGCGGGTTTTCCATTAAGGGCCATAGACCACGAAGGCCGGCAGACGAGACGCCGTAGCGCTTCCGGGGAATTTAAGATTTAGACCGGAATCGGTAAGTAGCTTCCGAGACTTCGATTAGCATTTAGGCCTAATGACATTAGACTCGGATACTAATGTGATTAGCATTGCGTTTACAATCAGGAAATTAAATGACGCCACAACGTCCGGCCATGATGTTTCATTTCCCTACCCGTCAACCTAATCACTTTATCCCTAGAACGCCTTGGGTTAATCAATTGTGCTCTCTCGGACCTGGCCCCATCGCACATCGAATTAATCGAGCCTCTTCCAGGGAATGCTACCAATCATGGAAAGGAACGCCTTGTTCCGGGCTATCGTCACCTGACTAACGGCTTACACAGGGTTCTTGCCGTGATCGCCAACGGGATCCTGGCCATCACGAGGTGATCTGTTCAGACTTTTGCAGGTCGGTCACAATCGTCTTCAGCTTCTCATCATCCAACTACCACCTTTCAAGGCATTCAAGTATCACACGCGCCCATCGGGCTCTCATCCTTAATTACCATGTCCTTCCTCCGCCGAATCTCCAATGCCGCCAGCTCTTTTCTCCCATCCGCGCCTAGTGGAAGCGGCCAAACGCCCAGACATGTGCCCCGTCGGGCAACCGAAACCTACACTGAGCATCTGAACGACGACGACGATGATATCTCCTTCAAAGGATCTATCGAGTCCGTCGCCCCTTCTCGAGCGTCGTGGGAATTATCAGACGCTGGATCTGTCAGGTCTTCGTTGGAGAGTGACGCTTCTCGAGCCAGTTTCGAGGAGAGCGAGGAGGAGTCGGACTCGGAGGATGAAGAACGGCCAAGAGATCGATATGATATGATGGTTAGGCATCTTTGGCATACTGCCGAGCGATCTGGATGGTTCAGAGACGCTGCATTTGATGGTCTCGTCTCTCTTCGGTGAGTTCATCCCAAGATTTAGTCCCTTCCAGAGCTGATGAGGTAGAATCAAGAAGCGACTTTTGAGGACATACCCACAGCCCCAACCTGGTCGTCGAGGCACAAAAGAGCTCGAGCGAAGAATCAAAGAGTGGGACTCGGCTATCGGAACACTGAACCCCGAAGTCGCACTGAAGATTACGAGTAAGGTCGTACAAGCCATCATGGCTAGATGGTAGGTACACCGCACCGTTCCACTCCTCATTGCTAATCATCAGTCCCGAAGATGCCATCGAGATCACTTTAGATGTGAATACCCGAATCCAAATTCTCGACGAACTCAATCACTTGGCCGGTGCCCGAAAGCATCAATTCGCCGCATTTTGTCGACAAGAGCAATGTCTAGTTGTTTGGGCCGACGAAGTTGAGACTCTCATTCCCTCTGCCGAAGCGCTCGAACAGCGAATGATTGCCTATGTCTGGTCAGGCAGGCATCATGAGCTCGCAGCCCTCGAAGCTGAAAGGAAAGACATCGATGAAGATGAAGAGGAAGGTTGGGTCGACCGAGATGCCGAGAAGGAGCGTCAGCTTGAAGCTGAAGAGGATGAGGAGGGAAACATCGGTGCTGCGCCCAATGAGTGGGAGAGACGAGATAAGCGTCCTATGATGCTGTATGCCCCTCTCATTTCCGGTTTCGCCATTATCCTCTGTTTCGTCTTTATCGGGTCCGGTCTACGTACGTGACTCCCCGCGATGCTATAGGCATCTGCTGATCAACAGGTCAATTGGTCAAGGAAGTCTTGCTCGATGGCAACTTTGTCCGTTTCGCCCTTGTCGCCGTTACTCCTTTCGGTTATCTTCTCGCTATTGTAAGTCTTCATGGCTTGAATGAGGCTGACGACAGTTCTTCGCCATCTGTATCTGTGGTAACCTTTGGCAAATCATTGGACCCGTCGCACATCTTCACCAGAACTCGTACTACTACTCTGGAGCTACACCTGTCCGAATGACTGGTAGACTACCTCATATTACTATCCAAATGCCCGTTTACAAGGAGGGATTGGAGGGTGTCATCATTCCTACTGTCGAATCTTTGAAGAAGGCAATTACCACGTATGTCTTCTGGCACTTTTCAACTTTGCTATTGCTGATGGACAGTTACGAACGACAAGGTGGTTCCGTCAACATTTTCATCTTTGATGATGGTATGCAGATTTGGGACGAAGAGGAACAAGAGATCCGAAAGGCATACTACGACCGAAACAATATCGGATGGACCGCTCGACCCAAGCACAACCATGAAGGGTTTATCCGAAAAGGTCGATTCAAGAAGGTGCGTCTCGCTTGTAGATCACGGAGCGAAAAGCTGATTTCAGGCATCAAACATGAACTTTGGTAATTCCCTGTCTCTTCGAGTCGAGGAGCTCATGGACGACCTCCGACCTGAGCCTGATGCGGAGGATCACGAGGCTTTGCTCAACTGGGTCTGGACCGATGAAGATGAAAAGGAAATATACGAAGAGGCTCTCGGTATGGCCCTCGAAGAGTCCGAAGGTCGAGCCTGGGCAGCCGGAAACATTCGAGTCGGTGAATTGATCTTGATCATTGATTCTGATACCCGTGTTCCCGAAGATTGTTTCCTCGACGCCGCGTCGTGAGTAACCTCTGGTGTCTACTCGAGCACAGCTGACCCTTTAGTGAATTCGCCAACTCGCCCAACATTGCCATCATTCAGCATGAGTCTGCAGTCATGCAGGTTGTTGGACATTTCTTTGAAAACGGTATCACTTCCTTCACCACCCGTATCAACTCTGCTATTTCTTTCTGTGCTGCCAACGGTGAAGTTGCTCCTTTCGTCGGACACAATGCTTTCCTTCGATGGACCGCTATTCAAGATGCCTCTTTCATCGATGAAGACGATGGTATCCGAAAGTGTTGGTCTGAAACGCATGTTTCCGAGGATTTCGATCAAGCTCTTCGATTGCAAATGAGAGGTTGGAGTTTGAGGTGGGCTTCGTACTCGAATGGTGGTTTCCAAGAAGGTGTCTCTTTGACCGCCGATGACGAGGTATGTTTTATATTTCGACGATGAGCGCAATGCTGACAGATAGCTTAATCGATGGCAAAAGTATGCTTACGGATGTTCCGAGCTCTTATTCTACCCTATCTCCAAGTGGTTCACCAAGGGTCCAATCACGCCTCTCTTTGTCCGATTCGTCTGGGCAGATGGTATTCCCCTCCACTCCAAAATCTCTGTTCTCGCCTACATCTCGTCTTACTACGCTATCGCCTGTGCCTTGGCCTTGTCTTTACTCAATTGGGTCCTTGTCGGTCTCTTCAACGATGTCCTTGATGCTTTCTACTTGACTTCATGGAACGTTTTCCTAGCTTGTGAGTACCCTCTTTACAGTAGGAAGTAGCTAACATTCAGGTGTGGTTGTCTTCTCTGGTCTTTCCAACATCTCGTCTGCTGTCTTCCAGTACCGATTGAACGCAAACTCGCTCGGTAACGCTTTGGTCGGTAACTTTAAAGTAGGTGCCTCTCTTTCTCGAGCACACATAGACTGACCCGGCAGTGGGTTATCTTCTTCTTCTTTTTCTTCTGTGGTCTTTCATGGCATCTGACCACCGCCCTGCTCGCGCATTTGACCGGATACAACATGCAGTGGTCTTCGACTGTCAAGGAAGTCGAGCTATCCCATTTCTTCAAGGAATGGCCTGCTATGTGGAAGCGATTCTGGGACATTTGGGTCGTATCATGGGTCGTCATCGTTGGAGTGTCCGTCATGGCTTCTCCCATCGTCCCTTACGCATACCGAATGTACGTGCCACGTCTCTTTGCGAAACAATGCTGATAAGCTAGTACCAATTTCACTTGTATTTTGCCCATCATGATCCAGGCTTGTTGTCATTTCCTCTACCCTATCGTGCTCAACCCTTGGTGTACGTCTTCGTTGTATATTCGGGGGACATATGCTGACCTCGACAGTGCTGCTCTTCCAGTTCTAGAATTATCGTATCATTCGCAGACTCAGCTTGGCAATTTATATTATGCATCCTGTATATATCAGCATCATTGTACTCCAGCACTAAAAGCGCCACGTTGGCTCAGACTCGTCTATTCAGTTGCACTCGACATCTGCTCAATTGCACTTCCAATCTATCTACTATCATCATGGCAACAGCACCACCTCAAGGGCCTCCGGGTCATGCGCATCCGCACCCTCACCCGCCTCAGCCAGGACAGCCGGGCATACGTCCACCACCAGGAATGATGATGGGCCCGAGCCCACCTCCCAATCCAGCGTTACAAGCCATCCTCGATGCCATTCCACACATCAACGTCCCATTCTCAATCCAAGAGGGAACGATACCAAATAGCAATCCTCCTCAGACGACAACTATGGTGACCTGTGATGCACACAAGCAAGTCATTTGCAAGATCTGCGACATTCATTTCGGACCTATCAACTACATGTTCAATTTCCTCAAAGGAGCACCTGCCGAAGCTATCCCACCACCACCTAACGCGCCTACGCAACCACAGCGAGCAGAAGCTATCAAACAAGCCAAAGAAGCTGGTAACGTACGTCTGACGAGTCTGCTATAATACCTCAAGCTGACGCGCAGAATGCATTCAAAGCGCAAAACTACCAGCAAGCTGCTGCCCTCTACTCCCGTTCGGCCGATATGGCTCTGTCAAGACCTCCTTGGGAACCATCCGCTATCTCGAGAGAAGAAACAGTCGTCGCTCTATGCAATCGTTCAGCTGCCTTCGCGTACATGGGTCAGTTTGGAGGAGCATTAGCGGATGCCGAGGCTGTCGTGCAGTTGAAGAGACCATGGACAAAGGGACATTTCAGGTAAGCTCTACCCTTACTTCTGCCAATACTAGGCTAATTGTCGCAGGAAGGCCAGAGCATTGGTCGGGATGGACAGGTTGGAAGAGGCAAGAGACGCCTTGATTGATGGTCTACAGTTTGAGCCCCAAGACAAGGTATGACGCTTTGTGCATCCACGACCGGGAATACCGCTAATCATTCAGGAGCTAAACACTTTCCTAGAAGAGTTGGACGGAAAGCTGAGGGAGGCAGAGTAAGACGACAAGTTGGAAGGGCGCACAAGCCTCCAGAAAAGGCCATGCGACACACATGTGCGCTGTCGTGATTGTATCTCGCATGCTAGTCTCATGCAACATTGCAGCAACGTATTCGGCACAATCAAAGAGTGACTGTTAATGGTCCAGCATCATGGACCTCTGTGTGCATGCGAGCGAGTACTGGCTTTGATCGTAAACATGTATCTTCTGCATTGGCATTATATGTTTCGTAACGACGGCACATGTATCGCCGCTTAGTCTTCTTTTGCTTCTCTATCTACATCGTCTACCAACACCTAAAAGCCCTGACCGGTGGTGGAACCGACCTGGACAGGGTTCTGAGCAGGAGCGACGGGGCTGGAAGCGAACGAGGAACCGCTGGTGTGGGTCTGGGGAGGGGTTTGTAGCTGACTCTTGGTGGATGAGTTTCGGACAAAGCCTCGTAGGACGGATTGGTGGATCTTCAATGCGCCCTAGACAATCAGCTATTTACAATGAGGTTGACTTGGATGCACATACCTTGGTTTGGGGGTGAATCAAGTATGCGAGGAATGCGAGCTTGACGGTCCAGTATTGAGCTACTTGGTCAGCTATTGAACCCATTGACAGGATCAAGAACTCACGAATCCTCTTCTCGAGAACACCGGGAATAAGGGACTCAGTGAACTGGATGAGACCAAGTACGACAAAGTATGAAAGGAGTAGCTTGACGTTCTCCTGGTCCATGGATGAGTTTCCTCGGTCGAGAGCTTCAAGGGCGAGGAGAGCAGCTGGTACATAGGTCAAGCACTGAGTGATGGGTAGAGCCAATCGGAGGAGGTTGACAGGGACGAGAAGAATGTATCTATCGGTCAGCCACAATCTGACGATAAATCGAAGTGCTCACGCGAAGAGACCACCAACGACAAGGACCACTCGGTCGACGTTGAACCTCTTTTCAAGCTCCTTGACGGCAGGGAAGTTGCCAAGGAATTCTCGGAACTGGTTGACCTGCTTTCCAGCAACGTCCTTGGCGTTCTTGACAGCAGGGTGTTCAGTAGCATTCTCGAGCTGAGAACCAATGTTGTTGACTCGCTGTCGGACGCCAGTAGCGGTAGGAGAGGAGGCAGTGGTGGATGAAGAGGAGTTCTTAGCCTTGATTTCGGAGGTGGAGTTGACGTTCAACTGGGGGATGTCACCAGTAGGAGCGGGCTGATGGTTGAGGACAGAATGGTCGATGTGAGCGGCCTCTTGTGCGACAGCCTGCTTTAGGTGGGCTTGGTTGGGGTCGACCGTGGCCGTGTTGAGTTGAGGGTTGATAGATGAATCCATTTTGGTTGATTGATCAATTGCTTGATTGACTGATGTAATTGCGTCTTTGCTGGAATGGTAATTGATGGAAGATTGCTCGTGTGAGAGAATATATACGACTGCTCTCAAGCGGGATGACGAAACGGAATGGAGGACCAGGAACAAAGGAAGAATTGTCCAGAATTTAGCTACGTCATTGAAATTCAAAAGCGTCATAATCACACATGACCACCCTCGAAACGACTTGATGACATCCTCACCGCTTTTCCAAGACCACCGAAGACCAAAGCAAGGTGAGCTCCCTGCTCCCAGCCAGATAATGGGAGGAGTAGCAACAAGATAGCCAGGTGAAGAGAAAGAGTAGACATCGAGCAGAACAGCTGGTTCGCCATGCAAAAATCGATAACTGCAGGATTCGAACCTGCGCCCCTTACGGGATTGGTTCATAGTATCTCCTTCGAGACCAACGGAGTAGGCCACTTTCCTAAGTTACCCCGCATTTTTGGCCTATCTTTAAGCATCTTTATATACCCCTGATCATCCAAGCTCGCTCAATATCATACTTAGGCGCCTGACGTCTTGCTCAGACAGACTATCACAACTGCTGATCACTTCGGTCTGACTCGAGGGCTTCTAAGTGTTCTAGATACGCTGTAAAGCTTTATTATATCTTTCGTAAAAATGTCGGATTTATCATATTTTTGACACGGGACAACCGCCGCATCGATCCTGACCCCGCGCAGGCTGATTTTTGGCTAACTTCTTTGTCAGTTCAGGATGTGGTTCACGGCCGTGAAGCGAAGTGATGAACAAGTCAATGAAGCGGGCAAGTAAACTGGAAGCTGCCATAAAGCTCCTTATCAGATGCTTGGTCAAGGAGTATGGTCAAAGCCGAGTCTCCACCACCTTCAGCTGGATGACGGCCGAGAAGCCATCGAGGATACATACTTGTGGTGGTCCTTTTGAGGCTGGTGAGGACAGATGAGTATCGTTCTGTCCTTGGGCCCTGATCCCTAGAAGACGTAGTGAGCAGAAGATCCCTTCCGACTCCATATTAGTCGGAGCAGACATGGCAGTCACTTTGGCGTACCGTGCAGCAGCTTCCGCCACGCCATAATATCATGGTGCGTTCTGAGCTTGCGACGAGCTCAATGGTATATTGAGCGCCCAGCCGCGCCCGTGAAGATAGGCGAAATATGACCGTCATAACCTGGTCAAAATCAGGCACGGTTACAGGAAAAGGATGTAAACAAAGCGAATTTGCCACTTGTCCCTACCTCATCAACTCCACATCCCCGAATATTCTTCTGTACCCGGTCGATCATCCGAGACCTTACATCATGTCGTACGTTGCATCTCTACAAACCACTGGTGCACCCATACATGCACAAGATTGTGAATGAAGACTACTAATAGATAGTGCTTACAGCGGAGCCCTAAGTCACAAACGAAAACATGAGGTCGTAGAGATTGCGGAGGCTTTAAACATCTCTGACCCCGAGGCCAAGCTTGCCGATCTCAGAGATAAGATCCAGAACCATTTAAACCTCAACCAGACTACCCTGTCTTTGGATCCTCAATTCAAGGGACTGTACGTGAGGAGGAGAACGTGAGTCTGAATTCTCATCATGAAATCCTGTTGCAATCCGAAATCCCGACAATGAGTTGTAACGCTCATCACGGATCAAAATTGCTGATCAAATAGTACCGGGTCCGTGTCTCCCGACGGAGAGGTCAAGACCGCGGTCAACGACACCGTCAAGAAGGCTAGGAAGTCAGTCAGCAAAGTCTTCGATAACACTATTGAGGTCGCAAACGGAGTTTTGCCAGAGTCTCCCTCCATGTAAGTTCAGATGAACAGACCGGTGTGCTGACCTGTAGGCGCCAAGTAGCCCGCCGAGCTGAAGTGGCTGTTCAGAATGCTCAGAACGCTCTAGTACCCGCCGAAACTCAGAAAGACCTTCAAGTCCGAGCCCAGAAGGTCTCGAGCGCCTTGCAGAAATTTACGAGCGAGCGACAAGTTTACATCGAGAAGAGTATTGGTATTTTGCAGAAGGTACGTCCATATACCTCTCGGTGAGCTGATGTTAGTTCCTCTCCAAGCCAGAGCACCTCATTACTAGCTCTATCGCTATCGAGCTCCTGCTTATCTTCCGAAACCTCCTCCAATTTTATGACCATACGCTCTTCTTCCCTCCTGTTGGCGGTGCGAAAGGCGATTTCTACTCGTTACTCAACACACTGTTCGGTTGGGCTCCGCGGACTACATTGAATCTACGATACCCCGAAGTCACATCGTTGTTCCACGGAGAAGTATGGACTGCCATCTCTTGGTGGTATGTACCTCCGACCTATTTCGTAAGGCAGTACTGATGTCTCAGGTTCTTCTTCACTGTCCTACCTCCACTAGCCTTGTCGACCATCGTTAGCTTCCAGCCCCAGAAAGGCTTCTACACCAAGCCCGCCGCTTCGAAGCAGCAAGTCGCCCGACCTCCCGTCCACAAATTCGACCCCTTCGCTTACGCCATCTTCCGATTTGCCATCCTCCTTTTCCCATTGACCACTGCTGCCCCGGCCCACTGGGTCGATGCTCTTGGATTGAGCGGAGACGCTCAAGGTCGAGCTCTCGGAGCTGGTCTTCTCGCTGCTCTGATTGGATCGGAGAGGTTGGGTGCCCGCGCATAGATAGATGGTGGAACTGATTGGGGGAAACGGTGGAAATCCGTGTCGAATACCTTGTTTCCGGGAATGTGTTTAATAATGTCGATAATCGTTTCCAGGGTTATACATATATATAGGGTTACTGGTCTGCCTGCTTCCGATGTTTAAGCGATGAATGGTAACATATGTCCGCTCTTCGTGGTGCTCGGCGCCTCAGACTTGTCGGCCTTTACAGATCGGTGAACCCCTTGGTAGGTGGAGCCATGGTATGCATAAACAGATCAGACGGCGCTCAATGAATGAGATGAATCAAAGTATGGACACCCATTCTTTCGTGAACGATACAGGGTCTTTGGATACCCGGTAACACCTTTCCTTCAAAAATAAAGGCTGGTCTGTATTCATAGACAACGAACGAGTCCCAACTTATCAAGACAGGACACACTATACAACAACTGACATTCTTCACAGCCCCATCCCCGTTCATCTATCAAGTGGATCTTCAATCACAGTCTCCGATCCAGGTCTCACCTTCTCCAAAATCTCATTGAGCGATATCGCAACTGTCGAAACATCCAGACTCGGACTCGTGTCCGCTAATCTCTTAACCCTAGGACCAATGCAGTAAGGTCGGAAGGGCGCCAGAATAGGTATCCTAGGTCGTTTAGTATTGGAAGTGATTAGATTTCGGATTGCTTTGAGCCCGTAAACTTTCACTTCGTCGAACGGCGAATCCTGGCATCAGTTTCCGACTACAGGAATGCATTCCTACTCACAATGGCTTCGACAAGTGCGAGGATCACCCATCTATGTCCGACGATCGTTGTTCGTAGCTTCTCATTCCCATAACACATATTGACCAGTACTCCTAAAGCCTAGCGATTAGCTGCATTACTACTGCGTACTTACAGCTATTCGAAGATCGACGGGTGCTCCCGGCCGTAGGCCAGCTTGAATAACTCCGAACAGTGGAGCTTCACCGAGCTTGTCGACTGCGTTACTGAGTTCGGCCAAAGTCGCATCAGCCAGGTAATTCTGGATTATACCTAAAGCCCGGACATTTACTGCTACAGGAGCGCGACGCGATGCCAACCTGATTGTAAGCTTCGCTACCAGGCGAAAGGAAAGTAGCGTACTTGATCAGAATGCGAACACCTAGAGCCTCGATGATGCTCCTCTTGTTCGCCTCGCTGGACTTATACATGGCGTTATTCAATGCCCATAGTGCGTTCACGACGAGAGTCTCGGATGGATGGTTGGCCAGATAGCAGATATTACGTAGCGCTGCAGTATTCAGTAGCAACTGAGGTTTCAGCGCCATGGTACCGGCAGATTCTGAGAGATAGCAAAATTTACCTGCTTTAGCGGTAGGTAATCCGCAATCAAGTTGCAGAGAGCTGCGAGAGCGGTAATC
>Ga0265780_10008804_pt1 | contig 12214 bp, 9 predicted proteins | sample P1T30metagenome_FD_192432 | JGI IMG/M metagenome (GOLD analysis project Ga0265780, IMG submission 192432) | Plant litter microbial communities from East Loma Ridge, Irvine, California - P1 T30 | ecosystem: Environmental > Terrestrial > Plant litter > Unclassified | place: USA: California... | reverse complement strand
AAAGTGTTTAATGATGGTAATAAACGAGAGAGAAACGCGGAAGTCGGGGCCAGCTCGCCCTGAATCACGCGAATGGGAGTAGTAATGAATAAAATAATGAGATATGAGGAGAATGACACCAAACACACGCGAACAGATTTCCTTTAGACAAAAAGCTTAGAAAAAATCCCCCCCATATTCAACGTAAAAGTATATAGGGCAACGAAACTCGAAGTAATTCTTTGGGGGTAACTCTCTGTTTTATGGAAACTTTAACTAGCTTTATCTCTCTCATCATCCCGTCTCCGTCAACACGGACGTCCTTCCGAATCAGCGTAGGTTTTCTCCTCTCGTCTCTTCATGCTCGCTGGGTCCCTCCGCCCCGCGCCTGCCGAAGATCTCACAACTACTACGCACACACACACAAGGTAGCAAGCTTTCCGATGCCTGTCCGTCTGTCTGACCACCCAACATCGTCTTCAAATACTACCAGCACCCACAACAACAAGCCCATCCTGCCTCAAATACCTCAACTCCCGCCAAATGTCCACCGGACCGCCCGTGGCCGTCACATCCGCCTAAGAGATGACCTTCTCCCTCAGCATGCCGACAAACTGCGCGCCGCTAACGCCCTGGTCAGCGCGGTCCTCGATCAGCAGCGTCTGCGCCCACAGGCGCAGGCTGGGCTCGCCGTCCTCGCGGATGAGGTACAGCGGCGGCACGACGATGGAGCCGCAGCCCTTGCCGCGGTGGTCGCGGCTCTTCTCGACGACGGCGCGCACGCGCTCGTTCATCTCGCTGTCGATGACCGGGATGCTGGTCTTGCCCTGCTTGAGCATGTTCTTGTCCTCGGTGCCGAAGACGTCGGCGATGAGGGCCGGGACGGCGTCGCGGCCGAGCCACATGAATTGGGTTTGGCCGTCGTCGATCAGGTAGAGGCCGTAGGGGACTAGGTTGGCAGAGGAGAGGTTGAGGGGTGGAGGCATGACGATTGCGCCGGTTTGGGCGTCGGGGAGGCCGGCGTCGTCGGGCATGTCATGCAAGCTGTAGAGGCGTGGGTAGATGTATTGCATCAGCAAGGGGAGGGGAAGGGTGGAGAGAAGGCACAGAGCTGCGGATCGGAGGTCGGTGGGGATCTGGGCGGATTTGCGCAGACCGAGCTGGGAAGGAGGTTAGTAAGTGAGATTTGAAATCAGGGCATATCGTGAAGTGAATACTTACGTTCTTCATCAGACCAAGGAAGAGCATAGGCAGACCGCGCAAGTTCGCAGGGAACTGCAGTCCACCGCCTCCCATGTTGCCACCACCGAGTTCCTTCTTGTAAGTCTGCAGCAGCTCGATGATCTTGGCCTGGATCGCGTCTCTGGCTGCATCGAGACCTGAGCTCAGGGCACGCTCGACGGCCTTGTGTGCGAAGTAGTGTGTGATAGCTTGCTGGTCTGCGCTGGCGTAGACCTCTGCCAGGTTTTGAGTGGTAGGGATGCTGAGAGTCAGAACACGGATTCTGCGCTCGCCATTGCAAGTAGTGTGCAATACACCAACCTGCAAGCACGCGAAAGCCTTGGTCACGCTCTCATCGATCGCAATCTCAACGACGTATGCCTGGTCGCGAGGCATGGCAGGGAAAGCACACAGATCGCTGGATCGGTTGAAGAAGTTGCCGTAGAAAGCGCTGGGTCGGAGACCAGTCGTTGTGCGCACACGAAGGACAGCCTCCAGACCAATCTCGGAAGAAAGGTAATCGCTGAACTCGGTAGCGAACTTGATCGCATCCTCAGTCCTAGCGGCATTCCATGCAGGGTAGAAGTAAGTTTGACCACCGGTGTACCTGGGCAAGTTGCTCAAACTTGCAACATCCTGGTATTGGGCACTGAACAAGAACATGTCGATCGAAACCTGCGTTTTACTGCACTCGACTGCGAAGCTCTTGTAAAAGCTGTTCTGTGTCTGCAATAGTGCATTCTCCTTGGAAGTACCCAGCAGCTTCTTGTCCTCGCGCATCTCAAGCTTTCCGTGTCCGATGTTAGGCAAGCTGGCTGACAGGCATACGACCTTGCCGCCAACATGGCTGATGAGCTTATGACCAGCCCTGAGCGCGGAACCCATAGCCGAGCCGTTGTCCTGAGTGTTTACGAACATGCTCTGAAGCTTGTTGAGGTAGTTTTCAATGTTGGCGCGGCATTCGGTGAGGTTGACTAGCAGGTCTTCAGGAGTCGGAAGGAAGGGCTCTTCAAGGTCGCTGACAACGAGCATTCTCGGGTCATTGTTTTCACTGCCATCGCGGGGAATGCTGAAGTAGTGCAACGAGCTGTCGACTGCCATGAATCCAAGCCTGGTGCGGCGATCGGTGTTCGGTATCCTGTCCAAGCTCTCCAGAATGCATCTTGCCGCAGTCGCCAGCAGACCGCTCGTCACGCCCGCGTAGCTCACGTCGAACAAGAAGAGGTAGATCAAAGGCTGAGGAGCGCGAACCATGTACTCCTGAGGAGCAACGAACTCGCTCACCGAGTAGTTCAGTTCCGGGCGCTGCCACCTATCCACGGATTGCTGCTTTGCGCTGTCCCAATCGAAGCTCTGCGGCACGTCGTTTGTCAGATTGCACATGTTGCAGCGCCACCTATGCGAGTGATCCAGGAAACTCGCAAAGGGGTTGATGTATGTCCGGCATCGCCTGCAACGCGCAATAACTTGGTCGTACTGAACGGGCACGTCGTCCTCTGCGTCGTGGAGCGTAGCGTATGGCTGAATGATAAGCGCAAAGGGCAGCTTGCTCTTTTTTAGGAGAGAGTTGGTCGTAGGCATGGCGTTGAGCGTTGATCGAACGTATTTAGGTGGGCAGTTTGAGTGAGGTGAGGGTGTCACGGAGCTCTGTTCGATCGTTAGTCTCGACTATAGACATGTCGAACCGGGAACAATCGCATCAAATACATACGTTAGGAGGCAAGATGATCGGAGGTGGTGGCTGATCCAAATCGCTGACGTGGAATGGCTGGCCCTGCATGCTGATGTCGGTAGGAATCAGAGGGTTCAACCTTTGGGCGGCCTGGGGGACCGCCGACTGAGGCTGTTGAGGCATCTGTCCTCCCATTCCCATCTGCGCAAACTGCTGTGTTACGCCCTGCACGCCAGGCTGGACAGGTGTGGGTTGTTGGGGGTACCCAGGATGAGCAGGGTCGTAGCCAGGCTGGCCGTATGCTGCAGGTTGGCCATATGCCGGTTGCTGTTGCGCCGCCGCTGGGTCTACGTAGCCCGGCTGACCGTATACTGGCTGCTGTGGCATACCGTAGGCAGGCTGCTGTGCTTGTTGACCTGGGTATCCGAATGCGCCTGCGGCTGCGGCAGGTTGACCGCCTGGAGGAGCGGCGGCAGCCAGACCAGCATTTGCGCCAGAGCCAAAGTCGAATGCTTGACCAGCGTATGCTCTCTTCTTCTTGCCACCAGCTGCTGGTGCCGGAGCTGCACCTTGCTGTTGTGTACCATCCTGCTCCTGGCCGTATTGTTGGCCGTCCTGGTAAGGGTTGGCCATGTTGAAGACTGGCGGGGATTGGCCAAGGGCGTGGCTGATCGCTGCACGCGGTTTGTGTAAGGAGTTGTGTAGACTCTGTGGGCCGTGACAGAGAGCGATGTTCAGGGACGAGGTTGTGAGACGTGGATGTGTCGATGGTGGTGGTGATTGTAGGCACGGTCAATGCTCATGAACGTGTCCGCTTGAAGTGGGACGGACGTTAGTGCTTAGAAGGGAGGGTGAGAGAATGAGAGAAGGTATAATCGATACAACCTGTCCACTATGAACGAGGATGGCAATGTCGAATGCACAGCAGTAGCTGACAACACTCCAAATTGACAATTGTTGTCATTCAAAAAATAAAGACATTCAAATAGGCAACCTCGAAACAACTTGCAGTCAAATGTATTATTGTTGTTCGCCGTCTCCGCCACTTGGCTTCAATCGTGTGGGGTCCAAAGCGATATCACTGCCTCAGTAAACATTAAAATCAGGGGCTAGGTACCAACATCAAGCGGAATGGATCATCTCATCATAAGAAAACACATCATTGCATAGCTACGTGAATGGGTATCATGATAAACTCACAGCCCCGCCGGCCATTCCACACCTTGTCCATCCTTATCCTTGTACGCCAGAGATGACTGCCCGAGTAAAAGAAGAAATGCAGTCTCCAGTCATTAGTAAATCCCGTCGTCACTGCGTTCCATCGCCTCGGACAGGAACGAATGCTCCAACGCCTCTTCCGCGGTGATGCGCTTAGCAGGATCCAGCTCCAAGCAGCACTTCATGAACTCGATCGCCTCGAGCTCCTCTGCCGACAGGCCTGCACCGTCCTTCTTGTTCCTGCTCGTACACCACAACAGCACCTTCTCCCACGTGTGACCCGAGTCACCAATCGTGGGAATGTTGGTCTGGAGGACCTGACCGTGCAGCAGAGCGGTCTCCTTCATGCGTTTCTTGCCGAAGATCGTGCACAGCTCGATGAATGCGTCGATGTCGTCTGCGGAGTGGAAGAACGGAAAGCGTTTGCTGAGGAAGGTCAACAGGATGACACCGCAGCTCCAGTTGTCGATCAAGCATGTCTGTCTAGTACACTTGAGAAGGACTTCAGGGGCACGGAAGCCACGTGTGCCGGCTCTATTTGCACGACGTGAAGAGCGTTGATCGTTCGCAGGATAGGCAGGCCGGGGTTGTTGCCCACTTGCCTGGGCGGCGGCGTATGTGGAAGCGTACACAGAAGTCTGGATCCGCCTATGTCTGTCTGGACCTTCAAATTCGCAGGCACAGTGACTCGAGTCGGTGCCTTCTCTTTCTGCCAGCCCAAAGTCGACGAGGACGCCACGCTGCTGTGCGGGAGAATACAGGAAGTTGGTGGGCTTGATGTCGCGGTGAATGATACCAGCCTCGTGCACAGATTTGAGTGCAGTAAACAGGCTGTGGAAGTAGATGCGCATGTCGGAGACGGTCATGTCGCGGTAGTAGTCTCGGAAATCCTTGTGCTGGAAGAAAGGCAGCACGGCGATGACCTGGTCTTGGTGCCGGAACGAAGTGATCAAGGGACAGACGTTTGGTGAGTCTCGCAGATCATGCAACAAGTCGAGTTCGTTCAGGATACGGAGTGGTGAGGAGGTCACGTAAATTTTCTTGATGGCCACATAGCGAGGCCTGGGTTTGCCATTGGCTCTTCCATTGGTCTTTTCGTCCTTGGCATCCATGTCCCAGTCATTCTTGTAGTGTTCGTAAAGGAGGTCTTCGGCTTTGTAAACGGTGGAGAAGGTTCCTTCACCGATACGGTTGATCAGACGGTAACGCTGTGTGATGTTTTTGAAGCTGGCTTCGAAGCGTTCCATGTCCTCGAGTACCAGGTCGTCGATCTCCTCCTCTTCCTCCTCCTCCTCTTGTTCTTCTTCTCCTTCAGACAATGTGCCGGCCGCACTGAGCGGACCTCTGCTCTCGTCCATGTCTTGTGGCTCCTCGTCCTCGGTGCTGTCGCCGTAACCGGTTCGTTGGTCGTGGACAAGGACTGGATCCCTTGTTTGCCTGAGTGCGGTGGCCATGTTTGACCAGTGCTGTATTGAGCCAGTACTCTGTCGGTTACTCGAGCCTTGCAATTGGGAGTGAGCAGGACGAAAAGGTGAAGTCGCGAGTGAGTGACTTATGTAATGTTGTGAAGGCGCTGCCGCCCCGCGTTCTAAACAAGTCGTCGGTGTTTGTTGACAAGACGCCGTACAACAACAAATTCACATGGAACGTCGGTGCTGACGAGACATAAATTCACATACACACGCCACGGACAGGGACATTCCCGATACACACGCGCACACACGCGCAACAATCTGCCGACATGGGCGACTCGGACGATTTCGACGTCAACGCGGCGCTCAAGGCATACCTCGACGATCCGCAGTCCATTCCCACGCCCGAAGCCGACCAGGCCCTGCTCGAGTGCGAGAACGACGCAGATGCCTTCACGCCAGGCCTGATCAACAGCGTGCTCAATCCCATAGCGCAGGCCATTGGCGAGAACCCAGAGGCTGTCCTCCAAGCCAACATTCTCGACAGTCTGCAATTCCTCCTCAAGTGCGCGCCCACCGTTCCCCCAAACCAGCAGCCTACGCTGTCTTCCAAAAGTAACCACACTGATTGCGAGCTTTTTGCGCACTCTAGGCAGGTCTCATTCATCCCTTCGACATCCCTCAGCAAGCTACTCGAGTTGATCATCTCTGGTCTTGGTGCCGAAGCCGAGACTGTTCACCATGAGGAGCAAGACGGTGAGACGGAGACGGCGCATCACAAGCAGGTCCTGGAGACCTTCGCTTTCTTGCTTCAATGGTGTATCTCTGCAGTAGAGACCAAGAGCGCGGAGAAGCCGGCAAATGCAGCTGCGGGACGCGCAAAGAAGGGCCCAAAGAGCAAGGCGGCGCAAAAAGATGGCAACTGGGATCCATCGAATCAGCTTCAGATCGCGATGGAGACCATGGCGAAGGTCATGAAGCTCAAGCTGGCTAAAATATTTGTGACAACGAGCGAAAGGGACACATTCATCAGCATGTTCACACGGCCCGTATACCTCTTACTTGAGAGCGAAGCTCGGGTGAAGAACACTACCATTCGCATGCACGTCTTCAAAGTCTTGTGTGTGGCCGTCAAGCACCACGGACACGCTTATGGCGCTCAGACGAGCGTGATGCAGAACCTCACCTACTTCGAACACCTCGCGGAACCGATGGCGGAGTTCCTCAACATTCTGGCCGAACAGTACGATTACGCGCAGCTCGCGGAAGAAGTCATGAAGGAACTATCCAACAAGGAGTTCGCCGCGAACGATACCAAAGGCCCAAAGTCTGTATCAACATTCATCGCACGACTCAGTGAGCTCGCGCCCCGCGTGGTGCAGAAGCAAGTCACTTATCTGGCCAAGCTACTTGAGAGCGAAAACTACACTCTCCGTTGTGCCATCATCGAAGTTTGCGGTAACCTCATTGCTATGCTTAGCAAGGTGGAAGAAGGAGACCGTACTGAGAACCACAAGGGTCAGATCAACGCCTTCTTCGATGTGCTTGAGGAACGATTCCTAGACATCAACCCTTACTGTAGATGCCGCGCTCTGCAGGTGTACACGAAGCTCTGCGACTTGGAGACAAAGTACCCGAAACGCAGACAAACTGCGGCCGACCTTGCCACCCGCAGTCTAGAGGACAAGAGCAGTAACGTCAGGCGAAATGCTATGAAGCTGCTTGGCCGCCTGGTCTCAACACATCCATTCGCCGTCATGCACGGTGGCCTGCTCAACCACACCGAGTGGAGTGAACGTTTAGAGGCATGCGAAAACGAGCTGAATGCCATCAAGCCACCGGCGGAGACCGGACTCGCTGAGACCACACACGTAGGAGAAAAAACTGTCGACGAAGCACTTCTAGACGATGCCACTCAAATGCCAGAAGATGCGCCACCCATGACGGAAGAGCAACAGATGGCCGCTTTCCAAAAGGCACAAGAAGATGCGGCCACCGCTGAAGCGCTCAGCAAGTTGCAGCTCACTCGTCGCTACTATATTGAAGCCCTCAAGTTCATCGAGACTCTCGAAGATGCCGGGCCTCATGTCAACCAGCTGCTTGCTTCGAAAAACAAGAGCGAAGTCATCGAAGCGATGGACTTCCTCGTTGTTGCAGACGCATACAGCATTGAAGCTGCCAAATCGGGCATCCGCCGCATGCTTCGTTTGATCTGGACCAAGGGTAACTCGGACGAAGGCAAGGGTGTTCAGACACACCTGATCGAGTGCTATAAAGGACTTTTCTTTCATGCACCTGACAACTTTACCGCGAACGATGCCGCCAACTACGTTGCTCGCAACATGATAAGTCTGACATTCGGCGCCTCGCCTGCGGAGCTGACCAGTCTCGAACAACTGCTTGCCACGATGATGAAGGAGAAGGCGATCAACGCACTTGTCATCGACAAGCTGTGGCAGGTCTATGGTGTTCAAAAGCGAGCAATCTCGAAGCAGCAACGCCGCGGTGCCATCATCATCCTGGGAATGCTCGCTCTTGCAGACCAAGACATCGTGGTCAGGGAAATGGAGACTTGCCTTCGCATCGGTCTTGGTGCCATCGGGCGCAAAGATCTCGTATTGGCTCGGTACACGTGCATTGCTCTCATGCGCATGACCAACAACAAGACAACCAAGGGTACCGAAGGAAAGCTTAACATGAGGCTGCCTAACGACCATGCTGTGCTTGTTCGCTTGGCTGCCCTCATTGATGTCGAGAGCGAAAGCAAAGACTGGTACGGTCTTGCCGAGCAAATCGTCGGCGCCATCTATGCCCTCAGCAAACATCCGGATGTTCTGTGCTCCGCCATCATAAGACGCAAAACCAAGGCTGTCTTCTCACCAAAGCCGAAGGAGAGCAAACAAGTGGAGAAGCAGGAAGCCGGAATTGTCGATAGCCAGATTGATGATGACGGCGATGTGGAAATGAGCGAGCTCCCAAGTCCTCCTCCGGAACCAGAGCCAGAGCAGGAACCAGAAGAGGATTCAGCTTCTGAAGACGCTGGCCAGTCTGCACTTGCATTGTCACAGCTCCTATTTGTTGTTGGACATGTTGCTTTGAAGCAGATCGTCCACTTAGAACTCATCGAGCAGGACTTCAAGCGCCGAAAGGCAGCAAAAGAGAAGGCAGGTACATCCGCTTCGCCGGCCACAGCTGGTGGCAAGACCGGGAAGAAGGGTCAAAAGTCCGAGACAGAAGAAGAGCAAGACGAGATGGACCTCATTGGAGGTACTACAGAAGACGACTTTACCGACGCTCTGGCACACATTCGGGAACGTGAGCTGCTCTACGGTCAGACTTCACTTCTGACAAATTTCGGTCCGTTAGTAAAGGAGATTTGCAGCAACAATACGTCCTATCCCAACGCAGAGTTACAAGCCCAGGCAGCTTTGTGCATGGCAAAGCTCATGTGCGTCAGCTCAGAGTACTGCGAGTCTAACCTTGGTCTCCTCATCACCATCATGGAGCGTTCGCCCTACGCCAACACCCGAAGCAACCTTGTCGTTGCGCTCGGCGACATGGCGGTCTGCTTCAACCACCTGATCGACGAAAACACCGACTTCCTCTACACTCGCCTCAGTGATCAGAGCTTGCAAGTCAAACGCACATGCTTGATGACTCTCACCTTCCTCATTTTGGCCGGGCAGGTCAAGGTCAAGGGTCAGCTAGGCGAGATGGCGAAGTGTGTCGAAGACGACGACGACAAGATCCGGGAAATGAGTCGCATGTTCTTTGCAGAGCTCGCAGGCAAGGACAATGCCGTATACAACCACTTTGTTGACATGTTCAGCTTGCTCTCGTCGGATGAGGCTTTGGATGAGGATCGTTTCAGACGCATCATCAAGTTCCTCGCCTCCTTCATTGAGAAGGTTTGTTTTGTACGCCCACATAGTATGAAGCCAAAGACTGACAACAATCACAGGACAAGCACGCCAAACAATTGGCAAGCAAGCTGGCTCCTCGACTTGCACGTGCCGAGAGTGAGAGGCAATGGAACGATGTCGCCTATGCCCTCGGGCTGTTGCCGCACAAAAACGAGGAGATTGCGAAAATGCTTGGTGAGGGCTGCAAAGTCGTTGAGACTTCTGCTTGAGCAGCGGTCGGTGACTTTTCATATCACTGTTGTACGTGGCGTTTTTTGGTGGGTTATCATTGTGGGAAGTGCGGGCTTGCACATTCAGTTGATACCCGGGGTTCTATACCTTTTTCGTAATTTTTGTATATCGACGTCTCTTACGTCCTCCGACCCTGGGATGGCAGGGAACTCATCTCTTGGCCTATTTATGTAAGCATTGCCAAACGCCACAGTCGTCGCCGCCCAGACCTCAGACCGAATGGTGACGAGCACAAGCAACCTCATGCGGGGACACTTTGCATACCAAGTCACAGACCGGTGCATGTCAACCATGCACGCGACAATACTGACCTTGTTGTGCTACATCGCCGTCACTCAGTGCTCATCTCTGGACCAACAATCAACATTTTTGCAGACTCCTGTCTTCACAAAAGGCTTCCACCCAAGCCCACCAGGAACTCGCCATCCAATCCCTTCCCTCTACCACCATCGCTACTCTGAACAAACCTTCATCGGCACCCATAACGCCGCCGCAATAAGGACAAAAGATAACAATTGGTCCCTCTCCGGCAACCAGTACTACAACATCTCAACCCAACTCCGTTCTGGCATCCGCCTGCTCCAAGCCCAAGCCCACCTCGACCCCAATGGCAGCGACGACATTCGACTATGCCACTTCAACTGCGCGTTGATGGACGGCGGCAGTCTGCTCGACTTCCTCGAAACCGTCGAAGCCTTTCTACGACGCAACCCAGACGAAGTCCTCACGCTGCTGTTCGTCAACACAGGCGTACCACTAAACAGTTTTGCCAAAGTCTTCCTCGAAGCTCGGCTCGACGTCCTCTCATACATTCCACCCGCAGACAAAAGACACGGCCAAATGCGCACCTCCGACTGGCCCACGATCGCCCAAATGGTCGCGGCGAACCAAAGGCTCGTAACCTTCCTCTCGTCCGGCGCAGACGAAGAAGCCGTGCCTTTCCTCCTGCCGGAGTTCGACTACGTCTTCGAAACAGACTTTGGCATCGAGAGGCCCGATCAGTATTCTTGCGCGCCTGCGCGACCGCGGTATGCGGATGATAGCTTCGTGCCGGATCGGTTGTCGCTCGTGAATCATTTCCTGTACGCCAAGTTTCTGGGTTTCAGGTTCCCTAATGCTTCGTTCGCGGGTGAGACCAATGCTGCTGGGTTTCGGGTTGGGGAGTTGGGGGAGCATGCTGTGAGGTGCAGGGGTGCGTATGAGAGGAGGCCGAATTTCTTGCTGGTGGATTTCTTCAATGAGGGTGATGTTTTTGCTGTGGAGGAGGGAGTGAACCGACACTAGAGAATCGTGCATGGTTGGCTACATAGTACGCATGTCACAAGGAAGTTCATAGCTTTCACACTCACCACCAACAACTTCATTCGGTGACCAACCGGTGCACACATTTAAAAGTAACAAACAAAACGCACGACAGAGTACTACTAGACGAACAGACCGCAATGTCCGTTTGGTCCAAGCAGAAGAGCGCACCACCAACCTAATCCACGTCCCATAAAAAACCAACGCTCACACCTCACCTCACAGGATTCAAACAAAGAGTAACTCTGCGTGGTCCACCGCGCCGCCTTCACCTCTCCTCTTCACAAACAAAACCAAAACCGTCCGGGAGCCTAGCTTCTTCTGGATGACAGCATAAGACATCTACACATTGGCATCACTCAGCGCCTGCCTAACGATGGAAACATGTGGACCATAATTGCGGCAAAGGCAAAGACTTTCTCTCGGCGAAGTGGCCGAACGTGTTCCCCTCTGTCAGTACCAGGCGCCTGAGGAACCTCATGGGCCATGATTAGGCTGCTGATAGCCAGACAATTTGCTGGCAAACGTTGTTGGCGCAGGTGAGTTTGTTGGCCTCCTTTCCTTTCCTTTCCTTTCCTTTCCTTTCCTTTCCTTGATTGGGTGTGGTGGTGTGCGTGATTCTTCTGCTCTTTGTGCGGACTTGTCGCTATCTTTTTTTGGGGGGATTCTCGTGCTCATGGCAGCTGCTCCCTAGAGCAAGACTTGCGATCTGTGGACCTTTCAAAGATGCTAACCCCCATCACAGAGGTATTGAAAGCTGACATCGATCCCGAACACAACAGTCAGTCCAATCAATCAGCCAACAACCAGCGGCTCGCACTCAGCAAGAACGCTCCCGAACGTCCTTGAAGCGGCTATCGCGGTCCTAGGGGCATAACACCCAACCTCCCCACTCCCCAACGGAACCACCTCAACCGGCTCACCATCGCACACCTCGCCCGCATAGCTCATCACTTCGCAATTTCTCGGCAGCGAGCTCACAGAAATTCCCATGCCTTTCGTAACTGGGTAGCAGAAATCCGGCTGTGTGACTTCTCCAACCACATCGCCGCCGCACTGCGAGTCCGAGTGTACACGAAGCGACAAAGACCTGGCCTCTGGGCGGAGATGTGGAGGATAAGGGACTCCATGCTCGTGCTCGTAATCGAGCTCGAGCTGGTATTCATCTTCGGTGATTCGCCGGCCAAGACCATCGTAATAGCCACATTCGGGTGAGGTTTCGCGAGGCCATACGGCGGAATTGTCGCGGTGGTCGC
>Ga0265780_10008801_pt1 | contig 12218 bp, 5 predicted proteins | sample P1T30metagenome_FD_192432 | JGI IMG/M metagenome (GOLD analysis project Ga0265780, IMG submission 192432) | Plant litter microbial communities from East Loma Ridge, Irvine, California - P1 T30 | ecosystem: Environmental > Terrestrial > Plant litter > Unclassified | place: USA: California... | reverse complement strand
TCGTCTATTATGTACTATGCCCGTTTTAACTATGTGGCGCAACCGGAAGATAGGGTGACTGAAATTACTCCTAAGATCGGAGTTTATGATACTTATGCCATCGAGTGGGGGTATCGCTGGCTGGATAAACAGGATCCGCACGACGAGTTCGCCACACTTTCGAACTGGATCAGGAAACATGAGAACGATCCGCTTTATCGTTACGGCGAACAGCAGAGCTCGATGGAGATCATTGATCCCCGGGCGCAGTCAGAAGACCTTGGCGACAATAATGTAAAAGCCAGTTATTATGGCATGGAAAATCTGAAGAGACTTATTCCACAGATCCTTTCCTGGTCGGCCGAAACAGATCGCAGTTACGAACGGGCGGGGAAACTGTATTCTGCAGCCCTGGGGCAATGGAAAACCTATATGGAACATGTGGTTTCGAACATTGGCGGCTTTTACCTGGAAAATCCAGTAAAAGGAGACGGTAAAGATGCCTATACGCCTGTTCCCCGCGAGCGTCAGCTGGAGGCTTTTGACTTTTTCAGTAAGGAATTGCTGCCGATGCCGGAATGGCTTTTTAACAAGGAACTGCTGAAAAAAACATTCCCGCTGCGCGATTCCCCTATAGGACTTTTTGAAGATAGCCCTTACAGCCTCAGAAGGGCATGGCAATATGATCTTCTGTATAACCTGCTTTCTGACGATCGCCTGCTGCGCATGCTTGAATCTGAGCTGATGCAGGGAAAGGAAAATACCTTTACGGCTTCAGATCTCCTGGAAAAAACGGCGGCGATGGTTTTTGAACCGACGATAAAGGGCAGATCTCTTTCTGTACTGGAACGTATGGCAGAGCAGAACTTTGTAGATGCACTGCTGGTAGGTTCTGATAAGCTGCTGGAAAAGGTCAATAAGAAAAGCTTAGCTGTATCAGACAGGCTTAAAAACCCGGCGGCAGTGTACGACTGCAATTATATGTCGGAGCCGGAGGAGCACGAAGCCTCCGTTGATATGCCCGGGTTGAGGAACTTTTATATGAGCGCCATGAGCAGAACTTCTGATATAGGTGTCATAAAACGCGGGCAATTAATAAAAATCGTATCACTTCTGGAAAAAAAGAGTAAAACAGGTGATGAAATAACAAGAAGTCATTACCAGGATCTTTTACTGCGGATACGGCAGAGTCTTAAAATGAATTAATCTTAAATTTCAGCTATAGTATAATGAACAAATTTTTACTTTTTTTTCTCCTGGTTTCTGTCGGCTTTAACAGCTTTGCACAGTCGCCGGTAACAGTAAAGGGGCTGGTTCTGGCAAAGGACGATGGGAAACCGGTTCCGGGCGCTTCTGTATTTGTCGATAAATCTACTATCGGTGAGCAGACCGCTGTTCCGGGTGTTATCCAGACATCGGCTATCGGTACCGTGACCGACGTCAACGGTCAGTTTTCTCTTAGCGTTCCTGCAGGTACCGCCTATCTCAGGGTGAGTTTCCTGGGTTTTGAATCGCAACTGATCGACATCAGGACTACGCAGAACGTTAAAGTGATATTGGAAAGCGGCGACAATAAACTGAGCGAAGTAATTGTTACCGGTTATAATGATATTCAGAAGCGTAAGAATACTACAGCAACTGCGGTAGTTGACTATTCCAAAATACGTCAGACAGGTGTTGCCGGTGTAGACCAGATGTTGCAGGGTCAGGTAGCCGGTGTTGCGGTTACTACGTTAAACGGTGGCCCGGGAGCTGCTCCCAGGATCCGTATACGTGGAACAGCCTCCCTGAACGGTGCTCAGGACCCGCTATGGGTGCTTGATGGGATTCCTCTGGAAGGAACAGATCTTCCGAACGTGATCGATAAAGAAAACGTAGATGCCTTAAGAAATTATCCTATAGCAGGGCTTAATGCCGACGATATTGAGAATATTACTATCCTGAAGGATGCAGCCGCTACTGCTATATATGGAGTAAGGGCTTCTAACGGTGTGATTGTGATCACTACGAAAAAAGGTAAAAGAGGACCTATGCAGGTTGGCTTCAGTGCCAATACCTTTATCGGGCAGCGTACTGACCTGGATAAACTTAACCTGATGAATTCTTCGGAGAAGGTTGACTGGGAACTTGGTCTTGCGGCCAGGGAAGACCTTACCTACAGGAGCTCTATGGGGGGTGTCGCCAGGATTCTGAACCAGTATAACGAGTTGGACAATTACCGTCAAAATGGTTTTTCGGGTTTAAGTACTGATGCTCAGAATGCGATCAATACATTAAGGAATACAAATACCAACTGGGGAAAAGAACTATACCAGACAACGGTTAACCAGCAATATACCGCTAATCTATCCGGCGGTACAGATCAGGCGACTTATTATTTCTCGGGAGCTTATTATAATGAAAAGGGAGCTACAGTTGGTACAGGCCTGGAAAGATATAACCTTACCCTGAAAACTGATTTTAACCTTTCGACAAAATTAAAAGCAGGAGCGGCACTGTTTGCTTCTTCATCAGATCGTTCTGGTTATCTTACTGAAACAAACTCTGGTGCTACCAATCCTGCCAATTATTCAAGGTCGGTGAATCCTTATTTGAGTATCAGGAATGCTAACGGAGGTTTCGTTTACGACCCGGATATTATTGGCGCTTCTAACTTTTCAGGAGATATTTATCTCCCATTTAATGCAATTGAAGAACGTGAGAATACGGATTACTCGCTGAAAAATAACAGTCTTAAAGGATTGTTTAACCTGAACTGGCAAATCATCCCTTCATTAAGCGCCAGATCTGAATTGGGCCTTCAGTTCGACGATAGTCGCACGAATAAGTATGGCGGAACGAACAGCTATTATATCCGCCAGGCGCGTCAGCGTACTTCTTATTACAATTCGGCAACCCAGCGTTATGAAACTTTTTTGCCATCTGGCGGAATACTTGAAAATGCAGATCAGTCGTCGTTTATGTATAACTGGAAGAATATTCTTGAGTTCAATAAAACATTTAATGAGAAACACGAAGTTGAAGTGATGGCAGGATCGGAGTTTCGGCGTACTAACAGCGATAATGTATTATCGCGTGGCTTCGGTTACGACCCGAAGACGCTGAATACTCAGCCGATAATCTTTCCACAGGGCAACGCAAGTGTGAATAACCCATCATACGAAGGACTTATCAGGACGAAACTTGAAAATGCTTATGCTTCGTTCTATGGTATATTATCTTATACCTATGACAGGCGTTATACATTGTATGGTAGCGTACGTTATGACGGTTCAGACCTGTTTGGCGTGGACCCGAAATATAAATGGCTGCCTATCTATTCTGTATCAGGTGCCTGGAATGCAAAAGAGGAGAGTTTTCTGAAGGAACAGGACTGGTTATCTAACCTGCGGATCCGGTCTTCTTACGGTCTTCAGGGGAATATAGATAAGAATACTTCTCCTTATCTGGTGGGAACTTATGGGAATGTTACTATGCTTCCCGGAAATACAGAAACAGGGATTAGTGTTTCGTCTCCGCCAAATGATAAGCTGCGCTGGGAAAAAACATCTACTGTTAACGCCGGTCTTGACTTCGGGGTGTTCAATAACGCGGTACAGTTTACTGTTGATTACTATAACCGTAATGGGAAGGATCTTATAGGCCTGGAAGCTCTCCCTTTTGAAACAGGGTTTGATTTTACTAATACAAACTGGGCCAGGGTGAGGAACAACGGTATAGAGCTTTCTTTATTTACCCGTAACATCAATACGCCGAAGTTCAGCTGGTCTACAGACTTTAATATTGCTCATAACAAAAGCAAGGTATTAAGGGAGAAGGTGAGAGAAACTTCATTGACACCGTCACGAGAAGGATATCCGGTTAACGGTTTGTTCGTGATCAGGACTGCCGGCCTGGATGCTCAGGGTTACCAGCAGTTTATGCAAAACGGTAAAGCCGTTTCTTTCGAGGAGTTTTATAAATTATATGACCCCTGGGCAGACTTCTTTCCGGGAGAGCTTACAGAATCGTCATTGACCAGCGCAGACTATCGTAGCCTGTATACCTACGCGGGTGACCGTGATCCTAAGTACACAGGAGGTTTTATCAATCGCTTCAGGTACAATAACTTTGATCTTGCAGTAACAACCAGTTTCAGCCTTGATCAAATGGTTCTGCGTTCAGATAGTTATAACCCTGCTATGGTAGAACGCGGCGAGAATATGAGCCGGGAGATACTGAATGCCTGGTCGCCTTCTAATACCTCTTCCTCTCTCCCCGGCCTGGTAGGTTACAATACCGCAGATGCCAGTCGCTGGATGGTAAACCAATGGTTAACGGTTGGAGATCCGGCGGCATTCAAAAGCTATGACATCTGGGCTAAATCCATGAGTTATTTAAGGGTAAACAGTATCAGACTAGGATATACATTACCTGTAGGTATAGATAAGAAAGTATACGCCCGTAATCTGCGGATAAGTGTTGAAGGTAACAACCTGTTCGTGGCAGGTAAAAATTACGATGGGTATTTTGATCCTGAGACTTATGGTAATATTTATGCTCAACCCGTCACTAAGTCATTCAACTTTGGTATAAACGCTAGCTTCTAAAATAAGATGAAAAGAATTATAATATCTGCATTTCTACTGGGCGCTTTTTTGTTCAGCTCATGCAAAAAATATCTGGATATTGAGCCTGTCGGCAGAATCATACCTGAAAAAGCGGAAGATTACAGGAATTTGCTTACCAGTGCTTATTCTGTATTTCCCAGGCATAAAGCTTTGCTCGCTCTCAGGACAGATGAGGTTGTCTTGAACGAATTTTCTGATGATATGATCTATAACAGGGATATTTATACCTGGAATGATGCTGGTGCTGACCCTGCGACTACTCCGATTCCTTATCAGACATTTTATCAGACTATCTTTTACGCTAACAATATTATAGCTGAAGCAGAAATCAAAGCAGGTAAAAGTGCGGATGTAGAACAAATAGTAGGAGAGGCTTATCTTTTAAGAGCTTATTGCCATTTTGAGCTGCTTAATTTATTTGCAAAGCCATATAATGCGGCAACAGCCTCGACCGACAGGGGAGTGCCGGTGTCGACTGAAACCGATCTGGAGCAGAATTATAAGCCCTCCAGTGTGGCGGCAGTTTACGAACAGGTATTAAAAGATATCAGTGCGGGTGAAGCTCTATTGACAGTAACCGATTATGAAGCAGGCAAGAATTACCGTTTTACAAAACGCGCTGCACTGGCTTTAAAAACAAGGGTGTTTCTTTATCGTGCGGAGTGGTCAAAGGCTCTTGAAGCAGCTCAGCAGGCCCTGCAGATCAACAGCCGGCTGGAAGATCTTAATGTTTCCGGAAGCCGAGTACCTAATAGTTATCTTTCTGCTGAAAATATCATGTCGTTGGAGAATACTCTTGTATCATCAGTTGCAAAGGCTATTTATATTGCTCCAGCTTTTGTTAACCGGTATACCGAAAACAAAGACTTAAGGCGTGCTAAATACTTCAGCAGGAGTGGAAGCAGGTACAACCCGCTAAAAACCGGTTCTGATGATTTGAAGATCACGTTCCGTAATGCTGAGCTTTTTCTTACCGAGGCTGAAGCGGCTTACCACACTGGCAATGAAAGCCTGGCAAAGGAGTCTTTGCTTGCACTTAAAGTGAAAAGGCTTACTCCTGATTATTATGCTACTGAATCGACCCGCGTAAATGGTCTGACTGGTGCCGCCCTGCTTACGGAGATACTTAATGAACGTGCACGTGAGCTGGCTTTAGAAGGACACCGCTGGTATGATCTGAGGCGTACAGAACAGCCTGAACTCATCCATACTTACGATGGAGAGAGCATTAAACTGCAGAAAAATGATCCGCGATATACTTTGCGTTTCCCTGCTTCTGCTATTGCTGTTAATCCTGACCTGAGGTAGGATTATTGAATGCGTTGTAAACGCTGATCTTGGGCATTCGCGTTGCAAACGCTGACAATGGTGGCTTATCGTGTAACATAAGCATCCATTAAAGCGGAGCGGCTTTTCCTATCGTCCCCGTTTAAAAGAGGATGTGCGAGGCAGGCATTTATAATGTCCGGGCAGCAGCCTATATTTACTATTAAAAAACCTCCGGCATCTGAAAAGACCGGAGGTTTTTATTAGAGGCCTGTATCGTTCCGGTTAGAATGAGATCGGCACCAGACCTTGTAGTGACTCTTAGCAAATATCCGGTTTTCAGTATATTGGAAGAATTGACGCAGGTATGCGTCTCATCCAAACACCTGGTACAAATGAATATTTCTCCCTGCATTTTTGCCGGAGATTCCTTAAGCTTGTATTATGGCAACCCGAAAAGACGACCTGCTTTGGAAAGGGGTCATAGAGGATGTATTCGACGATTTTCTTCGTTTCTTTATTCCTGATGCAGACGATATTTTTGATTTTAACAGAGCTCCTTTATTTCTAGATAAGGAGATGGAGCAACTATTCCCGCCCGAAGATGACGAATATTCGCCGAAGGTAGTGGATAAACTGGCCCAGGTGTTTACGAAGGAAGGCAGAGAAGAATGGATACTTTGCCATGTGGAGGTTCAGGGCCGGTATCAAAAAGATTTTGAAGAGCGGATGTACCGGTACTATGCAAGGATATTTGACAAATATAGCAGGAACATTACTGCGTTTGCACTATTTACAGAGGCAAGCATTAAACCCCGTCCTGATACCTACCAACGGGAATTTCTGGGAACAAGGCTTCTTTATAAATTCAACGCTTATAAAATTGCTACAGAAAATGATGAGGAACTGCTTGCCAGCAGCAATCCCTTTGCCCTGGTAGTCGCCGTAGCCAAAACAGCATTTGCAGGCAGGAACATTCCGGACAGCCAGGAACGGGATGAATTGTTGCTCAATCTCAAACGTCCTCTGGCGCGTGAATTGCTTTTAAAGGACATACCAAAAGACAAGGTTCGCGTGCTGATGAACTTTTTGCGCTATTATGTGCGTTTTGATAATGAAGAATTTAGTCGTATTTTTGATAGAGAAGTCGAAGAATTAACTGAAAGAACTGACGTTATGGGGATTGAACAATTGTTACTGGACCGGGCAAAAAAACAAGGTGAAAAACAAGGTGAACTAAAAGGTGAGCTGAGAGAGCGTGCAAAGGCAGAAGCAAAAATTCTCGACGAGAAAAAGAATATTGCCAGGGCCATGAAAGCAGACAGTATGCCTGTTACTCAGATCAGTAAATTCACCGGTTTGTCAGCTGAAGAAATTACAGAATTATAATCTATTTAGATAGAAACAGGTTAATTCCCTCTATACTGGTTGTAGCATCCGCTGCGACCTTGAATTGAGAGCTAAAGAACTATTTAGCTATATTGATCATCACAAGTTCATATAACCTCCGGCTCTTTCAAAGACCGGAGTTTTTTTTTACATTCAAGCCCGGAACCGAGGATGAATGTATTAATTGTTGAAGATGAGGAACTGGCAGCCAGGGAGCTTCAAAATATGCTTAAGCAAGTCGACCCCACAATTGAGGTATTGGAAATTGCCGGCACCGTGGAAGCTGCTACAGACTGGCTGGAAAAAAACGAAGCGGATCTTATTTTCATGGACATCCATCTTGGCGATGGAGATAGTTTTGAAATATTCAGGCAGATCAATGTTAAAAGTCCGGTAATCTTCACTACTGCATATGATCAATATGCTCTGGAAGCGTTTAAGAACCAGGGGATAGATTACTTGCTGAAACCTTTTGACCAGGAGGACGTGGTACGGGCACTAAGAAAATACAGTGGTCTTATGAACACTGCATTTTTACCGAGGGTCAATCCTGAGAATACTTCTGCGGCTCCTGCTAAAGAGCGAAACCGCTTCATGGTAAGCATTGGCTCCCGTTTGAAGACAATAGATGCAGATGAAATTGCTTATTTCATGGCCGAGGGCAAATATTTATATCTTTTTACGAGGGAAGAAGGTTCATATATCATTGAAGAAACGGTCAGCAGCCTTGCAGGGCAGCTCTCACCAAAGAACTTTTTCAGAATAAACAGGAAATTTATTATTCATATACAATCGATCAGGGAGATGTTCAAGCTCTCGCGAAACCGTATACGTGTTCAGCTGGCACCGGCTCCTCCGGACGATATTATGGTGATAGTCAGTGAGGACAGGGCAGAGCAATTCAGGGAATGGCTGAATCTGTAAAACTAATATATAACAGAAACGGGGAACTTATCAGCTCCCCGTTTTTGTTATATATTAGTTTCTTACTATCGTAATATATCCCTTGAACCGGTTTTTTCCATTGTCTACATCCAGAATGTAATAATAGGTATCTTCAATAAGCGGAAGGCCGTTAAAAGAACCGTTCCAGTCATTTATGTAGTTCTTTTTTGTGTATATAAGCCTGCCTGCACGGTCATAAATCCTCAATATATTATTAGTGTACATATCGATGTTCCTTATTACCAGGTTATCGTTCACTCCATCTCCGTTAGGCGTTACGATATTCGTACCACTTATTGTAAGATAGTCTTCTTTGACCTCAATGGTTATAGAATGCTGCGAAGAACATCCGTTCGCATTTACGGCGCTTACGCTGTAGGTGGTGGTTTTTTCCGGACGGACGGAAAGTTCCTGGCCGGTGCTGCCATTTTCCCATACATACGAGCTTCCGCCTGAGGCGCTTAGAACGGTTGTTTCACCTTTGCTGATAGACAAACCTTTGCCTGAACTGATATCGGCAACAGGCAGCGGATTGACCTTCAGTACAAAACTTCTGCTATACGTGTCGATACCGCCGCGTTCGGTGCCGCCGTTATCTTTAACCGTAACGGTAATGACAGCCTGACCCGATACTCCGTTTTTTAGTTTGTAAAGAACAGCTCCGTTTTCGCCTGATTGGTTTACCTGGAAAATATCGAACAGACTGGTGTTATCAGCAGATGCCGTTACGGTGGCGTTCTGATCTGTTTCGGTACCTGCTGTAATGCCGGTCAATGTAATGGTTTGTAAATCAGTTGTAAAGCAGACCGCCGCATCAGCGATTGCTGCCAGTGTCGGAGAAGTATTGATCTTGTTCACTACGTCAAAAGACAGGCTGGTCTGATTGCCTGCCGCATCGGTTACTACCAGCCTATATACCCCTTCCATTCCAAACACAGTGCCGCTTATGAAAGGTACCCCGTTAAGTGTCGCTGTACCTTCGTTAAATGTTACAGCATCGCCCAGGATGACTTCTTTGCTCGCCGGAACACCGCTTACTACAGGCGCAGTTTTATCGATGGTAAATGTTACACGGGTATTGTTTCCCGCCGCATCAGTTATTGATAATGCATAAGTGCCGTCGTTTGCTACCGTTGAGCCGCTGTTAAACGCTTGTCCGCTTAGAGTGGCTGTCCCCTCGTTGAACGTGATCGTACGGCTCTGGTTGGTAAGCTCATTATTTAGAACTCCGCTATAAGCCGGAGGCGTTTTATCAGTAGTGAATTTAACGATGGTCTCGTTTCCGGCTTCGTCAACGGCAATAAGCGTATGTTCACCTTCAGTACTGATAACGGTACCTGAAATATACAGGTTGCCGTTAAGCTTTATCACACCGTCACTAAATACAGGAGTACGGTTCTGGTTGGTAATTTCAGTATGCTGTACTCCTGTATAAGTTGGAGCAGTTTTATCGATAATAAAGTTGACGGTTGTTGTGTATCCCCAGGTGCTTGTTGCAATCAGAACATAAGTTCCCTCCTGGCTGACAATATTGCCTGAACTGAAAGGCTGCCCGTTAAGTGTCGCTGTTGCATTAGCAAACGTGATCGTTTTATCAAATCTGCTTATCTCATGGTTAGAAACCCCATAAACCAGCGGTGGATTTTCATTAATATCTGTTACTGTAACGGTGAGTACCTGTGTGGCTGAAGCTCCATGTATGTCTGAGGCTTTCAGCGTGATAACATATACGTTGGAGGCTTCGCTGCTTGCCGGGCTTTCAAAGTCGGGCGCATTAATAAAGGTAAGCACGCCGCTAATTGCATCAATATGGAATTTATCGGCGTCTGCTCCGCTTATGGAGTAGTTTATCGCATCATTATCGGCATCAGTCGCTGTAGCGGTAGTTACCGCAGAAATATTGTTTTCTGCAAAGTTTACGCCGGCTGCCGTCCCGCCTCCGTTAGAGGTGATTACAGGCGGATTGGTAAGTATAACAAGCGCTTCTGGCGATAAGGCACTTTCGTCGGCTCCGTTTATTGCGCTTACTGCATAATAGTAGGTAGCTCCACCGACAATATTATTATCAGAATAAGATGCTCCGGTTACTGGCATGCCGGATAACAGAGTAAGGGTGCCTGAATTCGTGCCGCGGTAAATATTATAAGCAGTTGCGCCGTTTACACCGGTCCATGTTAAATATGGTTTTCCATTTACTGGTGTTGCAGCCAGGTTGGACGGAACCGAGAATGATATCTTCCGTACACGCCTGTTAGACTGCTCGGCGAAATATAAATTTCCTTTGTTATCTACCGTTATTCCGGTAGGATAGTTTAGCTGCGCGCCGGTAGAAGTTCCGCCATCGCCGGCAAAACCCCTGACCCCGTTGCCTGCTACTGTGGTCAATATTCCATCTTTATCTATTTTCAGTATCCTGTTCTGATCATATGCAGAAAGATAAATATTGCCCGACCCGTCTACGGTCATGCTGTAAGATCTGGAGATGCTTGCCGTGTTTGCCGGAATTGCTTCGCCATCATAAGTCATAGCACCGTTTCCTGCGATAGTAGTGATAATACCGTTAGTGTCAATTTTTCGTATCCGGTAATTGGAGACATCGGCAATATATATGTTCCCTTCCTTATCCATAGCGAGGCCCGTCGGACCATCAAGCGCGGCATTAATTGCCGGCCCCCCATCTCCGCTGAAGCCGCCGGCTCCTGTTCCTGCTATTGTTGTTATAATGCCGCTGGCGTCGATCTTACGGACGCGTTTATTTGAATAGTCTCCTATATAAATGTTTTTGTTGCCATCTACCATTATGCCATTAGCTGATAAACCAGCATTAATTGCCAGCCCCCCATCTCCGCTGAAAGTCGCAGCCCCTGTTCCTGCTATAGTGGTGATTATGCCACTAGGGTCTACCTTACGAACACGATTTCCCGCGGCTATATAAATACTGCCCTCATTGTCTGCAGCAACTCCCCAGGGATTGCTTATCTGAGCAGTGTTAGCTGGTCCCCCATCGCCTGAGAATCCGCCCAGGCCGGTTCCAGCAACTGTGCTTATATTCCCGTATTGATCTACCTTACGAATGGCGTTTCCCATAAAGTCTGCTATGTATACGTTTCCTCTGTTATCTACTGCCACCCCCCAGGGGCCCCTCATTCCAGCGCTGGTTGCCGGTCCGCCATCGCCTGTGTATGCCGAAATTCCGTTTCCAGCCAGGGTGGTGATGATCCTTTCCATCGGCGGTGCCTGGGCATGTAAACCAATAACACTGGAAAAGCAGAGAAGTATTCCGATGGTAACTGAATATAATTTTATTCTCATAGTTAAGAAATTTTAATGAGGATATGGTTTTTTAGGAAATTAAAGACGAGAGCAGTAAAGCTTAAAAGAGCCCATTGCAAAACAATTTTAATCATCGGGAGGTGCTTCATGTTAAATAGACTGCTGTCACTTTTTTACGTAAGAGAATGACTGAGGTTTCGTAATTCTGAAAATTTAAAATGTGTAAATAATATTTTAAAATATTAACACTGTTAAGTATATTTGCTGTGTTAATATGGGAATAAAGGAAAGAAAAGAACGGCACAAAACAGATCTGAAGCAGCAGATCCTGGATTCGGCAAAGGCCTTGTTCAGCAAATATGGATACGAAGCGACCTCCATCAGGAAGATTGCTGCTGAAATCGAGTTTAGTCCTACTACCATCTATCTTTATTATAAGGCCAAGGCAGATATTATATACGCTTTGCACCAGGAGGGATTCAAATTACTCGCACAGCAGCTCAGTCCGCTTATTCAGGTTCAGCACCCTTTTGAGCGTCTAAAGGCCATGGGCAGGAACTATATGAAATTTGCTCTTGAGCATAGCGACTACTATGAGCTTATGTTTATTATGCAGGAACCTATGGAATTTCTTGATACCAATTGCAATGAAGGGCAGTGGGTTGAAGGTTATGATACCTTTAGTTTTCTTTTAAAGACCATAGAAGAATGTATGGAACACGGTTATTTTAAAAATAATGATCCTAAAGCGACTGC
>Ga0265780_10008800_pt1 | contig 12218 bp, 10 predicted proteins | sample P1T30metagenome_FD_192432 | JGI IMG/M metagenome (GOLD analysis project Ga0265780, IMG submission 192432) | Plant litter microbial communities from East Loma Ridge, Irvine, California - P1 T30 | ecosystem: Environmental > Terrestrial > Plant litter > Unclassified | place: USA: California... | reverse complement strand
GCAATACGGTGCCACTCAAGGCGAACGTCGATGCCTGCGCGGCGAACGCGCCCGCGCTCGAGACCGTGATCGTCGTGCGCGCGACCGGGGGCGCGGTGACGATGCAGGACGGCCGCGACGTGTGGTATCACGAGGCGGCGGCTGGCGTCTCCGCCACCTGCCCGCCCGAAGCGATGGGCGCGGAGGACCCGCTGTTTCTGCTCTACACCTCCGGATCGACCGGCAAGCCGAAGGGCGTGCTGCATTCGTCGGGCGGCTATCTGCTGTGGGCGAGCCTGACGCACGAACTGGCGTTCGATTACCGCCCGGGCGACGTGTGGTGGTGCGCCGCCGATATCGGCTGGGTGACCGGGCACAGCTACATCCTCTACGGTCCGCTCGCCAACGGCGCGACGACGCTGATGTACGAAGGCCTGCCCAACTGGCCCGACGCCAGCCGGATCTGGCAGGTGTGCGACCGGCATCAGGTGCAGGCGATCTACACCGCCCCGACCGCCTTGCGCGCGCTGATGAAGGAGGGCGACGAGTATGTCACCAAGACCAGCCGGGCCTCGCTGAAACTGCTCGGCACGGTCGGCGAGCCGATCAACCCGGAGGCGTGGCGCTGGTATCACGACGTGGTCGGTGAGGGCCGCTGCCCGATCATCGACACCTGGTGGCAGACCGAGACCGGCGGCCACATGATCTCTCCCCTGCCCGGCGCGACCGCGCTGAAGCCGGGCTCCGCCACCACGCCGATGCCCGGCGTCGACCCGCAGATCGTCGATGCCGAGGGACAGGTGCTGAACGGCGCGGCCGAGGGCAACCTCGTCATCGCACGAAGCTGGCCGGGGCAGATGCGCACGCTCTGGGGCGATCACGATCGCTTTTTCCAGACCTATTTCACCACCTATCGTGGCAAATACACCACCGGCGACGGCGCGCGGCGCGATGCGGACGGCTATTACTGGATCACCGGCCGAGTCGACGACGTCATCAACGTCTCCGGGCACCGCATGGGCACCGCCGAGGTGGAAAGCGCGCTGGTGCTGCACCCGCAGGTGGCGGAAGCTGCGGTGGTCGGCATGCCGCACGACATCAAGGGCCAAGGCATCTACGCCTATGTGACGCTCAACGCCGGCGAGGAGCCGTCTGACGATCTGCGGCGTGATCTGGTCAAATGGGTTCGCGCCGAGATCGGCCCGATCGCCACGCCCGACAAGCTGCAATTCGCACCCGGCCTGCCCAAGACGCGCAGCGGCAAGATCATGCGTCGCATCCTGCGCAAGATCGCGGAGGGCGACACCTCGTCGCTCGGCGACACCTCGACGCTTGCCGATCCGGCGGTGGTGGACGATCTGGTGGCGAACCGGGTGACCTGACGCGCCACCGCCCTCGTAAAGATTCTTGCCGTTGTAGCATCGCACTCCTACGATGCGGCAACAGACGATTAATTGGGGGACTTCATGCGCTTATCCATTCTGCTCCGCACATCGGCGGCGCTCGTTCTGGCTGCTGCCGTGCCGACCTTCGCGGCGCCTGTCGTCAAGACGGTGTACGGCGATTTCGGCGTTGATCTCTCCGCGCGCGATCCGGCGGTGAAGCCGGGCGACGACTTCTGGGCCTATGCCAACGGCGGCTGGGACAAGAAGACCGAGATCCCTGCCGACAAGCCATCCACCGGCGCGTTCGTGCTGCTGCGCGACGCCTCGGAGGCGAACGTGCGCACCATTCTCGACGACATGGCCGCCAACCCTGCGAAGTACGGCGCGACCGGCCGGCAAGTCGGCGATTTCTACGCAAGCTGGATGGACGCCGCCGCGATCGAGGCGCAGGGCGCCGCGCCGCTCAAGCCGTATCTCGCCCGCATTGCGGCGGTGCAGGATCGCGCCGGCCTCCAGACCCTGTTCGCCACCGTCGGCTACGCTACGCCGGTCGACATCGACATCATGCCCGGCCTTGCCGATCCGACGCATTACACCGCCGCCGTCGGCCAGAGCGGGCTCAGCATGGCGCGTGACAATTACCTGCTGCCCGGCCCACGGTACGACGCGTTCCGCACAGGCTATCGCGCCTATATCGAGCAGATGCTGACGCTCGGCGGCGTAAGCGGAGCAAGCGCCAAGGCAGACGCGATCTTCGCGCTCGAAACCGCGATGGCCAAGGATCAATGGTCGCCCGCACAAAGCCGCGATATCGCCAAGCTCAACGATCCCGAGGATGTCGCCGGCCTCACCGCCAAGGCGCCAGAATTCGACTGGGCGCTGATGCTGCGCACCGCCGGGGTCGCTGCCTCGCCCAAGGTGCTGATGACGCAGAACACCGCGCTCACCGCGATGGGCAAGATCTTCGCCGCGACGCCGGTCGCGACATGGAAGGATTACCTCGCCTTCCACTTCATCAGCGACCATGCCACCTATCTGCCCAAGGCGTTCGACGACGCGCACTTCGCGTTCTTCGGCAACACGCTGTCGGGTGTGCCCGCACAGCGCGAGCGGTGGCGGCGCGGCGTGGCGCTGACCAACGGTGCGCTCGGCGAAGCGGTCGGCCAGCTCTACGTCAAGCGCTTCTACCCGCCCGCCGCCGAAGCACAGATGAACGAACTGATCGAGAACCTGCGCGCTTCGTATCAGGAGCGCATCTCCAAGGCGCCGTGGATGGACGAGCCGACGCGGAAGGCCGCGCTCGCCAAGTTGGCGGCGTTCGAGCCGCGCATCGGCCACCCCACCAAATACATCGATTATTCGAGCTTCAAGGTGGTGCGCGGCGATCTGCTCGGCAACGTGATGCGTTCGGGCGAGTTCGAGCATCAGCTTGAGCTGTCGCGCTTCCCTAAGCCGGTCGACCGCACCCTGTGGGAGATGACCCCGCAGACGGTGAACGCCTATTACAACCCGCTGATGAACCAGATCACCTTCCCGGCGGCGATCCTGCAACCGCCGTTCTTCGATCCGGCGGCCGATCCGGCGGTGAACTACGGCGCGATCGGCGCGGTGATCGGCCACGAAATGGGCCACGGCTTCGACGATCAGGGCGCCGGCTTCGGCCCGACCGGCAAGTTCGAGAATTGGTGGACGCCGACCGCGAAGACGCAGTTCGACACGCGCACCGCCGCGCTTGCCGGCCAGTATGACGCCTATGAGCCTGTTCCCGGCACGCACATCCAGGGCAAGCTGACGCTGGGCGAGAATATCGGCGATCTCGGCGGGATCGAGGCGGCCTATGGCGCGTATCAGCGTTACCTCGCCAAGCACGGCAAGACGGGCACGATCGACGGGCTCACCGGCGACCAGCGCTTCTTCCTTGCCTTTGCGCAGGCATGGCGCGGCAAGACGCGACCCGATGCGCAGCGCCAGGCGCTGCTCACCGATCCGCACAGCCCGGTGTATTTCCGCGCCAATGGCGTCGTCCGCAACGTCGACGCCTGGTACACGGCGTTCAACGTGAAGCCGGGCGACAAGCTGTATCTGGCGCCCGCACAGCGCGTGCACATCTGGTAAGTGCCGCCATTCCGGCGTGCGGAGGTCGAGCCCGACGGCTCGCCCCCGCGCGCCGGTACGCACGCCCGTTCAGGCGCCGAACGCGCCGTCGATGGTGTGCATCGCACCGGTCACGAAGCTTGCCTCCGGTCCCGCGAGCCACGCCACCATGCCCGCGACTTCCTCCGGGCGCCCGTGGCGCTTGATCGCCATGAAGCTGTGCATCAGATCCTTCATCGGCCCGTCCGCCGGATTGGCATCGGTGTCGATCGGGCCGGGCTGTACGATGTTGATCGTGATGCCACGCGGCCCGAAGTCACGCGCGAGCCCCCGCGCGAGCCCCTGCAAGGCAGACTTGCTCACCGCATAGGAGGCCATGCCCGGCACCGGCATCCGGTCCCCGTTGACCGAGCCGATCACGATGATGCGGCCGCCCTCCGGCATGTGCCGCGCCGCTTCGACCGAGGCATGGTACGGCGCATGGACGTTGATGCGGAACAACCGGTCGATCGCGTCCGGGTCCTGTTCGAGCGCGTCGCCGAATACGGCGAGACCCGAATTGACCACCAGAACGTCGAGCGGCCCACTGTCCCGCACGCGCGCGATCACGGCATCGCGGTCGGCGCTGTCGGTCACCACTGCGGTCGCGCCGGTCTCGGCGGCGACCTGCGCCGCCGCATCGGCGGAGCCGGCGTAGGTAAAGGTGACGGTCGCGCCATCGACGGCGAAGCGCCGGACGATCGCGGCGCCGATGCCCCTGCTGCCACCCAGCACCAGAACGGATTTTCCCTGAAACGCAGTCATGTAGCACTCCTTGAGTATTAACTTAGGACACGCTACATAATTTGCCGCAATGCTCCGTCAAGGTTTTTTATAGTCATGCCTACAGATATACCGCGCGGTCGTGGGCGGCCGCGCAGCTTCGACCCCGAACAGGCCGTCGCCGTGGCGCAGACGTTGTTCCACACACACGGCTATGACGCCGTCAGCGTCGCGGACGTGACGACGGCGCTCGGCATCAACCCGCCGAGCTTCTACGGCGCGTTCGGCAGCAAGGCCGGGCTCTACGCGCGCGTTCTCGATCGCTGGGCCGGCACCGGCGCGATTCCGCTGGCCGACACCTTGCGGCCCGACCGCCCGGTAGCCGAGTCGCTCGCGGCGCTGCTGGCGGAGGCCGCGCGTCGGTATGCGGCAAGTCCCGTCGCTGCCGGTTGCATGGTCTTGGAGGGCACGCGCTGCAACGACCGCGACGCACGCGAGACGGCCAGCGTCTTCAAGGTCGCTGCGGAGGACATGATCCGGGGCTATGTCGCTGCCCGTCATCCGGAGAACGCCGATCGCCTGACCGACTTCGTCAGCACGACGATGGCGGGGCTTTCGGCGGCGGCGCGCGGCGGACATGATCTCGACCGTCTGCTCGCAACCGCACATATCGCCAGCCTCGCGCTCGCAGAGGCGCTTGCCGGAGAGGCTGGCGGTTAGATCAGGCTCACCCGGCCGCCGGCGTGCCGCTCCAGCCTTGCGGCCAGTTCGAGTTCCAGCAGCACCGTCTGCACCACCGATGGTGCCGCGCCCGACTGTCGGATCAGTTCGTCGACCGCAACCGGCACCGGGCCGAGCAGCGCGCTGACCTTGCTCCGTTCGGCCGCGCTGGCGTCCTGCGGGGGCGGACCGGTGAAGCGCGCGGCGGGTGAGCGCACGCGGCGCGCGTCGATCGGGCGGATCGCCTCGATCACATCGGCGGCGGACTGGATCAGCGTCGCGCCTTCGCGGATCAACCCGTTGCAGCCTTGCGCGCGCGGGTCGAGCGGGCTGCCGGGTACCGCCATCACCTCGCGCCCGCTTTCCCCGGCCAGTCGCGCGGTGATGAGCGAGCCCGAACGCGGCGCCGCCTCCACCACCAATGTGCCCGCCGACGCGCCGGCGATGATGCGGTTGCGATAGGGGAAGTGGCGCGCGCGTGGCTCGGTGCCGGGCGGCTGTTCGGCAACCAGCAGGCCTTCGCGCGCGACCCGTTCCTGCAACTCCGCGTTTTCGGGCGGATAGACCACGTCGATGCCGCCGGCGATCACGCCGACCGTGCCGCCCTCGATCGACCCGACATGCGCGGCGGTATCAACCCCGCGTGCGAGGCCGGACACCACCGTCACCCCCTCGCGGCCCAACTCGGCGGCGATCTGCCGCGCGAACCGGCACGCGGCCGCCGAAGCGTTGCGCGCGCCGACCATCGCCACGCAAGGCCGTGCGAGCAACGCGACGTCGCCGCGCACCATCACCACCGGCGGCGCATCGTCGAGTTGCGCGAGCAGCTCGGGATAGTCCGCATCGTCGATAAACAGATGCCGCGCGCCGAGCTTACGCGCCGCCGCCAGTTCGCGCTCGGCCACTGCCGCCGAGGCCACTACCGGCGATCGCCCGCCGCCGCGTGCGGCCAGTCCCGGCAACGCCTCGATCGCCGCCGCCGCATCGCCGAAGCGGGCGACCAGTTGGCGATAGGTGACCGGGCCGATCTGCGCGGTGCGGATCAGGCGGAGGCGCGCAACCTCTGCATCAGCCACGCGCTTTGCTGCCGACGCGGGGTTCGCTGCCGTCGAGCAGCCGTTCGATGTTGGCGCGGTGCTTCCACAGCACCAGCAGCGCGCAGGCGATCAGCAGCGGCACATCGTCGAACTGGTCGAACAAGGCCGCCGCGACCGGCGCGCTCACCGCTGCCGTCATCCCCGATACCGAGGAGATCCGCACGACGCCGAGCAGCCCGAGCCACACCACCGCATAGACCAGTCCGATCGGCCAGTGCAGCGCGAAGGCGATGCCGAGCAACGTCGCCACGCCCTTGCCACCGCGAAAGCGCAGCCACACCGGATAGAGATGCCCGAGGAACGCCGCCGCCGCCGCGACCACGCCGTTGCCGGGCCACGCCGCCTCGACCATCGCCACCGCCGCAAAGCCTTTCAACGCATCGAGGATCAGCGTCGCCGCCGCCAGCCCCTTGCGCCCGGTGCGCAGCACGTTGGTCGCGCCGATATTGCCCGAACCGATCTGGCGCAGATCGCCCGCCCCGAACGCACGCGTCAGGATCAGCCCGAACGGGATCGAGCCGAGCAGATAACCGAGCAGCAACGCGGCCGCCGGAGCACCCCAGAGATATTCGGTCGGCATGTGATCGTTCCGCCCCCAGACGGCCCCCTTGTAACCGCAAGCAGCTAGGCATGCCATTGCTCTCCATCAAGCCGGAGATTGTCAAATCGACGGCCGCGCTTATGGCACGGGGATGGTGGATGCACGACCGATCCTGTTTTTCGATTCCGGCGTGGGTGGGCTGTCCGTGCTGGGCGCGACGCGCGCGCTGCTGCCGCAGGCGCCGTTCGTCTACGTGGCCGATTCGGCCGGCTTCCCGTATGGCACCAAAAGCGAGTCGGAAATCGCCGCGCGCGTGCCGGCGCTGCTCGGTCGACTGGCGGAGCGTTACCGCCCGCGCCTGCTGGTGATCGCGTGCAACACCGCATCGACGATCGCGCTCGGCGCGGTACGCAGCGCGCTCGATCTGCCGGTGGTCGGCACGGTGCCGGCGATCAAGCCTGCTGCGGAGGCGAGTCGCAGCCGCGCAATTGGGGTGCTCGGCACCGACGCCACGGTGCGGCAACCGTATGTCGACGATCTCGCCACGCGCTTCGCGGGCGATTGCCTGGTGCTGCGCCACGGGTCGGCCGAACTGGTGGCGATCGCCGAAGAGGCGCTCCGCGGGCAGACCGCGTCACCCGAACGCTACCGCGCAATCCTGGCCGGTTTGCTCGATCAACCGGGCGGTGAGCGGATCGACGTGATCGTCAACGCCTGCACGCACTTTCCGCTGGTGGTGGACGGGCTCGCCGCAGCGTCGCCACGCCCGCTGACCTTCGTCGACGGGTCCGCCGGCATCGCGCGACGGATCGCGCATCTCACACAGGGCCAGGACTGGCCCGACGCGCCGGGCGCGGGTCGGGCGGTGTTCACCGGCGCAGGCGCAAAGGATGCGGCGCTTCGCCCCGCGCTGGCACGCTTCGGGCTTGGCGAAACCGAATCGCTGTAGGTGCAGCGCCTCCCTGCGGGGGTGCGACAATTTGTCAATTATCCCAAAGGCAGGCTTGGGCCTAAGGCCGAACCGGCGCAGGGTCGCGCCACCGTCGTACCGCGTGCAAATCGCTGGAAAAGCGAAAGGGTTGCCACTAGATGCCGAAAATCATGGAATCGCATGCACCGGCGCGCGGGGTCGATTACTCGCGGATCTTTACTCAGGCGATCGACCGGCTGCATGCCGAGGGTCGTTACCGGGTCTTTATCGACATCCTGCGCAACAAGGGTGCGTTTCCCAATGCGCGCTGCTTCGCCGGGCATAACGGGCCCAAGCCGATCACGGTGTGGTGCTCGAACGATTACCTCGCAATGGGCCAGCATCCCAAGGTGATCGCGGCGATGGAGGAGGCTCTCCACGATGTCGGCGCCGGCTCGGGCGGCACGCGCAACATCGGCGGCAACACGCATTACCATGTCGATCTCGAGGCCGAACTGGCCGATCTGCACGGCAAGGAGGGCGCGCTGCTGTTCACCAGCGGCTATGTCTCGAACGAGGCGACGCTGGCGACGCTCGCCAAGATCCTGCCCGGCTGCATCGTGTTTTCCGACGAGTTCAACCACGCCTCGATGATCGCGGGCATACGCAATGCCGGCTGCGAGAAGTTCGTGTTCCGCCACAACGATCTCGAACATCTCGAGGAACTGCTCGCGGCGGCCGATCCGGTCGCGCCTAAGCTGATCGCGTTCGAGAGCGTCTATTCGATGGAGGGCGACGTCGCGCCGATCGCAGCGATCTGCGACCTTGCCGACAAGTACAACGCGCTGACCTATCTCGACGAGGTGCACGCGGTCGGCATGTACGGCGCGCGTGGCGGCGGCATCTCGGAGCGCGATGGCGTGGCCGACCGGTTGACCATCATCGAGGGGACGCTCGGCAAGGCGTTCGGCGTGATGGGTGGTTATATTGCGGCCGATCAGATGATCGTCGACGTGATCCGCTCGTACGCGCCGGGGTTCATCTTCACCACCTCGCTCTCGCCGGTGCTGGTCGCGGGCGTGCTGGCGAGCGTGCGCCACCTGAAGGCATCGAGCGTTGAACGGGAGGCGCAGCAGGCGGCGGCGGCGGAATTGAAGGCGATGCTGGCCGACGCCGGGCTACCGGTGATGCCGGGGGAGACCCACATCGTGCCGCTGATGGTCGGCGATCCGGTCAAGGCCAAGAAGATCAGCGACATCCTGCTCGCCGAATACGGCGTGTACGTCCAGCCGATCAACTACCCCACCGTGCCGCGCGGCACCGAACGCCTGCGCTTCACCCCCGGCCCCGCGCACGACCATGCGATGATGCTGGACCTGACCGACGCGCTGACCGAAATCTGGAGCCGCCTGGAACTGCGCAAGGCCGCGTAAGCACGCCGGAACCGAGTGCGGTCAGACCCGTTATGCCGTGACGCTTCCGCAACGAAAGGCACGGCGATGGGAAAAGGTTGTATCTTGTGGATGTTGGGCGTGCCGATCCCGGTGATCCTGGTGCTCTACCTGCTGTTCCATCATTGAGGGCAGAACGGCGATGAGCGCCGGCCGACAGCTTCGCCCGCGCTTCGACGTCGCTCAGCAGACCGCCGGCGCGACGCAGATGCCGGCCGCGCGCATCGGTCCAAACGCGCTTGCGGCGAACCACGTCTTGGTCAAGGCCGGCGTAAGTCTGCATGAACGCGTCGACGGCATTACCTACACAACTGCGTCGGCGGGTTAAGCCGCTCGGCTCAACCGTGCCGACCAGGCGTAGCCGTTGCGCAGCGAGGCGAAGCTGGCGGTCAGGCCGCTTTCCTTCGAAATGCCGCAGGCCGCGCTTTTGAGGTCCGCGCGCGGCGTCACGTCGAACTTGGCCAGCCACGCGAACAACACTGCCTTGAAAGCACCAGGCAGCCGCTCCTGCTGGCCGAAATCGACGATGTCGAGCCGGCCGCCGGGCGCAAGCTTGCCGGCGCCTTCGCGGAGAGCGCCCTTCCAGTCGGGGATCATCGACAGCGTGTAGCTCTGGAAGATGCGGTCGAACGCGCTCACGCCGAACAACGCCTGCGCATCGAACGCGGTCGCGTCTCCCTGCGCTAGCGTGATGCGGTCAGCCAATCCGGCCTTGCTAACGCTCGCGCGTGCGGTCTCCAGCATCGCCTCCGAAATGTCGATGCCGTAATAACGCGCGTCGGGCCACCGCTTGGCCGCCGCGATCAGGTTGCGCCCCGTCCCACAGCCGATCTCCAGCACCGCGCTGCCCGCCGGCGGCGCGAGATCGCGGATCAGTGCGTCGCGCCCCAACAGGTAATATTTGCGCGTCAGGTCGTAGAAATGGCGCTGCGTCTTGTAGATCGCATCCATGTTGCCGGCATGGCCGGCGTCGATGCCGGCCATTACTTCAGCACGTAGAGATGGACGCCGCCATAGATCGAGGAGCGATCGCGCCGGGTATAATCCAGCGACTCCGCGGCGCGGTAATCCCATGCCGACAGGATATCGTCGGGCACGCGGCCCGGCAGGATCGTCGCAATACCAGCGGTGCGGAACAGCACGCGCGCGCCGGATTTGGCGGTGCGGGTGATCTCGCCCCACAGCTCGGTCAACTGCTGGTCGGTCATCCAGTCCTGCGCGTCGAGCAGGATGTAGCGATCGAGCGATCCGGCGTCCTGCTCACGCAGATAATCGGTGAAGTTGGTGTGGCGCACCTCGATCCGGCTGACCCGGTCGACGATCTCGTCATAATGCGCCTTTTGCAGATAGGGCGGCAGCGGCGCGTTGGGATCTTCGCTATAGCCACGGTTGAACGCCTGCCATGCGAAGTAATTGTCCTTGAGGTCGAAATCGCAGGCGAGTTTTTCGAGCCGCTCGCGCAGGACCACGGCCATCTTCTCGTCGCCGGCGAGCGCCTCATACTGCGCGGGCGGGATGCCGAGGCCGAACAGCGAGGCGGGCTGGTCGGTCAGCCACTTGACGAAGCCCTTGTCGAACACCGGCGCGAACTCGCGATCGAAGATCTCGCGCTGCTCCTCGATGGTCTTCGCCTTGAGGAGCACCTTCGGGTTCACGCCGTTCATCCGGGCGATCAGGTGCGCCGCACCGATGAAGTTGCCGAGCAGACCGCGCTTGTAGACGCCCTTGGCGAAGCCGCCGATCCGCCGCCGGCCGACCATGTCGCGGCCTTCCCAATAACGCTTGCTCGTCTCGTCGAGATGCGGGCGTACATAGGTGCGATACGCGAGGATGTTGGCGCGGCTGTTGGCGCGCGCGAAGAAGCGGTGGAACGTCGCGTAGTCGGGCAGATGCCGCGCGGCCACGACCTTCAGCTTGTTGAGCGCGATGTGCGCGGTGTTGAGATCGACCGCGGTGATCGCCTTGGGGTTCGCGGTCAGGTACGACATCATGTTGCAGCCGCCCGAGGCGATCGTCACGACATGGCTGTCGGGCGTGATCGCCAGCGCCTCCATGTCGACGGCGGGATCTTCCCAGATCTGCGCATAGACCAAGCCACGGAACGCGAAGGTGAAGGCGCGTTCGAGGATGCCCTGTTTCGACAGATGGTCATGACGGTGAACCGCCGCGCGAACGGCGCGGTTCTTGGGCGGGCGGGCGGCGATAGCCATTTCAATCTCCTGCGGGCCGGGCGGGTGTCGCGCGGCGCTCAGCTACGACAAAGCGATGACGCTTCCATGACGCGTTCGCGACCAAATGAAAAGAACCTGTCGGCGGGGTGTTCCGCCGACAGGCCCGTTACGCTTTGCCCCGGCAAGGCTATCGAGGGAGAAAGCAGACAGCCGGGGGTTCGCCTTTCGCCGCCGAGGTGAAAGACTGACCAAGATACGAACGCGCGGGACATGCGGATGCGACTTCCGCTAAAAAAAACGGCACGCATCACGTGTCCCGTTCGGCATCGCCGGGACACGATCGAGCCAGCGCGTGCGGATCAGACTTCGGAGAGAGTACCCTTCAACACGATCGTTCCGGTCGGTGCGCCAGTCGGCGAGCCGCCAGCCGGCTCGATCGTCACCGCGAGCGTCGCGCCGGCGGCAAGCTGGCGGCGGATCGCCACCGCCGGCGTGACGCTGGTCGCGCCGCCCGATGTGAGCAGCCCGAGCGAATGCGGCGTCTTGTCCGCACCGATCACCCACAGTTCCGCGCTGCGTCCGGCCGCGGGCGTGGCGCCCTCGGTCACGCGGAGCAGGCCGCGCGCAGGATCGAACACCGCCGCGATCGCCGCGCCCTTGGCGGTCGGCGCGATCGACGCGACCAGCAGCGGCCGTGCGGCCGGGATCGTGGTCGGCGCCGGCGACGGGGCCGGTGGCGGAACGGGCCGTGCGACGACGAACACGAGCAAGCCGGCAGCGGCGATGCTGGTCAGCCCCGCCAGCGCCGGCCAGAAGCGGCCGCGCGGCGCCACGACCGCTCCGTGCGGCATGTCCAGCGAACGCTCGATCCGTGCGAACAAGCCCGGCGGCGCGGCGACCTCGGGCCAGATCGCGAATAACTGGCCAAGATAGTCACGCCAGCGCTCAACCTCCTGCGCGAAACCGGGTTCGGCCAGCACGCGGCGCAAGGCGACCGCCCGCTCATCACCGTCGAGCACACCCAGTGCCAGTTCGGCAGCGGCGACATCTGGAACGTCTTCGGGGGTGCGGATGTCGGTCATGCCTCCAGGCACTCCCGCAAACGGGC
>Ga0265780_10008797_pt1 | contig 12219 bp, 8 predicted proteins | sample P1T30metagenome_FD_192432 | JGI IMG/M metagenome (GOLD analysis project Ga0265780, IMG submission 192432) | Plant litter microbial communities from East Loma Ridge, Irvine, California - P1 T30 | ecosystem: Environmental > Terrestrial > Plant litter > Unclassified | place: USA: California... | reverse complement strand
TCAGGACCGCCTTGGGCGCGTCGTATTTCTTGACCTTGGTGCCGTCGGGGCGGGTGGTGTGGGTGCCGTTGATGCCCTGGTCGACCAGGTAGACCACCCGGCCGTCATCGGCCACCAGGTACTTGCCAGCGGGGCCGCCGGCGGTATCGGTTTTCTGCCAGACCTTGTAGGTGTTGGCGTCATCGGCCGCCTGCGGGCCATGCAGGGAATCGGTCCGGGTCAGCTTGGAGGCATCCACGGTCAGGCCCGGCGCCACCTGGCTTGCCGGCACATAGACGGTGCCGGCCTCGTTCAGTTTCAGCAGGATCGGGCCCAGCACCAGCGCGGACGCGAAGGCGCCGCACAGGATCGCGTACTGCTGCATGCGCGGAGTCGAGCCGACCAGAAAGCCGGTCTTCAGGTCCTGCGAGGTGGTGCCGGCGTTGGAGGCGGCGATGCAGACGATGGCGCCGACCGACAGCGCCGTCACGTAGTACTGGCCGCCGGTCCAGCCCATCACCAGGAAGATCAGGCAGGTGAACAGCAGGGTCGCTACCGCCATGCCCGAGATCGGGTTCGAGGACGAGCCGATCTCGCCGGTCAGGCGCGCGGACACGGTGGCGAACAGGAAGCCGAACACCAGGATCAGCAAGGCGCCCAGCAAATTCATGTGCAGCGGGGTGGCGACGGTGATGATGGCGATGATCGCCAGGCAGCCGATCAGCACCCACTTCATCGGGATGTCGCGATCGGTGCGCACGGTAGCATCGCTGCTGCTCGATTTCCCCATGCCGGCCAGGCCGGACTTGAGGCTCTTCCAGATCATCGGCAGCGAACGTACGAGCGAGATCAGGCCGGCCGCAGCCACCGCGCCGGCGCCGATATAGAGGATGTAGGCGTCGCGGATGCCGTTCACCGACATGTCGCGAATCAGGCCGGTGGCCGGCGCCACCGGTACCGTCAGGGAATCGCCGAAGAAGCGGATCATCGGGATCAGCAGCAGATAGGACAGCACCCCGCCGGCCGCCATCGTGAAGGCGATGCGCGGGCCGATGATGTAGCCCACGCCCAGCAGTTCGGGCGAGATTTCGGCGCCGGCCGAGCCGCCCCGCAGCGGCGCGCCGAATTCGAAGTTGACGGTGTCGCGCCAGCCCTTGAGCGACACGCTCAGCGTCTTGTACAGCAGGCCGATACCGAAGCCGCCAAAAATGACGAAAGCGCGGCGGCGCGCATCGCGTTCCGCGTCCGAACCGGCTTCGCGTGCTTCGCCGGCGGCGTCGCGCGAGACGTCGGTGGCGGCGGCCTTCAGCACCTCGGCGCAGGCGGTGCCCTCCGGGTATTTGAGTTCGCCGTGCTTGTCGACGATCAGGGTGCGGCGCAGCGGGATCATCAACAGGATACCCAGCAGGCCGCCCAGCACGCCCACCAGCATGACGCGCGAGATCTCCAGGTCGAAGCCGAGGATCAGGATCGCCGGCATCGTCACGCCCAGGCCGAAGGCGAGCGACTCGCCGGCGGAACCAGCGGTCTGGGTAATGCTGTTTTCCAGGATGGTCGATTCGCGCGCGCCCATCTTGCGCGCCAGTCCGAACAGGGTGATGGCGATCACCGCCACCGGAATCGAGGCGCTGACCGTGAGGCCGACCTTCAGCACCAGGTAGAGTGAAGAAGCGCCGAACACCATGCCCAGCACCACGCCCATGACCAGGGCGCGCAGGGTCATTTCAGGCAGCTGGGCGCCGGCCGGAATATAAGGTTTGAATGCGGCCGGCTTGGGGTCGTAGGGCATCGGGGTTTCCTTCGGAATGCATGCAGGGGTAAGGCGTAATGCGTGACTATCGCACATGCCGAAATGGAATGAAAGCGCTAAAGCGGCATGCCGGGGGTTACAATGTCCCGGCACCAGTCTTCCAGCGAGAGCCCCGTTTGAACAAGCCGACCAAACAGCCTGCCCAGCCTACCGCCCCCAGCATGCTCCGCCGCGTGCGCGGCATCTTCTTCCTGTTCCTGGCGGCCGTCCTGCTGGTCGTCACGGGCGCCACGATCTACCTGATGGCGGCGATCCTGCCGAAGGTGCCGAAGATCGATGCGGTGCTGGACTACCGCCCCAAGATTCCGCTGCGGGTATACACCGCCGACCAGCAGCTCATCGGCGAATTCGGCGTCGAGCGGCGCGACTTCGTCCCGATCGACAAGATCCCGCTGCGCGTGAAGCAGGCCCTGCTCGCGATCGAGGACGCCCATTTCTACCAGCACCACGGCATCGACTGGCGCGGCGCCGCGCGCGCGGTGCTCAGTAACCTGCGCGAAGGTTTTGGCGCAGGCGGCGCCTCCACCATCACGATGCAGGTGGCGCGCAACTTCTTCCTGACGAAAGAAAAGGTCTTGTCGCGCAAGCTGACCGAGATCGCGCTGGCCTACCGCATCGAGGATGCGCTCACCAAGGACCAGATCCTCGAGCTGTACATGAACCAGATGTTCCTCGGGAACCGCTCCTATGGCTTCTCGAGCGCGGCGCGCAGCTACTTCGGCAAGTCGCTGGATCAGCTCACGCTGGCCGAGACCGCGATGCTGGCCGGCCTGCCGCAAAACCCCTCGCGCCACAACCCGGTGGCGAACCCGAAACGCGCGCAGCAGCGCCAGCATGCGGTGCTCAGGCGTCTGTACGAACTGGGCCAGATCAGCGAGCCGGAATACCGCCAGGCCCTCAGCGAACCGCTGCGCGTCAAGCGTGGCGGCCAGGTCTTCGCCAGCCGCGCAGACTACGTGGCGGAGCTGGCGCGCCAGGCGGTGTTCGCCCAGTTCGGCGAAGAAGCGTATGAACGCGGCATCGTCGTCACCACTACAATCCTGAAGGCGGAACAGGACGCGGCCTATGAATCGGTGCGCCGCAACGTGATGGACTACGACGCGCGCCACGGCTACCGCGGCCCGGAAGCGCGCATCGACCTGCCAGCCGACCCTTCGGCGCGCGAGGAAGCCATCATCGAGGCGCTGCAGAAGCGCCCCTCGAGCGACGGCCTGCTGCCGGCCGTGGTGGTGAGCGCTTCCAGCACGCAGGTGAAAGTGGAGACGCTGAGCGGCGACGACATCACGATCGGCGCCGCCGGCCTGAAGTTCGCGGCGCGCGGTCTGGCGGCGGGCGCGAAGGAATCGCTGCGCATCACGCCGGGCGCGGTGGTGCGCATCACCGAAGGGAAGAATGGCTGGGCGCTCACGCAAGTGCCGCAGGTGGCCGCCGCTTTCGTCGCGCTGGACGCCGAGACCGGCGCCTACCACGCCCTGGTCGGCGGCTTCGACTTCAGCCTGCAGAAGTTCAATCACGTGACGCAAGCCTGGCGCCAGCCCGGCTCCACCATCAAGCCTTTCGTGTACACGGCGGCGCTCGACAAGGGTTACGCGCCGAGCACCCTGATCCTCGACGCCCCACTCGACATGCCGGGCGAGAACGCGGGCGAAACCTGGTCGCCGCAGAACGACGACGGCAACTACGGCGGCGCGATCACCCTGCGCCAGGCGCTGACGCGTTCCAAGAACGTCGCCAGCGTGCGCCTGATCCGGGCGCTCGGCGTCGACTACACCCATGGTTTCCTGGGCCGTTTCGGCTTCGACCTGCCGAAGCAGCCGAAGAACCTGACCCTGGCGCTGGGCACCGGCGCCGTCACGCCGCTGCAGATGGCCGGGGCGTATGCGGTGCTGGCCAACGGCGGCTACCGCGTCAAGCCCTACCTGATCGCCCGCATCGTCGACGGCGACGGCACCGTGCTGGTGGAGAACAAGCCGCCGGCGCCGCGCCAGGACGCTGACCGGGTGCTGGACCCGCGCACCGCCTTCATCGCCGACAGCATGCTGCGCGACGTCACCCGCTTCGGCACCGCCGCCGCCGCGGCGCAAAAGCTCGGCCGCATCGACATCGCCGGCAAGACCGGCACCACCAACGACGCCATCGACGGCTGGTTCGCCGGCTATGGCGGCAAGGTGGTGGCGGTGGCCTGGATGGGCTACGACGAACCGCGCTCGCTGGGCGGACGCGAATTCGGCTCGACCCTGGCGCTGCCGATGTGGATCGACTACATGCGGGTGGCGCTGGCCAAGGTTCCGGTGCAGGAACCGGCGCTGGAACCGGAAGGCGTGGTGCGCGAGCACGACGACTGGATGCTGGAGGAATTTATCGAGCAGCCGGAGCTGCGCGCGATCGACGTCGAGCTGGCGCCTGCGGAACCCGCGCTCGATCCTGAAGCGCTGCCCGGCGCCGAGGTGCTGCCCGGTTTGCAGGATCCGCCGCCGCAACCGTCTCCCCCACCGCCGCCGCCGCCCAACCCGATCTTCTGATGCTATCCTGTCACGGTTTGCGCAAGACTTCGCCGTCTTGCGGGAACCTGGCAGCCGTTCACGGGGTCTGTTACCGGACGGTCCACGTCCATCAACCACCCCCGAGGAGATCAAGCATGGCCTATGTCGATGGTTTCGTCCTTCCGCTTCCCAAAGCCAATATCGAGCAATACCGCGAGCTCGCCAACCTGTCCGCCACCGTCTGGCGCGAACACGGCGCCCTCGAATACCGCGAATGCATCGCCGACGACGTCAAGCCGGGCGAGCTGACCTCCTTCCCGCAAAGCGTCCAGCTGAAGGACGACGAGACCGTGGTGTTCGCCTGGGCCGTCTTCGAATCGCGCGAGAAGCGTGACGAGGCCAACGAGAAGATCATGAACGACCCGCGCCTGGCGGCCATGATGACGCCGGGGGCGCTGCCGTTCGATGGCAAGCGCATGTTCTTTGGTGGGTTCGAGATGTTCATCGACCGCTGACATTCGAACGGCTGTGATCTGTAGGGTGGGCGGTCCTCCGCCCACGCGTTCAATCCACGGTACTGCTGCCCGCTCGGCAATTCACGCCTCAACTATCACCGCGTGGGCGGCGCCACCGGCGCAGGCTGCTCACCGTTACGGGTGGAGCCGCGCCACCCTACGGAGCGCAGGCGGCGCCCAGGGAGCGGAGTTGGTCACCGTGGTCAGGCTGCGCCTGTGCGATCAACATTCAGTGCGACCAGCCGATTCACGCCCAGGCGTCAATAATCCAGTCCGTCAGCTTGCCATTCGCCCCACGCGGCAGCGCGGCGCCGAACGACAGCGCCGCCGGCCGCTCCGGCGTCGATAGCCTGTCGCCGACCCAGGCCACAAGCTCCGCCCGCAGCGCCGCGGTGTCTGCCGGCACGCCACCGCGCGGCACCACGAAGGCTTTCAGGCGCCGCCCCTCGTCCGGCCGCATGGGCCGCACGGCGGCATCCTCCACGCCCGGATGCATGCGCAGCACGTCGGCCACATAGCCAGGGAAAACATTGATCCCGCCCACCTGCACCGCCTGGTCGATGCGGCCCGCCGGACGAAAACGGTCCGGCGCGCTCCAGATCAAGGTGTCCTGCAAGCTCACAGCCAGCCGGGCGCCGTCCGGAGTCGTACGCACCAGCACGCCAGCGCCATCCCGCGCGCTATCCTGCCCACCTTCCTGAATGCCCTCCGGCCCCGCCCCCGCCTCCCAGTACGAAAACAGGCGATACTCCTCATCCGCCCCTTCCCGCCAGCCAACCCCGGCCGTCTCCGTACTCCCATACACCTGCACCAGCCGCCCGACGCCGGCCTCGAGCACCACGCGCGCCACCTCGTCCGGACACGGCGCCGTCGACGTCACCCCAACGACTCCGGCCGGCACCGCGCCCGCCACCGGCGCCAGCGTGCGCCAGAAATCCGGAAAGCCGATCACCAGGTCGCCCGGCTCGAAGGCGCGTGCCACCGCGCCCGGCGAGGCGCCGCGCAGGTCGTGCACGGCGGACGGGTCGAGCCCGAGAGCTCGCGGCAACAGCACCGTGAACAGGAAGCCGTAAATATGGTGGGAAGGCACCAGGCTGAGGATGCGGCGGGCGCCGCCGAACAGCTGCGCCAGTTGCGCCACCTCCTGCGCCAGCGCGGCCAGCGCGTGCGGACAGTGCCTGGGCGCGCCGGAACTGCCCGAGGTGCGAAACACCATCCGCTCGCCGCTCGCGTCCAGGCCGGCGGCGACGGCGTCCAGCCAGGCATCCAGGCGCGGATTGGCCAGTACCCGGTCTTCGCCGATGCAGCCGATCGCCAGCACCTGTTCCATCGCGGTGGCCATGCCCAGCAGCTCGAGCGAGTCGGCGCCGAGATCGCGCGCCAGGTCGAACGTGTGCGGCCAGGGCAAGGCGCGGCGCGGATGGCCGGGGCGCATCAGCGCCAGTTCGCCGGCCAGCAGGTCGACGAGGACACGTTCCAAGGTCGGGCGGTGCGCCCACCAGCGCGCGGCAAAAGTCAGGTCGGTCATGGCGGTGATGAAGAAGAGACGAGTCGAAGACAACCGCAAATGGTGCCCACGCCGCCCCCAACTGTCAATCGGCGCAACAGATATCACCGAAAATGCGCAGGACTGAACAGATTGACAACGCAAACTGTCAAAACACCGTTGCGCGCAATTGACACGGCACTGACACCGTGCCAACATCAATTTCTTAGAATCAATTGATTTCCATCTTTCAACAGGAAGCCACCATGATCGCTCCTCTGTCCTTCTCGTCCGCCGACCTGGCCGCGCAACTCGACGGGTGCACTCCCGAGCAGCTCGACCAGCTGGATTTCGGCGTGATCGGCTTCGATGCCGACAGCAACGTCCAGCGCTACAACGCCTTCGAATCGCAGGCCGCCGGCCTGTCGCCGCAGCGTGTGATCGGCCAGCCGCTGTTCACGAATGTGGCGCCCTGCCTGAACAACTTCATGGTCGCCCAGCGCTTCGAGGATGCCCAGGACGAGGGAACCCAGCTGGACGACACCATCGACTACGTGCTGACCCTGCGCATGCGTCCGGTGAAGGTCGCCCTGCGCCTGCTGGCGGCGCCGGCCGGCAGCAACCGCTACGTGCTGGTACAGCGCCAGGCGCGCTGATCGCCCCCAAGATGAACGCACAGGTGGACATCCAGCCGGAAGGCGCCGACGGCGCCTACATGCAGCTGCGCGCCGAGCACGAGGCGCTGATCCAGTTCCTCTACCTGGCCCCGGTGGGCCTGGTGCAGGCCGACGTCGACGGCGCCATCGTCATGATGAACCCGATCTCGGCCCAGCTCCTGATGCCGCTCTCGCGCAGCGGCGGCCTGGACAACCTGTTCGACGCCCTCGACGGCGTGGCGCCCGACCTGCGCTACCTGTGCCATCAGTACACCCGTTCCTCCGGCAAGATCTGCGATGGCCTGCACGTGCACCTGAATGCCGGTAGTCCCGGCAACTCCGGCAAGAAGATCCCGCAGATCCTCTCCATCACCCTGCTCAAGCTGGACGCCACGCGCCTGATGGCGGTGATCGACGACGTCACCATGCAGGTGCGGCGCGAGCGCCAGCTGCGCCAGAACGACGCCTGGCTGAACGCGATCCTGACCGGCATCACCGACTATGCGCTGGTGGGCCTGGACGCGCGCGGCGCCATTACCGAATGGAATCCGAGCATCGGCCGCGTGACCGGTTTCGGCCAGGACGCGGTGGGCCAGCCCTATTCGATCTTCTACCCAGAGGACGCGATGACGGTCGAGCACCTGGCCGACCGCCTGCGCGACGCCGACAAGGATGGCTGGAGCCTGGACGAAGGCAAGCGCATGCGCGCCGACGGCAGCGCCTTCTGGGGCAGCGCCCTGATCGCGCCGCTGCCGGACCGCGACGCGGCCGACGGCATCGACGCCGACGCCCCGGCCTACTGCCTGATCCTGCGCGACATCACCGACAAGCGCGAAGCCAACGAGCGGCGCCGCCGCGAAGCCTTCGGCGACTACCTCACCGGCCTGGCCAACCGGCGCGCTTTTTTTGAATCGGCCGAGCAGGAATTGGTGCGCAGCCGCACCGTGCCGCGCCCGACCTCGGTGATCGCCTTCGACGCCGACCATTTCAAGGCCATCAACGACCGCCACGGACATCCGGGCGGCGACGCGGTGCTGCAGCACCTGGCCGCGATCCTGGCCGAAACCTTCCGCGAAGTGGACGTGGTGGCGCGCATCGGCGGCGAGGAGTTCGCCGTGCTGCTGCCCTCGACCGACCTGCCGCGCGCCGCGGTAGTGGCCGAGCGCCTGCGCGCCATCGTCGCCTCCACCGTGGTGCTGTACGAGGGCGAGCGGATCCGCTACACGGTCAGCGCCGGCATCGCCTGCCTGCTCGACGGCGAAGGCGGGATCGACCTGCTGCTCAAGCGCGCCGACCAGGCCCTGTACGCCGCCAAGCGCGCCGGCCGCAACCGCATCGAACGCTGGCGCCCGGAACTGGCGGGCACGCCGCTGCATGGCGCCGATCTTCCACCCGAAGGAGCACAAGATGCAGCCTGATCCAAGCGACGCCTACGAAGCGCTGGTCCAGTTCCTGTACCGGGCCCCGATCGGCCTGGCCCAGGCCACAAGCGACGGCGCCATCGACATGCTCAATCCGATGGCGTCCAGCCTCCTGATGCCGATCGCCCGGGACACCGGTTTCGACAACCTGTTCGCGGTGCTGGCGCCGATCGCCCCGCAACTGGAAGCGCTGGCGCGCGACTTCGCCGAACCCTCAGGCGTGATCTGCGAGGGCCTGCGCGCCATGCTGCCGCCCGAGATGACGGCGCCGGGCAGCCCGCACGTGCTGGCGATCAGCCTCATGAAGCTGGACGGCGAACGCCTGATGGCGGTGGTTACCGACGCCACCCAGGAAGTCATGCGCGAACAGGAAGTGCTGTCGCGCCGCCTGCGCAACGCCGCCCGCACCGACGCCCTCACCCGCATGCCGAACCGCGAAGCGGTGCGCGAACAATTGCAGCGCCTGGTGGCGCGCAATGCCATGCCCGGCGCAGCCACCCTGGAGGGCGAGGCCCAGGCCCAGGACTACGCGGTGCTGTTCATGAATTGCGACCGCTTCCGCCGCGTCAACGACACGCTCGGCCAGCAGGCCGGCGACGAACTGCTGGTGCAGATGGCCGACCGCATCCGCGGCGCGCTGCGCCCGCCGAACGACCGCCTCAGCGCCGGCTACGGCGCCGGCCAGCTGGCCGCGCGCGTCGGCGGCGACGAATTCGTGGTGGTGCTGGACGGGATGCGCGCGCGCGAAGACGCCGAGCGCGTCGCCGGACGCCTGCTGGATGCGCTGGCGCGCCCTTACCGCCTGCGCGGGCAGGAAGTGATCTGCGGCGCCAGCCTGGGCCTGGCCTGGAGCGCCGAGAGCGCGCTCGACGCCGACCAGGTGCTGCGCGACGCCGGCATCGCGATGATGGAAGCCAAGCGCGCCGGCGGCGCGCGCCAGCAGATCTTCGAGACCGCGATGCGCGAACGCGCCGAGCGCCGCGCCGGCATCGAAGCCGAGCTGCGCCAGGCCATCATCGAAGAACAGCTGTTCGTGGTCTACCAGCCGGTGGTGGGTCTGTGCCCGGACGGCCGCACCGACCATTCGGCCGGCGTCGAGGCGCTGGTGCGCTGGCGCCATCCGGTGCGCGGCATCGTGCCGCCGATCGATTTCATCACGGTCGCCGAAGAGTGCGGCCTGATCGGCGCGGTCGGCGACTTCGTGCTGGAACGCTCCTGCCGCGATTTCATGGCCTGGCGCGCGCGCCTGGGCGCCAATGCACCGCGCCTGATCGCGGTGAACCTGTCGCGCGCCCAGCTCGGCCAGCCGGGCTGGATCGACACCGTGCGCCGCATCCTGCTGGCGACCGGCATGCCGGCCGAGGCGCTGCAACTGGAGGTCACCGAGAGCCTGGCGGCCCAGGACCAGGACATCCAGGCGCGCCTGCACGAATTGAAAGCGCTCGGCATCCAGCTGGCGCTGGACGACTTCGGCACCGGTTACTCGTCGCTGTCGAGCCTGCACCTGCTGCCGGTGGACACGGTCAAGATCGACCGCTCTTTCGTGAGCCAGTCCGACACCAGCGCCCACCACCGGGTGCTGATCGAGGCCACCGTCAAGGTGGCGCAGAGCCTGGGCATGAAGACCGTGGCCGAGGGCATCGAGACCCAGTCGCAGGCCGACGTGGTGCGCCAGCTCAGCTGCGCCAAGGGGCAGGGCTATTTCTACAGCCGTCCGCTGCCCTCGCCGGACTTGCTGGCGTGGCTGGAAAGCCACGAGGAAGCCGTGGCGGCCTGAGGCGCCTTTGCCTTTGCTTCACAGGGCGGGGGCGCTTCTTTTTCGTACGTACGCACGCTCCTACATGCGGCGAAGTGGTGATCCTATTTCGCCTTGCCCGATGTCCTCGGATGATGAACCCATCCAATCACACCGAGGAGAATTCCCATGAAACGCACCTTCCAGAGCGCCCTGCTGGGCGGCATGCTGGCGCTGTCGCTGGCCGCCTGCAACACCACCGGCACCGACCGTGGCTCGATGAACGAGGGCGCCTCGTCCTCGTCGATGGGTTCCAGCAATACCGGCGCGGCCGGTTCCAGCGGCGCCAACACCGGCACCACCAACAGCGACGCCGCGACCGGCAACGTCACCACGGGCACCACCGGCACCTCCGCCACCACGACCAATTCGTCGACCTCGGGCGCCGGACGCTGATTCGCTAACGGGCGCGCCCACGCCGCCACGGCGGCTCGGGTAGAATCGGGCGATGAAAAACTGGTTCGCCCGCTGGTTCGGCGGCGCCTCCCGTCCTGAGGACGGGACGGCGCCTGCTGCGCCGTCCGCCGCCGCTTCGGCGGCATCGTCGGCCGCTGCTTCCGCTGGCCGGTCCGCGCCGCCTTCCACAGTGGATGGCGCGGCGCCCCTCGACGTCGACCTGGCCTTTCACCGCTGGCTGGCCGGGCCGGTCGCCCACGCCGGCGAAACGCCCGACGCGCTGGTGCTCGACGAACTCGCGCGCCTCGCGCGCCAGCCCGAAGCGGCCGCCGACCTGGTGCCGCGCGTGCCCGCTGTGATCCCCCAGTTGCTGCGCAGCCTGCGCGAAGAAGGCATGTCGGCCGGCGAACTGGCGCGCCAGGTGGGGCAGGACGTGACCCTGGTGGCCGAGGTGATCCGCGAAGTCAACAGCCCCTACTACCGGCCCACCGCGCCGGTGCGCAATATCGAAGGCGCCGTGCTGCTGCTGGGCCAGAACGGCCTGCGCATGCTGCTGGCGCGGGTCGCCTTCCGTCCGGTGATCGGCTCCCAGGGCGGCCGTCTGGCGCGCCAGGCGGCGCCCCAGGTGTGGCGCCAGTCGGAGAAGTGCGCGTTGGCGGCGAGCCTGCTGGCGCCGGGGTTGAAAGCGGATCCCTTCGAAGCCTATCTGGCGGGGCTGATGCAGAACGTCGGGCTGGTGGTGGCGCTGCGGCTGATCGACCAGGTCGATGGGCTGGGGGCCTTGCCGCAGTCCGAGCATTTTGCGGCCGCCCTGCGCGACAGCGCGCGCACGGTGTCGGCGCGGATTGCAGCGCTCTGGGATTTTCCGGCGCCGGTTGCTGTGGCGATCGGGCAGGCCGGGCAGGAAGACGGACCGCCGTTGGCGCGGGCCCTGCACGAAGGCGATCGGCTGGCGAAGTTGCGGGTGCTGCTCGATGCCGGTGTGGAAGGTGTGCAGGAGGCGGTGCAAGCGCTGCCGCCCGAACATGCGCGCATGTTCGCCAAGCTCGAAGATCGGGATACGTAGGGTGGTCGGGTCTCCCGACCGCGCGTTAAACTACACGGTGAGATACGGCGTCTCGTCCATTCCCAATCTGGTTGAACGCGCGGTCGGCAAAGCCGACCACCCTACGAAAAGCCTCACGAGCCGGGCGCGCGCATGCCCGGCGTCTAGCTACCCATTCGTCTATAATGAGCAACCACTGTAGCGAACGTCACTGCACCTTCGATGCCCTTCGATCTCAAGAAAAACCTCCCCAAGCCAGCCAGCCGTTTCGCCCTGCCGGCGCTGCACGGTTCCTCCGATGCCTACGCGCTCGCCACCGCCGCGCTGGCGCTGAAAAGCGAAGGCCGGATGCTGACCGTCATCGTCGCCAACGCCAGCGACGGCCAGCGCCTGCTCGATGAAATCCCGTGGTTCGCCGGCGGCAAACTGGCCTGCCACCTGTTGCCGGATTGGGAGACCCTGCCCTACGACGCCTTCTCGCCGCACCAGGACCTGGTGTCCGAGCGCCTGGCGACGCTGCACGAGATCCGCAATGGCCAGTGCGACGTGCTGCTGGTGCCGGCCACCACCGCGCTGGTGCGCCTGGCGCCGCCCTCCTTCCTGGCGGCCTACACCTTCTTCTTCCGCCAGGGC
>Ga0265780_10008796_pt1 | contig 12219 bp, 10 predicted proteins | sample P1T30metagenome_FD_192432 | JGI IMG/M metagenome (GOLD analysis project Ga0265780, IMG submission 192432) | Plant litter microbial communities from East Loma Ridge, Irvine, California - P1 T30 | ecosystem: Environmental > Terrestrial > Plant litter > Unclassified | place: USA: California... | reverse complement strand
GATTTCGTACGGCCGCTTCGTTGCGGTCAGCGACTACCAGGGGTACATTCACTTCCTGTCGCGCGAAGATGGCACGTTCCTCGCGCGCATGGCAACCGATGGCAGTGCAGTGACTTCGACGCCGCTGGTAGCGGGTTCGAACCTGATTTTTCAAACACAAAATGGAACGGTGACCGCAGTCGCGGTCGAGTAAAACACATAGCATGAAGCCGGTAATCGCACTCGTAGGGCGTCCCAATGTCGGGAAATCGACCCTTTTCAACCGCCTGACCCGCTCGCGTGACGCGCTGGTGGCGGATTTGCCCGGCCTGACGCGGGACCGCCACTACGGCGAGGGCCGCATCGGGGAACGGCCTTTCCTGGTCATCGACACGGGCGGCTTCGAGCCGGTCGCAAAAGAAGGCATCATGCACGAGATGGCGCTGCAGACGCGCCAGGCCGTGGCCGAGGCCGACATCGTCGTGTTCATCGTCGACGGCCGCCAGGGCCTGACGCCGCACGACAAGACCATCACCGATTTCCTGCGCAAGTCGGGCCGCAAGGTCATGCTCGTGGTGAACAAGGCCGAGGGCATGAAGTACACGTCCGTCGTCGCCGAATTCTATGAACTCGGCATGGGCGACCCGTACGTCATTTCGGCTGCGCACGGCGACGGCGTCGTCGACCTGGTCGAAGAATCGCTGGACCTCGCGTTCGCGCAGCGTCCCGACAACGCCGAAGAACTCGAGCCGGCCGAGCGCGGCGTGAAAATCGCCATCGTCGGCCGCCCGAACGTGGGCAAGTCGACGCTGGTCAACACGCTCATCGGCGAGCAGCGCGTGATTGCGTTCGACATGCCCGGCACCACGCGCGACTCGATCGAAGTGCCGTTCGAACGCGACGGCAAGAACTACACGCTGATCGATACCGCCGGTATCCGCCGCCGCGGCAAGGTGTTCGAGGCGATCGAGAAATTTTCGGTCGTGAAAACCCTGCAGTCGATCTCGGAAGCGAACGTCGTCATCCTGCTGCTCGATGCGCAGCAGGATATTTCGGAGCAGGATGCGCACATTGCCGGCTTCATCCTGGAGTCGGGCAGGGCGCTGGTCGTGGCCGTCAACAAGTGGGACGGCCTGCGTTCCGACGAGCGCGACGAGATCAAGATCGACCTCGACCGCAAGCTGGACTTCCTGTCGTTTGCCAAGACCCATTTTATTTCGGCACTGAAGGCCAGCGGCATCGCGCCGATGCTGAAATCCGTCGATGCGGCCTATGCAGCAGCGACCGCCGACCTGTCGACGCCGCGCCTGACGCGCGCGCTGATCGAAGCGGTCGAGAAGCAGGAACCGCGCCGCAAGGGTTCGATCCGCCCGAAAATGCGCTATGCCCACCAGGGCGGCCAGAACCCGCCGATCATCGTCATCCACGGCAATTCGCTCGACGCGGTCAGCGAGCCGTACAAGCGCTACCTGGAAAAACATTTCCGCGATACGTTCAACCTGGTCGGCACGCCGCTGCGGATCGAATTGCGAGTTGGCAAGAACCCATACGCACGTACGCCGTCGAAAGGCTAGCAGGACGACGGGAGCGGCCAAAACAGGGTACAGTGGCAGCACTGGCGCGCACTTGTGGCGCGTGGTGCATGGCGCGGCGACGGATATTTATCGTCCCCGCCACGCACCGCACTCTTGAATAAACGGCGAACCGCCCCACCTCGAATTTACAACAACATCACGGAGCTGTTATGAGCAACAAAGGGCAACTGTTACAAGACCCATTCCTGAACGCCTTGCGCAAGGAGCACGTACCTGTTTCGATCTACCTGGTCAACGGTATCAAACTGCAGGGCCATATCGAGTCCTTCGACCAGTATGTCGTCCTGCTGCGCAATACGGTCACCCAGATGGTATACAAGCATGCCATTTCCACTGTCGTCCCTGCACGCGCCGTCAACCTCAACCTCGAATCCGAAGCTGAGTGAGGGTAATGGCTGAGGAGCAAGGTAAGGACACTCTCCGCGCCGCCCTGGTCGGTATCGACCTGGGCGCAGGCGATTTCAATGCCAGCCTCGAAGAACTGGGCCTGCTGGCCCGTTCAGCGGGCGTCAACCCGATCACCACCATCACTGCCAAGCGCAGCAGCCCCGATGCCGCCTACTTTGCCGGCAGCGGCAAGGTCGACGAAATCGGCCAGGCCTGCGCCGACAATGGCGTCGAAATCGTGATCTTCAACCATGCGCTGTCGCCCGCCCAGCAGCGCAACCTGGAAAAGCGCCTGAACATCCGCGTGCTCGACCGCACCAGCCTGATTCTCGATATTTTTGCCCAGCGTGCCAAAAGCCACGAGGGTAAATTGCAGGTCGAACTGGCCCAGTTGCAGCACCTGGCCACGCGCCTGATCCGCGGCTGGACTCACCTGGAACGGCAAAAGGGCGGTATCGGCCTGCGCGGCCCGGGTGAAACCCAGCTCGAGACCGACCGCCGCCTGATCGGTGAACGCGTCAAGGCGCTGCGCGCCCGCCTGGCCAAGCTGCGCAAGCAGCACGAGACCCAGCGCCGCGCGCGCGGCCGCAACAGCACCTTCTCGGTGTCGCTGGTCGGCTATACCAATGCCGGCAAGTCGACGCTGTTCAACGCCATGACCAAGGCCGGTGTCTACGTCGCCAACCAGCTGTTCGCCACGCTCGACACCACCAGCCGCCGCCTGTACCTCGGCGAGGGCGCCGGCAGCGTGATCGTGTCCGACACCGTCGGGTTCGTCAGGGAGCTGCCGCACCAGCTGGTTGCCGCGTTCCGCGCCACGCTCGAGGAAACCATCCACGCCGACCTGCTGCTGCACGTCGTCGACGGTTCCTCGCCGGTACGCATGGAGCAGATCGAACAAGTCAACGAAGTCTTGCGCGAAATCGGCGCAGACCATATTCCGCAGATTTTAGTATGGAACAAGATCGACGCGGCTGGGCTGGAACCAGCTGTCGAGCGTGATGAATATGCTAAAATCAGCCGCGTTTTTATCAGCGCCCAGAGTGGCGCCGGACTCGACCTTCTGCGCGACGCCATTGTCGAAGCAGCCAGGAACGCGCCCGGCCGAAGCCACCTGTTCGATGAGCAGGACGATGCCGTCCAGGAAGACAGCGACATCGACGCCGACGACCCTGCAGATGCAGACGCCGGCGCCGATACCGATGCCGGCCCGGATGACCGTAGCCCAACCTCGCCACATGCCGAACCACGCTAGCCTATGCTCGTTTCCCTCTTAAAACGCTTCGGCATCAAGCTGTCGCTGAACGACCCGCGCTGGGGCCACAAGCCAGACCAGGATGCCAAAGCCCAGGAGGGTCGCCGTCCCGGCGAAGGCCCGCCCGACCTCGACCAGATGTGGCGCGATTTCAATGCGCGCCTGAACCGCCTGTTCGGCCCCCGCAATGGCGGCAACGATCCCGGCAACGGCGGCCCGCGCGCCGACCACCGCGGCACGGGCGTAATTGCCGCTTCCGCTGCCATCGTGATCCTGCTGATCTGGCTGGCCAGTGGCGCGTTCATCGTCCAGGAAGGCAATGTCGGGGTGGTCACCACCTTCGGCAAGAACCCGCAAAAGACCGCTGCCGGTTTCAACTGGCGCTGGCCGTATCCGATCCAGTCGCATGAAATCGTCAACGTCTCGACCGTCCGTACCGCCGAAGTGGGCTACCGTTCGAACGTGCGCAACAAGCAGCCGCGCGAAGCGCTGATGCTGACCGACGACGAAAACATCATCGACATCCAGTTCGCCGTCCAGTACACGCTGAAGGACCCGGTTGCCTGGGCCTTCAACAACCGCGACCAGGAAGAGACCGTGCACCAGGTTGCCGAAACGTCGATCCGCGAAGTGGTCGGCCGCAGCAAGATGGATTCGGTCCTGTACGAAGGCCGCGAAAAGGTCGCGATCGACGTGCACCGCATGATGCAACAGATGGTCGACAGCTACGCGATGGGCGTGCTCATCACCAACGTGACGATGCAGGGCGTGCAGCCGCCGGAGCAGGTGCAGGGCGCCTTCAACGACGCTGTCGCGGCCGGCCAGGACAGCGCCAAGGCGCGCAACGAAGGCGAGGCCTATGCCAACAACGTGATTCCGGCCGCGCGCGGCCGTGCCTTCCGCCTGATGCAGGACGCCGAAGCCTACCGCTCGATGGTCGTCGAAAACGCCACGGGTAACGCCTCGCGCTTCACGTCGGTCGTGGCCGAGTACCAGAAAGCGCCGGCCGTCACGCGCGACCGCATGTACCTCGACACGATGCAGCAGATCTTCAGCAACACCAGCAAGGTGCTGATGGATGCCAAGACCGGCAACAACATGGTCTACCTGCCGCTGGATAAATTGCTGGCGCAGGCTGCGGCCAGCGATGCCGCCCGCACCACGACCACCACGGGCACGGTCGCCGTGCCCGCCACCGCTGCCACGGCGACCGTGCCGCAGGAAACCATGCAAACCATTGAAACCGTCCGCCAGCGCGATCCGCGCAGCCGCGACAACGGCCGTGACCGGGAGAGCCGCTGATGAACCGCCTGGCCTATTTGCTGGTATCGGGCTTCATTGCCCTGATGCTGATCTCGTCGATGGTGTTCGTCGTCGACCAGCGCCGCTTCGCCCTCGTGTTCGCCCTGGGCGAAGTACGCGACGTCATTTCCACGCCGGGGCTGCATTTCAAGCTGCCGCCGCCGTTCCAGAACGTGGTGTACCTCGACAAGCGCATCCTGACCCTGGACACGCCTGACGCCGACCGTTTCATCACGGCCGAAAAGAAGAACATCCTCGTCGACGCATTCGTCAAATGGCGCATCGTCAACCCGCGCCTGTACTACGTCAGCTTCAGCAACGACGAGTCGCGCGCGAAAGACCGGATGTCGCAGATCGTCAAGGCGGCGCTGAACGACGAAATCACCAAGCGCACCGTGCGTGAAGTGATTTCCGGCGAGCGCGCCAAGGTGATGCAGGCGGTGCGCGTCAAGGTGGCCGCCGATGCGGCGCAGATCGGCGTGCAGATCGTCGACGTGCGCCTGAAACGCGTCGATTACATCGACCAGATCAACAACTCGGTGTACGAGCGCATGAAGGCCGAACGTACCCGCGTGGCGAATGAACTGCGTTCGACGGGTGCGGCCGAATCCGAAAAAATCCGCGCCGACGCCGACCGCCAGCGCACCGTGATCCTCGCCGAAGCATTCCGCGACGCCGAGAAGATCAAGGGCGAGGGCGATGCCAAGGCGTCGCAGATCTATGCTGACGCATTCGGCAAGAACCCGGAATTCTATAAATTCTATCGTTCGCTCGAAGCCTACCGGAACACGTTCAACAAGCAGAGCGACGTGATGGTGCTGGATTCGAATTCCGAGTTCTTCAAGTATTTCAAGAATCCGGGCGCGGGGAAGTGAGGCGCAAGCCAGGGCGCAAACGGATGCAAGCGAAGGGGGCCGCACGGCCCCTTTCGTTCGTCTGGCCGCACGCGCCGCCATCACCTCACGGATGAAGGCCGCGCCGGTTGATGGTCGCCGGTTCGGCTGGCGAGTTGGTCACCCGGCATATTCCTGACCTCCCCGCAGTGGTTTTCGGGTAAAATTGTCAGTTCGGCGCGGAGTTCCTGCGCGCGCCGTGCTGATCTTTCACAATTTATCGTCCTGTTTTTACCAGCCCTTGCTCATGCCGAATTGGCTCTTGCCTGAAAATATTGCCGACGTCTTGCCCTCCGAAGCGAGGAAGATCGAGGAGTTGCGTCGACTGATGCTCGACAACTTCCGCCTGTACGGCTACGAGCTGGTGATGCCGCCGCTGCTCGAGTACGTCGAGTCGCTGCTGGCGGGCGCCGGTGACGATACCGACCTGCGCACCTTCAAAGTGGTCGACCAGCTGTCCGGCCGCCTGCTCGGCCTGCGTGCCGACATGACGACGCAGGTGGCCCGCATCGACGCCCACCTGCTCAACCGCAACAGCGTCACGCGCCTGTGCTACGCTGGCAGCGTGCTGCATACCCGCCCATCGGGCCTGCATGCGACCCGCGAGCCGCTGCAGATCGGCGCTGAAATCTACGGTCATGGCGGCCTCGAGGCCGACGGCGAAATCCAGGAACTGGCGCTGGCCTCGCTCGCGCTGGCCGGTTTCGACAATGTCCGCCTCGACCTGTCGCACGTCGGCATCCTGCGCGCCTTGCTGGCCGACGATGCCGCCGCCCAGCGCGACCAGGCGGCATTGGTCGCGCTGCTGCGCGCGAAGAACACGCCGGGCCTGGACGAACTGACCGCCCGCTACGCCCCGGATACGCGCGCCGCGCTGATGGCGTTGCCCTCGCTGTACGGCGACGTCGAGATCCTCGGACGCGCCCGCGAGGTGCTGCCGCAGTCCGCTGGCATCACGCGCGCGCTGGCCGAACTGGCAGCGCTGGCCGCCAGTGCGATCGGCCGCGTCGAGGTGGCGATCGACCTGGCCGACCTGCGCGGCTACCAGTACGAAAGCGGCGCCATGTTCGCGCTGTATGTGCCGGGCCTGCCGAACGCGGTGGCGCGGGGCGGCCGCTACGACCATGTCGGCGAGGCGTTCGGCCGGGCCCGTCCCGCCACCGGCTTTTCGCTCGACCTGCGCGAACTGGCGCGGCTGTTGCCGACGGCCGAGCGCAAGCACGCCATCCGCGCGCCGTGGGGCAACGCTCCCGAACTGCGCGAAAAAATTGCCGATTTACGGCGCGCTGGCGACACTGTGATCCAGTCGATGCCGGGGCATGATGATGAGCAGGACGAGTTCGAGTGCGACCGCGTACTTGTCCTCGACAATAGCAACTGGATTCTCAAAAACCTAGGTTAAGTGTGATGTCAAAGAAAAGCGTGAACAAGAATGTGGTCGTCATCGGCACCCAGTGGGGCGATGAAGGCAAAGGTAAAATCGTCGACTGGCTGACGGACCACGCCGCTGGCGTGGTGCGTTTCCAGGGCGGCCACAATGCCGGCCACACGCTGGTCATCAAGGGCCAGAAAACGGCGCTGCAGCTGATCCCGTCGGGCATCATGCGCGATGGCGTCAAGTGCTACATCGGCAACGGCGTCGTGGTCTCGGTGCCGGACGTCCTGCGCGAAATCGACAAGCTGGCCGCGATCAACGTGGAAGTGGTCTCGCGCCTGATGATCTCGGAAGCCTGCCCGGCCATCCTGCCGTACCACGTCGCCATCGACGTCGCGCGTGAAAAAGCCCGCGGCGCCGCCAAGATCGGTACCACCGGCAAGGGCATCGGCCCGACTTACGAAGACAAGGTGGCACGCCGCGCGATCCGTATCGCCGACATGCTCAACGAAGTGCGTTTCGGCGAAAAGCTGCGCGAGAACCTCGATTACCACAATTTCGTCCTGACCCAGTACCTGAAAACCGACGCGGTCGATTATCAGAAGACGTTCGACGATGCGATGGCCCTGGTGCCACGCCTCAAACCAATGGTGGGCGATGTGTCGTCGGCACTGTACGCGGCGTTCAACGCGGGCGGCAAGCTGCTGTTCGAAGGCGCGCAGGGTTCCCTGCTGGACGTCGATCACGGCACCTATCCGTACGTGACCTCGTCGAACTGCGTGGCCGGCAATGCCGCCGCCGGTTCCGGCGTGGGCCCGAACATGCTGCACTACATCCTGGGCATCACCAAGGCGTACACGACGCGGGTCGGCTCCGGCCCGTTCCCATCGGAACTGCCGACCGATGCCGGCGTGGGCGAGCACCTGTCGCGTGTCGGCCATGAATTCGGCACCGTGACGGGCCGCGCCCGCCGCTGCGGCTGGTTCGACGCCGCGTTGCTGCGCCGCTCGGTGCAGATCAACGGTGTATCGGGCATGTGCCTGACCAAGCTGGACGTGCTCGACGGCCTGGAAACCCTGCGCCTGTGCACCGGCTACAAGATCGACGGCCGTTCGGTCGACATCTTCCCGGTTGGCGCCGAAGACGCGGCCCGCTGCGAGCCGGTCTACGAAGAAATGCCGGGCTGGACCGAATCGACGGTGGGCGCCAAGTCGCTGGCCGACCTGCCGGCCACCGCACGCGCTTACATCAAGCGCATCGAAGAACTGGTCGGCGTGCCGGTCGACATGGTGTCGACCGGCCCTGACCGCGAAGAAACCATCGTCCTGCGCCACCCGTTCGCAGCCGAATAAGAACAAGAGGAGTGCACACCATGACAACCCCACCATCGACCGACAAGGACCTCTGGGTCTCCTGGGACCAGTACCACCGCCTGATCGAGCGCCTGGCGCTGCAGGTCTACGAATCGGGCTGGAAATTCGACCAGGTGCTGTGCCTGGCGCGCGGCGGCGTGCGCCCTGGCGATGTGTTCTCGCGCATCTTCGACGTCCCGCTGGCGATCCTGTCGACCAGCTCGTACCGCGAAGAAGGCGGCACCAAGCAGAGCGACCTGGACATCGCAAAGTACATGACGATGACCAAGGGCCCGCTGTCCGGCCGCGTGCTGCTGGTGGATGATTTGGCCGACTCCGGCGTGACCTTGCAAAAGGTCAGCGCCCACTTGAAAGAAAATTTCAAGGAAGTGAGCGAAGTGAAATCGGCTGTCATCTGGGTCAAGGGCACGTCGTCGTACCGTCCGGACTATTACCTCGAGGATCTGCCACATAACCCGTGGATCCACCAGCCGTTCGAAGACTACGATGGCTTGCGCCCGCACCAGCTGGCGGCGTGGATGAAGAAGTTCGAGAAGTAATCGGGAGGGCCGCAGCGATGCGGCCTTTTTTTCTGGGCGCTGTACCTCTTAGCTATGGAAGACCCCGATCGCGGCCCTGAGCAAGGTCTCTGAGGAATGAATACGCTGCTGGTCAATGGCCCAGCGCCAACCTAGATAGTTCGGCAGGTAGCGCGTGGCGACCCCGCGAAAGTGGCGCAGCCAGGCGTGAAAGCGACTGTGGTAGCTGTTGACGTTCTGCACATGAATGGCACCGCGCGCGTGTTCGGCGACGCGGATGCCGGCGTGCAGGTTGACGAAGGCGTGCGCCATGCCTGTCTTCTTTGCAAAAGCCCTATACGCCGCGTTGGCATCGGTCACGAGCAATGTGTCGCTGGCCAGTATCGGCGGCAGATGCTTGAGGAGCTGAGCGGTTGTCACAGGTCCATTTCCCGTCACAAAATCGCAGGTGCCGCCCGTCCGGTCGCGCGTCACCAGGATGCAGACCTGCTCGCGCGAGATGCCGCGTTTCGCTGCCTTGCCACCACGCTTGCGGGCGGGCCGCCCCAGCTTGCGCGATCCTTTTTTTGATTCAAGCAGAAAAGTTTCATCGGCCTCCACGATGCCGTGCAAGCTGACGGGACGGTCGGCCTTGGTGTTTGCCAGAAAACGATGGCGCCAGCGCATGGTGGTGTTTTTATCGACATCGAGCAATCGCGCGGCTTTGCGCACGGCGTGAGATTCGAGGATGCACTGGGCGTAATCAAGCCATTTGTCCTTGAGACGCAAGCGTGCCAGCGGCGTGCCGGTCAGGCAATTGAACGTCCGGCCACAGGCGCGACAGCGAAAGCGTTGCAACCCATTGGCCTCGCCGTGCCGGTACAAATCTTTGCCTTCGCAGCGTGGGCAGCTCAGCTTCGCCGCCACTGCCGCCTGGAGGATATCGGCGATCCTTGCGTTGGCAACGCGCGATGTCAGCACCGACAGCATGCGTGCGCATTGCACGCTCGAAAAATCGGCGATTTGATTCAGAAAGGCATTGAACGTACAGGCGTCCATGATCATCTCCGGCCGTATGCGGTCCGGGTTGGACCTCAGCCGCACGAAATAATTCACTCTTCCTTATTTAACGAGTACAGCGCCTTATAAAAGGCATGGGCCCCCGCCCGAGATGACGAGTTAACAAAACAAAGCCGTCCGTGGGCGGCTTTGTTGTTGTTGCTGAGGCCAGAGTGCGGCCTCAACTGGACGGTTTATTGCGCGCGTTTGGCGCGTGCCTTGGCAGCAATGCGCATCCGCAGCGCGTTCAGCTTGATGAAGCCGCCCGCATCGGCCTGGTTGTAAGCGCCGCCATCTTCGTCGAACGTGGCGATGTTCATGTCGAACAGCGAATCGGTCTTCGAATCGCGCGACACCACGATCACATTGCCCTTGTACAGCTTCAGTCGTACCCAGCCGTTGACCGTGTGCTGGGTGTGGTCGATCAGCGTCTGCAGCGCGACGCGTTCCGGCGCCCACCAGTAGCCGTTGTAGATCAGCGACGCGTAACGCGGCATCAGGTCATCTTTCAGGTGGGCCACTTCGCGGTCCAGCGTGATCGATTCGATGGCGCGGTGGGCGCGCAGCATGATGGTGCCGCCCGGCGTCTCGTAGCAGCCGCGCGACTTCATCCCGACGTAACGGTTTTCCACCAGGTCGAGGCGGCCGATGCCGTGCTTGCCGCCCAGGCGGTTCAGCTCGGTCAGCACGGTGGCCGGGGACATGCGCACGCCATTCAGCGCGACGATGTCGCCGTGCTCGTATTCGATGTCGAGATACTCGGCCTGGTCCGGCGCCGCTTCCGGGCTGACGGTCCAGCGCCACATCGATTCTTCAGCTTCGGCACTGGGGTTTTCCAGGTGGCGGCCTTCGAAGGAGATGTGCAGCAGGTTGGCGTCCATCGAGTACGGCGCGCCGCCGTTCTTGTGTTTCATGTCGACCGCGATGCCGGCGTCTTCCGCGTACTTCAGCAGTTTTTCGCGCGACAGCAGGTCCCACTCGCGCCACGGCGCGATGATTTTGACGTCCGGTTTCAAGGCGTAAGCGCCGAGCTCGAAACGCACCTGGTCGTTGCCCTTGCCGGTCGCGCCGTGCGATACCGCGTCAGCGCCGGTCAGGTTGGCAATCTCGATCAGGCGCTTGGCGATCAGCGGACGCGCAATCGACGTGCCCAGCAGGTATTCGCCTTCGTAGACGGTGTTGGCGCGGAACATCGGGTAGACGAAGTCGCGCACGAATTCTTCACGCAGGTCGTCGATGTAGATGTTTTCCGATTTGATGCCGAATTTGATGGCCTTGGCGCGTGCCGGCTCGAGTTCTTCGCCCTGGCCGAGATCGGCCGTGAAGGTCACGATTTCGCAGCCGTAATTGTCCTGCAGCCATTTCAGGATGACGGAGGTATCGAGGCCGCCGGAGTAGGCGAGAACTACTTTTTTGATGTCGCTCATGGATGTTCCAGTAAGGGTAATGCGTCGAGAAGATACAGGTGGTCAGCTGGCCCCGGAACACAGGGCCAACGATAAAACAACAGCTTGGTGGTAATAATCAGATTGGATCAGCTTTCCGAGACGCGTCCCAGCAGCAGGTACTCGATCAGCGCCTTTTGCACATGCAAGCGATTTTCGGCCTCGTCCCAGACGACTGACTGCGGTCCGTCGATGACGTCCGCGGCAACTTCTTCGCCGCGGTGTGCCGGCAGGCAGTGCATGAACAGTGCGTCGGGCGCTGCACGCGCCATTTTAGCGCTGTCGACGATGTAACCGTCGAATGCCTGCAGGCGCGCCGCGTTCTCCTTCTCGTAGCCCATGCTGGTCCAGACGTCGGTGGTGACCAGGTGCGCACCGGCGCAGGCGTCGGACGGATTGGTGAACACGGTGAAGCGGCCGGTGGCCACGCGGGCGACGTCGATATCGTAGCCGGGCGGCGTGGCGATGTTCAGGTGGAAGCCGAACACTTCGGCCGCCTGCAGCCACGAGTACAGCATGTTGTTGGCGTCGCCGATCCACGCGACGGTCTTGCCGGCGATGGCGCCCCGGTGCTCGACATAGGTGAAGATGTCGGCCAGCACCTGGCAAGGATGGTGTTCATTGGTCAGGCCGTTGATCACCGGCACGCGCGAATGGGCGGCAAAGCGCTCGATGATTTCCTGGCCGAAGGTGCGCACCATGATGATGTCGCACATGCGGCTCATGACCTGGCCGGCGTCTTCGACGGGTTCTCCGCGGCCGAGCTGGCTGTCGCGCGTGTTCAGGTAGATGGCCGCGCCACCGAGCTGGTGCATGCCGGCTTCGAAACTCAGGCGGGTGCGGGTCGAACTTTTTTCAAACACCATGACCAGGGTGCGGTCGACCAGCGGGTGATAGACCTCGTAGGCCTTGAATTTTCGCTTGATGACTTTGGCGCGTTCGATGACGTGTTCAAACTCGTCGAGCGAGAAATCGGAGAACTGCAGGAAGTGCTTGATCGGGTTTGTACCGGGCATGGGAAAGTCGTCAGTCGGATGAATGTCCGTTGAATTATAAGGG
>Ga0265780_10008795_pt1 | contig 12221 bp, 13 predicted proteins | sample P1T30metagenome_FD_192432 | JGI IMG/M metagenome (GOLD analysis project Ga0265780, IMG submission 192432) | Plant litter microbial communities from East Loma Ridge, Irvine, California - P1 T30 | ecosystem: Environmental > Terrestrial > Plant litter > Unclassified | place: USA: California... | reverse complement strand
GGCGAAAAGGCGCCGCTCAAGGCGTGGACCCTGAACATGGACGGCCTGCTGAACATCCTCGAGGTGGCGCGCGAGCGCGGCGAAGCCGGCAAACCGCTGAAGGTCTTCTGGCCGTCGTCGATCGCCGCCTTCGGTCCGAACACCCCGGCCGATCCGGCCCCGCAGTATGCGGTGATGGACCCGACCTCGATCTACGGCATCAGCAAGCTGGCCGGCGAGCGCCTGTGCGAGTACTACCACAGCAAGTACGGCGTGGACGTGCGCTCGATCCGCTACCCGGGCATCATCAGCTACAAGTCGCCTCCGGGCGGCGGCACCACCGACTACGCGATCGCCATCTTCCATTCGGCGCTCAAGGGCGAGACCTACGAGTGCTTCCTGGGCCCGGAGACCACGCTGCCGATGATCTACATGCCGGATGCGATCCGCGCCACCATCGAACTGATGGATGCCCCTGGCGGGAAGGTCGCGATCCGTTCCTCGTACAACGTCGCCGGCGTGTCGTTCAACCCGCGCGAACTGGCTGCGGCCATCAAGAAGGCGCTGCCGGAGTTCGAGATCGCCTACAGGCCGGACAGCCGCCAGCAGATCGCGGACTCCTGGCCGAAGAGCCTGGACGACAGCCGCGCGACGAGCGACTGGGGCTGGAAGGCACGCATCGGCGTGGAAGAGATGGTCGCCGACATGCTGAAGAACGTCGACGTGGGCGTGGCCGCCTAATTCGCAGCAATCACAATAATAAAAAACTGAAAAGACGAGACAAGCATGGACATGAGCGTTTTTGATCTATTCAAGATCGGTATCGGGCCGTCGAGCTCCCACACCGTGGGGCCGATGGTGGCCGCGCGCCGCTTTTTGCTGGAGTGCGGCTCGCTGGAGCAGGCTGTCGGGGTCGAGGCGCACCTGTACGGGTCGCTCGCGCTGACGGGCGTCGGCCACGCGACCGACAAGGCCGTCATCCTCGGCCTGATGGGCGAGACGCCGCAGGGCATCGACCCGGACACGGTCGAGGACAGGCTGGCCGAGGCCGAGATGGACGGCAAGCTCAGGCTGCTGGGCACCAAGGAGGTGCCGTTCCAGTACCGTAGCGGGCTGGTGTGGCACAAGCAGTCCACCTTGCCCGAGCATCCGAACGGCATGAAGTTCGTGCTCCAGCTGGCGGACGGCAGCATCATCGAACGCATTTATTACTCGGTCGGGGGCGGCTTCATCACGGCCGCCGGCGAAAGCCAGAACCGCGCCAATGAAGCGCCCTCGGTCCAGGTGCCGTTCCCCTTCAGTACCATGGCCGAGCTGCTGGCGCAGGGCCGCGAACACGGCCTGTCGATCCCGCATATGCTGCGCGCAAACGAACTGGCGCGCATGAGCGAGCTTGAGCTGGATGCGGGCCTGGACCGCATCTGGGAAGTCATGCGCGACTGCATCGCCCACGGCCTGGTCACCGAAGGCCAGCTGCCGGGCGGCCTGAACGTCAAGCGCCGCGCGGCCAAGCTGTGGAAGCAGGCCCACTGCACCGAGGGCAAGCGCGTCAACGAACTGCCGCATGATGCGACGCACCACGTGACCCTGTACGCGATGGCCGTCAACGAAGAAAACGCGGCCGGCGGCCGTGTCGTGACCGCCCCGACCAACGGGGCGGCCGGCATCATCCCCGCCGTGCTGCGTTACTACGCCGAAGACTGCTGCCCGAGCGACCCGGCCAAGGGCATCCGCGACTTCCTGCTCACCTCCGCGGCGATCGGCATGCTGTGCAAGAAGAACGCCTCGATCTCGGGCGCCGAGGTCGGCTGCCAGGGCGAAGTCGGCGTGGCCTGCGCGATGGCGGCGGCCGGGCTGGTGGCGGCGCTCGGCGGTTCCAACGAGCGCATCGAGAACGCGGCGGAGATCGGCATTGAACACCACCTGGGCATGACCTGCGACCCGATCGGCGGCCTGGTGCAGATCCCCTGCATCGAGCGCAATGGCATGGGGGCGATCAAGGCGATCACCGCGGCCTCGCTGGCGCTGAAGGGCGATGGGACGCACTTCGTCAGCCTGGACAATGTGATCGAGACCATGCGGCAGACGGGGGCTGACATGCAGGTGAAGTACAAGGAGACCTCGCTGGGTGGCTTGGCGGTGCATGTGGTGACGGTCAATCACGCGGCTTGCTGACACCAGGTCAACTTGGATCCCGGCCTTCGCCGGGATGACGGCTCTACCGTTATCGGTCAAACCCTGCGATCGTAGTCCGCTACCTCAGCACGTCATCCCGGCGCAGGCGTGAACAATGCCACTGGCATTGTTCACTCCAATTTTTCGAACTAACCACCGCAGTCTTTTGCACCACAGCATACGACCTAAACGGGCGCTATAATAAAAGTTCAACTTTGGCCCCAACCGGATCTCCTACCGTATGCATTACGTCTCCACCCGCGCGACCAGCGCGTCCGCAGCACGCAATCCTCAACGCTTCTCCGATATCCTGCTGGCGGGCCTGGCCCCGGACGGCGGCCTCTACCTGCCTGAAGAATACCCGCAGGTCTCCAGGCAGGAGCTCGACGCCTGGCGCAAGCTCTCCTACGCCGGGCTGGCCTACGAGATCCTGCGTAAATTCGCGACCGACATCCCCGACGCAGACCTGCGCGCCCTGACCGAGAAGACCTACACGCCCGAGGTCTACCGCAACGCCCGCGCCGACGAATCGGCGCTTGAAATCACCCCGCTGCGCGTGCTGGAAGAGGGCGCGAACGGCAAATTGATCCTGCAGGCCCTGTCCAATGGCCCGACCCTGGCCTTCAAGGACATGGCCATGCAACTGCTGGGCAACCTGTTCGAATACGCGCTGGCAAAGAACAACGACGAACTGAACATCTTCGGGGCCACCTCGGGCGATACCGGCAGCGCGGCCGAGTACGCGATGCGCGGCAAACGCGGCGTGCGCGTGTTCATGCTCTCGCCGCACAAGAAGATGAGCGCCTTCCAGACCGCCCAGATGTTCAGCCTACAGGACCCGAACATCTTCAACATCGCGGTCGAAGGCGTGTTCGACGACTGCCAGGACCTGGTCAAGGCGGTCTCGAACGACCTGTCCTTCAAGGCCCGCCACAAGATCGGCACCGTCAACTCGATCAACTGGGCGCGCGTGGTGGCGCAAGTCGTGTACTACTTCCGCGGCTACCTGGCGGCGACCACGTCGAACGACCAGAAGGTCTCGTTCACCGTCCCGTCCGGGAATTTCGGCAACATCTGCGCCGGCCACATCGCCCGCATGATGGGACTGCCGATCGACAAGCTGGTCGCCGCCACCAACGAGAACGATGTGCTCGACGAATTCTTCCGCACCGGCGTCTACCGCGTGCGCAAAGCCTCCGAGACCTACCACACCAGCAGCCCCTCGATGGACATCTCCAAGGCATCGAACTTCGAGCGCTTCGTCTACGAACTGGTGGGACGCGACGCCGAGCGCACCCATGCGCTGTTCAAGAAGGTCGACACCCACGGCGGCTTCGACCTGTCCGGCGGCCCGGGCAGCGACGGCGACGAATACAAGCTCGTCGGCCAGTATGGTTTCGCCTCGGGCAAATCGACCCATGCCGACCGTCTCGCCACCATCCGCGACGTGCACGACGACTACGGCATCACCATCGACACCCACACCGCCGACGGCGTCAAGGTCGCGCGCGAGCACATGGCGCCCTGCGTCCCGATGATCGTGCTGGAAACCGCGCTGGCCGCCAAGTTCAACGAGACCATCCTCGACGCCCTCGGCACCGACGCCGAGCGTCCCGCCGGCTTCGAGAACATCGAGGCGCTGCCGCAGCGCTTCGTCGTGATGCCGCCGAGCGTCGACGCCATGAAGGCGTACATCGCCGAACACACGGGACTGTGACATGAAGCCGCCCATGCTGTCCGTGCGCGAAGCGCTGAACCACCTGCTCGACGCGGCGCACCCGGTGCTTGAGGTCGAGGCCGTGCCGACCCTGGAGGCCAACGGCCGGGTGCTGGCCGAAGACCAGCACGCGAGCATCAACGTGCCGTCGAGCGACAATACGCAGATGGACGGCTACGCGGTGCGCGCGCTCGATTGCGAAAGCGGCAGCGCCACCTTGCGCGTGAGTCAGCGGATTCCGGCCGGCAGCGTGGGCGAACCCCTGGAGCCCGGCACCGCCGCCCGCATCTTCACCGGCGCCCTGATTCCGCCCGGCGCCGATGCGGTCGTGATGCAGGAGCAGTGCGAGGCGGTCGGCGACAGCGTCACCGTGCGCCATGCTCCGCGCGCGGGCGAGTGGATTCGCCGTACCGGCGAAGACGTGGCCGCCGGGTCCGTGATCCTGCCCGCCGGCACCCGCCTGCGCAGCCAGGAGCTCGGCCTGGCGGCCTCGGTGGGCCTGGCCGCGCTGCCGGTGCGCCGGCGCGTGCGCGTGGCGGTGTTCTTCACCGGCGACGAGCTGGCCATGCCGGGCGAGCCGTTGGGGCCGGGCGCGATCTACAACTCCAACCGTTTCACCCTGCGCGGCCTGCTGGAGAACTTCGGCTGCACGTTTACCGACTACGGCATCGTGCCGGATTCGCTGGAGGCGACCCGCGCCACCTTGCGCCAGGCGGCGCGGCAGCACGACCTGATCATCACCTCGGGCGGCGTCTCGGTGGGCGAGGAAGACCACATCAAGCCGGCGCTGGAGGCCGAAGGGCGGCTCGACCTGTGGCAGATCGCGGTCAAGCCGGGCAAGCCGCTGGCCTTCGGCGAGGTGCGCCGCGAAGGCGGCCCGGTGGCGGGCAGCGCCGGTGGTGCTGCGCACTTCATCGGCCTGCCGGGCAACCCGGTATCGAGTTTCATCACCTTCCTGCTGTTCGTGCGGCCTTTCCTGCTGCGCCTGCAGGGCGTGAGCGGGCCGGTGGAGCCGCGCGGCTACGTGCTGCGCGCCGACTTCGCGCTGCCGAAAGCCGACCGCCGCAACGAATTCCTGCGGGTGCGCATCAACGCGGCCGGTGGCCTCGACCTGTTCCCCAACCAGGGCTCGGGCGTGCTCACCTCGACGGTGTGGGGCGACGGCCTGGTGGACAACCCGCCGGGGCAGGCGATCGCGCCGGGCGACCTGGTGCGCTTCATTCCCTTCGCCGAACTGCAGCACTGAGGAACCATGAAGATCAACCTGAAGTATTTCGCCTCGGTGCGCGAACAGCTCGGCACCGGGCAAGAGAGCCTGGAACTGCCGGAAGGCGTGGCGACGGTGGGAGCGGTGCGCGAGCTCTTGATCGCGCGCGGCGGCGCCTGGGCCGAGGCGCTGGGTAGCCGGCGCGCCGTGCGCATGGCCTGCGACCAGGTGATGTGCGGGCCCGAAGCCCAGGTAAGCGATGGCGCGGAAGTAGCGTTCTTTCCGCCCGTGACAGGCGGGTAGGGTGGGCAGATTCTGCCCACGCGTCCAAACAGTGCGGGCTCTGCCTGAACGCGTGGGCGGGAGACCCGCCCACCCTACAGCACTGGACCACCCTCACGTACCAGCTCAGATCATCGCGATCGACTGCTCCGCCAGTTCCAGCAGTTTCGCGCAGTTGGCACTGCGCTCGCCGAACTCGCGCCATGCATTGGTGCGCGCCACCGCCTGCCACTTGCGCAGGGCTTCCGCATTCATGTCGACGATTTGGGCGCCGCTCTTGGCGTAGACCGAAGCCACGGCCGCATCGTCGGCGCGCGCGGCCTTCAGGGCGAAGGCTTCCAGCTCGGCGCCCACGGCCATCACCGCCGCCTGCTGCTGCCTGGTCAAGCGGTCGAACACCGTGCGCGACATCATCAGGGGCTCGAACATGAACCAGTAGGCGCCGCCGCGCGCCGTGGTCAGCGAGCGTGTCGCGTCCTGCAGGCGGAAGGAGATCAGCGAAGTCGACGAGGTCAGGGCCGCATCGAGGTTCCCGGCGCGCATGGCGGCGTGGATCTCGTTGGACGGCAGGTTGACCACGGTGGCGCCGGCGTCCGTCAGCAGACGGTCCATCTCGTGCGAACCGCCGCGCACCTTCAGGCCGGCCACGTCTTCCGGATGCAGGATCGGCTTGCCGCGCGAGGCAACCCCGCCGGCCTGCCAGATCCAGCTCACCACCATCAGGCCCTGTTCGTTCAGGATGCGGGTCAGCTCGCGCCCGACCGGGGCGTTCTTCCACGCATAGCCCTGCTCGTAGGAAGTGACCAGGCCAGGCATCAGGCCGATGTTCGCTTCCGGCGCTTCGGCTCCGGCATACGACAGCGGCACCAGGGCCATGTCCAGGCCGCCGCTGCGCAAGGCCGCGAACTGGGCGTTCGGGGCCATCAGGCTGGCATTCGGATAGATCGAGAACTTCAGTCCGCCGCGGGTGCGCCGTTCGACGTCGGCCGCGAACATGCGGCACAGGCGGTCACGGAAATCGCCTTCGGCGATGCTGCCGCCGGGGAACTGGTGCGAGATTTTCAGGTTGTTTGGCTGCGCCCATGCGGACTGCATCCAGAGTGGGCTGGACGCGATTGCGCCAAGCACCGTCCTACGGGACATTGCTGCCCTTGTCATTACCGACATACACATCCTCCAAGATGTTGAAACGGACTGCCAGACGAATCGTGACGGCCTCGTCACGCGGGCGCCATCGTTCGTTGTAGCGGATACAAGAATATTCCTGCTACATCTATTGTCAAGCGGAATCTTATAGCTATGACAAATGCATGCATACGCCAGGGCGACAGTGTGGTGCTTGCGCCCCGGTGCCGTCTTGATCCGGCTCGGAGGATGTGGCCGTCAGCCCTTGGGATCGGGATGGCGGCACATGGCACAGGCGGCGCCGCGCCCGGCACGGTAGTAGCGCGAACCGATGAAGATGGCGGCCGCCATCACCGACCAGGCCAGCGACTCGCGCCAGCCGGTTTCGAAGGACTCGCCGCGCAGGAACACGTCGACGCCAACCAGCAGCGCGAACATCGAACCAGCGGCGAGCAGGTATTGGCCGCTCCAGTAGATCAGTTTCTGCATGCTGTGCTCCTGTCCTGTTTATTTGCGGTCGAGGAAACGGCGGATGGCGGCGCTCACCGCCTCGGGCTGGTCGATCATGGCGAAATGGCGCGCGTTGTCGACGGTAGCCACCTCGAGTTTGGGCGTGCCGGCCAGCAGTTCACGATAATACGCCGCCTTGTCGCTTGCCGTAATATTGTTGAGCACCGGCGCATCGGGCGCGTAGTAGGGTGCCAGCGCCAGCACCGGGGCCTGGATTTTCGGCAGGCCTGGGCGCAGGTCGCGCATGATGACGGCGGCGACGTAGTTCGCGACCGCATTCGGGTCGCTGCGTCCGGTCAGCTTGGCGGCATCGAGGCCCTTGCCCATGTCGACCATGCCGATGCTGCGCATGTACTGCTGCTGGTAGGCGGCGAAGGCGGCCGGGCTTTGGCCGGCCATGCGCTGGCGCATGCTCTCGGCCAGGGCGGCGCGCCCCTCCGGCGGGGTGTCCTCGGTGCGCGGCATGACGGGCAGGCCGTCGATCGTGACCACGCCGCCGACCTGTGCGGGCAGGTCCTCGGCGAGGGCGATGGCAAGCGTCCCGCCGAGGCTGTGGCCGACGATCACCGGCTTGACCAGCCTGCGCGTGGCGATCAGCTCCGCCAGTGCGGCGCGTGCATTGTCGAACGGGTCGCCATCCAGCGCCGGCCGGCCGTCGAAGCCGGGCAGGGTGACCACGTAGACGCTGTGGGTCGGCGCGAAGTCGCGCACCACCTGCTGCCATACCCAGGCGCCGGTAGCCAGGCCCGGCACCAGCACCAGGGCGCGCGCTCCGCTGCCGTGGCGCTCGACCAGCATGCCCTTGACCTCGAAGCGTTCGGCGGCCGCCGGCTGGGCAGCGAGGAAGCGGTTGGGTTCTTCTTGCGCCGTCTGCGCCAGGGCGGGGGTGGAAAGGGCGAAGGATGCGGCGAACAAAACTGCGAACACGGTGGCTTTCATGCTGGCTCCTGGTCAGGGGTGAAGATCGATTCGATCGGTAGTGCGAACAGTCTGGCGATGGCGAAGGCAAGCGGCAGGCTGGGGTCGTAGCGGCCGGTCTCGATTGCGTTCACGCTCTGGCGCGACACGTCGAGCATCTCGGCGAGCTCCGCCTGGCTCCAGCCGCGCTCGGCGCGCAGGGTGCGGATGCGGTTGTTCATCGGTCGAGCAGCTTGCGCAGGAGTTGCACGGCGACCGTGGAAAGGCATAGCACGATCCATACGGTGAACATCGACAGCTTCGGGAAACCGGCGGTCTCGAGGAAGCCGTAGGTGAAGGTCAGCCCGGCGGTGATTGCTGCTGCCAGCCCAACATTCTCCAGTTGGCGCATGCGCTGGTATTCGTCGACGCGGCCGAAGTGGCGCACGATCACCCAGAGGGCGCCGGCGAATCCGATCATCGGCGAGAGCAACACCAGCGTACGTAATACGCCTTCCTCCATCGGACGTCCCCAGCGGATGGCCGCCATCAGCAGCACCGCGTACAGCACCAGCGACGCCAACAGTTCTCGTGTATAGGCTTTGGCAACCCGCTTTTCGTGCATGACATCCTCCGTGAAGTAAAGTATGCTTGACATCGTAGTCAAGGAAACTAGACATGTCAAGCTCCCTTGACATTTTTATGCGGGACGCAAAGTCGACTACAATGCCGCTCCTTCGCACTGCCGGATAACCGATGAGCCAGCATTCCGTCCTTCCCCAACGTGTCGCCGTGATCGGCGGCGGCCCCGCCGGCCTGATGGCGGCCGGAGTCCTGGCGGCGGGCGGCGTCCAGGTCGATCTCTATGACGCCATGCCCTCGGTGGCGCGCAAGTTCCTCCTGGCCGGCAAGGGCGGCATGAACATCACGCACTCGGAGCCGCTGCCGGATTTCCGCCGCCGCTACGGCGCGCGCGAAGCGCAGGTTGCGCGCTGGCTCGACGGGTTTGGCCCGGACGCGGTGCGCGCCTGGATCCACGGCCTTGGCATCGACACCTTCGTCGGTTCTTCCGGCCGCGTCTTCCCGACGGACATGAAAGCGGCGCCCCTGCTGCGCGCCTGGCTGCACCGGCTGCGCGAATCCGGGGTGCGTTTCCACATGCGCCACCGCTGGCTCGGCTGGCAGGGCGACCGCCTGCGCTTCGCCAATCCTGAAGGCGAGACCCTGGTCGAGGCCGACGCAACGGTGCTGGCCCTGGGCGGCGCCAGTTGGGCGCGGCTCGGTTCGGATGGGGCCTGGGTGCCGCTGCTGCGTGAGCGCGCGGTCGAGGTGGCCGAGCTGGTGCCGGCGAACTGCGGCTTCGACGTCGACTGGAGCCCGTACTTCAGCGAGAAGCACGCCGGCGCGCCGCTCACCACGGTGGCCATCGCCTGGCAGGCGGGCGACGGCGCATTGCTGCGGCGCCAGGGCCAGTTCGTGGTGACCCGGACCGGCATCGAGGGCAGCCTGGTGTATGCGATCTCGGCGCCGCTGCGCGACCGCATCGCACGCGAGGGCAGCGCCACCATATGGCTCGACCTGCTGCCGGACCTGGACGCGGCGCGGGTGGCGGCGGAAGTGGCGCGCCCGCGCGGCTCGCGTTCGCTGTCCAGCCACCTGGCCGGCCGCCTCGGCATCAAGGGCGTCAAGGCCGGCCTGCTGCACGAATGCCTGTCGAAGCAGGACTATGCCGATCCGGACAAGCTGGCGGCCGCGCTCAAGGCGCTGCCGCTGGTGCTCAGGCGCCCGCGCCCGATCGATGAGGCGATCAGCAGCGCGGGCGGGGTGTGCTTCGAGGCGCTGGAGGGGAGCAGCGCGATGCTGCGCGCGCTGCCGGGGGTGTTCGTGGCGGGCGAGATGCTGGACTGGGAAGCGCCGACCGGCGGCTATCTGCTCACCGCCTGCTTCGGCAGCGGGCGCGCTGCGGGCAGCGACGCTTTGGCGTTTTTGACGACTATTCCGAGAACGTGACCGCGCCGCTGCCGGTGCGGCTCACGCTGCGCTCGGCAGGGTTGCCGACCACCTCGATGTCGCCGCTGCCCGAGATCGCCGCGGTCACTTTCTGGCGGGCGTGCACCGTGCTCTGGCCGGAACCGGTCTGGCTGACGTGGACGGTCTCGGCGCGCAGGTGGCGCGCATCGAGCTCGCCCGAGCCGCTGGCGTTGGCCTGCAGTTCGCGCGCAGAGCCGACGACCGTCATGTGGCCCGAGCCGGTGAGCACCGCCTCGAAGCGCTCGATGCCGGCGCCGGCGTTCAGATCCAGTTCGCCATTGCCGCTCAGGGCCGCGTCCACTTCGCGGAAGCGCCCGTTGAAACGCAGGCTGCCGCTGCCTTCCATCTGCACCTCGATGCGCTCGCCCGAGAAGCCGTTGACCGTGCTGGCGCCGCTGCCGTCGAGCGTGACGCGCTCCAGTCGCGGCAGCACCAGTTCCACTTCCAGCGGGCGGCGGTGGCGCAGCACCATGCCGCGGATGCCGATGTGCAGGACCTCGCCGTCGTGGCTGACGTCGACGTTGTCGAGCAGGCGCGACTCGCCGCGCACCTTGAGCGAGGCGGTGGCGCCATAGCGCAGGGTCAGGTCGATCGGGCCGTCCAGCTCGACGGCCTTGACGCCGGCCGGGACCTCGCGCGTCTCGCTCGCCACTTGCCGGCCCTCGGCGGCCGCGGCGACGCCGTTGGCGCGCAGCATGCCGTAGCTCAGGCCGATCAGGACGAAGGCCAGCAGCAGCAGGCTGGAACCGACTTTCAGCAGGGTCCGCATCTCACGCTCCCCGCAGCAGCGACAGGTTCATCTTCGCGTAGCGCTTCAGGCCGATGAAGGTGTACCTGGTGAGGACCAGCGACAGCAGGAACAGCAGGATGCCGCCGATGACCATGGCCAGGCCGAAGAAGGTCTGGGTGGTGCGCGATTCGCCGTCCATGTCGGTGTTGATCTGGATCCCGGTGTCGGCCACCTTCTCGGCGCGCCGGATCACCATCGCCGACTTGCCTTCGTCGCCGGCGTCCTCGCTCGCCGCCGGTTCAGGCGGTTCGTCCTCGAAGACCTGGATACCCTGCTTGCCGATCGAAACCCGGGTGCGCACGTTCTCGTGGGTCTCGCGGCGGTCGCCGTTTTCCATGACTTCGATGCGGTGCAGCGGGTTGTTCAGCACCAGTTCGTTGGCGCCCGCCAGGCCGCTGGCGGTAATCGCGATGCCCGAGACGTAGAAGCCGAGCGCAGTGCCGTAGACGGCGATCAGGAGCGAGGCGTAGACCGCCGCCGGGATCGCCATGAACAGGTTGAACACCAAGAGGCCTACGCCGGCGACCACCATGCGCAGCGCATTGGCCGGGGTCTTCTTTTCGGTAAATGCATGCATGTGGGCGCTGGCCCGCAGGGTGACCGCGATCTGGCGCGGATCGTCCAGTTCCGCAGCGATGCTCTCTTCCGTACGCCCGCTTGCCACGCCATCGACGAAGCGCTGCTCGTACCAGGCCAGGGTCTTGGCCTGGGTTTCCGGCGGCAGGCCGGTCATGGCCCGCTTGAGCGCGTCGAGGTATTCCAGTTTGCCCATCATAGTTGTTGCCTGTTCCTTGCCGGGTTCCGGATCAGTGGTGCCCGACGACCGGGATCGCGCCAAACGCCAGCCCGGCGCCGGGCGCCGAGCCGCCAATAAGTTCTGGGTGGACCAAGACGGTCGTGCTGAGGACCACCAGGGCCAGCAGGGCCAGGGTACGCAAACCGAGTTGGAATTTGTTCATGTTGTCCGATCCGTCAGGGGTGTGTCGATGTTGCTACTGTACGGAATAGGGTTCATCGGGGCCACCGGCGTGCGACAGGCTGCGTTTTTCGCGGGGCAGGGTGCCGTAGGCGCGGATAAGCTTCGCCGCTTGCACGCCGCTCTGCAGCGCCGTTTCCAGGGTCGCCGGGTAGTCGCTGGCGGTGTAGTCGCCGGCCAGCACCAGGCCCGGGAGGGCGGTCTCGATTCCCGGACGGACCAGGCCCGGGGTGCAGGAGAAGGTCGCGCGCTTCTCGGTGATCACCCGGCTCCAGGTGGGCCGGGCCAGCTCGGGGCGGCGCAGGTCGGCGGCCAGCTGGGCGGCGATGGCGGCGCCCAGGACGTCCTGGTCGAGGCTGGAGGCGTCGCCGGCGGCGCTGACGACCACCGCCAGCAGGCCGGGCTGGGAGGCGTCGAGCTGCCCGCGGTAGAAGGCGAACTGGCCCCAGCGGCCGGCGGCCGGGTCGTCCAGCAGGGCGTAGAAGGGCAGCGCGAGGCGTACCTGCGGCTGGTACTGCAGGTAGCAGGTTGC
>Ga0265780_10008794_pt1 | contig 12221 bp, 14 predicted proteins | sample P1T30metagenome_FD_192432 | JGI IMG/M metagenome (GOLD analysis project Ga0265780, IMG submission 192432) | Plant litter microbial communities from East Loma Ridge, Irvine, California - P1 T30 | ecosystem: Environmental > Terrestrial > Plant litter > Unclassified | place: USA: California... | reverse complement strand
ACTGATCGTAGATTCGAATACTCCGAACCCCATACATCAAAACGTATCGCCTGCCCACTCCCCTCTTGACATTCCAACTAGCCTTAATTCCCGGCTCCCTCCTCGCTGGTTTCCTACTCTCCCCTCTACTCTACCTATCCAGGAATCTCGCTCAGAAACCAGCTCATCGACTCCGATTTCCCCACGAGAAACCAGTTCATCGTCGTCTCCTAGCTCTAGGGTTCTATGCGGGAACAGCATTGGTCTGTGGTGGATTAGTCGGAACCTGGGCGAAATGGTGTCTCGACTGGCGAGATCCATGGGTTTGGGCAGCAATGTTCGTAGTGGAGGGTAAAAGGTGGTGGACCCGTCCTGCCTTACTTGCGTACTGGGGCTTACTAGCCGTTATATCAGTAGCTGGATGGAGTCGACAACTAGTCAGAGCGAGGCGACATAGGAGGTATGATCCTCCTCCACAACCTTCTAGGGCGGAACGGAATGCCCAAATCACTCCTACTACCCCAATGGAACATCCCACGCAGACTCATGGACCTGGACATGGCAATGGATCGGGTTTCGCTCAAATCATGGATGCTGCCGATCAACGATTACCTACATTCAGCGTAAATGCTCGGAGAAAATTCTTTCATGCTCTAGCCGTGGTCATGTTTGTCCCAGGAATAGCTGTTGATGTACGTCTTGTCCCTTCTCCTTCCGTACGTCAGGGTCGAGCTGATAATATAGCCAGCATTCACCCACCTGTCGTTCAGCGTAGCATTCGCATTCTTCAATTTCGCAGAATATGTCCGATATTTCGCCCTCTGGCCTTTTGGCGTTTCAGTTCATCTATTCCTGAACGAATTCCTCGATTCTAAGGATTCTGGGACCGCTATATTATCGCATTTCTACTTATTGGCTGGCTGTGCGAGTCCATTATGGTTAGAAGGTCATCGGGATGCTCTTGCTTATATTGGAGTTCTTGGTCTTGGAATCGGTGATGCTCTGGTATGTCTTCTTTTGATCGACTTCTGTTTCCTAGTGAACATGGACAAGACAGCTGACAACAGGCATCAATAGTCGGTAGACGATTTGGCCGAACGAAATGGAGTAGTAGCGGAGGTAAAACCGTTGAGGGCTCAATAGCATTCTTTGGATCCGTTCTGATTTCCACCGCTGTATTGTGGGGCTTTGGGGTGATTGAGGATATCAACGTAAGTCCGCTTCCCAGATGTGGTGTTTTTATAGTGATTGATGGTAGTTTGGGCCTTATACCATAACAGTCGCCCTTTCGGCCGTGCTGGAGGCAATGTCGGATCAGAATGATAATCTGATTTTACCGATGTTCGGTTGGGCCGTGGGGACTTTATTGGGTGTCTAGTCAAACCCGACCGGACGGTGATAATTTTCTTGATATACAAGTTGAATCGACAACATGCATTGCATAGCCATCTGATCATGACCTACTCGGCATCTAACCTCTTCCTAGCGCAGAACATGTAATTACAATACTCCCCAACCCCCTTTCCCCAACTACCCTCTGCACCACCCCATAGATCCCATCCACCCTTTAGGGGATTATAAACAATCCCCCTAGTCTCGCCAACCTCACCCTTCCTGACATCTGAACCATTTTCGTTCTTCTCCCATGTATTGTGTCCACCCATTTCTTGGAAAACGAATTGACGAAGTTCTTCTGGTTTGATGAATTTCTTATAGGTGTGTGTTCCGGGTGTTACTAATCTCAAGACGTCCTCGGCTAGGGTTAGGGTCAGGAGTTGTGATAGCGGTGTTCGGGATATTGTTGAGAGGATTAAGTGGCCTCCGGGCTGTGAGTCAGCTTGCTTGTTCCTGGGAGATGCGCGGATCGTTATGGTTGAGAGAGTAAGAGGGAGAGGAAGGAACAGCAGACTGGCGACACATGGAGAATGACCAAGGAGGATGGAGGATTAAAGAGGAAAAGCGAACCCACCTTGACCATGTCGCCCAAACACTTCAGAAACTCTCCAGGCTCATCAACATGTTCAATAACCTCCATCGAAGTCACCACGTCAAACTTCCTCCCCTCCTCCCGCAGCTTCTCAGCTGCAATCCAGCGATACTCCAGCTTCTCCCCATTCCCAGCTCGATCTCCAATCGGTAAATGGGGATCCCCTTCAGCATGTATTCTAGCAATCTCAATGTTCTCCCTCCCAGCATCGATCGCTAATATATCCCCGCCCAATCTCGCCAGACTCTCTGCTAATAATCCACCTCCACACCCTACATCCAGTAGTTTCTTCCCCTTCAACCATTTCCCGGTCCCTGAGGACGTGGTGTCGTTGTGGGAATGACGAGTTTCAAAAGTCCATTCTGGTTCATTTGAATTTAAGAGTTTTTGACGTATATATTCTACCCTCGCTGGGTTCATGCGATGCAATAGGGCGAATTCGCCTTTTTCAGACCACCATTCAGATGATAGGCGTGTGAAGTGGGATATCTCGGACGCGTTCACTGTGGTAAATGGATCGGACGAAGACGAGGAGGAGGAGTGGGAATGTATCTGGCGGCGATCGACCGTCGTGGGTCCGACATGGCGAAAGACCGAGGTCGCCTGTACGATTCGACCAGTGGACAAGCCTCTAGACTGTTGAGCTGTTGCTAAGCGCAGAGTCTGCCTGTATAGACTTGATTTGGTCATTGTAGAAGTTGAATTGACCGAAAAGATCAAGAGATTTCAGAGATCGTTATCGTTACCAGGCACCAGCTACACATCATCTTGGAATTATATGGTCACCTCTTGCACATCCAACACGAATGACGAGTCATGAGCAGTCCAACATCAAGCCTAGTCTACTAGTGACGGTCGGATCCACTCTCTTCCCCAAGTTGACCGATACTATCCTATCGGCCCCGATTTTGGAGGTACTAGCTGGACGTATATCCACCCTGAAAGTCCAGCTTGGCAATGCACCCCCACCTTCCGACTTTCGAACGACACTGGACAACTTCGATGGTTCGAAAGGATCGTATCAAGGGATGAAAGTTGAGGTAATGGATTATACGACGGATTTTGAGGGACTGGTAAAGAGCTCAGATATGGTCATTTCGCATGCCGGTACGTTCATTTCTCACCAAGCTGGGCTCGAAATAAGTGGTGACCACAGCTGAGATGTAGGATCCGGCTCGATCCTAACAACTCTCAGAGCTGGCAAACCATTACTAGTAGTACCTAACACGGACTTAATGGACAATCATCAAGGCCAACTAGCTAGTGAATTGGAAAAGGGAGGATATCTGGTAGTGTCGGATATACCGTAAGTCCCTAGTCTAATACAAAAGAAAACGAGAGCTGATGAAAAGAAGCCTGAGTGGAGAAGTAAAAAAGTTCATCGATGCGGGAGGAAAGGGTATTAAGGCGTTTCCTGAGCGTGAACCTGCTCGGTTTAGAGGGATACTGGACGAGATGATGGGTTTTGAGGAGGATAGGTTATAGGTCGAAGGGCATAGGCAAGCTTGGCGACCCCAAATGAGGGAAGACATGACATCAGTAAACAGAGAAGGTCATCACGAGCGAATGGACAGTGCATGATATTTAAAATGTCACGTATGATGCATTTTCAACTTTCATCCAATCAATCATATCTGTATTTTACTTCTCGACAGCAACGAACCTACCATCAGCTTAATCCCACAGTACAGAGACAACAGGACTCACTCCATCTCGACGAGAACATCCTTTGGCAGCCTAGCGACCTCGACACAACTCCTAGCGGGCTTGGTCTCGCCGAAGAATTCAGCGTAGAGCTTGTTGAAAGCTACGAAATCGTTCATTGACTTGAGGAAGACCAAAGTCTTGAGAACGTGGGATGGGGATGAGCCGGATGCAGCGAGGACGTTAGAGACGTTGGATAGGACTTGTTTCTGGGGATCAGTAAAACGGAACGCAGTAGGAGTCGGGGTGGGGGGACTGACGGTCTGCTCTTCGATACCTCCGCTGACTACCTCCATGGACTTGGGGTCGAGGGGGATAGCTCCGGATGCGTAGATGGTCTATTGATAAGCATCGATCGAGAAGTCTGTGGGAATCTTACACCATTGTGCTTGACAGCCTACTAGTCAGCTACTTTATGAACAAGGGATGGACGAGACTCACCTGGACATAAGGTCCAATAGCAGCTGGTGCCTCTGCCCAATCAGCTCAAGCACGCAAACACGCACAGACGTACTATCAGTGTTGACGACGGTGTAAGGAGAGGCGGACATTCTGCGTGCTGTTGTATAGATACTTCGAGATAGACGAGGGATCATATGAAGTCTAGAGTCGAATTATGGGCTGTTAAGTGGAACTGGTACTATTCGGAATTCCAGGCACGTCATGTCACTACCCTACTAAATCGAACGTGTAGTCGTTCATTCACAATGTTTGCGCATAGGTGAGATGACAGGTAAGGGAACTACCAAGGCCATACACTGGGTTCATACATCAACCATTGTGTCGAACCGTCTCAGAACGACCAATTTCGAGCGAGAAGACAAGGTTACATGCCATCGGCCGAAAAGTCAAAGCGCCGGCGCCGGATTATTCCACTCTGCGATCTGACGCTATATTCCTCTCCGTTGTCTTCCGCGCACGGTGATGGATGGCGCTGACGGTAAAAAGTACGATGCTCTACCTACGCTCCTTTCACCTCTTCCTCTATTGACGTTCAAACGGTTCAAACCCACCTTCCAACGCTCTCGAACCTTATGGTCCAATATGTGGAAAAAGAGTCTACAGATAGCCTCTTTTACTTTATCGCGCCCATTGCGCGCTCACTGTCGGCGGTGAGACTATGGGTTGTCAGCAGGACTGTCTTGGCCAACAAACTCACAGAACTCTATTTTACCTTACATCACTCGTGTTATCACCCGGCGTTCGTCGACTTCTCAACTCGACTCATAGCTCGTCTCAGGATGCAGCTAATGATCAACTTTCTACCTTCTTTGCTTGCTGACATGTTCCGCGCTCCATACGACCCACTACACGAGACAAATCCTATGCCTCGGATAACTCAGCATCATCGATATCCGCTCAGTCGTCCGCTACATCGCTTCCGCCACCACCTCCGCTCATCATCTTCCATATTTCCGACTACGCAGTTGAATGCACCATTTATATGGGATACTCTACGTCTTCAAGCTGCGATCCACCATCACTTTGTCGCTCACCCATCTATACCGTCTGGACTCTGAGGTCCACCATCCAACCCTGCGCTTTCTTACAGCATCATCATTCCGGTCTGAGCTTCTGAATCATTCCGGACGTCCGTGATTGTGTTCCTTTGGACAACTTGTGTTATGACTGGGTGCGGCTATAGCGGGCAAGCGCAGATGCCAAGATCATTTTTTTCAGAGTCTGGATCCGCCGGTTTTGTGAGTATTGCAAATCAGCCTCATTTTGTACCACGAGTCCGATCGCATGCGTTTTACAGAGTCATGCGACCGGACAACCAGAGTCAGTCGGAATGTGTCATTGCCTGAATTGGGAAGCAACACACTCGCTTAACCTCGTTTGCCAAGGACACTGAGTCCATCGAAACGCCAGCGTTGCATCTGCCGCGATCTGATCGACCCTGAACTAAAAGATCTCCCCGAGTCAAATACTCGATTGCGTGTAAATCTTACTGCGCTAGTGTACATCACGACCAATTCTTCAAAAGGAACAGTTGACTCGGGGTGAGGTATGGTCTTGGCAACCTTGGTAGATTCGGATGAATGACTTTTTCCGCGGGTACCTAATTAGACTCGGGTCCCAGATCTCGATGTCGTACTCGTATCATTTCCAATGGTATCGTTGCTATGCATCCGGCCCCGACATCTAGATCTGTAATCACGAATGGACACCACGAGACCCGAGTGAGGCTAGTGTACCCGAGTGAGCGATACGGACACGAGTCATTCGATTCTGAGGCGTCTTCGAGGGGCTTACAAAGCTCCATGGTATTAATATCATGGGGCGTGACGTGCTTTGCGGAGCACCCACCATCTTTCAGCCATTTGAGACTGCGTTAATTAACAAACCTCGCGACGAATACTTTCAGACATGGCTTCTAAACATCTATCCGAAGAGGACGATAAAAGGATTCCCGTCCAATCCCACCTCGAAGATCTCGAATATTCCCGATCGTCTGATGGACCTGGATTGGTCAACATCCTCCACGGTGTACCGAAAGAGGCGCTCTACAATGCCGTAGAAGCTTTCACTGCCGAGCACGGCCTTCAGGACTCTATTCAAGCATTCAAAAAGGGAGCTCTGGTCGCCCAAAAGCCTCATGACTTTGATAATATAGATGAGCTCACCAGTGAGGACAAGGAAGCGCTTCGATATGAAGTCGATCACAAGTGGAAGCAGACAGGACCTCTGTATTTCACTGGTGAGTCCACCTTCTCGATGCCGGCTAACTCCTCAGTCATGGTCTGTGCCATCGGAGCAGCTTGTCAAGGATGGGATCAGACAGGTTCGAACGGAGCTAGTGAGTTCATGGATCTATCTCCCGGGACCGCGTACTGAACAATAGATTTGTCTTTCCCCGCTGAATTTGGGATTGCCACTCCTTATGGTCAGCCAGGTGGTGACGGAGATGAGTGGAAGGTCGGTTTCGTCAACTCTGCCCCCTACATCTCTGCTGCGCTTGCCGGCGTATGGCGTAAGTGTCCCCAGAAGTAACGCATGAAGGAACGTTAGCTGACATTAAGTATCTGACCCTCTCAACAACTGGTTCGGTCGACGAGGAGAGATCTTCATCACTGCTATCGTTTTGATCATCACTCCCATTGCTTCCGGCTTCACACAGTCCTGGCAGGCCCTGCTCGCTGTCCGTCTAGTCATGGGTTTGGGTCTAGGCGCCAAAGGTTAGCTACCCCTCTCCCCACTTCCCATGGGCCTCTTCTGATTACACTTAGCCGCTACTGTTACGATGTACGCTGCAGAACTCAGTCCCGCACGTATCAGAGGAGCTCTGGTTATGGGCTGGCAGCTGTAAGTATCTCCATGAGGACGGAGGTGTATTCAGCAAGAAAAATACTGACTTTGTATCAGATGGACCGCTTTCGGGATCTTCATCGGGTTCTGCGCCAATGCTGTCGTCAAGGTGAGCATCCTGGGACATCTTGATGCTTCAACTGATCACACAGGATGCCGGGCGTATCACATGGCGACTTCAACTCGGATCTGCGTTCATTCCCGCCGTTCCCCTTGCGATCCTCATCTTCTTCTGCCCTGAATCCCCTCGATGGTATATGAAGAAGGGAAGGATGCAGGATGCTTGGAAGTCAATGAAGAAGATCCGACACACCGAGGTTCAAGCCGCAAGAGATCTATACTACGCCTACATCCAGTTCATGGAGGAGTCAAAGGTCGGTCAACGGCAGGTCGTGGTTTTTGGGTCCACTAGCTGACACCTTTGGCAGATTGAGCAGGGAAAGACCTTTATATCGCGATTCACCGAGCTCTTTACTATTCCTCGATGTCGTCGAGCGAATTACGCTGCCTCGGCCGTAATGCTCGCTCAGCAGATGTGTGGAATTAACATCATGGCTTTCTAGTGAGAACACCCCTACTTCCTTGTTTAACAGCTTCTGACCTCACAGCTCGTCTACTATCTTTGTTGAGGGTGGCTACACCCCTACCCAAGCTCTCTACGCTTCTATAGGTACGTGCAAGAAACTGTAAGATGTGTTACGCTCCTAACCTACGGTAGGTTTCGGAGCAGTAAACTTCCTCTTCGCTTTCCCCGCTGTCTTCACCATCGATACCTGTGAGTATCATCCTGCCGTATGCTTCGCGTTCATACTGACGATTGCAGTCGGAAGAAGGAGTCTTCTCCTGCTGACTTTCCGTGAGTTGGAAGCTTGGTGATGAATATTGTTCACATTTTCTGACTTTAAAGCCAACATGTGCTGGACCCTGCTTGCTGGAGGGATGTGCTTCTTCATCGAGGTAAGTACTGGTAGAAGATGGTCTGAAAAACGCTCATTCGATTAGGACCAAAGCACTCGAACTACACTGGTCGCTCTCTTCGTATACATCTTCACGGCATTCTATTCCATTGGAGAGGGGCCCGTCCCGTTAGTTTCCTTCTCAGCTCTTTTATGCTCAACTGACCGGAATCAGCAACATGTATGCGGCAGAAGTGTTCCCGCTCGCGCAGAGAGAGCAAGGTGTGGCGTGGGCAGTCGCTGTAACCAACTTCTTCAGTTCGGTATTGGCTTTGACTTTCCCTCGATTGTTACGTGCTTTCTCTGCACCGGGCGCTTTCGGCTTTTATGCTGGGCTTAATGCTCTCGCTTTCATCATGCTCTATCTGGTCTTCCCAGAGACTAAGCAGTTGACTCTTGAAGAGCTTGACCGTGAGTCGTCTGAATCTGAAGAGGCGGAGACGAGCTGACTTTCCGAAAGAGGTCTTCTCAGTGCCGACATCGGTTTTCGCCAGGTACCAGGTCACTCAGGTTCTGCCATGGTGGTTCAAGCGATATGTCCTCTTCAACAAATCGGCTACTTGCCCTTCCCTTTACCATGTAGAGGGAGACATCACAGAGCTATAAGCGGATGGATGAGGAGTAGATTTAGTATCATTACGCCTCCATACATAATCTCTCCCTTTATCAGAGTCGATCTGGCCTTCACCCTTTGGCCATTAGTTTGAGTATTTCATTCGTATCTCTTCAATGAAATTGTGTACCCTGTCGATCGGTGAAAGAGCAGTATGACGCCACTTGGGGCAGCATTATCCCCACAATCCCTGATGATCTGCGTCTGCTAGTCACGGCATCTCTCTTGCGGTGAATGACATGACGCCTCGTGCATGTTGCGAACTGCAAACAAGTGGAATCGAGTTTCTCCCTTCATGTTGGGCATCAAAACAGCATGCAAGTTTTATTTAACGCACAAAGCCGGGCAGCCACGACGAGTAAGCTGAACCAAAGAGGCGAGAGGCTTTCGACAACGCGCACCGCCAAATGGTGCGTAGGTAAGATATTGGAGGTGCTCATCGTTTACCGCAGATTAATGTCACTCCGCCACATCGAGATGATCCACGGTGATGAAACTGACCCTAGATATACACCATAGCCCCATTTCAGCTACCGTGCTACTACGTGACATGGAGAGCAGAGGAAGGCAAATGACTATCAGGCAGGGTCACGAGGCATATTCGTCATTCATATTCTCATCGAAGCATCTCGTTTCGAAGTAAAAAACGCGTTGTTGGCCGAGTGGTTAAGGCGCTGCATTCAAGATTTTATCTTAGCTGTCTCAGCTTCGCAGTGGATATTCCGCGAGAGTTCGAATCTCTCATGACGCATTCTTCTTTTGCTTCCCTCTACATTCCACGCATACCCTCTTGCGTCGATGATCGGGAAGAGCTATACTTCAGCTCATGCATAGAACATCCCTTTTTAAGGATACTGTGAATATATGCAGTATCAGCGAATCCATTCTCATAATTATCTGGTGCGCCAAACACGGATTTGGTGGGAACACTCCGCGCCGAGTTTCATGGTTCCTCCCAATTCACCCTCATGAATTGATGTTTCCCCGTGTCGTGACCACAGTCACGTTCAGATTTCTGCTCTACTGAGGGCCAGCCGAATCCTCTGTCCGCGAGCCTTGATGAGTCTCATGGCATTCCGCTTTAGACCTCATCGTCCCACAGATATAGAGCTGTCACCAAAAAAGACCCTCCGTCTTACTTGGCGACATCTGGCAAGTCATCAACCGCCTCTATCACTTGGGCCGATCAATCTAAATTATCGTGGTCGGGCCAGAGGTACTATACACAGTCCTCGTCGAGAATATGGATATCGAAATGAGTTATCGCGACAGACTTCAAGAGGAAGCAGTCAAGGTCCTAATGTCCGGACCGGAATAGTAACTGTTTCGCATCGAACTCGCAGACTCGGGGACAATAGCGTTTGGCATGACATTCATTACACATGCCATAATGCTAGTATGTATTTATACGATTTTCACTCTTCTCACCACTAGCGCTTCATCAGGCCGCACTACTGCTCAGCAACGGCAGCCTCGACAGCCTTCTCCTCAACTGGACGCATCTCGTTGGCGATCTTAGCCGAGATTGTCCTGTCTCCAATAAGTGTACCAGCGACCTTGTCGACTGCTTCCTGCTGTTGAGCGGGGTCTTCGACCTCAACGAAACCGAATCCTTTAGATCCCTTGGTAACCTTGGTCTCGTCTCCATCTCGGGACCTTCGGGTGCTAGTGATAACTTTGGCGGATTTAACCTTGATGGAAAGGTTGGTGAAGATCTCGGCGAGGGCCTCGTCATCAATAGAGAAGGGGAGGTTACCGACGAATACAGTGCTCTACTCAATTAGCATCATTGACATGAATGTGTGTGGTGGGGCATACCTTGCTCTGCTCTCCGGTGAGTTCGAGTTTAGGCTGTCGGGGCTTCCTTGCCTTCTTCTCCCTCTTGGGCTTCTCAGCTCCTTCGGCAGCGGCACCCTCGGCCTCTTCACCTCCATCAATCCTAGCCTCGGAAGACTTGGGCTTTCTGGTCCTGGGCTTTCGCTTGGGCTTGGCAGCGGTCTCTCCGCCCTCGGCCTGTCCCTCAGCCTCCTCCTCTCCCTCAGCAGGCTGTCGTCGTCGCTACTAATTAGTTCCTATCTAGTACGAGATCAAAGTAGACCTACAGGAGCCCTCTTCTTCTTTGGCTTGGAAGCGCCCTCTTCTCCAATTACACCTCCCTCGTCGAGAATCTTCTGGTTCTGCTCGGCGTGTCGAGTAGCCTTGGCGGCAGCTCGTCGCTCCTGGCTGGCCTTTCTCCTCTCGGCAACATCCTCCTTGGACCTGGCCAATTCAAGCTTGACAGTTCGGTCACCGAATGCTGCTTGTCAGTCCACGATTCGAATCCGCGCGGTTATTGACGCACTCTTCTCGTTTAGCTGGTCGACAGCCTTCTGGGCAGACTCGGCAGAAGCGTAACCAACAAAGGCGTATCCAGAGGGCCTCTTGCCGAACTTGAGTGGCAAAGCGACATTGAGGCTAGTACTATTAGTCCGAGCTCCACACGACCTGCACGCGACTTACATTTCACCTTCGACGGGAGCAACAAAGTCTCGGACCTGTTGCTCGTTAGCCTCAAAGGGGAGGTTGGCGATGTAGACCTGATTATCAGTATTGATATATCGTAATCGATAGACTGAATAAGACCTACTCGGTGACCCTCCAATACTTCGGTATCGACGACGGGCATACCGTGATCGTTCTTGATCTCTGCGTGTTTAACTTCGGACATGATGGGATATGGTGGGATAGGGTATGAAGAGGTAATGTGCTGGTTTAGTAGTCTAACCAGGTGCTCTCTATTATGTACGTATAGAGTGACTAAAGAAGGAGAGAAGGGTAGAGAAGGATGACGATCGGTCACTCACTTCCCCCTGGGGTTACCGGCAATAAACAACAGTGGCACTCGAAAGTGGGGGCACTCTCTTATGTATCTTTCTTTACTACTTACTATATGCATATCAACCTATGCATACAAACATCCAGCTCAGGTAGGGCAGTATCGATGCTCAAGTCGTAACAATCGCACCATAGCAAAAATGAATAGCTATGTCCAACCCGGGCGTTGTCCAGGTGGATTGGACTCGGTCGTCAAGGAGACAGCTTATCTCCAACCTTCCTCGCGATTCAAAGGGAACACACCTCACCAGCGGTCTCTTGTACTCATCACTAATCTCTCATCTCACAATGGTGGTATTTACCTGTAGCGACGAAGAATGTGGCCGGGTCTTCCACCAAGAACCTGCCTACATAAACCATATGTTGAAGCATCGTAAGTCAGATCTACCTCTTCATCGACTCGGCTGACGAGACAGTCAATGATGGTGGAGAATATGTCAAGGACTTGAAAACAAAGAGGAAACGAAGAGCGTAAGTGACCATGGACGACGCTCGGCTAACAATTAGCAAGACTCCGAAGCCTGCAACAGCGCCAGCTCAGAACAAAACGAGGGAGACAAAACGAATAGAATCAGCCAGAGAGGAATGGGAGAAAAGGCAAAAGAGAAGGAGAGACGAAGCAGAAGCAGCCTCGAATAACGCTACCCCCTCTACTGGTAAGAATAATCGAGGCAAGAGAAGGCGAAAGGTTTGGCAGACAATCGCTTCAGGTAGAGTTGGGGATGGGAATAGCCAAGGGGATGTCATCGACCTTCGATCACCTTCGAGATCGCCCAGTATCGAGCTAGCCACTCCTCAA
>Ga0265780_10008793_pt1 | contig 12221 bp, 14 predicted proteins | sample P1T30metagenome_FD_192432 | JGI IMG/M metagenome (GOLD analysis project Ga0265780, IMG submission 192432) | Plant litter microbial communities from East Loma Ridge, Irvine, California - P1 T30 | ecosystem: Environmental > Terrestrial > Plant litter > Unclassified | place: USA: California... | reverse complement strand
TCGGACTGTCTCAACGCCATCGAGGGGATTTTAAGCAACTCCCAGCTCCAATTGAAAGAGACAACGATGAAGCATTTCTACGGCATGCCTATCTCCTACAATACACAGACCAAAGCGCTGGATTTGATCGACCTCACCAAGGCGCTACTGTGGAAGACTTCAAATTTTTTCAGATATCCTGCATCAGATGCTGCTTCACTGTTTCCATCATGGAGTTGGACATCGATGAAAGCAGCTCAAAATTCAGTTGTAACTGACCTGTGGTGGGAGTGTCTTGGAACAGTTCCACAAGACTTTGCAGTCTCAATTGAGCATCAGAGCGGAGCAGAGGTAGATTTGCTCGACTTCATGACAACTTACCACGCGGCGTCATATATCAGTTTTCGACCTGTGTTGTGCATTTCAACATGGACCATCAGCAGCCGAACAGCAATGTGCGAGCCTGCTAGCACATCGTCCTTCAATTTCGTCGGTATGCCTGCTTCGATGGTGTACTTAGACAATTGGCTCGAGGGAGAGAGCGAGGCCATTGCACTGTACATGGGCTGCAATAGATACGACAGCAGGCAACCAAAATACACATATGAAGTCAGGTTCTTGCTCTTGCGCGAGGGCGAGCTGAACTGTTCCCGTCGAATTGGACAAGTGCAAGTCTACTTTGATCATGGGGCGAAGATGACGAACCCTTCTCTTATTGAGTTGTTGAAGTCAATGGATGCAAGCCCGGATATTAAGGCGGAGAAAAAGAAGATAAGGCTTGTTTAGGAGGCCCACAAAGTACCGAGTCTTCAATTATAGAACAAACGCGTCTCGTCTTCAAAAGGCTAGCTTATTCTTCTTGGCTTGACAACACAAACTGCAAGATGTCATGCTTCATCTAAACCACCACCAGGCGTGGGCAAACTTCCTGTTCGCCCTCACTCTAAGAAAAGAGCCAGGGAGGCAGCCTATGTACGTTGCAAACTCCTGATTGGACCATTAAGGTTATCTTAAAGGTGCGTCTATAGCTACGATCCTTTAACGACTCAGAACAACATATCTCAAAACTATCAGCTTATCTTGTGTAAATATAAAGTGGGCAAGAATCTCGCTACTGCCTAGCGATACAATTATGCGAAAGATAAATCTGCGCGGCCGATTCAAGATAACGGGTGGTTTAAATGTACTATACAATTGGTCGCAACACAGTAAGTCTCCACGTTAAACAGTAGAGGTGTGCTGCTGTGATATTGGCTGCATTGATCTTGGTCTTCTTTGGATTGCACAAGTTCTCCTAGAGAACCAAAGGTTTTAGCAGCACATGGCTAAAATGACCTCGGAAGCGGTCGTGGTAGTGTCGAAAAGTCCGCGCCGGGGCCGCCACATTTTAGAGAATGTTATCAAACTCCTTTGTTAAATAACGTCACGAGACAGCTTCATAGGCACCGGAGAAGTATTGTGACTTCGCAAGGTTGTTGTGTAGGCGGTCAAAGTGCCGTTCACGTTCGCGGTCCGCGACTTCGGCAACCGACCCACTTCGCATACTCTAGTCGACCAAGATTTGGAGACAACGCTAGAGACACTTCACAGTGAAGGACTAGGAATGTCCAAGTTACCTCACACCATTCATGACCAGCACAATCTAATCGAGCTTGTTTTAATATTCATATTATCCATATATAACTACACGCACCCGAAGAATACCCTCTCCCACCCACCCTCTTACTGCCCAGGTCCCAACAGCAACTTCGTAATCGCATCCACACAAGCATAAAACATATGCGCGACTTCGGGCTGCGCCAAATACGCTGAGGTCTTCTCCTTGATCGCATCCTCATGACACCACTCCTCTAGCGGCACATCTTCCAACCCGGGCACATTGAAGCGGAAGTACTTCATCCAGCCCCTCTCCATAAGCGCCTGATGATCCGCCTCGAACTTCTCGCCCCAAGTTCTAGCCTCTGCGTTTCTGTCCTCGACGCCGTTGGCCATTTCGGCGATTTCGTTGTCACGGTCGAGACCGACGCCCGTGCCGATGGATATGATGATCATCATGTCGTTGGCGTAGCGAAAGAGTTTGCGGCATTCGTAGAGAATGTCGCGAACGGGGTTGTTCTTGGCTGTGCCGTGGTCGACGAGGCCTGGTTCGATGACAAGTCGGCTGTTGGCGCCGGATTGGATATATCTGGGGGCTACGGCTGTTGCTTTCATCGCTTGGGCGATGGTCATGTTTGCGTCAAGTTCAGGTCCCGTGATACGGCGGGTCTGGTAGGAGCGCATGAGTGCTGCTTTGTTTATGCCGATCTCAATGTGCGTCGACACGACAAATCTGACGTACATCGTTAGCAATGTTCTTATTGCGGAGAGCCAAGACTTCAACCTACACATCACCAGAGTCTTCGCGGTCATCAAACAAGCGCTCGTCAAGACTACCTAGCTCCTGGCGGATGACCTGGCTGATTTCATTCTCCAGTGCTGTTCCATCCCGATTTGGAAGTGGTAGATGGGGGTCTAATGATATGTAGAAGGCTCTCTTGTTCAGATAGACCTGCCGCGATATCTTCTTATAAGCCTCTCTGGCTCTATGAGCCTGCCTAAATTTTGGCATTCGATGTCAGCATATGCCTCACATGCAGTTCGGACATGGGTTCAACGTACATCTGAAGCCGGCACAAAAGCAATGCTATGACTCCGCCAAGAGAGCTTCCGCCTGTCAGATCGAAGATTTGATGCGGATCGAGGCGTTGTCCAATCTTGACACATATAGCATTGACTAGAGATTCTACCAATAACAAGGATGAAAGACCACGAACGCCATCGCCATCGATAGACAAGAGGATCTTGGTCTCTCGTCTTCTCGAGAGAGCGACCTTGGCCGGGGCAGCAGATGCAAGAGGCGGCCCTTGTGGAGGTTGATATTGAGGTTGTTGTTCGGCTGTAGAATTGTCAGCCACACCGGGGAAGGTAGGTTGTGTGGGCGCTGCACTGTTTGTCGACTGCGGAGTTGGATAGCCCGTCGGCTGTGGTTGACCATACGGCGAGGTATAAGAACCCTCGAATGTGGATGGGCCTGCTGCATCTTGTGGACTTGGGGCGGCTGACTGCTGTACGGGTTCCTCGGACTCCGGAGTGGGTGAGAGTGGTACCAGGAAATCTATCAGGTCCGCAATCGGTGTCTCATGGTTGTTTTCTTGAGATGGTTGAGAGTTCGATTGATCATTACTCGGACCTGCTTGTGGGCCGGAGGAAGGTTCCGACGGCCATTGCCTGTAGCCAGATTGTGGGTCATTGGCCAAACGCGTCTCAGCGTCTTTCGCAATTTGCCTGATTGCTGGGTCACGAGCTTTGCTGGTACGCGTTAGCTGTTCTACTCTGTGTAGTAAAGATTTGACACGCGACTCACTAGCTAACATAGCCTACATCCCAGGACTCCCATCGCCCCGACAACAGGAACTGAATTGACGAAGGGTGATTCTCGTCATAGAAGAAGTGCGTGTTCTCAATGGGTGAGTATCGCACCAGACTAAAGTCGACTGGTGCCCATGACATGCTGACAGGGCAGAGAAGGTGCAAAGTTCGCGAGCGTTAGAGCCACGACAGCATATCGCGTCTGACGTCTGTGAACGCGGCGGTGGGCAGAACAACCGCCCTTGGAACTGCGCGGTAAGTTAACGTTGCCGGGCGCCCCACCCTGCCGTTAATTAGTAGAATAGGGCCTTCAATTAAGCTTCACAGCGACCAATCGCTGTGCATCCCCCGGCCCGCTCTACAAGTTAGGCCGGACACGGAGATAGCGCCATCAGCAGGAGCGTTGTCCTTGTTTGATCGGCATCAGTCATTCCGATGCGACATGTCAGATGCGATGCCGGCTGAATCGAGGAGAAGATGTCGGGTTTGTGACACGCGAGCACGGTATCCTCCCCAGATCGATGTGCTTCATTGGCTGGGACGGGACGGGACGCGTCCCGCACAGCATTGACCAGCAACCGGCTTAAGAGGCCGTTCAAGTTTCGAGCAGCTGACAGTTTCGTAAGCGGGGTGACGAATTGACACACGCGGAGCAACTATTGCGAATGATCAAGGCACGAATTGAGGCCATGTAGCTAGCGTTTTTGTGGTGTTTATTGGCGATGTTCTGACCAGAATTGCGGTCCGAGCCGTGCTGGTTTCCCGCTAGATCCAATTAGTCAACAATCAGAGCACAGCGTATGCACAGCGTATGCACAATCTTAGCGATGACTTCATGAGGAACACACAATATCCGGCGCAGCTACAGATTGTCTTCCGACTTGAGTGCATTGTCTCAATATCTTCCAGCTCAATGGAAGTCGTCAATTTACTCCAAGCAGATCTGGCAGCTCAATCGAGTCTCGCTGCAATTCCTTGCACATATCCATGAACTCCTTCTTCTCTATCTCTGTCGCGAACTCAATCTTTGCCCCACTAATTACCTTTTCCTTCTCAACCTTCTTTGCGTCTTCCTTGCCCTTGCCTTTGTCTTTCCCGCTTCCAGCGACAACACTGTCTTTCCGCATCGCTTTATCGCCTCTTTCCAGCGGCACTCTCAAGCCCCTGATCTTGACCTCTCGGTTCCCCTCGTCTTTGACCTTGATCGGATTATCAGATGAGTTTAGGTAGAATGCAAGATATCCGTCGCGGAAATCAGCGGAGAAGTGAATGAGGGCAATGATTGCGCCACTGTCGTTATCCTCCCAGACGCGGAGGTTTTCGAGGCCGCACATCTGTTCCGCGTAGGAGAAAGATTTGCCGATGCCTTCGTGGATGCGCATGGTTTTCTCGGTTCGGAATGTAGCAAGGAGTGTTCGTCCCATCAGTTCATTCTGAAAAAGCGCGGCAGCTATGGCATATTGTTAGCCCTGTGTGTATTGAGCGTTGCATCAACAATATACGTACCATCCTGTGTCTGGAAGACGTAGTTCACCCAAGTCGTCCTAGCAAGCTTCGCGGGTCTGTTTCCGTGCTTGACGTCGTGGAACTTTAGCTCACAGGGCACAGTAATCGAGACTTTGGTGGGAGAAAAGTAGCTCGAATATGGAATGTACATCTGCGAGTCGTCCATCCTGAGCTCCATGCGGACAGTGCTATCATCGCTAAATACCCAGATGGATGTAACAACTCGCACCGCTCGGGTCTCGGGGTCGTGGACTCGTTTTCGTACCACCGCTATTCGACAGTCTTCGCAGACTGAGATCATTTCGACGTCTCTTGGGTCGTCTTCGTTGATCTGGTGGGAATACTGAGCTATTCTGCCACGGCTGCGCCAAATTAGCGCTGTATAGATGTCGCTCAGAATCTGGATTAGGCTTACACATCACACAGAACAGCCGAATTACGGAATGCTTCCTTCTCGAAAGCTGCCTTCTGGCTCGTGGTCGTCGAGCTTCGGTGCAGCTTTCCAAGATCTGCCTGCACTGTCGACCGTGACGTTCGCTGCTCAAGGTCCGACTGTGACGTATATCCCAAGGCGGGAGGTGGCAACACTGATATAGCAACACCACCCATGTGGTCACGTACTTCTCGGCCCTCCGGGGTCGCAGGTAGGTGCGCCATTATTTTAGCGTTTGTCAAATATTGCTGGCTTATCAGCGGAGTCCCTGGGCTGGACCAACCCCCAGAGCTAGCTGTTGATGAAGCATAACTACTGCTCGAGTAGCGGAGAGAAGATCCACCGAAGCTGAACTCAGACACTCGCTTGCGGGTTGGCGAAGAGACTATCGAGTGAGATATGGTCTCTGTGAGAGAGGACGGGGACGTAGGTGCAGCGGGATTCTCAGGTGATATGGTACGTTGTGGGGATGTGGGCAAGGAAGTCTTTTCTTGCTGTCGAGGCGGATTTGATGCGTGCTGATTTATTGGGTTTGAGGCTTCTGTGCCTGGTGATCTGGCTGGGTGGCGAGCTGGAATCGGTGGAGATTGTTGAGTTGGAATTGCCAACATCATGGTTTCCATCAATAGGTGGACTTCTTCCAGCTGCTCGTCGAGGTTGCATGGGGACTGCCATATGCCGTCGATGCGATCTGCCATTGCGCTTACAACACTTTCTAGCCGCGAGTGTGATTTGCTTTAGGATATTAGAGGCTGAGTTCTGACAACGTAGAGACTTGCTTGCCTTTTGATTGCCTGTGTCAGGAGCTTGATAGAGCTGGCATGCATCTGTAGAAGGTCCATCAGGCCGTGTAAATCACCACCTTCTGTCGTCCATTTCATAGTCGCATACTCGGCTAACACCAGGTCGCTCCACGATCGCTCAATGGCAAAACCGCCAACAGTTCTGTGCTTCTTGATGACTTGGTTTCGGTCGACGAGCGAGTCCAGACCTTTGATAGTCCGCTTGCACGAGTCCAAGATAACCTCGACGCCATGCTGGACATGTTCCGAGGCATCCTCTATCAGGGTATGGTCGGCTTCGGCATGTAATGCTTCGGCTAGCTGCTTCAATTGCTTTGATAGACTGCTGATCCCTGTTTCAATATCTTGAAACTCAGCCGGTGCACTTTTCTGACCAGCACCGAATGATCGACCAATCTTGCAGGACACTTGTGAAAGCATTAGGATGTCCCCAACAATGGGGACGGCCATTTTCGCATGTGCCTGTGGACCATGTATGAAGGTGTAAGCGAAGGCTGTCAGGAACGCACAATGAGCCAAGAATAGATTGTGACGCAAAGGAGAAGATCAAGATAGCTGGAAGTCAGAGAGCCGAGTACCAGGAGATCTGGGGAAGGTCTCGCGATATAGTGAATATGGGGAATGCGTGGGGGCTGTGAGGTGATTGCGGGCCTCAGGGCTAGGGGAAGGCCCGACGCCATGCGACTGGGAATGCGGGTCCATCTTCAAGGTCCTGTGGAGTCTACGGGCAAGTTTTCAAGGTCGTTGAGGCTGACGCTGAAGGACCGTGAGGCACAGAACCTCAAGTCAGCCAGTGGGGCTAGCAAGGCGAGCACGTGGGGTCACCATTGGCATCTGCAGCTCCGAAAACGAATCTGACAATTGCGCAGCCGAAGCATAGATTGGGGTAAGCGCTGCAGTTTCCGGTGGCTAAGAGACCACTGTAGGTTGGATTTATAGGCACCCAGACTCCAGCAGTCGCGGCACGCTGGAGCTTGGCACACATGTATGGGTCGGGCGCAACTCTGCATAGCAGCGACATACGCCACGGCGCACGCCATGCTGCAAGGGTCTCATTAATTTGACTCTATACTGTGTTTTGCATTCAGTGCATTATCGACCCGTCTCGCATATCCGAGTGCCGAATGCTGTAGTGGAGAGAGAAGGAAGTACGTTCCAAGACCAATCGGATCTCAGCGTTAGCCTTCCAGTCAATCCAAGCCATCATGATCCCATAGCCATTACGCCTTCTTTATGTGGTATTGTACAGTAGTTGTGGAGACTCGTAAACATGATCTGTGTTTATGCGAGTGGTGAGAAGAGTCTGTGTGTGTTAGTCCAGTTCAACAGAGATCCTGATCAACAGTGCGCCAGAATATGGCCGTGTACTATTTTGCTTTCCTTGTGAGACGCAAAGGCTTCTTCCAGTATAGATCATATGGGGCGAATCTTGAGGTATCGAGAAGAAGCTCGCGCTGCTGGCCACGGACTAGATGACGTGGGATAGACTCACCGGATGAGCGATGGCTTCGGCTCGCTGCGGGCGTATCCAAGGTACAAGATCAATGGAAGGTAGCCATAGTGAATAGCGACACGGGAGACATCGATGATGCGGGCGATGCGCTCCTAGATACGTGTGAGTATGTTGGCTGTCCAAGGATGACGGGGCTCTGAACGCACCTTTGACTCCTCCGAGATTGTGAACATTGCGAGATTCTGGTGATTTGTACGGGAGGGATTCGGTAGTAGATTACGAGGACGCGGAGACGAGGTCAGGGTGCGATGACGAAGTAGTCATTTCGATGATGAACGCAAAGCTACACCAAAATCTTGAAGCCGGGGTGCGGGTGATCTAGCCGTGTTTGGACTAGTGTATTCTCCAAGCTTCTCCAAAAGTTCGACAACCGTCTGCCTCGCAACCTCACCGCCGCCAGAATCTGACAGGGTACGAGTCGCGCACACTTCGCGTCATCTCTCAATCTAGCTTTTTGAAAGCAGCAGCGTCATCATGGCAGCTGCCAGCGCCCGTCACTGGTACGTCTATTGCGCCTGCAAAGTACGATGCACAAATGCTGATGCGCCGCAGGGAACAGAACAAGGAAGCCACGGTATACGTCGGCAATCTTCATGAGCGCGTGTCTCCTAGGATTCTGCACGAGCTCATGATCCAAGTTGGTCGCGTGCACAATGTCAACATGCCCGTCGACCGCGTTAACGGCCAGCATCAAGGCTTCGGCTTCGTCGAGTTCCACACCGAGGAGGAAGCAGACTATGCGGCCAAGATCATGAGCAACGTCATGCTTCACGGCAGTCGCATACGAATTAACAAGGCATCCGCGGACAAGCAGAAGAATGTCGACATTGGCGCAGAGCTGTTCATCGGTAACCTCGACCAGATGGTGGACGAGAAGGCCCTTTACGACACGTTTGGCCAGTTTGGGCCGCTCATCAACGCGCCCAAAGTCGCCCGCGACGAGAGCAACATGTCAAAAGGCTATGGTTTCATCTCATATGGCGACTTCGAGTCTTCTGACGCTGCTATTGCCAGCATGCACGGCCAGTACATGATGAACAAGCAAATCTCGGTTCAATACGCGTACAAGAAAGACGGCAAGGGCGAGAGACACGGAGATGAGGCAGAGCGTATGCTTGCGAAGCAGGCCAAGGCACACGGCGTTGCGCCCGCGGTTCAGCCACTACCTGCGCATCTTTTCCAAGTACCACAAGCTGCGTCCATGGCCACGGGATCAAACATGCAACCGGCCGGGCACGGCATTCCAGTTGCCTCCAATGGCCCAGGTGGTGGTTTTGGCCGGTCGATTGCTCCTCCCGCAGGAATGCCCTCACTTCCACCGGCGCCAGTAGGTCTGCCAGCTCGACCGCCAAGTGGTGCACCAGTGAATATGTATGCTCCGCCCGGTTTCGCACCAGGACCGCCCATGAATGGACCACAGCCAGGCTTCCCCCCGGTTGGCTTCCCACCATCTGGCTTCGGCCCACCTCCCAGGTAGATTTTGGTTTATCCAAGTTGATGAAGTCAAGAGATGGTACCGTGGGGGGTTTGAATCTCTCTCAGGATTCAATGAGCATCAGACAATGAGCAAAACAACGACTTCTAACGCCATGGTCAGCTACACCATTAGACAGCTGGTCCACCGTCCATTGACATACACTGCGTTATCTGTTTATGATTGCTGAGTCCGGACACCGATTGTTAAAGCATCCCCGGAAAGATTAGCGAGGGCATGACGCAAGTATGGTACAAAAGTGGCGTCGAATCTGGAAATACCTAAGAAAGATGCAGGGACGCAGCAAAGCCTCGGAAAAGCTATTGTTAGGACCAGGCTTAGGATTTGGGAAGCTCGAAGTCACATGTTGCATCATGGCACATACCATTCTGTCCACTTGCTCATAATCGACCTAAAAATCTTCCCATCTCGACCCTGTCCCTATCGACAAAGCGTTCTCAGACCGCACATTGAGTGCTATAAAGGCTGAAGATCGGCATGGTATGGTCTTCGAAGAATGGAGTAGAATTGGCCACGCCCACCAGATGAGGATATAATGACATATGAGATCTGAACGATATAAAACCTTGAAAAGAGCGCGCCCCAAACATGAAAATTACCCAACGGCGCCCGTGACAAATGAGATGAATATAAGAAAGAAATATGCCGAACGTTTTAAGTCCTACGAAAAGCTAACGAACTTCGGATCACGCGGGACACCATCTGCACCGATGTTGTTCTTCTTGAAGCGATCTTGCATGTACATGCGTCTCGCTTCATCGAAATCCACACCCCTTCGCTTCATGATGCGCATGACTTCCTTCTTGCCTGCATCGTCTAATCCCTGTCGTGAATCGCCAGCTTCAACGTTGCTGGACAGGTCGAAGGCGGAAGATGAGAGACCAGCTTCGATATCATCGCGGAAGGAAGTTGGTAGGCGCGTGTAGATCGGCTCGGGGATGGGCAGGAGGTGTAGCCAGCGTTGGCGGGTAAAGTATAGGGCTGGATTGCGTCAGTGGTTGAGATATAGGTCAAGGGTGTAGTGACGTACCAGTCGCGCAGACGACGACTGCAAGCCAGATGGAATAGAACAGGTAGCCCATATTGCAGCACTTCGTACGGTATCCTTTACGACGGGGTGCTTGCGCGGCGCGTCGGAGCTGTTCGGGAGTGCTCAATAGAGCCTCAGGGAGTGAAGGGGCTTGGAGCGAGTGGTTACAAAGGAGAGAGGTGGTTACAAAGGAGAGAGGGTATGTGGTAGGTTCCAGGCTATCGCGGGATCATCAAGACTTCACCAGAAGAGACTACCTAGAAGACGAGGCGTTGAGATGCCTGAGATGTCTGACTGTCGCGGATGCTCACGCAACTGCACCGCCTCACGCCAAGGATTATGCTTCCCTCGTCACTTCCGCGCTTCCGTGGCTGGGCGATCCGCGGCCTATAGTTTCTCCGACCACTAACCGCACCAGCCGAATTGGGTAACGCAGACGAGAAGCTGCCACCAACGACCGCCGAACTTCTCGAGAATAGCGACAAGCCCAAACTTCACGATCAAAGCAAATTAAAATGGCCGCCACTATTCCCGGAGACCTTGCGTGGGAGATCACCAGTGAGTGACTGGAATTGGAAAGAGAGCGGATTTGGGATTTGGAGCTGATTTGTGGGCAGAGGGACACAGCGCAACCCTTGTCAAGAGGGCGAACGGCGTGCAGTTCTCGCGCGACCCCCTCAACCTGAGGAACTTGTACAGCCGCAAGGTATGTTGTCGTCTGGGCAAAATTCGAGTGCATTGGACTGACTTGCTGCAGAATGAGGGCCAGATCGCCAACAAGGTACGACAACACCTACTACCGCGAATCACAACAGTCCTCGAGGACGAACACTTTGCACAAAGACGAACCGAAGACAGGAATTAGTACTGACGATACGAATCAGGCCATCGGCATCATCCCCGGCAAGGAGGGCGGTGTCACTCTCCTCGTAAAGAAGAGCGACAAGCACCACCAGCCCGCGTTCTCCACCCAGACCACCACCTTCGGTCCCTCGCGATCAACCCGCAAGTATGTCTTCCACCGGTCGCTGCAATATCACGCCAAAGTAGAAAACGCACTAACGTCTACAGGACCTACGCCGGTATTGTCAGCTCCACCACCAAGCGCAACTACCGCCCAGATCTCCGCCAGGACGCCGTTGCCCGCGCCTCCGCCATCCGCAAGAGCCAGAGGGCCGTCAAGGCCGACAAGCCCACCAAGGTCCGGGGCGCCAAGGCCCAGAAGGCTTAGATGATGAGTGAGATAGGGCCGGAGTTTACTTCATATGGGTTCATTTGGGTCTCACGATTGAGGATGGGATGCATGACCGAAAAGGCTAGGTCTTCATAGCGAAAGGGTCCGGCTGAAATGAATATGCTTGAAAACCCACCGATGTGCTCCAGAAATGTGGCGTGTACACTGATGAAATTGTGCACCAAGTAAGCAAATATAGTGGTCAATGCATAGCTGCGTTGTTTCATTCTGCCATGGAGGGAATGCTTGGAAGATGCTGCCTCTTTTGTGTGCTGACAAAAGATACAGGCATTACTGCGCTCGTGCTATGGTATACGATGTTCCACAAACAGGAGAACATAAATCTCGCCGGTTTGCACTGCAATCGTTAGCCTCACGGTGACAGATTTGGATGGGTCTAAACCGCGAGTAGGAACACCACCAGTCTGCTTCCGCATCCGCACTTGCACTGCAATTCTTAGCGTCCGAGAGAAGACATCAGCGTAACACAACAGAGGGATACACATGGTGACACTGTAGCTCTGACCTAGAAGCGACAGTGCCAAACGGAGAGATAAGTATCTTTAGTGTGACTGACGAGAAGCATAACATGATCGAATCGAATTTGAAAGGAAGTGTAACCTTGCCTCTAGTCTAGGCATACGATACCATATCCAAAAAAAGTTTTACATCTGGGACCCTCAGATCTGGACGGCGGCTTCGAGGAGGAGATTCCCATGCTTGGCGAGGAAGATGATTTCGGTGGCTTGGGCCTGAGCGATCAGACCATGGATGCAGGAATCGATGATTTTGATTTCTCATCTTTGTCATTACAGAACTA
>Ga0265780_10008792_pt1 | contig 12222 bp, 11 predicted proteins | sample P1T30metagenome_FD_192432 | JGI IMG/M metagenome (GOLD analysis project Ga0265780, IMG submission 192432) | Plant litter microbial communities from East Loma Ridge, Irvine, California - P1 T30 | ecosystem: Environmental > Terrestrial > Plant litter > Unclassified | place: USA: California... | reverse complement strand
TGAGCGATGGGCTCAAAGCTGTACCGTCTGCACAAACGCAAGCTAGGACAGTTACCCACTGTGTATTGCCATCTTGAAGAGCTGCTCTAACCCCTTTTTTTGTTGTACAACACCTTATCGAACACGCGTTTTGAACGTCCAAGCGATCCAATTTGAAACCCCTTTTCATCCATATTGTATATGTGGGTAGGCTCCACATTGTATTCCTTCATTTTATCGTGTAGGTAATCGAAGTACAAGCTGTACTTTGCCTCTGAATCAGCTTTGTGACGCTTGCGGTCCATTGCTGTCTGCCAACGCGATATAAGATGGGAGGAGTTTCTGTTCATAAAGCGTGTAACCCAGGTTTCTGAAACGTCTCTTCCAGCCAAGGACGACGCAAAGTTGCGTATCATTGACCTTGTAGGTGGCAAACGTCGCTCAGTAAGCCCCTTGATGTACTGTATAAGCTCCTCCTCGTGTTGTGGGTGTAGGGCGAGGTGGGCAAGCGTGCGGGGCTGGCATTGGTTGCGGTGCCTTCGAGCGAGCGTCGTTCGATTAACCCCAAACCTTTTTGCGACTTCGCGGTACGAGAAATTATCTCCAGCTTCATACGATTCTAAGTATTCAACTGCTTCTTGAATTGGACTCATGGTGGTGAAGTTATGACGCGTTGAAGTTGTGAGGATGATGTTGTGAGTGGCTCATTACTCGACCCGGCTCATTTCGCGCACGGACACGGTACAGTAAGCGGACACTAGGTGAGCCAGGACACTAGGTGAGCCAGGACACTAGGTGAGCCACCCGAACATCAAAACACCCCAACCCTCCCAACCTTCGAAGCGCTACAGCTCCACGAATATGGACCCGATTCAGAAAGCGATTGAAGATAGCGAATCGCGTGAAGACGGCGCATCTTTTAGTTATCGCGAAGTTGCGAAATGATGGGGTTGCGACCGAACGACGCTGTCGCGGCGGCATCAGATGAAAACACGCCCAAATGCAGCCGCCGCGCTCGCTCGCTGCTCCCTTAGCCCACAACAAGAGCAGGAACTCGTGATATACATTGAAAAATGCACAAGAAGAAGGTTGCCACCGACGCGAGAGATGGTACAAAATTTCGCGGGTTCGATCGGGAAATGCGCAGTTTCCCAGCGCTGGGTTTCGCGCTTCCTTCACCGTCACAAGGACGCGATTACACTTAAATGGAGCGCCCGAATCGACCGACAGCGACACCTAGCCGACAGCCCGTTCAAGTATAGGCTCTACTTTGATATGCTTCACTCAAGGATGCAGTACTACGAGATTCGGCCGGAAAATACGTACAATATGGACGAGAAGGGCTTCTTCGTCGGCGTCGCGAAACCGTCGAAAAGAGTCTTTACTAAGGCACTTTGGGCATCAAAAGAAGCCCGGGCGACCGTCCAGGATGGTAACAGAGAATGGATTACGCTGCTAGCTTGCGTGTGCGCTTCCGGGGAGGCACTGCCGCCGGCCCTGATTTACCAGGGCGTTTCTGGGATTCAATCGGCCTGGGTAGAGGCCGTGGAGGCCCAGAAACACCAGGTCTTCTTCTCGAATTCAGCCTCTGGGTGGACTAACGATGAGATCGGATTGTTCTGGCTTCAGAATGTATTCGAGCGCTTCACGAGAGAGAAAGCAGCTCGCGATTACCGTCTCCTCATCCTTGACGGCCACGGCAGCCACGTAACGCGCGAATTTATCGAGTACTGCGACTCCCACCGAATCCTTCTGTCCGTGTTTCCCCCGCACGCAACCCACAGTCTCCAGCCGCTTGATGTTGTCGTCTTCGCGCCTCTGGCGAAGCACTACTCTTCGGAACTTGATCGCCATCTCCAGCGATCGCTGGGGCTGACTAGAGTGTCGAAACAGGACTTTTTTGCCATCTTTTGGGCTGCCTGGGGCACAACAATGAGGGAGGATCTTATCGTGAGGAGCTTTGAAGCTACAGGTGTGTGGCCGATGGATGCGGAGGTTGTCCTGAAGCGTTTCAACTCCACCACTTCGCAGCGAGACAGGAGTCCACAAATTGGGGAAAATGGCGACGGCGACAGCTGGAACGAGCTCCGAAAATTTTGGGCTGTTGCGGTGTCGGAAAGGTCAAGTTCTGAAGCCAAACGTCTTAGGGTTGCACTTCACGGACTACAGACACAAAACGAGCTGCTTCACGCCGAAAACGAGGCCCTTACGACCGCGCTTTTAGCCAGAAACAAGCGTACGAAGCAAAGCAAGACTCTCGGGCTTTTCCAGGACACTTGGAATCAAGGTGGCGCTCAATTCTGGAGTCCTCGGAGTCTCGCAGCTGCCCGGGAGCGCGAGGCCGCGAAACAAAACGAAGCCGAGCAAGTACGACTCCAGAAAACTCGCGATAGAGGGATTAAGACGGCGGCAACAGCGTATAAAAAAAGCTATGCTCGAAGAGTCAAAGGCGCGGCGACAACGTGAGCGTGAGGCCGCCGCGATGGCGAAGAAAGCGAGGGCTGAGGAGGCTGCCCGCGCGAAGGAGCTTAAATCCCAGCAAAAAGCTGTCGCAACACCAAAAAAAGTCACGATAGGTCAAGTACAGCCTCACGAACAACCTTAAGAAGCGCTGTTAAAAAAAGAGCACCGCGTCGTCGTGTTGTAGGTGGTGGAAGTGGTGTTGCGCCTGCACCAGCGCCCCCCCCGCCGGCACCCCCAAAAAGCACCCGAACACGCAGCGTCACCGCACCAAAAAGATATTCTGATTAGATAGGAAGTTTCGCATACATCTATAGAACAATACACTAAAAGATCTTGCGATAATCGCTTTTGTGTGTGGCTGCGCAGCTTCATTTCTGAAATCGTCTGAAGTTGGTGGGGTGGCTCACCTAGTGTCCTGGCTCACCTAGTGTCCGATTACTGTACTGTACAGTGCCCGTGCGCCAGATGATCACCCCCACCACTACAACAACACAACTTCAACGCGTCATAACTCAACCAATATGGACCCGATTCAAGAAGCGATTGCAGAAATCGAATTGCGCGAACCAGGAAAATCATTCTCGTATCAACAACTCGCCAAAAAGTATGGCATCAACCGCTGTACGCTCGACCGAAGGCACAAGGGTCTAACAGAGGCACATGGCGTAAAGCACCTCTCCCTCCATCCACAACACGAAATCGAGCTTGTACGGTACATACAGACGCTTACTGAACGACTTTTGCCCCCTACGAGGGAGATGATGCAACGCTTTGCTTCAGATTTGGCTGGAAAAGCGGTTTCGGAAACCTGGGTTTCCCGGTTCCTCCACCGTCATCCGAACCATCTCATTTCCGCGTACAGCAAGGGGATGAACAAACCACGTTACAACGCTGATTCAGGAGCCAAGTACAGCTTGTATTTCAAGCTTCTGGTTGAAAAGATAGAGGAGTACAACCTCTCGCCCACCAATATATTCAGTATGGATGAAAAGGGGTTTCAACTTGGAAGGATTGGCAGAACAAAGCGTATCTTCTCCAAGGCACTTTACGATCAGCAGGGGGTACACCAGGCGCTTGAGGATGGCTCAAGTGAGTGGATCACCGTTGTGGCTTGTATTTGTTCGAATGGCAGCGTATTGAGTACTTCTCTCATCTTCAAGGCAGCCAACGGAGCTATACAAACAAGCTGGATTGATGCTGTACAAGCAGGAAACCGCTCAATCTTTACTACGTCATCACCCTCTGGCTGGAGCAACAACGATATCGGGTTCCATTAGCTCAAGGAGGTGTTTGAAAGAGAAACCAGGCGGCATGCTTCAACCGGGTATCGATTACTACTCCTTGACGGCCATGGATCCCATGTAACCATGGAGTTCATTGAGTATTGACACGAGCACAAGATCCTATTGGCTGTATACCCACCTCACGCTACCCATACGTTTCAACCACTTGATGTAGTGATGTTCAAACCTCTGGCTAGCGCTTACTCAACTGAGTTGGCTCAATACCTTCAAGACAGCCAAGGGATACTCAATATAACCAAAGGAGACTTCTTCCCCCTCTTCTGGAGGTCCTGGACGAAGGTTTTCAAACCTCTCCTCATCAAGAGGTCCTTTGAAGCATCTGGTATACACCCGACCAACCCAGAGGTTGTACTCAAAACGTTTGCCAAGGAGGGGTCAGATTCAGAAGCCAGTTCAACCTCTATACTCTCTGGGGAGGACTGGCTCAAGCTGAAGTCAATTGTATGTCGTGAGGTGAGGGATCAGAGCAGCAAGGACGTCAAGAAGCTTCAACGAAGTTTGCACCACATTGCAGCTCAAAATACACTCCTCCACAGCGAGTTTAGAGGCCTCAGGTAGTCCCTAGCCATCAAGAAGAGGCGGGAAACCAAATCCTATACCCTACAGCTTGAGGATCATCCTAAGTATCATGGAGGAGCTGTTTGGTGGTCACCAACAAGCGTCAAACGAGTTCGGGATAACAAGGTACAACAACAACAACAACAACAAGCCGAGCTTGAAAAGCTTCAAGAAGCTGAGCAAGCCAAGATCAACAAGGCAGCTCGCGATTGCAAGCTTCAACTACTCGCCGCGAAGCGTGTTGAACGGGAGAACCAGAAGGAGGAGAAGAGGAAGGAGGACGCTGCAAAACTGGCCAAGAAACAACACCGGGAGCTCATCAACAACACCAAAAAGCTTATATAACTGTCCCAAAAGGGTAAGTGCAAGGCTTCACAACCTCATAAGCCAGCTACAAAGCGTCAAAAGCGTGGTGGTGTTGCTCCAGCTGTGGTGGGAGCCGCAAGGGTTGCACCAGCTGCTCCACCGCGTAGTCGCCGTCTTCGCCCAATAACGCCCTCCAAAAAAATATCTGAATAAGCCAAAACCTCCGTAGGCCTGTATATAGTATAATCCTAGCTTTGCGCAATCTTATTACGATTTGTAGTGGCTCTACAACCTCATCTTTTTGACTATATGGAGTTGTTGGGGGTGATCATTTGGCGTTGGTGATCATTTGGCGCATGGGCACTGTAGTTGACAATCTGTGTGAGAGATGAACTATTTAAGTTGACCACAACGAGAATAATAATGAGATCCATCCATCCTATATACTCATTACAATCTGTACCTGTCCTCCCTGGCTTCCCTTCCTTGAGGGAGGTTTGGGAGGACCGTGCCCTCCCGATCTTCGCTGGCCCCGCGGAGGCCCTGTCTTGGCGGGATGCCATTCTAATCACGTGATTCCAAGCCCCCCTTCGGATCACTACTTTCCTGACGTGGTCGCCCGATGGTCTCATACCATGCGACCTGCATCGAGGGAAGCACTTCCTTGTTACCTTGTAACACTTTTCTCTTCTGAAATATAAAAAAATTCTGTTATCTATATTACTTAAAAAGCTAAATTTACTAGCGCATTTTAGAAGCAAAATAACTAAATAGATATTAGTACTTTTGTAATGGGTTGGAGCCCAGTTAGGAGATCCTCGACGTTGTCTTGGTGCGAGACCGAAAGCCCTTCAGTCGCCCACAGAACCCGGGTGTCCTTAGTAGCATCCGGATTCTGCACGGACCCGATAGGCGCTCAGTCAACGCGCTCAGGCCACCCGGCGTAACCTTTCTCCGATAAGTAAACAAACACCGCGCAAGGAAGTAGATAGCTCCCTATTGAATACAACCTCTGTATACCGGTGCGATAGCTCCCTGAGCGCAGCCCCTCACAACATTTCATAATCTTTTCTTTCTTTCTTATAGAGTAGGTAATTCTCTAACGTGGTTGATAAGCGAGTGGAACCTTCAAGCGAGTGGAACCTTTTTGCCAAGACCCTACCAAACTTCAATCACACTGTAATGCCTCAACCAAACAACGTGAAAAAGACTTCAGACGAAAGAGATATACAGATTACCTTACAGGCTATCTAACAAGACGCGACACTTAAGCCGCGACGCGCTGCAGCTGCCTACAACGTTGCTAAGAGCACACTACGAAGACGACTTGCTAGGACGCCTTAACGACGCGATACTATGCCTAAATCAATAGCTCTTCGAGGATCAGAAGAGGTAGCGATTGTCCGACATATTCTAAAGCTATCAGAGCAAGGATACCCGCCTCGGCTCGCTGACGTTGAGGAGATGGCTAATGATTTGCTCTGGGTCCGCAACCAGAACCCAGTTAGCAAGAGGTGGGCTGCAAACTTCGTGAAGCGCCGTCCTAAGCTCAAAGTTAAGTTTAATCGAAAGTATGACTGTAGCCGAGCTCTCTGCGAGGATTCTGAGGTTATGGAAGGCTGGTTCCGCCTAGTACAGAATACTAAAGCCAAGTATGGCATCCAGGACGAAGACACCTACAACTTTAATAAGACAGGCTTTATGATGGGCCAGATATCAACTGAGCTGGTAGTCACAGCAGCAGAGCGTCGAGGACAGCTAAAGACAGTTTAGCAGGGCAATCGGGAGTCGGTTACAGCTATCCAGGGCATCAACGCGATAAGGTAGGCGATTCTACTCTTTATTATCTTTGCCGGCAAGCACCACCTTTTAGCCTAGTACAAGGAAGAAGAACTGCCCCAGGATTAGGTTATTAGGGTCTCTAAGAACGGCTAGACAACGAATAAGCTTAGTCTTGAATAGCTAGAGCACTTTGACAAGCATTTAAAGGGGAGAGTTGTTAGCAGCTATCGCCTGCTAGTTATCAACAGTTACGAGAGCTACAACTCGATTGATTTCCACCGGCTCTGCGAGGAGAAGAAGACAATTACCCTCTGTATGCCTCCGCATTCGTCGCACCTGCTGCAGCCGCTTAAGGTTGGGTGTTTTAGGCTGTTAAAGAAGGCGTATAGGCGCCAAGCCGAGAAGCTAATGCACAACAAGATCACTCGCATCACCAAAACAGAGTTCTTGCTATGCTTTATCGCCGCTTAAAACGCCTCAATCACAAAGAGTAATATCCTAGGAGGCTTCCAAGGCGCTGACTTAGTTCCGTTTGACCTAGAGGCTGTAGTATCGACGCTCAACGTCCGCCTGCGTACTCTACCGTTACCCACCGTTGAGGACGGTCCCTGGCAGTCGCAAACCCTAAGCAATACCCTAGAATGAGGGTCTTAAACAAAGCTAGTTCTTGAGAGGTTTCAGAGGCATGTAGATAGCTCGCCAACTTCGATAGTTGATGCCCTTGAAAAGCTCTCTAAAGGCACGGAGATGATGGCGCATCAGATGGTGTTAATTCGCAACCAGGTCAAGGAGCTTCAAGCAGCCAACGAAGCCGCTACGCGACAAAAATCGCACAAAAGAAAGCGCGTATAGAAGGAAGGGACCCTTACCGTCGAGGATGATCTTCGACTAACGACTCTAAAGGAGTTTGGGGCGCGTAGTGATGGGAAGAGGGTAAAGAAGAGAGCGCGTGTTGCAGTGGACGAATCGTCTCAAAGACGCTGCGGCGAGGCCGGACACAACTCGCGCAAATATGAGCAGAATGCAGCGATAGATTTAGAGTAGAATAGCCTATTACGATTTTCTATAACTGTCTCTAATAGTGCTGTACTGTCACGGAAAGTCGTGGTTTTGGTAAGGGCTTGGCATTGTGACCGACTCGCCCGTGCAATATGTTATAGAGAAAGTGTAAGCCTAGGACCACGTCGCATGACTGCTCTGCAGGTATCACTATTGCGTTCGTCTACTTAAGAGCTCAGATCACATACTTGTAGATACACACAACAATACACTCATACATAAGACTATATACTACTATCACTCCCTGCTTACAGAAAGTTATAAACATTTAGAATATTTAGCTTTGCTTAGTTTTGCCAGTGAAAATCGGCCGTTACGCCGTCCCGGGCGTTATGTAGGCAAACTCGGGAAACATTTGCGGGTAACTCCAGTGGCTCGAAAAATCTCGGATTTGTTCTCCCTAGCGACGATGTGATCGATTCCTGACTGCAAAAGTGCTGGCTGAAGTCATTTACCGCTTCCGAACGGCATTTTGGAGGTTAGCATCAAAGAAGACAGACGTAGGTACAACCTAAGCTTCAAAAACGCTCCTCGACGATATTGAGCACTCCAAACTGCTCCTCCGGCCTCACAAACATTGTCAATTATACTAGTAAAATCAGGCGGCGGGATGCGTCCCAGGGGGTCCGGTTACCTCGACTAAAGGTGTCTGGTCTTTCCCAAAGTGATACAAAGTGTGGCTGATCACCCCACAAGAACAAATTGAATGAAATTGAATTGTTCACTTCTAGCAAAAAACATCTTCTCCTCAATTACTTGATCTCCTAGCCATGCAATCTATACCCAATTGTGTTATCTTCGTAGAAGTGCTTGGAACTCCCCGTCGTTCGTCCAGTCGGTCCATGAGTATCCGATGTCTCTAAGAGATTTTTCTAGATCCGGGACTTCCGTACCAGGACACTGAATGCCAACCAAAACTTTACCCACATCGCTTCCTCCATTGCGGTACTGAAACAAGCTGATGTTAAACTTCAGTCGTAATGCATGCAGGAATCTCTCTAACGCGCCAGGCCGCTCAGGAAAATTGAACGAATACAGTCTCTCATCTACAACATCCGACGGGCCCCCAACCAGATATCGATAGTGCAATTTGGCCACCTCGTGGCCTGACAAGTCTTCGATCTCCATGCCCGCTGTCGTGATGCGGCTCACGAGAGACTGTAGCTGCTGTGCGCGTTCCGAAGCCACACCGTCGAGCGATATGCCGATTAATACATTGGCCAATTCTTTTTCCGGAGAGCCTACATTGCGGTAAGAGAATTCTGTCACGGCATGGGGCATGATGTGGTCAATAAGCTCTGCAAAAGAACAGGGTCTCTTAGGTATATTGACGCGAAGCAGAGCCTCTTTTCCCTCTCCAAGAGTCGCGCGTTCAGCAATAAAGCGGAGCCTGTCAAAGTTCATATTGGCCCCGCTAGTGATGGCGATGACGGTGCGGCTTTGATCGCCAGTCGGGTGGGGGTGAGCTGCTACCCATTTCTTTAGGCCGGCCAGGGCCAACGCACCGGCTGGTTCGACGATGGAGCGAGTGTCTTCGAAGATGTCTTTGATGGCCGCACACGTCTCGTCTGTGTTCACCTGGACCGTCTCATCGACTACCTCTTGGCAAATGCGGAATGTCTCTTTCCCAACTGTTTTTACAGCGGCGCCATCTGCAAACAGACCCACGTCTTTTAGCACGACACGTTTGCCCTTCTGTAATGATTGTGCCATAGCGTTGGCATCTTCGCTCTCAACACCGATGATCTTGACATGAGGTGCCATTCGCTTTACGAAAACACCAATACCGGCGATAAGCCCACCACCACCAATGCAGCAAAAAATAGCTTCAATCCTGCTCAAATTGGCCTGCTGTAGTAGCTCCATACCGATGGTCCCTTGGCCAGCGATAACATAAGGATCATCGAAAGGTGGGATGTTAATGAGGCCATGGAGTTTTTCTAGCCTCGAGCATTCTTCCTTGGCAGCGTCGAAATCTTCACCGTGTAACACGACACAGCCGCCGAGCCTCGATACATTCTTATACTTTATGCTCGGCGTACTAGCAGGCATAACGATGGTAGCGGGGATTTTGAGCAATCTTGCGGAATAAGCGACCCCCTGAGCATGGTTCCCGGCACTGCAGGCAACTACGCCTTTCCAGCTATCCCTCCGGTCGAGGTGGGCCATCTTGTTGTAAGCGCCACGCAACTTAAAGCTAAAAATGGGCTGTTCGTCTTCTCTCTTGAACAAGACATTACACTTGAGTCGATTTGACAGGTTGATGGCAGGCGTCAAGGAGGTCTTGGAACAGGCTTCATAAACGCGGCTGGTCATAATAAGGCGGGTGTACTGAAGAGGATGTTAGCCATGATTTGATACCTAATGATGAAAATATTGGATTAAAAATGAAAATTGGTCGGGAATAGTGCTCTAGGGAAATACAAACATCAGGGTTCCCATTAGGGAGCACGTACCCGTCGGGCACGATCTGCCGAATACGGTGGCGATGATCCTCTGATGACAGCGACAGACTCGCGCTATATTCGGTAAGGGACAGACCTGGAAGAGAAGGTTCGCGAGGAATATGGCCGTTCACGCCGTTCATCATAATATTATCGATCACGGATGTGTCAAATGGTGTTGGTGATATCGGCATTGTCTAAAAAAATTATTTTGACTGTTGTGGGGCTATATTGGGTACGTATGTATATATAGTCAAGGTCTGAGGGTGTGTACATGTAGAAGTACGCTCAAACGGTGATGGTAAGATTAGTCTTAGTCTTCCGTCCTGGCTCTGACTAACTATATCCAGCATTAGTCAGTCATGCAACTGACTAACGTGTTCCACCGGTCATCCGGCCACACCAGTTATCCGGCCACCCCACCAAAGCCGACGCGACACTCCGCACAATAGCTCTACAACAACATAAGATAACAGGATAGAATTTTGTAGATAGCTAGTCTCTTACTGTCTACATTGAGTCCGCGTGTGTCCTTGGACGTGGCACTTTGTACACGTTGGTGGTGCGCGCTGACGTCCTGGAGTAGCTAGAGCTTGTTCTACCTCTGCGACCACCCTTTCTGCCTCTATAGCAAGCTGCTGGCCTCGCTGAGCCTGTAGCGTCCCTCCACAAGCTATATATTGACGCCGCTGGTCTCTTCTACGTTGCTGGCGCTGACTAGCTGTACGAAGCTTTCTATTCTCCTCTGCGAGTATAGTGGCTGAGTTCATCGCAAGCTGACAACCTTTAACAAGCTGGCGGATAGCTTGGCTTGTTGGGCTCTGTGACTGGCGACGAAGCAGGTCCTGTACGTGACGAGCCTGCTGCTGAAGCTGGGCTACTGTACGCGGTGTCTCTGCTGTCCATGCGACGTTATTGTCTGCTGTTGTCGCTTGTGGAGACGGCGTCTGGACGACAGTAAGCGACGATAGGACACGATCTGGACAGAGAGGGATAAGCCCTGTTGCCTGAAAGCCTGCCTAGATGTTCTGCTGCGTGAATACTGTCGGCCGGATCCGTGTATAGGTTGTAAGGAAGTCTATCTTGTTAATGTGGTGGACGCCTTGGCGAGCGAGCTCCTGGATCTCGTGACCGTACGCTCGCTTGAGCGGGGAGAAGCAGCTCACATCAAGGGGCTGGAGGAGGTGGGAGGTATGAGCTGGCATGCAGAGAGTGATAATCTTATTCTCTGTGCAGTACTGGTCGAACTTAGGTGTCGCGTGGCTGCTATGGCCATCTAGAATAAGAAGCCGGTAGACTCCATGCGTACGAGGCGCTGTATATCTGTTGAAGTGCTTTACCCACTCAACACCAAGCTCATCTGTCGTCCAGCCGTTATCTGATACAGCAAGCACCCAGTCTATAGGGATGTAGTGGTACCAGCTAGCCTGGTGCTGTTTACCAGACAGGATCACAAAGGGTGGGAGACACCAGCCAGACGCGTTGATACACTCAATCGTCGTGACCCAGTCTCTATTACCTGGCTGTACAACAGTGGCGCGACCTACTGTATCTGAGCTCGTGACCACCTTAGACGTCGCTGCGACGCCCACCATGAAGCCAGTCTCATCAAAGTTGTACGTGTCTGTGTCTAGTATCCCATAGGCCTGGCGCGTCTCCTCTACAAGCTTAAACCACGCTGAGATCGCGATAGGATCCTCACAGCGAGCGCGCTGGCTGTGGAACTTCCTATTCCACTTAGTCTGAAGCTCAGACTGGCTGTTGACAAAGCGCGAGACCCAGTTCTTGCCTACAGGTTGTGGAGGTGGATCTTGGCCGCGGCCAGCGAGTAAAGCGTCTGCCATACGTCGTACGTCGATGACCTGGGGTGGGAAGCCTCGTCGATCAAGGTCTAGGATCCAATGAACGAGGGACTGCTCCTCTGTAGGAGATAGCTTCCTTTTCTGGGCGTTAGCAATAGCTTGAGGTTGGCTACCTTGAAGGCGGTCGTAGAGAGTAGAACGAGGGATATTGAATAGCTTTGCAGCTTGACGCTGGCTCCTAATTCGGTTGTTCTGAAATGAATAAGATGCAAGAGAGATTCTGCCTTCTTTTTGAGGCGATAGAGGACGTTGTAGTGGTGTCATGGTCGTTGTTGTGCGGAGTGTCGCGTCGGCTTTGGTGGGGTGGCCGGATAACTGGTGTGGCCGGATGACCGGTGGAACACGTTAAGCGACTGGAGTGACTAAAGTGACTAAGGACTACAGTAAGCGGACACTAGGTGAGCCAGGACACTAGGTGAGCCACCCCACCAACTTCAGACGATTTCAGAAATGAAGCTGCGCAGC
>Ga0265780_10008790_pt1 | contig 12224 bp, 9 predicted proteins | sample P1T30metagenome_FD_192432 | JGI IMG/M metagenome (GOLD analysis project Ga0265780, IMG submission 192432) | Plant litter microbial communities from East Loma Ridge, Irvine, California - P1 T30 | ecosystem: Environmental > Terrestrial > Plant litter > Unclassified | place: USA: California... | reverse complement strand
GCAGCGCTGGTCGAACAGGCGTCGGCGGCGGCGACATCGTTGCAGGAAGAAGCGGCCAAGCTGGCGCAGACCGTGGGCGAGTTCAAGCTCGTGACGTCGCCGGGCGTGCGCGCAGTCGTGGCCAAGCGGCGCGTGGTGACCAGCGTGCCGAAGATGGTGGGCAATGCGGCGCCGAAGCCGGTGGAGAAGGCGCCTGCGAAGTTGCCTACGAAAGCGCCGGTGAAAGCGCCGGTAAAACCGGTCGTGACAAAAGCCCGCGCCGATGCCGCGCCAGCCGCGAAGCCGGCGAAGCCAGCGAAGGCAGAGACCGTCACCGCCAGCACCGGCGACGGCTGGGAAGAGTTCTGACGCAGTCCGGGAAAGGCGGCCAGGCCGCCTTTCCTACCGCACCGTGCGCAACGTGCGCAGCCCCGCCGCCAGCAGCAACAAGACCAGCACGGCCAGCGCCAGTAACTGCCCGAGCGCCAGCGTCCCCTTCATCGCACGGCCGTCATACACGGGCAGCTTCGCCGCATCGCTTGGTGTGAACGGCCGCTCGTCGAACAGGTACGGATAGAAGAACTGCCGCAGTTGCGTGTGATACGCCCCGATCCGGTCGTGGTAGGCCAGTTGCGAGGCCAGGTCGGTATCGGCCAGCCGGTGCAGCAGCACCTGTACGTTCACCGACGCCAGCAGCAGCCCTGCGCGCGCGGTCCAGTCTTCGCGCGCCTCCATGCTGGCGCGGTACTGCGCCACGCTTGGCGCCACCGCATCGTCGCCCGCCTGGTGCATCGCGTAATACCATTTCCAGTGGAAGCGCCCGGTGACCGGCGCCGTGTCCTTCCATTCGGGATGCGTGCGGAAGAATTTTTCGAACGTGTCGGGCTTGGGCACGTCCCACGCCGAATGCACGGCCTGGCGTTGCGCCAGCGCCAGCTCGACGCCTTTCGACACCGGCGACAGGCGCGCGATGCCCGCATCGGCCAGCGTCGGCAGGATCATCGTCAGTCCCACCAGGCTTGCCAGCAGGATCGCGGCGCTGCCGGCCGACGTGCGCGCACGCGCCGCCACCCAGGCCGCCAGGCCGAACCAGAACGCCAGGTACAGCGTCGCCACCAGCGCAATCTGGCCGAAGCCGGTCACGCCGGCGCCGGCGATGAACGCGCCCACGGCCAGCGGCAGCAGTGCGGCCAGCCACAGCAACGCATAGCGCAAGCCGACGCGGCGGCGCCAGGTGTTGGCTGCGCCTTTTGGCAGGGATGCCAGCAGGCGCAGGCGGCCGGCTTCGCGCTCGCTCGACACCAGATCATGCATCAGCGCGATGACGAACAGCGGCGTCAGGTACACCAGCACGAACGCGAAATCGAAGCGGCCCGGCATGGCCAGCTCGGGATTGATCGACTCGGATTCGTACAGCTGCGCGTGCAGCCCCAGGATGCGCACGCGCAGCGCCGACGGCTGCAGATCGCGCCCGCCGATGGCGGCAAACGCCAGTGGCGATGGGGGATTCACGGTCAGGTGCGGCAGGTAGTAGCCGACCGCGCCGGCCTCCGCGCTGCCACTGCGCAGTTGCGTGGCCAGGATGGCCGCGCGGTCATGGGCATGGCTCGCGGCGATGCGTTCGAGCGTGGCGCGCTGCTGGCTCACGGCATGCAGGCCCGTCCAGACGGACAGCGCGGACAGCAGCGCCAGTAGCACGACAGCGCCGACGGCCAGGCGCGAGTGCGCGATCTGGCGCAGTTCCATTAACAGTGTTTTCATGCCGGATTCCTTTCGAGGCGTTTGGCGACCCAGCCACCGATGGCGCATAACGCCAGCAGCCAGCCGCCCAGCAGGGCGAACGCGGGCCAGGCGTGGCGCGCGGCGACCTCGCCGAACGGGGCAGGGGCGTAGCCGAAGCGCGGCGTGTCTTCCCAGTGGTGCTTGTCGATGCGCTCGTCGCCGGCGCCAGTGGGCGTGACGACGTTGACGTGCAGGCCATTGAGGCGCTGGACGAAGGCGTAGCGATAGCGTTCACCTTCGAGCAGGAAGCGCGCATGGCTGTCGAGGTTGGTGCCGGACAGCGCGGTCGACATGCGGCGCAGCGCGATCAGCGGACTGGCCACGCTGGCCGAATGGACGATCGCGCTTTCTTCACTCTGGCGGGCATGATCGGCGCGCATGAATTCATCGAACAGCGCGCTCGTCATGCGCTCGCCCTCGGCCATCAACAGGCCACTGTAGTTGACCGGCAGGTCTTCCACGCGCGCGACGCCGTAATGCGCCAGCGTGCGCGCCCGGAACGCCTTGAAGTACGGGTCGTCCGGATTGTGGGTATCGCCGATCTTGGCCAGGCGCTCGTGGATGGCGACCTCGGTTTCGATACGGCTCGGGCGGCCCACGTCGCCGGCTGCGATATCGGGCATCACGCGCGGCAGCAAAATCGCCGTGACAATCCAGCCGGCCACGAGGGCCAGCAGCGCGTCGCGCGCCCGGGGCAGCGAAGCCGATACCAGCACAGCGGCCACGACCCATACCAGCAGGTACAGCGCATACCCGGCCAGCAGCGCCAGCGCCTCGGCTGCAACGGCCGGGTGCACGACGGCAATCGCCACCAGCGCGATGAAGGCCGGCGCGCCCAGCAGCAGCGCCACGCCCGCATGGGCCGCGAGCTTGCCAAGCAACAGCGTCGCGCCGCGGACACCCTGCACGATCTGCAGCCGCAACTGCCCACGCTCGCGTTCGCGCGCGACGCTGCCGAAGGCGAGGAACACGATCAGCAGCGGCGTGAGCACCTGCAGCACGAAGGCGGGCGTCAACTGGCCGAAACGCAGCAGCACTGACGACTGGGCGGCGTCGCTGAAGTTGGCGCTGTTCTGGCGGTGGCCTTCCAAAAACAGCGTGCTGCCAGTGAACGGATCGACGCCGAAATCGAAGAAGGCGAGGGGACTCAGTGGCCGGAACACATAGTGGCCGTAATGGACGACACGGTGCGGGTGGCGGTCCGGCTGGTTGGCCCACTGGGCGTCGACCGTGCTCTGGAAGCGCGCCCGTTCGGCGTTCACGGCGCCCACGCGCTCATGGCTGACGACAATGGCGACAAGCGTGAGCGCCAGCATCAGGATGCCGGCGGCGACGGCCACCTGGTTGCGCAGCATGGCGCGCCACTCGCCCATGGCAACCGCGGGTAGTGCTCGGGAAACGCTCATGCGGCCTCCGGTCTGGCGGCAGCGTTCGTGGCACCGGCGTAGCGCCGGTACAGGTCGCGCACGTCATAGTGTTCGGCGCCGCTGGCAGCCACTTCGTGGCTGATGTGGCCGCGCTCCAGAAAGCCGATGCGGTCGGCCACTTCGGCCGCACCCAGCAGATCGTGCGTGACCATGAAGATGGCGCTGCCCCGCGCGCGCAAGTCTTGCAGCAGCGTGTTGAATTCGCTGGTGGCCTGGGGATCCAGGCCCGTGGTCGGCTCGTCGAGCAGCAGCAGCGGCACCTGGCGCGCCACGGCGAGCGCGATCGCGACCTTCTGGCGCATGCCTTTCGAGTAGCCGCCCAGGCGACGCGTCCATGCGGCCGGATCGAGCCGCACCGCGCGCAAGGCATCGTCGATGGTGGCGTCCATCGCTGCACCGGTCCGATCGCTGCCGGACAGGCGCAGGAAGTAGTTGATGTTTTCGCGGGCGCTCAGGTGTTCGTAGAGCGCGACATTTTCCGGCACGTAGGCAAGCTGGCCGCGCGCGGCGAGCGGGTCGGCGGCGACGTCGATGCCGCATACGCGCACGCTGCCGGTCTGCGGTGCGAGAAAGCCGAGGAAGGCGTTGAGCGTCGTCGATTTGCCGGCGCCATTGCCGCCCAGCAGGGCATAGATTTCGCCGCGCGCAACGCGCAGGTTCAGGTCGCGCAGCACGGTCGTGGCGCCGTAGGCGACGGTCACGCCGGTGGCCTCCATGGCAGGAGTGGTCATGGTCATCGTGTTCTTTCAAAGTAGAAAAGCTATGCCGGCGCACGCATGCAGCGTGCACGCTCGATGCAGACGTGCGCGCAGAAGCGGCGCCGGCAAACGGGCTGGAGATGACTCGCGCCGCTACGTCGTCACGTCACGTCACGTTAGTGACTGCGTCGGCGCAAGGACGAATCAGTGGACGGACTGGTGGCGTGGTGGCGCCTGGGGGGAAGGGATCAGGTACTGGCGCCGATAGAATGGCGCGGGACGCGGCAGGCGCGCGAGTAGGTAGGCGACCGCCAGGAAGACGGCCAGCAGTTGTGGCGATACGGCCGGCAGATCCGCCGTGGCATGGGCGGCAACCTGACAGCTGACGCAGTCGGACAGCTGCTCGGCCAGGTCATGCTCGTGGTACGAGCTGCCGATGAGTTGCAGTGCCAGGATCAGCGCGCACGCACACAGGAACAATCGGCGCAGGGCCGTGCTGGTGTGGGTGATGCGTAAGGTGTGCAACAGCGACATGCAATCCTGGTGGAACGGGTGACGGCGCAGTATAGCCCGGCCATCACGGCGCGAGCAAGCCGCCAGCCCGGCTTACTCGAACGCCATCAGCAGCGTAGCCAGGCTGATGCAGACAACAGCAACCACGCCGATGCGCTGGCGCAGGCGGCGACTGCTCGCGACGATGTCTTTCGCGATATGACGGCGTGGCTTTTTTGGATTGCTGCGGTCGACGGCGGTCGCCGTATGGATCGGCGTGCGGTGACGCTGGACTTGTTCGGTGTGCATAAATGGCTCCAGTTGCAGGCCCCGGCGGTGCAAGGTCAGTAGTGGTAGTAATGTACTCGTGCTTGTGTTTGAGGCAATAAACAATCCTAGCATGCACGCATTCACTTGTGGAAGGCCGCGTTGTCAACCGTGCGCGCGTACGGACAGCCACCACACCGGCCTGCAACGCCGTCCAAAAAGAGGCGCTGCGCGATCGTAGTGCGCCGCGCGCGCCATGCTGCGGTGCACCGCAGCGATGGTCATCTTCGCGCTCACTCTGCGGCGGCCACTGGCACGAAGCTTGCGTAATGGTTAATGCGCAACGGAGCGCACGAGGTGAATGCCAACGCTGGCCCAGCCTCCCCGGACAACGACGTCTACCAACGCATGAACACGTTCATGTGGGGTAGCCGTTTTTTTTTGCCTGATCACTTTTTGGGATTTGCAATGGAAAATCAACAGCGTCAAGCGCAAGGCAACTCGTCCACCGGCACGAACGTCGATGGAACACGCCGGAACATCATCCAGGGTGCTTCTCTGGCAGCGGCCGGCGGCCTGCTGGGGCTGACCGGGGGTGGGGCATGGGCGGCGGGGTCGGACAAACCCGAAAAGACCGAGATCAAAATCGGTTTCATTCCACTGACCGATTGCGCATCGGTCGTGATGGCGTCGGTGCTGGGCTTTGACAAGAAATACGGCGTCAAGTTCGTGCTGAGCAAGGAGGCCTCGTGGGCCGGCGTGCGCGACAAGCTCGCCAATGGCGACCTGGATGCCGCCCACGTGCTGTACGGCCTGCTGTATGGCGTGCAGATGGGCATTGGCGGCCAGAAGAAGGACATGGCCGTGCTGATGGGGCTGAACAACAACGGCCAGGCCATCACGCTGTCCAAGCAACTGGCCACCAAGGGTGCGGTCGACGGCGCTTCGCTCGCTAAACTGATGCGCACCGAAAAGCGCGACTACACGTTCGCACAAACTTTCCCGACCGGCACCCACGCGATGTGGCTGTATTACTGGCTCGCCGCCAATGGCATCAATCCGATGAAGGATGCCAAGGTGATCACCGTGCCGCCGCCGCAGATGGTGGCCAATATGCGTATCGGGAATATGGACGGCTTCTGCGTCGGCGAGCCGTGGGGCCACCGCGCCATCATGGATGGCATCGGCATCACGGCCACGACGACCCAGGACATCTGGCGCGACCACCCCGAGAAAGTGCTGGGTTCGACGCTGGCGTTTGCGAAAGCCAATCCGAACACGTGCCGCGCGATGATGGCCGCCATTCTGGAGGCGGGCAAGTGGATCGATGCGTCGCTGGCCAACAAGAACAAGATGGCCGAAGTGATCGCCGCCAAGTCGTACGTCAACACCAGCAAGGATGCGATCGACCAGCGCATCATGGGCCGGTACCAGAACGGCATGGGCAAGACCTGGGACGACGCGAACCACATGAAGTTCTACAACGACGGCCTGGTCAACTTCCCGTACCTGTCCGACGGCATGTGGTTCATGACGCAGCACCGCCGCTGGGGCTTGCTCAAGAGCGATCCGGATTACCTGGCCGTGGCCACGGCGGTCAACCAGGTCCAGCTGTACAAGGACGCGGCCACGATGACGAAGACCCCGGTCCCGGCGGGCTTGCTGCGCACATCGAAATTGATGGACGGCACCGTGTGGGACGGCAAGAACCCACAGGCGTATGCCGCGTCGTTCAAGGTCAAGGCTTGACCATTCACCCGTACTGCGAGGAGCCGTCATGAATGCCCTGTTGAAATCCGTTCCCAACGAGCCGGCGCTAGCGCCGGTGGCCGTCAGCGGCCCGGCGCGCACGGTCCCGCCGCGCAAGCCGGCCGCCGCCGTCGCTGCACGTCGCGCGCAGCCGTTCGCCGCGCTGGTGCGGCGCCTGGCGCCGCCGCTGACCGGCATCGCGCTCGTGCTGCTGGTCTGGCAAGTGATCGCCGCGCAGAACGAGGCGTTTCCATCGCCGCTGGTCACGTGGCAGGCAGCGCTCGAACTGTTTGCCGATCCGTTCTACCGCAACAGCCCCAACGACCAGGGCATCGGCTGGAACGTGCTGGCGTCGCTGCAGCGCGTGGCGATCGGCTTCGGCCTGGCCGCACTGATCGGGATTCCGCTGGGCTTCGTGATCGGGCGCGTGCAATTTGTCAGCCGCATGTTCGGCCCGATCATCAGCCTGCTCAAGCCGGTCTCGCCGCTGGCCTGGCTGCCGATTGGCCTGTTGGTATTCAAGTCGGCCGACCCGGCCGCGATCTGGTCGATCTTCATCTGCTCGATCTGGCCGATGATCATCAACACGGCCGTGGGCGTGCAGCGCGTGCCGCAGGACTACATGAACGTGGCGCGCGTGCTGAACCTGTCGGAGTGGAAGATCCTAACGAAGATCCTGCTGCCATCGGCGCTGCCATACATCCTGACCGGCGTGCGCCTGGCGATCGGCACCGCATGGCTCGTCATCGTCGCGGCCGAAATGCTGACCGGCGGCGTGGGCATCGGCTTCTGGGTATGGGACGAGTGGAACAACCTGAACGTGGCGCACATCATCATCGCGATTGCCATCATCGGTGTGGTCGGCCTGCTGCTCGAACTGGCGCTGGTGTCGCTGGCGCGTGCACTGACCCACGAACAAGTGGCTAACTGAAAGGGTTTCGATCATGGACGAACTGCAAAAGAAATTCATCGACATCACCGGCGTCGAGATGGCGTTTCATACCAAGAAGGGCGTGTTCCCGGCGTTGCAGGGGATCGACCTGACGGTCAGCAAGGGCGAATTCATCACGCTGATCGGCCACTCGGGCTGCGGCAAGTCGACGCTGCTGAACCTGATCGCCGGGCTGCTCAAGCCGACGGCAGGCCTGCTCATCTGCGCGGGCCGCGAGATCGGCGGCCCGTCACCGGAGCGCGCGGTCGTGTTCCAGAATCACTCGCTACTGCCATGGCTGACGTGCTACGAGAACATCCATCTGGGTGTCGAACGCGTATTTGGTTCAACCGAATCCCGCGCGCAACTGCGCGAGCGGACGATGGATGCGCTGGCGCTGGTGGGCCTGACGAGCGCCGAAACCAAGCGGCCACATGAAATCTCGGGCGGCATGAAGCAGCGTGTCGGCATTGCGCGGGCGCTGGCGATGCAGCCGAAGGTGCTGCTGATGGACGAGCCGTTCGGCGCACTCGACGCGCTCACTCGCGCGCATTTGCAGGACGAGCTGCTCAAGATCGTGGCGGCCACGAAATCCACGGTGGTGATGGTGACGCACGATGTGGACGAGGCGGTGCTGTTATCGGACCGGATCGTCATGCTGACCAATGGGCCGGCGGCGACGATCGGCGAGATCGTCGCCGTAGAACTCGAGCGGCCGCGCGACCGGGTGGCGCTGGCGCAGGATGCGCGTTACACCGAGCATCGCCGGCAGGTGCTGGAGTTCTTGTACCGCAAGCAGGCGAATCCGGCCGTAGCGGCGTGATTAGTCTCGTCTCTGCGCCTGGCGAGGCTATGTTCTCAGTACCGCCCTTAACCAATCTGAAAACGGGTTCTTTGTAGAACGGGGATCGAAGAAAAGCGGCTAGTTGATAAAAAGGCCTATTTACAATAAGGCTTCTGGTTCCAAAGAGAATGTACCTGCACCCTGCAAGGTCGTTCAGTTAGCCGCTAGTAGCGTAGGACGCTTACGGCGTCTACGCGTTCCCATGAGTTGACTCCCTTGTGCATTGACGTTGCTCGAGCGCATGGACAATAAGCACTCTTTACGCACGCAGACATAGGTGAAAAATGTCTAAGGGATGTTCTAACGCCTCAAGAAACATATCCTCCTTGCATAGATTCAACCGGCTAAGCTGCGATTCTAGATTTTTGCGCAGTCAGATGTCCGTCTAAATCGATGTTCGACATCTGACTTGAATTATTAGGAAGTCTTACTAAAAAGTTTAAGGATTCGTTTAGTGCTACCACACCAAAAATTATTAAAAAGATAAAAATATGCATTTTGAATATAATTTTGATAGCAAATAACTATGAATCATCTTTATCTTATTAAGATTATTTTCAGGCCATGCTTGATGATATTTATTATTTTTCAGTTAGCATAGCGCTTCAAACTTTCTTAAAGGCGCGAAATGGAGGACGGGGGATATTACGCAATCAAAGGTTTTGAATTTCAAGTTGACAAAACTATAAAGGAAATTTTCGATCCTGAACGACCCGACGACGAAGAGATTTGGATTGAAAATATTCAAGATTTGAATACTAACGATTTTGTTACTCAAGTCAAGTATAAAGAAACACAGGAATTTTCTGAATATAAAATTAGAGACCCTATTTTACAGCTATTAAATTTATCTATCAATGATAACGGTAATAGGAATTATATTCTTTATTGTCATTTCACCGATAAAGAAAAATCGCGCATCAAATTTGATTTAGCCGGAATCAAGTCAATTCTAAAAATTTCTTCCAAATCAAATTCCTCAGCTGCTCATCTCGAAAAAATTAAAACTATCGAGAGCCTTAATGACCTTGACATACAATCATTTGCGGGGCGATTTACTTTGGAGTTTGCAGATAGTTATTCACCTCATTTTTCTGAGGTGATCTCGATTATATCCAAGCAGAGTTTTTGTGTTAACTCTGTTGATGCAGTTTACTACTATGCAATTATCGCTAATTATCTAAGAAAATTGGTAATCGAAAACGGCACTGTTACAAAAAGACTCTGCGATCGAAAAGCTGTTTTGGAAATGATAGGCGATGGTAAGAAAAGTCTATTTTATGGTTCGTTCGAGGAATACAAAGGGCGTGAAAATTTTCTTAAATTCTTAATCTCCAACACGCCGAACTTATACAAGAATCAATCTAATTATTTTATATTTGGCGGCCGTTGTTCAGGGTCATCAGAACAAATTGCTAAAGCAATTGAATCAATAGTGCGGAAATATTACAAATCAGCAGTGCATGATTTGTGTCCGCCAACCTTTATTTTACAAGATGGGGTCTGTACAAATGTGAAGAGAGTTTTAGTGGCTCTAGATATTGTAGTGAATGACGGATTTGAGGATCTTGGTTTCAACGAAAATATTTTTCATCGAAAAGCAATTGTGCTGCGAAAACTGATGAGCAATAGGAAGCCGTCTGACGTTTTAGAGGACATATCATTTCACGCAAAAGTCATCTCGCGTACGAGTTTTGAAAAATTGACGGCATCTAAACTGCAACCGAGTCGAGTTTTATATTTTGGAGAAGATGAAATTCCTACGCTTATTCCATTTTCAGCGTTCCTTGTAACTGACATCCACCATAATGAAGTCCCGAGCTTAGTAAGGATCTAAACTATGATAAGTGAAAATTTTAGGATTTCAAGTGTATCTTCTACTGCTCTTGTTATCGAGATCATTGACCCATCTCTTTTTGAGGGGCAGTTTAACATAGGTAGCTATGTTAAAGTTCCGTGCCGCGGCATGCAAGATACTTATGTTGTTGGAGTTGTCGATAATTATCGGATTAAAGATTTACAAGCGATCAGTCCAACGGATTCTTCAAGTCCGTCTTTCCTTCTCGACGTGAAATTGGTCGGTATGTTATATGGATCGAAGGGTTCACTCATATTCAAGAGGGGCGGCCACGGCGTCCCTCTGCCACCCAACAATGGGATTGGAATTCTTACTAAAGAAGAGTTGTCTGCTATTTATTCAACTGGGCTGCTAGAAACTGAAAAGTTCACATTTTCTAGTCTCGTGACACACTCGGATGTGAAAGTCCCTATCAATGGCGATAAATTTTTTAACAAGCATTTTGCTATTGTGGGCGCTACTGGATCAGGAAAGTCACACACAGTGGCTAAAGTACTGCAGAGTGCAATCTCCGCAAAATCAAGTAAATATTCAGGATTAAATAATTCCCATATTGTTTTATTTGATATTCATGGAGAATATTCGCAAGCGTTCCCCGAATGTAATTATTTAGATTCGTCAACATTGAGTATCCCATATTGGCTCTTCGACGGAGAGGAGTTGATGGAGTTGTTTATAGAAAGTAGCGAAAGCAATTCATACAATCAAGTCTCTCAATTTAGGCATGCTGTAATTGAGAATAAAAAAATATTTACTAAAAGCGAAAAGGTCTTTTTCGATTCGCCACTTCAATTTGATATTAAGCAAGTTAAACGTTACATTCAGAATATGAATTCTGAGTTGGTCAATAAGAAGAAGGCTAAAGTACCTGAGGATAAGAATGGTAAGCAAATAGCGGATCGAATTCCCTGTTACTTTGATGATGAATATGAATTCGATAAAGTCAGCGCTGATTTTGTAAATGGTCCATATACAGGGGAATTTGATAGATTTTTGATGCGCTTGGAAAATACGATTAACAATCCTAGGCTGGGATTCTTGTTTAAGGATTCTACGGGTATAACAATCGAATCAGTATTGCAGCAATTTTTAGGATATGGGGATTCAAAAAAATCTAATGTTACTGTGATAGATCTCAGTGGTATCCCATTCGAGGTTTTAAGTATTACAGTATCTCTTATATCAAGACTTATTTTTGAATTTGGATATTATTACAAACGTTCATTGGTCAAAAACCCCAAATCTGAGGCGCCGATACTGCTTGTTTATGAAGAGGCTCACAAGTATGTTCCGCGAAGCGACATGGTCAAATATCGAGCTTCAAAGGTCGCGATCGAAAGGATCGCAAAAGAGGGCAGAAAATATGGCGTTACTCTTGGAATTGTTAGCCAGAGACCGTCTGAAGTGTCGGAAACGATATTTTCGCAATGTTCAAATTACATTGCTATGCGGCTTACTAATCCTGATGATCAGGCGTACGTAAAAAAGCTTTTGCCAGATACATCTGGCGATTTGATCGCAAGTCTGCCAGTCCTGCAATCAGGTGAGGCCCTTATCATTGGGGATTCAATATCCTTGCCGTCCATGGTTTTAATTGACACTTGTTCAGACAAGCCAAACTCAACCGATATTGCCTATTTGAAAGAGTGGTCAGAAGAGTGGCGGGCCATTAATTTCCCTCAAATTATTACTCCATGGAAGAGTTAGGTTTCGATTTGACCTAATCCGAAACAAGAAAATCTTATCTCGGGCTTTAAATCGAAAGTAATTCTCTAGTAAGTATCTGGGTGGTTGATTGGATTAGTCCTAATTGAAACGCATATGCCAATCGACTACGGGTCAAAGAGCTTATGTTTAAAGTCGAGCCATTCAAAAGCTCACAAGCTTTCCGGCAACCACCCAAATGGTTCGTGTTCTATCTATGCAATTAAGTTATCTTTAAACTTAGATTACCCGCTTCTAACTCGCTGTCCCCGATAAATGGGGTCACTTAAACCAGCAAATTTAATCATCGCAACGAGCGCGAAGTTACAAAAATAACTTATAAGAAAGTTGTCAGAATTAACTCAAGTCGCTTTTTTCTTCTGCACCTGACGCTGCTGCTGCTTGCGCTGCGTCTGGTTGCGGTTCTGCTTGCCTTCGTGGAGCGCGGTGGCGTCCAGCTTGGCTTGCTCGGCGGTGCGCAGTTCTTCCTTGT
>Ga0265780_10008789_pt1 | contig 12225 bp, 17 predicted proteins | sample P1T30metagenome_FD_192432 | JGI IMG/M metagenome (GOLD analysis project Ga0265780, IMG submission 192432) | Plant litter microbial communities from East Loma Ridge, Irvine, California - P1 T30 | ecosystem: Environmental > Terrestrial > Plant litter > Unclassified | place: USA: California... | reverse complement strand
ACTTTCACTTCACAGATATCCCGGAATGGAGCGCAATACACCATCATCAACAGCTCACAATGCTGTCCATGCACACATCAACGCAGTACTCACAGCCACGATCAGGGTCACAGGCCGAGCCCCCCACACAGCTGCTGCGCTTTTCCTTCTTACAACGGCATCACTCAAGCGATCAAACATGCGCGATAGTCCCAAGCTCGAAAACCCTCCGTCAGGCGCTCGCATCGTCGCTTCGCCCAACGCTCTGAAAACTAGTCAGCAGTGAAGTGACCGGATCTTGCACATCAGAACTCACGATCCTCCGATCGATTCCCACACAGCCTTCGGAACTCGAAACGCTTCGTCGTCTTTTACAAAATTTCTCACCAACTTCAAGTTTGTCATATCGAAGAGCGTCACGTACGGCGCATTCGCACACGCACGTCCGTCGACTCCCCCAAGGACGAGCATTTGCTTTGAGCCAACAAGCTGGCAGGCGGATCCGTACTTCGGGCGGAAGCCTGCGAACACTTGAGTCCATCGGAATTGGGGAAGAGATAGGACCCAGATGTCGTCGAATGTTTTGGTATCGGAGCGACCTGAAGACATGTAGCTGGTAACATGTTAGACGGTCAGATGTTGAGATAACGACGGGTCTCCCTTACATGTGATAATTTGTGCCGTCGGGAGACGGAATAGTCACAGCGCACGTCGTTCTTCTGGGTGGCGGAGTCCGGCCACTGGTCTGCTGCTGATACCATGCCCCGTCGGTCGTATGATCCAACGAAGCAATGTCGAAAATATGCACAGTATCAAAGGAGACCTGGTTTCGGTCAGCTTTGCCGCAAGTGGGTGGACTCGCCTTTCACCATTGTACCCCATAAATCTGTGGTCAGATTGTCGTTGTACCGCATCGCACCTCCAAGTAACAACAGCGCACCTTTCGTACCCAGCAGAGGGAGGTATTGCAGGATACTCTCCGTCCGAGACGAAGAGCGTGTGAGTGCTTCCGTACTGACCGTCCTGGCGGTGTTGGTCCGAGTGTTGAGGGCAATCATGCTAGGAAAGACACGGCCGTGTTGGCCGTCGCTGACAATGCCATTTAGGGCGAAGACAAGGTCCTGCTCAGGTGCTTGGACGGACAACGCGTTCATTGGCAGACGCGTGGAATCGAGTCCCAAAATTGCGGTAGTTGACCAAGAGTTATTCTTGCTGGACATGGTCCATCTAGTATTTGAGGTTGGCGAAGTGCTCGTTACATTCGAGGGACTAGAGTTCGCTAAGCTTCCGCCGAAGATGTTCAATGATCCGCTTTCATCTTGGAAGATCATCGTTTCCAGAAGAGCTGTAGGTGGTTGAAGATTCGAACTAGTGGTGATTTTCGTCAATGGCTGATCATTATCTAAGGTACTCCACGATTTAGACAAGTCAAGCTTGACCAGAGATGGTACGTCAAAGAGTTGCCAGCCGTGCATTCCGCCATACGAGTAGATTGCATCACCGATTTTGACAGCTTGATCACCAATGGTCAGCGGTGGAATTCATTCGGTAGATAGGACTTGCTTGAATGACCTGATCGTGCGCAAAAGTATTCGAGAGGCAAAGAATCGTTCTGAGACGATACAAGCAGCTGTAGGATAGTGACAAGCCAAAAGTGGCGGCGCATCATTGTGTATTTTCCCAAAGTCATCGCAATCGCTAGGTGGTACATGTATTTGCGCAGCACGGCGTTCGCAACTTCGAAGAAAGGAGACCAGGAATGTAATAGTCTTGGGACTTGTTGAGAATTGGCATCCTACTTCTGCAGAGCTGATGGTGGTCACTGCTGTGTTCGCCCTCGTCGGGGTCGCAAAGCATGGCGAGATTTGCGGTCTGCGCAAACACGTACGTCTTACCACCCAAGGTCTACAGGGTACATGGTTCAGTCCAAAGTTATCATACATGTGAATACATATGTTGAGAAGGCAAGCAGGCGGCAGTCTAGATATCATCAATCATTATTCATAGGCGTCGCAACTGCGCCCGGGGGAACTTAACGGATGTGACTTGTAGGCGGTTGCATCAATGACCGTCAGTGAGGCTGTAGCTTTTTCCGTCCAATGCCTCGAATATAATATGTTTGCTTTCTGAAACATTCCGCTTTTGGGAACAATGTCAGCCCCAGAAATTTATTTCGGGAGAGCAAGGCAGTCCCGATACGCTGACAGGCAACGATCTCGCTAAGGAAGGGGTTGCGATTGGTGCTAGGTAAGCGCAACTTACGTTACACGCGGCAGGAAACTTCGTTCAGCATGAGGACTTCGAGATCTGCGAGCTAAATAGATGATAACTCCGCCCCTCCATGCACGTGTCGACCGGTATGGGATGGGTCAGCGCTGTTATGAGGGACCTTCCAACACTCACAAGAATCATCTTGTGCGGAGACAGATGAACTCAGGCCGCTCTCGCTTATGATTTCATGGTCGCTGGCAGCTTCATTCTAAAATCTTATCTTTGTGAAGTGAGATCGGCATTACCCTAAAAGGTTGCTTCGAAGCTGCATCACTCAGCTCACGATCATTAAGACGTAGCAATGAGTTCACTATGGGTCGCAGTCCGGGATCTCGCGCTACGTCAGTGGAACAATGCAAGAAATGGCATTGAACGTGAAGGAGGTGTTGGTAGGGTATGCCCACAAGCTGAGACGGTCATGCTGTCACTTTTTGCGCTTTTCATGTTTCTCGTCATTGCGATTCTTGCGATTTTGTTTCCAAATATCGCCACAAAACGTGCGGTGCTCGCCTCGAATGCGATATTGGCCGGTGCGGTGGGCATAACGTTCATATTGGACGTATGGACGAGTAAGTCGACCATTGATGATATAAGAGCTCGTATATCGGGTCCTGAAGTGCTAACGTATCTGTAGGGGGAGATAGAGAGCGTAGAATGCGAAAGTCGCTGGTGAACACCGTATTCACAACGATTGGGACAATAGTCATATTGACAGCGTTGTACATACAACTCTGGCATTCCGGTCTCAACGATATAGTGGTGCGACTGGAGACAGACCGTGTGGTTGGTAGAACTCTTGCCCCAGTAGCCCACGAGCTGACATTCTAGCCATCTCCACGGTTTCCTGCTGTTGCGTTCTTCCAGCGCCAGGAACCTACACAGGCCAGAATTGAGCCTGGCGAGCTGAAATGCGCCCTTGGAAGAAGGAACGATCATGCTGTCCAGTGCAGTAGCCTATCAACGGTCGAAGTCCTCAATGCCGTTTCGTGTGACTGCAACGACAGCTGGCCGAGCTTGGAAACCTTGAAACACGGAGAGAGTAAGGTAATTTGGCTCAACAAGAGCACGTCGTACTATCCAATGGTTCCCAGTCGCACTATGGTTTCCAAAGGAGCTGGTCATTTCTTGGAGATGCAGGTCTTCTTTTCGTGTGAGCCTTGCAACTATGACCGTAAGCAATCATTGTCATTGACACACATGCAGACAACTCAACAGAAGCGTTTCAGAACGCGTCGATCACCACAGCGCCAGGGATGTGGATGGCGATATATGATCCTACATTCGATCTCGAACAAATGATGGCGGATGGCCAGCTATACACGGCTCAGGTTGATGCCAACAGTCACACGGTCGTGAACATTGGTCTTGTGTACTATACATACCTCAATAAGACATCAAGTTATCGATATGGTAAGCACTTGACAGGTCGCCCAAAAGCCTGCCGACTTTGAATCTGACATATATGACAGACGTAACAATCTCAACGCGTCAAAACCTCGACCTTGTTTGCGACATAACAAAAGAAGGATGGTTCTTGTGCCATCTTACCCTCGAAATGCAGATCCCAAGCTTCCTTCGATCAATTGTTCATGAAGAGAAGAGACTGGATTGGACAGTGAGCGTTCCGTATATTCCACCTACGCTGGTACTAACGCTGTCGTTGTAGAGAGTGGTGGCGGATGCAGGTGCATACTTTGCCTTGGTACAATTCTTGAGCTGGATACTTTCGGGAGCTGCCTGGAGTTAGATTTCCATTATAGATGTCGTGGATTTTGGTTGCGATCGAGGGACTTTCGACTGGTGGCAGACCGCCCGTCTACGGTATCGGTGAGTCACTGGGCAATGGCCGTTCTGTGTAGGTAACCAAATTAAACTATCTCGATCTTCTACTTATACGGATGCTCAAGTTCAAGTCCCACATATCGCGCTTGAGAACGTACGAAAGCTCGGGTGCGCAAAAGCATGTCTTTGTTGACGGACGTTACGTTTCTTTGTCCCAGCCTTCTAATGTGGCGGAAAAAGACGTCACAATCATGTCCGCGCCTTTGTCAAGGCATCGCGACATGCGCTCTTGTTCTTAGATTTTCCGTACAACCTCGAAAACCAAATTTTACTCGATTCGTGCAAACGCGACCATGTTCTCGAGGACATTACCTATACTTGCCCTCCTCACCCTCCCATTCGTCTCCAGCAGAACACCACTCAAGCCTGAACCTCAACGTACCGTATACGAAGATGCCGACAAAGGTTCCTGCACAAATCTATACTACCCTACGGAAGCCACATACCGCAACGGCTACCAACAGTTCTGCCAAACGTACTTGAATCCAGCAAAGGCGCACACAAGATCACCAGCGAACAGCCTTTAATAGCCACATACGATCTGTCAATTTTCGAAAAGACCAAAGGGAACAAGGGTATCGTCAAATGGGTGTACAGCATACACGTGTGGTGCTCCAATCCCGCCAAGGGTTCAAAGACGATCGTAATTAATCAAACTACGTGTGAGACATATTTCGAGAAAGCAATTATATGGCCGGAGCAAGTGGCCTAGTAAGTACTTTGGATGACCGGGGGAATGGGATTTGTACTGACAAAAGCAACAGCGGCAGGTGGACATATACCGACTCAAATGTGGAAAAGCCGACTACGGAGAGAGCACTAGGAGTAACGTACTGTGTCGTGCCCAACTCGGGCGGCGACTTCTTCAGCGGGCGCGAAGACGAGGGAAAAGAGTTGTCTGGAGAAGGTACTGTGCTTGTGTTGGGAGGTGTGCAGGATTCGATCGACCCGAAGAGCGAGGGAGCAGACGGTGAAGGATGGCTTGTCTTTGAGACGAGGAAGAAACGTGGGACATGAAAGCGTACTCTAGGTTTGCACACGCCATGATAATGAGAGTGCGTGCACATTGAAGTCCAATTCACTTACATACTTGCGAGCCTGAGAGTAGGGAGACTATGTTGACAGCATGTGCAAGGTTGGTTGTGCTCCTTCACGCTGCGATTGAGGTAGCTGTGACCACTTTCCTCGCAAGGAAAGAAGACTACAGCCCCATGTCGCGTCTCACTACAAAAACTGACATTCCATGCCCCCAGTACAGCCACGACTGCACGGGACCGAAGGAGTTCGAGGGTCCGATGGACATGAGACTGAGATATGTGGCGTTGAGCTAACGCCTAAAAAACGCACACAAATCCTTGATGTGCCCTAGGGCATCATTCTTTGCACCAAAGTCGGACTCTTCTCTTCCGCAGCATCACAAGGCTGAATCCGCATCGACGTGGCAGCCTTCTCGTGGTGCACACCACGAGGCTGAAGTCCTCCAGTGGCGCAAAGGTCAACGTAAATGCCAGACTCACAACTTTGGGCACACCTGCATCGTCCGCTTCACTCTTTGGGCAGCCCCAAATGGAGGGATTATATAGGATGAGGCATGGGCTGCCCCGCCGCACAGGCTTCGCGTTCAGCCCGCTGATGCGTTGCGCCCTGCAAATCTTGCGCGGCAGCCTTCCGGAAATTTGTTCCTTTGCGTTCTTCCGCTGCCACACACCCGACCACTGGCATACCTTTCGGAGTTTTCACGGATACCGGCCAGTGGCGACTTGCCCGATATTGAGGGCGGATACATGCTGATTGGCTCCCGAAAGCCGCTGCCTTGTGCGCAGCCTCGAGGTCCCCCATTTGAAACCGTCCGGAAGACTGCGCCCTTCCCCGGCCATGTTGACAAGAGCTGAAATGGAACGACGGTGTGCCGAGTTGCCCCATCCTTGTGCTGAGGGCACGCCAATTTGCCCCTCGTGGTGCGCTGGCATCAACGCGCATCCACATCGAAGCCGCCCTCTCAACCTCCCCGGGATGAGGCAACAATACGGTCTGCCTTCGACGAATAGCGGATCTGCACGTATGCCCGGCTACCGGGATGATCGCCACCTTGCACATGGCTTGGGTAGGCTGACCGCATGCTGCGTCTAGTTTCGTTGCGGCCAAGAAGTGACACATCCGCCGGAGCCTCTACCCAAAGATGATGCGTTGTCAATGAGCAGACGCGTTGTTTCTGCGACATCCAGAGCCGCAACGTGACCACCGTTTCTACTTACACCCCGATCTTTGGATCCTGTGATTTTGCGTGGGCAGGTCAAAATTGTGCTCGTACCCTGCATCTTACTTTCACTCCCATCGCACGCTTCGTCCCGCTTCCCGCAGTAGCTCCGCGCTGTCTGTGACTAAGAAGGACACAACACCGAAGTTGTTTCCGACTACCCATGCTAGAAGCATGGCTTCAGATTATCAGCCATGGTATGATCCATTCATGGTAAGTGGCGATCAGGTACCAATGCATTAGACAACCGGAGAGGCAATGCGAGAGCGAACGTCCACTGAATCATTTTAGAATGACACCGTTGATGGTCGTTCGCAAGAGAATCCGTATTCCCTGGGCCCGACTGACTACGACCTGCTTTTGCCGACCTACCACGTCAATGGAAGACTTGCGAGCATTTCCGACGCTGACTTACCGCCTTCCATACGTGCTGCAGTTCAGAGTCCTTCAACGCCCACTTATGACCAGAAATTGTGGTCGGATTACTTAGGAGTAGAAGCCATTACGGGCGATGAAAATGTAGACGAAAGGGCGACTGATCCGTTCTCTTTCGCCCAGCGTAGCTACCAACTACAACAATCGCGAAAGCAACGAGACGACGTGTATCTGTCTGCAAATAGTGATCCTGGGCTTTTCTCGGATCCACGGCGAGACTCTGGAATTGGAAGCTTGGGTGACGGAGGGGATACTTCTCATCAGGAATCCCTACCGTACGCTCCATCCGAGAACATGGCGTGGATAAGCGCAATCAAGACTGAACGTTTTGCTGACTTCCGGTAGACCTGATCACGATCAAAATTGCAGCTGCCGAAACAATCACTTGCCGTACCACCTCATGCACTTGGGGTCGGTAGTGCCGTGCAAAGCTGAAGGGCGCAGGAAACCGAGCCCAAGAGAGGTTCCGTCTCTCCCTGCATATTCAGCCTCAAGGTCCGTCAGAATACCTGTCCATCACACGATGGCAATGTTAACAATTGTATAGCAGTAACGGTCAGAACGTCCCTTGTTCTTTATGCCCCGACAAATTGTTCACGGGTGTCTGGGCGCAGCGAAATCTCAATCGGCATTTGGAAGCCGTACATGCACCTTACTCCTCGCACGATGGCGTGAAGCATTTCCGCTGCAGTATGGGGGAGTGCAGCCGAACATTCCGTCGCAATGACGCTCGTCTGGTACACGAGAGGCGAAGCCATCCGGAACTGAACAGGGCTCCGGCCACGAGGAGGAAGAAATCAGGGGAGATGTAACTTGTCAATTTCGACTTTTCGGGTGCTGAGGCGTTCTTTGGTTGGTGTTGTGCTTCCATATTTCCTCGGTGTGCGGAGTTGTTAGACTTGTTTCCTTCTGATGTTTCGGTGTACTGCGATACGACATATGACACGATCTCTTTCTGTGATTAGACTTTTGGTAGACTTGGTTGGACCACACTGTTTTCGCAAGACTTTCAGATATCATCCCGTTGATCCTGACATTGGTGGTGTCTCGCTCCATGCAGTGGCACTGAAACGATCTTCAGTGCAGAATCTCGTGCACCGTTGACCGATGACACGGGCACTTCAGCTAAGCGAGCCAGCCGATCAAGCTCACAACTCAAATTGTATCGATTGATGGTGGTGGTGAGCAACAGTGTCGCATGTTTTGGGGCCGCCTTGCTCAGCGCTTGCGTTGGGGGCCGTCTCGAGTGTATGAAGGGCCTGCATTTCTGGCCCCATGTACATGAGGTCCCTTTCGCGCTTGAAGATCATGAGGGCGTCAATTTGTGGAGTTCCATCGCCCTCGCGCGCATCTCCTTGAGGCTCAGGTACGTCGAGGTAGGAGCCCGAAGTAGCCAGCCGTGCCGTGTGCATGTTTAGCGCCCTTGCCTTTGCCACCTCACGTCCAACGCGATCCTAGTACATACCATTTCCAGTGTTAATGCTGGTATTGAAGGCTGACGTACCGTATTGTCAAAGTCAATTTCGCTGTTCGTCTGCGTGGTCGCCCCAGAATGGACTTCGGAAGAGGGCAAACTTGCATGTTGGTGTAGTAGGTCTTCCTTGTTAACTGCGCTCACCCCTCCTTCAAGTTACCTCTTTTGCCCATGCATTGACAAGAAAGGCTCCATGCAAGGTGACTTTCACAATATGCGCGTGGTGTGCTAGCAGTTGCGGCGCCTGATGCAGTCGACACCAGTCATTGACAATTGGTGGTATCTTCGGAGCCAATCATCAAAGTTGGCTGCCATAAATGGTTGTGAAAGATATGTCGTGTAACGTTCGTGCTCCGATGACCTGTGAGGGCGGTAGCGAGACTCGGAGGGTCGCAGTAGAGCGGAGACACGGGCTTAATCGTCGCGCGTTGCTAAACATCTTCGCACACCGAGCCTATTAGAAATGATCTTGCCATTACTGGTATAGAAATTCTTCTTACTGAATTCCATGCGTAGGGCTGATGAAAAGTATGTATGCCGCACCGTTAATGCTCGTGCTGGAATGTGCCAAGCTGCTCTACCGAGTCCGTGGCTGCATTAATGCCAACAGGTGTCAGGCACTCTGCAGGCGGGACCCAAGGAAGAAGTAGAAAGGTCATGCATGACAGAGGTGGGCTTCGCCGCATGAATCCATTGCGGCTGCTTTGCTTCGCGTTCTGTTGCCGAACGGGACGCTCTCAGAGGTGTTTACCGTCAGCGACAAGCGACATACCTCAGTGTCATAGACATGACTACCTCTTGCGATTCGAAGTCCCATCTGGTTTCGGGGCAATGTGAATTCCACGACGATATCTTTACTCTCCTGTCGTTTGCGCTCGCCGTGGGTGCTTGGCGACAGATCCACAGATCAACCGCGCCGCGATGATAGCGTTCAAACAATGCTCGACGTGACAAGAGTTAACAAGGAATCGAATTCTGTAGCGTTCCGTGTCAGGTCGTCCACCGCCGATAGTGACAGTTTCTTCGTTTCGTCAGACTTGCAGTGTCGTCAACGGCCCGAGTTGGATACCCGTTGAAAACAAAACATAGCCAGTAATGGTCGACTTCGGCCCTAGCCTGTAAATAAGCTTCCAATTCGCGTTTGTGCATTGAAGTCCAGAGTCTTGTACCACACCCAACAAGACGCAATTGGAGTGCTTCGCGCTTGTGGGATCGTTGTTGTTGATTGATGGAAGCGGGATGTGTGTGCTTAGGCGAAGACAAGTGACAAAGTTTTCTTGCGATGCGCTCGGTTGCGGTGATACTTTACTCAGGTCGTCTCATAGAAGATCGCCGTCCATGATTTGTGGCGTTTCAGTCGACCAGGGTCTCCGTGAAGATTGAAAGCGCATACCGCTTGTTCGTGTATCTGCACGCCACGGAGATGGAAGCGCCCACGAGCAATAGTCTGGGCCAAGTGTAAGGTGATCTTTGCCATCGGTCGTACACAGGGCTAAGGAATGGCACCAAGCGGGTAGCATAAATGACCATTGCTCAATGGTTTCCGACTCAAGGTTCCGTTCGCCTGAAGTCAGCCACGATGGTCGCCAAAGAGAGGACGACGATCCTAACCCGCGCAAGCTTCGCATGCCACTACCACGATGAGACCAGTAACCGTATTCGGGGCAGTCTGAAGGTAATGTAGCACTGATTGGCAAGTGGCTGACATCGATTGGCTTTCGAACAGAGATGATGCGTTGCACAAATTTTGCTCTTTTGCATCGCCTTACAACAGATGAGCACGATGCCCTGTCGCATAGCCACGACATGTCATGCTTGCATGAAGCAAAGTTTCTTTGATCGTAAGTCCAGTGTGCCCTGACATGCGAAGACCATGCCGGATGCCGGCATCGCGGATGGTGGGTTGTGGCCTGGAGTTGTCTTGGGCTTTTAGGGGAGCACGAACAGCTGCATTCCCCCCGCGTTCGACAATGTTTACGGAGGCGCTCCCATCTGTCTGACTACTATCTGAGCAGGCGTATCCGTAGTTCGGCTCCAGCATACGTCCAAGGGTCAGCAATGACTCTTGACAACGGTCGGTGCCGTCCACATCCAGCAAAGAGTATCGTCAAACTGCTTCCGGTGTGGTTCATCGAAACATCGTCCAACTCAGCAGGTCCCATACCACTTTGAAAGCGGAGTCGGCTGCGTGCTTCAGTTAGGCCAGAGCGCTGAGCCCAAGAGCGCGTCTTACCATGAACAACTCGGTCCCGCATGAAGAGGGTACTGGAAGTTGGTTGCAATCGCATTGGGGGTACCACGACCAAACGGAAAGAAATACGCAGCATTGGAACGGCGAATCGGGAGGGAGTGTCCATACGCAGCCCCAAGCTCATCAAGCGGCGCTTGATTATTCGTACTGGGATCGCGGGTCGACGTACCAAGCCGAAGGTAGCTTGGACACTGATCCAGTCCATCCTCCCACCCAACGTCACACGCCAGTAACAGCTATCCTTGAGGATGACCATGGAAAAAGACATGGGGATGGCACAATTCCAGTGCCGTATGTGACGGGGGCTTTGGCAGGACGGTACAACGGCGCACGAGACTATCATGGTCAGGCTTTGTACGTATGTAGGTGCACAGAAAGCAGTGGCAGAACCTTACTGTGAGCAGGCAGCATCGGCCGTACTTCGAAGAACAGTACAACTTCCAAGCGGATCCCTCACAGGTGATGTCGGCACAGTCGAAAGCTCCTCTCATATCTACCGAGGCACTTGGGTAAGACGATCTCTCCAGATGGTATTCGCCACTGACGGATGAAAGAACTTTTTTCGGTACTGGAGACAGGCGATTCACGAGCACTTGTAGTCGTGGTCCCTCCCAGAGTGCATCGACCGTAGACGCCTCCTCGCCTGGGCATAGCGGACCGAATAGCGCTGCTGACTCCAGTCTCGCTTGTCCAAATGGCTGTGGAACGGTGCTGACTGGTACACATGCGGCTGGGAATCTTGCTAGACATCTGAGGACGACTTCATGCGGGGTAGGCAGGGTAAAGCAGCTATACTACTGCCCTGCACAAGGCTGCGGCCGCGTATATCAGCGATCCGATGGTGGTAAGTGCGGTTCTTTGTTTTCCAGTTGTTCTTTCCATGATCATTGCGAGGCATAATTTACTGTAAATAGATGGTATCTGGATACCGTGCTTGAATGGTCGCCTTGAGTTCATATTTTCGCACGCTGACTGTACGGCTACGATTAGTGAAGGTCCACATGCGCAAGCAACACGGGGCGCCTCCTGCACAACCAAGATATGGCCCGATAGTAGTTGACGATGATGAGGAAGAGGATGAAGATGGTGTTGGTGAGGATGAAGATGCAGAGTAGACAAGGTTTGGTACGACCTTTGAACGTGCTAGGTCCTGCTCGTGCAGGCAAGCGGGGCATGAGGAGACTTCACCAAGTCAATGTTGTATCTTGCGTGACGTGGTGCATGGCTTGTTCATGTTTCTTTGTCTCTTTGCCGTGGATGGTGCTCTGTTGTCTGACAGATGAAGAGAAGGAAGTCACCGCGATCACTCGTCGCGTTCGGGGTCGGAAGCAGGTACCCTCCGTACTAAATTCTGTTTGGGTAGAGCGTGAACTTTGCCGATCGTAGCGTCTGACTCGCGAGATAGCACAGACAGTTCACTCGGAATCGCCCTGTCGTTAAGTATGTGGAGGCGGAATCAGATGGTGGTGGGGAGATGAGAAAAGGTTAGGAGAGGTACCGTTAGCAAAAGAGGTAGTCACACTAGACCCACTTCCCGGTCAGGTCCGCGTAAACAACACAATGTTGCATACCAGTCATATGTCATCGTCGTCCACCTGTTCTCTACCTCGAACAGCACCAGGCGACAATTCGCCTGAAAAGAGAGCAAACCTCATTCACATTCTGCTGCTCTGAAGCAAACGGCTTCTATCATGCTGACCAGGCAAAAAATTGAAA
>Ga0265780_10008788_pt1 | contig 12225 bp, 7 predicted proteins | sample P1T30metagenome_FD_192432 | JGI IMG/M metagenome (GOLD analysis project Ga0265780, IMG submission 192432) | Plant litter microbial communities from East Loma Ridge, Irvine, California - P1 T30 | ecosystem: Environmental > Terrestrial > Plant litter > Unclassified | place: USA: California... | reverse complement strand
CGGCCGGGTTGTCGGGCTGCAGCACCTGGCCGGTCAGAAACAGCAATTCGTGCCAGTCCTGCACCGGGGCAATGGCCGTGGCGGGCGAGATGTCCGGTCGGAAATCAGCCAGGGGCACATACCCCGTCGGGGTGTTTCCTGGCTGGTCTGCCGCGGCGGTTTCGGAGGCCAGAAAGGGCATCAGCACCGTGCGCGCCGCTGATGCCAGTAGGTCAGCGTAGAGGCCGATGGTATCGGTAATTTCGGCGGCTTCTTCGGCCGTAAGGAGGGGCTTTTTGGCGTTTAATAGGCTGGCCAGCAGCTTGGCAGCACGCTCCTGCACCGCAGCATCGGCATTGGCGAGGGCGGAGGCCGCCAGGCGGGCCACGGTGGGCGCCAGGCCAGGCTCCCGCTTCAGCAGCTTCTCGAAGGCGCTGAGCAGGCTGCGCAGCCCGGTTTTGAGGTCCTGGCGCGTGGTCAGGCTTTCGGCGTACAGCAGCAGCGGTGCGGGCGCAAACTCGGCATCCGTCCATAAATCCTTCAACTGGTCGAGGGCGAAATTTACCACCAGTGGCAGCGGATGGGCTAGCAGCTCGACCAACTCGGCCTGCCGGGCCAGGCGCTCGGCCACGGTGGGCTTCAGCTCCAGAAACAGGTTCTTGAACCACGTCAGCAGCGGGCGGCGGAAGTCGCGGCGCAGCGCCAAAAGCGAGCGGGTGAGCACATCGGCGCGGTCGAGGTGGCCGGACGCCACCAGCTCACGCAGCAGCCCAATCCAGCCAATGGTATTCCCCGTCTTGCTCTGGTAAATAGCCGCCGAATCGACCGGCGTATCAAAGTCGAACAACAGCGGCATATCCCGTTCCAGCATCACGGCATCAGCCCGCAGCTGGCGCAGAATGTGCGTTTCGAAGTCCTTGCCCTGGCCTTCGTGGTGGCGGTTGTGGCGGTTGAGGCGGTGCGCCAGCGACTGGGCAAACAGCCACGGGTCGTACTCTACCAGGTCGGCGGCGGCCAGTTCCCGCAGCTGGGCGTAATCCATCACCTCCCACGAGTTGCCGCGGGTCACGCGTTGCAGCCAGGCCGTAAACCACGCGGGCCGGCTGTGCAGCAGCACCTCCGTAAATAAGTCCTTGTGCCCCCGCTGGTCCTTGCCGTTGTCGTAGTTGAAATTCCAGGGGAAATTGAAGTTGCGCCCCAGCGCCTCCTGCTTGGAAAACGTGGCCAGACCCGCCAGAAACAGCTGCGGCTCCCTTTCACGGGGGAATTGCATGCTACGGTCGGCGCGCCAGTCGTTCATTTCCCGGTACAGCTGCTTGGTTTTGAGGCGCACGGGCACCACGTCAGCCTTTTCCAGCTGCAAGAGGAATTTTACCAGCTCCGGCAGCCCTTGGTGGCGGGCAATCTGCTCAAATGTTTCGACGGAAGTAAGCATAAGATGAGGAAAGGATTCGAAAGAAAAAGAAGCAGTTATGCCAGTAGCACATGCGCTGCTGTAAGGCTGCTGACTGACTTCCAGGCGCTGAAGCAGGTACTTACTTCGGCCGGTATGGCGCGGCGGGTGCGGTCGCGCAGGCTGGCATACAGCTCTAGCAGCTTGCGCGTGTTGCGCGGGGGCGTGGCGGGGAGCTCGGGCAGCAGCGCTTCGAGCAGCTGGCAAAGGGCATCATCGGTCAGCGCATCCACGGCCACCAGCGTAGTAAGTACGGTAGTCAAGCGCAGCACCGGCGCGTAGCCAATGGCCAGCTGTCGGCCGATAATACTACCCAGCCCGGCCGGTTGCAGACGGCCGTTGGCAACAGCGCGCAGCAGTACTTCCTGCGCCAGGCTGCGGCACATCGGGGTGTTGTGAATGAGCCCACTGGCCAGCAGCGCCGTTTCGTTTTCGCCGAAAGCGGGGCCGGCGCTCAGCAAGGCCCGGAGTGCCAGCGCAATGAGGTCACGCTCGGATGATTCCAGGTGGTCGGCCCAGGCCGCGGTGCGCAGAATCTGCTCATACAGTGGCGCAGCATAGTTGGGCGTTAATGCCAGCAGGAAGGGAAAGTCGTGGGTCAGCATCCAGTTCCCTTCCCACGACCCGTACTTGCTTTTGCCAAAAGGCGGCGCGTAGAGCAGCATCGCCGACGGGGCCGCTCGCTTGGTCCCGTTGCCCCAGGAAAGCTCCACGAAGCGGTAGGTTTTGGTTTGGCCCGGGTTGTCCGGGTCCGAATAATTGTTTTCCCGATGTACCACTTCAAACATGGTGTGCAGTGGCTGCGACACCCCCGTATAGTCGTAGCCCAGCACGGCCGGCAGCGCCGGAAATGCGTCGGCTGGCGCTTTGGTGCGGGCGGCCACGGCCCACAGCTCCGGCAGTGCCTCGGCCAGCGACGAATGAAGCGCGGCCGGTGTCCGGTCGGCGGGAGCGGCCGGCAGCTCGGGCAGCGCAAGGCTGGCGGGCCCCAGAAACCACGCCAGCAGCTGGCGGAGCCCCGCGTCGGTTAGCGCGGGCAGGAGGCTGAAGGCTTCGGCCGTCTCGGTGGAGTGCATGTGGGCGGTGCGGGCCAGCGCCACGGCCAGGTCGGCCGGCTCGGCCGGGATGCCGGCGGCCTGATAGGCCAGCAGTCGGGTAACTAAAGCACTTGGCGCTACCCAGCCCGGCTGGTGCGTGGGCGTGCTGAGCAGCGGCAGCGCCCGCCGGCCCGCAAGCAGCGCTTCGGCCAGCAGATAGCGCTGCTTCTCGATGCCCAGCAGCGGGTTGACAACCTTATGAGGTTTCTTCACATCCACGCTTTCCACCCGCAGCGTTGCAAAATCGGTGGCCCAGCTCAGCAGCAAAGCCTGCACCAAGCCCTCATGGCTGTACACATCCACCGGCTCGCGCAGGATGGCCGCTACTTCGGCCTCCGAAGCTTTCTTAATCTGGGGAAATACCTGGGCCAGATACGGCCGCAGCTGCCCGGCAAACCCAGCGGGCAACTGCCCATTCAGCCGTAGCAAGCCATCGAGCCAGCGCTCCGTACCCGCCGGGTCGTTGTGCTGCAACACCTGACCAGTCAGGAATAGCAGCTCGTGCCAATCGGCTACCGGCACCACGGTCGTGGCCGCCGAAAGCTCCGGGATAAACGCCGCTGCCGGAGTGTAAGCGGCTGTTTCAACTGTAATATCAACTGGCTCAACCGGGTCCAGCCAGTCGGCCAGGGCCGTGCGGGCGGCCGGGCCCAACAGTTCGGCGTGGTAGCTGATGGCTTCCCGGGCTGCCGCCGTTTCCTCCGCGCTGAGCACCGGCTGGGGGGCTGCCAGTAGGCTGGCCAGTCCTTTGGCTGCGCGCTCCTGCACCTGGCCATCGGGGTGCGGCAGGGCGGTGGCCAACAGGCGAGCTACGGCTGGCGCATGCGCCGCATTCTGCTTAAGGAGTTTCACCAGTTCCACCAGGAGGGAGCGGATGCCGGTTTTCAGGTCGGGGCGGGTCAGCAGGTTGTCGGCGTACAGCAGCAGTGGCTTCAGAGAAAAGCCGGGTTCCGGCAGCAGGGCCTTCAGCTGGTCGATGGCGAAATTGGCCACCAGCGGCAGCGGATGCACCAGCAATTCTGCGAACTCAGCCTGATGCGCCAACCGCTCGGCCAACGTAGGTTTCAGGGCCAGGAATAATTCCTTGAACCACGTCAGCAGCAGGCGGCGGAAGTCGCGGCGCAAGGCCAGCAAGCAGCGCGTGAGAATATCGGCGCGGTCGAGGTCGCCGGATTCCACCAGCTGTAAGATGACGTCCTGCCACGTCACAAACTGCGCCGGATGCTGCTGATTCCAGACCTGCCAGGGATACATGTATTCACCATTCTCAGCTCGTATACCTTCCATCCCCTGTGGCATTGCCGGCTGGATACGCACCCCGGTCCCAGCAAGAATAGAAGTGTCAAAATCAAACACCAGCGGCAAATCCCGATGCAGTAGCACGGAGTCGTTGCGGAACTTGTCAGCAATTATTTCTGCCGAATTAAGAGGCACAGGGTCAATATCACTCAGCTCACTACCCCAGGTATGGATGGCCATCGCCACCACTCTGGCCGTCACTTCCGGCAGATGGGGAATCAACTGCTCTTCTTCCAGCCGCCGGAGCAACGCATAATCCATGCCCCAGCCGCCCGCAATGTTGTTCCGGGTATGGAGCCAGTCGCTCAGCCATTCGGGTCGAAATGCTTTGAGGATAATCAGCAGATTCGTCTGCACCGCTTGGTAGTTTTTGCGGTTAGTGCCCCCAAGTCCCCACCCTCTGTGCAAGTTGCTCAAAGCCTCCCGCCGGGAAAAAACCGCAAATCCACTCAGGGCCATGCAGGTAAACTGCTCGCTGCTGCCCCGACTGCCCCAGGTGTTGGGGGCAATCTGGGCAATGCCTTCCAGCTCTTTTTTGAGGCTCTTCAGCTTCTCCCGCACCGCTACCACGTCCTTCTTCTCCAGCGCCAGGAGAAACGGAACCAGTTCGTCCTGGGACTGATGGCGGATAATTTGCTCAAACGTTTCGGCTGCTGAAGATGGACTCATGTACGATAGAAGTTACTTGTGCAGAAGAGAGTAAATGACCCCTAGTCATCCTACAAAAACCGCATCTGCGCCGCCAGAATGTGCTTGCACGGCCCGCGCTGCCCCTGATTCCCGGTGAACCACGGGCAGGTGCAGCGCGGCGGCTCCGCGCCGCCCACCACCACGGTGTGCCACACGCCGGTGCCACGCACCCGCGCCTCGGTGCGCCCACCCGCCCCGACGCCCACCAGCTGCACATCGTCAACGGCTTCGAGCAGGGCACGGGCATTTTTCAGCCGCGGGTTCAGCTTCACGATGCGCTCCATCTTGAAGGGCAGGCGGCGGTAGAAGTAGTGGTTTTCGGCCAGGTCGAACCCCAGCAGGCCCATGGCCGAGAGGCTGGCGCACAGCCGGTCCACGGTGTCGGGCGCGAGGTCGTTTTCCATCGCAAACAGCGTCGGGTTGAACGTTTCATTGCCCCGAAACAGGTTATTAGCGCCCACAATCCACTCGGCCGGCAGCTCGTCCATGAGCGTATCGAGCTGGTTGCCCTCGCCCGAAAACCCCCGGTTCACCTCCGCCGACAAGGCCAGCACGAATTCCTGCCCGCCGCCCATGGCCAGCACAAACGCCGACGCCTGCCCATCGGCGGTGCCAAAAACGCGCGCGCCTTCGCACAGCGGCAGCAGGCCTTCCAGCAGCCGCAGCCGGTGCACGCCGCCCACCCGCACCGCGCCCGGGCTGCCCACCGGCGCAAAACTCGGCCGGGGCCCCCGCAGCACCAGAAAAAAGTCCGATTTGGCCGTGCCCGCCGGGATGCTCTGTACCAGTTGCACCGCCTGCACGCGGCTGAGGGCCATCTTTTCCTCCATCACGGCTAGGTAGCCCTGCACAGCGGTCAGGCCCTTAATCCAGCGCTCGGGCAGGGCCACTTTGCGCTCCGTCACCTTGCCGGCCGCCCGTTCCAGTACCACTTCTTTGTCGCCCACGCTTAGCAGCACCGGCTCGGTACGCGAGATGCGCGCCAAGGCGTTCACCATGGGCTCGTTAAAATCTACGTTGGTCGTGCCGCTGCTCAGAAACTCGCCATCCAGCGCATCCGGCCCCAAATCGAGCCGCGCATACACGCCGTTGCACGACGAAAACGCCTCAAACCGCAGCATACCCGCGCCGGCCGTCACTATCGGGTCGCGTAGCACGGCGCTCTGCGGCACGAAGCGCGAAGCCACCACCTTGGCTAAAGTAGTTAGCCCGCGGGCTGCCAGCCAGGAATCGCGCAGCCGCCCCCAGAAAAAGCAGGAAGCGCCCGACGGAGCATCCTCCGCATAAGCAGCCAGTGACAGTTTATTGCCTTCCGGGCTGTGTTTCAGGGCGGAAGGGTGAGCATACGCATAAGCAAAATCAGACATGGCCTCAGCAGTTAGCTTGAATGAGAGCAGCATCGACTTCCGACGCTCTTGTAACATCTACCGCAAAGCTATGGACAAAGGTTCTGAAAAATTGCTAATATTTTTGGTATTAAATTAAGCTGCTGATTTTCACGGCTATTTATTTTAGTAAATCGTGGTATTAAGCTGAGTGGAAGTGGCGTTTAGGGGCTGTTGCTCAATTCTGGAAGAGCAGGATTTGCTCATCTGTTTAGTGGGAGCCCTCCACAAATAATAGTTCTCTTTTTCTCAACAAGCGGCGCCCATTCAGCTTCGCGATGCCTACGCTCACCGCAAGTGCTAGGCCGCCGCCCAGGGTGTAGGCCAGCATGTCGCCCCATTCAAAGTGGCTGCCGAACACGATGCGCGCCACTCGCGAATGCCAGCCCAAGCGCGCCAGCAGGTTGATGTATTGCAAGCCTTCAATCAGGTAGGAAATGGCCAGCGCAACTCCCGCCATCCACCAAGGCGACGCCTTGAAAAAGCTCCTAAGCAGGCAATACACGAGAATAGTTGCCAAAAAATCACCCGCATAAGGCCGAATAAGCCGGTCGTGCACGAACAATGCGATAAGCACTTCAACCAGCAACAAGGTGCCAGTCGCCAGAAAATACCCTTTGTGAAAGCGGAGCATACGGGCTGTTGGTTAGGCGCTAGGGACGACTTTGTGGAAGGGGCAGCCTCGGGGCGCGGCCACCGCTACGCTAGGGGACGCCAGCCCTACCGGAGCCGCGTCCAGCGCCAGAATGCGGGCCTGGTATTCAGCCGGGAGCATGGCGTTTTTGGCCCATTGGCTGGCCGGCCAGCGTTTCGTGAGCTGGTAGAATTTCACGGCGGGGTTAATCCAGGCACCATTGGGAAGGCCGAGCTGGGTGCGTACGCCGGCCGGCACCACCAGGCCCTGCACGGCCCGCAACAGCTGGTAGCGGGGCCCACCTAGGTGCTTGCGGTACTGCCGGTACAGGTCAAGGGAATGCGGGCTTAAGGCTAAGTCCTGCGCCAGGTGTTGCCCGCGAGCGGCCCGCCACTCTGCGTAAGAACTGGGGAGGCTGGGAACACCCATGCGCTGGCCTACGCGGCAGAATACGGCCACAATTTCCTCGCGCTCCGGGTCAGTCAGCGGCCGTTCCAGCACCTCAAATGCCTTGATGGAATACGCCACGAGCAGAAACAGCACGTCGCGGTAGGCCCAGTCGGGGATGGCGTGGCCGCGCTTTTTCTCCACCGCGCCATGAATGGCGGCAATGGTGTCAATGGCCTTCTCGGCCCCAGCCCGGTCGGCAAACACGATGCGGCGGGCATAGTCCACGGTCGAGAAGAGGCGGCCCAGTGGGTCGGCTGGCAGGCGGCCAGTGAAGTAGAGCCAGTCGACCGCTTTGTTGAGCGCGAACTCGGCCGCGGCCCCGGCAAAGATGAACAGCACCGTGTCGGCCGTGCCCCAGATGCGGCGCACAATGGAATCAGGAGCTACGAAATAATTCATGCCAAAAAAGAACTTTGAAATACAAAGCTAATATGAAAAGTCAAAAACACAGACAACGGCATGCCGAGCATAGCGAGGCATCTCGCGTGCCACCACTAATTCTTGTAATTGAGTTGCATTGCGCGCGCGATGCTTCACTGCGCTCGGCATGACGCTGATTAATTGAATTGCATAAATTTGCCGGATGGCATCGAGGGAAACAATTTGGGAGTACTATCAGCAGTATGGCGAGGGAAAATCGACGGCTGGGCAGTTTGCGGTCTACCGGCTTGAGGATTTTGCCAATGCTGAAACCTACCCGCACATACGGCGCGACTTCTATAAGATTAAGCTCATGTGCAATGTGCAGGGCATTTTATCGTATGCCGACCAGCACGTGTCGGTGCAGGACAGCGCCCTGGTTTTTGTCAACCCAATGATTCCGCATTCCTGGGAGCGGCAAGCGGGTAGTCCCACCGGTTTTGCTTGTTTGTTTACGGAAGACTTTATCACGCAGCAACTGAAGACGGCCAGCGTGGCGAGTTCGCCGCTGTTTCGGGTAGGAGGGGCGCCGGTGTTATTTCCACCGCCCGAAACTGTGAGTAAGATTGCCGGAATCTTCGAGGATATGCTGAAGGAAATGCAGTCTGGCTACGTCAATAAGTATGATTTGGCGCGGAGCTACGTTCAGATTATTCTGCACGAAGGCTTGAAATTAGCGCCGGCCGCGCCGTTCTATCAGCCAGGTAATTCGGCGGCCCGGCTCAGTGCCGCGTTCCTGGAACTGCTGGACCGCCAGTTTCCCATTACCTCACCGCAGCACGCGCTGCCGCTGCGCAACGCGAATGAGTTTGCCCGCCAGCTCGCCGTGCACACCAACCACCTGAACAAGGTGCTAAAAGAGATTACAGGCAAAACCACCACCGAGCACCTCGCCGAAAAGATGCTGGCCGAAGCCAAAGCACTATTACGGAATAGTAATTGGAGCATTGCCGAAATCAGCTTTTGCCTGGGCTTCGAACATGCTTCCAACTTCAATGGCTTCTTCCGGAAAAACACTGGCATCCCGCCCAGCCAGTACCGAAATCAGGTGGTAGGCCTTTCATAGATTTTGGATTGATTGGCATAGATTGGTGTAATGCCAGACCACGACTTTTGTGATGTTCAATCAACCCCATCACAAGTCATGGAAAACAGGATAGATAAAGTCATTGCCATCACGGGAGCCAGCAGCGGCATTGGCGAAGCCACGGCGCTGCTGCTCGCAAAGCGCGGGGCCAAAGTGGTGCTCGGCGCACGGCGGCTGGACCGCCTGGAAGCCCTGGCCGCCCGCATCATAGCGGCTGGCGGGGAAGTGGCCATTGCCCGCACCGACGTAAAAAATCGCGCCGATTTACTGGCCCTGGTAGCCCTGGCCTGTGAGCGGTTTGGCCAACTGGATGTGCTCATCAGTAATGCCGGAATCGGCCCCATTTCGCTCCTCGATGAGCTGCGTGTGGATGATTGGGACGAAATGGTGGACGTGAACATCAAAGGCCTGCTGCACGGCATTGGGGCCGCGCTTCCGGTGTTTCGGCAGCAGGGCTTTGGGCATTTCATCAACGTGGCCTCCACGGCCGGGCTGCGCATTGTGCCAACCATGGCAGTGTACGCAGGCACTAAATTCGCCGTGCGCGCCATTTCGGAAGGCTTGCGGCAGGAGGCGGGCGAAAACCTGCGCGTCACGATTATTACGCCGGGCATCATCAATACCGACTTTGCCGACTCCATGACCAACCCGGGAGTGCGTGCCCAAACCCTCGCCAGCCGCGATAAAATGGGCATTTCGCCCGAGGCCATTGCTCGTGCCATCGCATTCGCCATCGAGCAGCCGGCTGATGTGGACGTGGGTGAAATCGTAGTCCGACCCACGGCGCAGGGCTGAAGAATATGGCAGCCGTTGCGCCAGCAGAACTTGTACCCCGAAGCGGTGCTTCGGACCATTAGAACATTTGTCGTTCAACGTGAGCCGAAGCACCGCTTCGGGGTACAAGTTCTGCCATTACCTTGCGGCATGAAATTCACCCAGATAACGGATTCTATTTTCACTGTAGAAGATTTTCTCACCCGGCAAGAATGTCTGGAAAATCTAGTGCTCAGCGAAAAAATCGGGTATGAGCTGGCCAAAGTCAATACCGCCAACGGCAGTAAGGTGCGCACCGATATTCGCAACAACAATCGCGCATTTTACAAGAGCGAAGAGCTGGCCCAGACGCTCTGGGAGAAGCTCCAATCCTTCGTGCCCGCGCAGCTGGGCAATAGCCACCCCATCGGCCTCAACGAACTATTCCGGTTCTACCGCTATCAGCGCGGCCACCAGTTCAAAGGCCACTACGACGAGAGCTACATCCGCAACGAGCGCGAAGCCAGCTATTTCACCTTCATGGTGTACCTGAACGATAACTTCCAGGGCGGCGACACTACGTTTCGGGGGCTGCGCATCCAGCCCCGGCAGGGCATGGCGCTCATCTTCCTGCACAGCCTCTACCACGAAGGCAGCGAGGTAACGCAGGGCGTCAAATACGTGCTGCGCTCGGATGTGATGTATCGGACAGAGGCTGCCATAGATTTAATGTCTCAGGATGTGTCTTACTAATCCTGCGGCACTGCTAACTCTCGTGCCACAGCTTTCGGCTTGTGCTTGTAGAAAAATAGTATCAGCAGCGGCAGCAGCGTCAGCTCAGCTACCACGCCGAAGAGGAGCGTGAGGCCAATGAGCAAACCCACGTAAAATGTGCCGTCGAAGGACGAGAACAGCAGGGTGGAGAAGCCGCCAACCAGAATGAGGGAGGTGACAATTACCGCTTTGCCGGCCAGCAGGTAGGTGTGGCGCACGGCTTTGAAGAGGTTGGGCTCGTGCGCCAGCGTAAGCCGCAGCTTGCTGATGAAGTGAATAGTGTCATCGACGGCGATGCCGAAGGCGATGGTGAAAATGATGCTGGTGCTCACCTTCATGCTGACGCCGGCCAGGCCCATGACGCCGGCCACGATGAGGATGGGGACGAGGTTGGGAATGAGCACCACCACCGTCATGCGGAGTGATTTGAACAAGGCCAGCACGATGAGCGTGACCATCACAATGTCGATGCTCATGCCGGTTATCATGTTCAGCGTGAGGTTTTCGTTGTTCTTGTCAATCAGGTTGGACGAGCCGGTGAGGCGGGTGCGCAGCACCGTGGAGTCGATGCTGGTGCGCAGGTAGCGGCGCAGGTCGTCGTTGAGGGCATCGGCGCGGATACTGCCCACGTCGGCCATGCGGCCGGTGAGGCGGCCGGCCGTACCGTCGGGCGTGGCCAGGGCGCGGAATTCGGGCTTTTTGCGGAAGAGTTTGAGCTTGCTGCGCAGGCGGGCCAGCTCGGCAGAATCAGCCGGGAGGCGGTACTCGGCCAGGCCGCCGCCGTTGAGGGCCTTGCGCACCGATTTCACCAGCGTGACCGGCGAGGCAGCGAAGCGCAGCCGGTATTTATCCTTCAGGTAGCCTTCGATTTGCTCGGTCTGGCGCAGCACGGCCAGGTCGTAGATGTCGCGGCCCCCAGCGGGTTTTAGCTCCAATTCGAAGGGCCGGACGCCAGCGAACTTCTGCTCAAAAAAGGCGAAATCCAGCCGCACGGGGTCGTTTTTCGAAAGGTCGTCGAGCAGGGAGGAATTGATGCGCACCCGCGTGGCCAGCCCAATGGACGCCGCCAGCACCAACCCGCTCACCACGAAAATCAGCCGGCGCCGGGCCAACACCTGCCGGAACAGGCGCCCCAGCACGCCGTCCCAGCTGTGGCCCTGCTGGCGCGGCACCCGTAGCTGCGGCTTCTTGAGCAGGATGAGCAGGGCCGGCAGCAGCGTGAAGCTGAGCACAAACGCCAGCAGCACGGCAATGCCGGTGAACAGCCCAAAGTTGTAAATCGGCCGAATGGTGCTCGTCATCAGCGTGAAAAAGCCCAGGCTGGTGGTAAGCGCCGACAGCCCCGACCCAAACCCCGACTCCTTGAGCGTGACCCGCAAGGCGTCTTTTTTGCTGGCCCCGTAGCCCAACTCGGCCACGTAGCGCGTGATGATGTGGACGGTATCGGAAGTGCCCACCACGAACATCATCACCGGCAGCAGGGCTGTCATCAGGTCGATGCTCACCCCGCAGGCCCCCATCACACCCAGCCCCCATAGGATGGCCCCCAGCACCACCACCAGCGGCAGCACCACGCCCCACCAGGTCCGAAACGTGAACCAGAGCAGGCCCGTCACCAGCAGCACCGAGAGGCTCATGAACACGGCCAGCTCCCATTGCAGCCGGTCCACAAACACCGACTGGGCCACGGCGCGGCCCGCAAAGTGGTAGTCCTGCTCCGGAAAATGGAGCTGGGCCAGCCCGCCGCGCAAACTGGCCAGCAGCGAGTCGCCGGGCGGTTTTTTAAGGTCAGGTGTGGTTTGGATGACCAGCGTGACGGCCCGCGCATCGGAACTGAATACGTTGCCGACGAGGCCCGGCGTGCGGTAAATCAGCGTGGAATCCTGGGCGCGGCGGGCCGGCTCGTTGGGGTGCAGGTAGGGCAGGTTGAAGAAGCCCAGGCCCTCCACCACGGGGTTGGCGATGGTGGTGGGGGAGGTGACGGCCACCACGTGCCGCTCGCGCCGGGCCAGCCGGGTGAGCGAATCGACGCGCCGAATAAAATCGGGGGCAAACACGGTCTGGCCGGCGGGTGCTTCCAGGCCCAGCAGCAGGTAGTCGTTGTCGTTGCCGAAGCGGCGGGTGTAGCCCTGGTAGTAGTCCAGGTCGGGGTCGCCGGCGGGGTAAAAGTCGTTGAAATTGTAGTTGAAGCGCAGCTGGGCCAC
>Ga0265780_10008786_pt1 | contig 12227 bp, 8 predicted proteins | sample P1T30metagenome_FD_192432 | JGI IMG/M metagenome (GOLD analysis project Ga0265780, IMG submission 192432) | Plant litter microbial communities from East Loma Ridge, Irvine, California - P1 T30 | ecosystem: Environmental > Terrestrial > Plant litter > Unclassified | place: USA: California... | reverse complement strand
CTGGAGCGTGTGGCGAGATTTCTTCCAGCCACTGTCCCGATTTCTGGGCCTCTAGCTCATGCCTGGTTAGAGCAGCGGACTCATAATCCGTTGGTGCCCGGTTCGACTCCGGGGAGGCCTACCAATTTGCTTTATGCTGTGAAATCAAGCCCTTACGAGAAATCGCAAGGGCTTTTTTGCTTCCAGCTGTCGCGATTTGCAGGCCAAAAACTGGCCTTTGCCGGAATTCCGCCGGAATGAAATGATTCGAACCAAGCGTCCCTATGACGATTGGAGAACATAAAAATGGCATACATCAAAAAACGTGGCGATTACTGGCGTGCTGAGGTGAGACGCAAAGGGCACAAGCCAGTGTACAGAACTTTTGACACGCAAGTTGAAGCACAAAGGTGGGCGCGTAGGATCGAGACCGACATCGACACGGGCTTCTACGTTGACAATTCCGCTGCTGAAAAAATGACGTTGGGTGAGGCTCTCAAGCGGTACAAGGTGGACGTTGCTTCAAAGAAGCGTCATCCGATTCAAGAGTACGGGCGCATTGATCGCTGGCTTCGGTATGATCTTTCTTTTCGCACGTTGGCTAACCTGAAGGGCGCCGACTTCGCTAAATATCGCGATCAGAGAAGAGCTGACGGACGGGCAGAGAACACTATTAGGCTCGAGCTACAGCTTGTCAGCCATCTCTATGAAATCGCTAGAAAAGAGTGGGGCATGGAAGGACTGCTGAACCCGCTCAACAATATCCGGAAGCCTTCAGGCAGCCGCGCTCGCACTCGCCGATTGGAGACCGGTGAATACGAGCAACTTCTTGAGGCGCTGAACAGAAGTACAAATCCCTACGTGGCTGTCGCGTTCGTACTGGCGGTTGAGACAACTCTGCGTCAGGGGGTACTTTTCCAGCTTCGATGGGAGTGGATAGACCTTACTGCTCGACTAGTTCGTTTTCCAGACATTATGTTAAGCGCCTCGAATAAGGGTGTTCCCGCTGTGCTGCCGCTCTCCTCACGGGCAATCTCAGCCTTGATAGCGACGTGCCCACTTGACGCCACTGGCGCAATAGCGAAGCCGTCAAGCGGTCCAGTCTTAGCAACCACATCAAACGCAATCAGGCTGATCTGGAAGCGTGTACTTGGCGAGCTCGGGATACGAGACCTTCGCTGGCACGATTTACGCCATGAGGCCGCTTCTAGGCTCTTCGAGCGCGGGTTACATCCAATAGAAGTTGCCAGCATCACCGGACATCGCAGCATGCAAATGTTGAAACGATATACACATCTGAAGCCGGAAGACCTTCTGACTCGGCTAGGCTAACCGTAAGCTTAGCGTAGGTCCACACCCCAGCGTATCTGCATCAGGGCTACCAAGAGTTGGGGTGTAAATAAGTCTCGCGAGAACAACTTGCTAGTAAGGCATCGTCGTGTCACATCTGGATCGCTAAATTTCTTTGGTGTTCAGTTAAGCACTACTATTACTTCATGTAAATAGAGCCGGACATGACGATGCCAGTCAGTCAGCTAATTTGTAGATAATTTACTAACCTGGGCAGGAATGCACGTGCCTCTAACACCTCCGCAATGCCGCCGCCGAGCCAGCGCAAGAGTTGCCATCAGGCCACGCTCATCCCGTAAAGTTCAAGTGAGCAGGTGTTCAATCGCATCTGTTTATCCATGCTCCGCCGGGGAGGACGGCGTTGAATGTTTGCGCTTTGGAAATTAATGACTTTCTGATAGACTTTCGCCTATTTAAGACCATTTAAGCCGTGTTTAAACGGAAAATATAAATATGACTACAGAGCCATGGGTCTCCGTTGAGCAGGTAGCTGAGCATTTAGGTGTAGCAAAGGACACCATCTATCGCTGGCGCGAGCACCGAGGTTTACCTGCACACCGGGTTGGGCGTCTGTGGAAGTTCAAGTTGTCTGATGTAGATGATTGGGTACGTGCCGGCGGCGCCGATGAAGCCAGTAGTGCAACGCCAATCTCTACAGGCAATAACGACGTTAGAAAATAGGATGCTTCATTTATGCTGACGCAGGAAAATTTTGTTGACCTCCTCGCCGACCTTGGTTTCGAGAAAAAAGGAAATGTTCACCGGAAAGTAATTAATGGTGCCCTTATTGAAGTCAACTTCACTAAGAAAGAAATAATTTATCCTGAGTCTTCCGGCTTGATCGTGAATGAGCGCCAGACCTGTAACTTCGAGGCTAATGAAAACTTCGTTGTTCTTGAGTGCGTTCATCGTTTATTGGAGAAGGGTTACAAGCCTGAGCATATTGAGCTTGAGCCAAAATGGAAGGTCGGTCGTGGTGCGAGTGGTGGCCGTGCAGACGTTCTAGTAAAAGATAATGATGGCCATCCTTTGCTAATCATTGAGTGTAAAACAGCAGGTAACGAATTTAAGCGTGCTTGGGGGAAAACTCTTCTGGACGGTGATCAGCTATTTAGCTACGCCCAGCAAATAAGCGAAACCCAGTTTTTATGTCTTTATACTTCAGATTTTAATGCGGGGCAGCTTACTTATACTAGTTATGTGGTCGCCCATCGAGACAACGAAAAGTATTTGGCGGATAACCCGCTTTTCAAGAGTTTTAAATCCACTACAGACGTTAGAGAGCGCTTTGCTGTCTGGCGCGACACATACAAGCTCGATTACACCACTAAAGGGATTTTTGAGCCAAATATCCAGCCTTATTTCATAGGTAAGGACAAGTATAGTATCGATGATCTAAGTGTAATCTCGGCTAGTGACCAACAGAAGAAGTATCATGAATTCGCCACGATCTTACGGCAACATAATGTGTCCGGGCGAGAAAATGCTTTCGATAAGTTAGTAAATTTATTCCTTTGCAAACTAGTCGATGAGATCGAAAACCCAACTGACCTCAAGTTTTACTGGAAAGGGGTCGCTTACGATACACACTTTGATCTGATGGACCGCTTGCAACAGTTATATCAAGCGGGCATGGGGAAATTTCTAGGCGAGGACATTACTTACATTAACCAGTCCGACATCAACAATGCATTGCGCTTCATCCGTCAGAATCCGGACGCCACTCAACGTGCGGTTTGGAACTTGTTTATCCAGCAAAAGTTTTTCACAAATAACGACTTTTCGTTTATTGATGTACATAATGAAAAGCTTTTCTATCAGAATGCCGATGTATTGTTAAAAATACTTCAAATGTGGCAGGATGTTCGCCTTACAAACCCGCATGGACATAACCAGTTCCTAGGCGACATGTTTGAGGGTTTTCTCGACCAGGGTGTCAAGCAAAGCGAGGGTCAATTCTTCACGCCAATGCCTATTTGTCGGTTTGTCTTGATGAGTTTGCCATTAGAAAGCCTTATAAAAACTCACGGTGTGGGCACAAAGGCGATCGATTACGCTTGTGGTGCTGGCCATTTTCTTACTGAGTTGGCGCTTCAGCTTAAGCCATTGGTCGCCACACATAAGCCTGGCGCAGAGATGAACGAATACCATAAGGCCATTTATGGTATCGAAAAGGAATATCGTCTTTCTAAAGTGGCCAAGGTCTCCGCGTTTATGTACGGCCAGCAGGAAATCAACATTTGTCATGGCGACGCTTTGATAAACCAACACGAAGCATTTCCAGGTATCAAAGACGGCACATTCGATTTATTAGTGGCAAATCCGCCCTATAGCGTTCGCGGTTTTCTGGAAACACTTCCGGAAGAAGAGCGTAAGGCTTATACGCTGACGAGTACCGTCAGCGATTTCGAAACCGCCAATGGAATAGAAACCTTTTTTATCGAGCGCGCCAAGCAATTATTGCGTGCTGATGGTGTGGCGGCGATTATTTTGCCTTCGAGTATTTTATCGAACGGTGGCAGCTCGTACATTCGAGCTCGTGAAATTCTTATCCAGTATTTTGATATCGTCGCTGTTGCCGAGTTCGGTAGTGGTACCTTCGGGAAAACTGGTACTAATACCGTTACTCTCTTCCTCCGTCGTAAGAAAACTGCGCCAGACGCTGCTGAGCATTATCATGCACGTGTAGAGGAGTGGTTTAAAGGTTGTGATGCCAGTAAACGTAAGCAGGTTATCTATAAGGATGAGCACCTGATCGCGCGTTATGCTGCGCACATCAGCGTACCGCTTGAAGATTACAAATCGCTTCTCAAGGGAGATATCGATGGTCTTTGGATTAAGCACGACCATTTCGAAACGTATGTCGATAAATTTAACAGCAGCACCGAAGTGGCTTACCTCTACAAGGCCAAATGGTTTAAGGCACTGACTGCGGACGGAAAAGACGCAGAGATTAGTAAGCGTTATCTTGCCTTCGTTCAGAGTATTGAGCGTGACAAACTCTACCACTTTGTAATGGCGTCGGATCAACCTAACCCTGTTTTGATCATCCGCAGCCCAACCGAGACAAAGGCAATCAAACAGTTCCTTGGCTATGAGTGGAGTTCAGCAAAGGGTGGAGAGGGAATTAAATTAGTCAAAGACTCTAAAGGCCATCACCTGACTCCGTTGTACGACGAAACCAACAGAGATAATGCGGAAAAGCTGAATCACCTTATCGCAGCGAATTTTGGCGGGGCCGCAGCCACTATCCCTACTGCTCTACAGGACGTGGCACGCGCAGTAGCTCTAGTAGACATGATTGATTTTTCGCGTGAAGTTTTCGAGAAACAACTGAACTTGCAGGTGAAAAAGTCATTCGCCACCAAGAGCAGCTGGCCGCTTGTGCGACTTGGGAATGTTTGTAGTTTTGAGTACGGAAAGCCATTGCCTGAGGCAAAACGCAAGGCCGGTCCTTATCCAGTAATGGGGTCAAACGGTCGAGTTGGACTTCATAACGAGTTTCTTATCTCTGGGCCCGCAATAATTGTCGGAAGAAAAGGCTCGGCAGGGGAAGTTGTATGGGAAGCAGAGAACTGTTATCCCATTGACACTACTTTTTATGTAAAACTCAATCGACCAGATGTAAATTTATATTTCCTCTATCACGTCTTGAAGGATCTCGACTTAGGGACAATGCGCGCTGGCGTTGGGGTGCCCGGATTGAATCGCAACGATGCTTATCAAGTACCTATTCCTCTGCCGCCAATAGATGTGCAAAATATTGTCGTAGAGGAATGCGTTAAGATTGACAAGGATGAGTCAGATGCTCGCGAGATGCTTGATGCGACAAAGAAGAAAATTGACGGCCTAGTTTCCGAGGTTTATGCCTCTAAAGCAGTACACGTAAGGATTGATGACATTGCCGCTGATATTCAGTACGGTCTTAATGAAGCTATGAATGAAGGGGGAGTTGGATACAAAATTTTCCGAATGAATGAGGTCGTGCAGGGACGCATGGTTGATAATGGAAGCATGAAATATGCAAATATTTCAGAAGAAGACTTTGCTAAGGTGAGGCTCAACAAGGGTGATTTGCTATTCAATCGTACAAACAGCATTGAGCACGTTGGTAAGACTGGGTTGTTCGATCTGGATGGGGACTACTGCTTTGCGTCCTATCTGGTACGCGTAGTGCCAGACCCTAATAAGGTATTGCCGAAGTTCTTGGAAAAAATGATGAACTCATCGACTTTCCAAACAGAGGCGAAGGGTAAGGCATCAAAGTCTATCAATCAGGCTAATATTAACGCAACAATAATGCGAAATATCAAAGTTCCATTGCCTTCTCTTTTGGAACAGAAAGACTTTGTGGCCAAGATTGAAGTTCTCGAAAACCAAGCGGCAGGTGCTCAGGCCCTGATAGACAATACAGAAGAGCGAAAAAAGGTTATTCTGAAAAAATATTGGTAAAGCTGCGGCTGTTCGAATTTCGGCCATAGTGTCCTTTTGATCGCTAAATCCCAAAATATTTGATAATGGGATCGAACGCAGCTAAGTCTTCTCTCGTGATCTTGCGGGTCTTGTTTACTAAAAGACCCGCATGTACTGCGTTATTGCGAGTTTTTTGGAGCTCAACTAGTTGACTCATTGGAAATCCTGGAGTCTCATCGAGCTTGAGAACACGACTATAGTCCAACAGTTTTCCAATCCCCAGGCCGCGGTCGTTCTTCAATAATGTCTTATTAACCCCTTGCTCGACAAGAAGCTGATAGAGAATAACCTCGCAAATGGCGCCTGCAAGAACAGCTGACGTACGATAGCGATGGTTGACGGCGTTAAGCATATAGTCACTGTAGAGATCAGCGAGGAGTGCGGAAAACTCGTTGTTGGTTTTGATAATCGAAAACTCTTGAGTTGATTTTATTTTTTTAACACTGGTCGGAAGAGGCACGGGCAATGCGTGCAAGATTGGCCGAGGTACACGAATGAACACGGCTCCAGTGGCCCGTTCTACTAAGTAATTTGCGACGGCTTCTCGAGACATGAACCAAAGAAGATAGTGCGGTGTCACCTTATGCTCGGCAGCGAACGTATTTAGTACTAGTGGTTCCGATAGATTCTTATGCAACGTGTCTTTGTCAAGGATTTTCAAACGAAGTCGTCTATCTCCCGAGGCCATAACTACTAAAGATCCTTTAGGAATGATAGATCCCGGGCTCGTACGTTCGACGAGTGCTTCCAAAGCAACTCGTTTATTTGTTTTGAAGTTGGTATCGAGATAGCAGGTAAGCATCAGTTTGCTTTAATTGTCGTTAAATCAGTGTTACGTCGGACGCTAACAGCTAATGCGGCGATTGGGCGAGAATGCCAGAGATTGAAGGACGTCCGCTTGTCGCACATTGCGTCGAAAAAGTCGGGCGGCAATGATTTTGGGAGGTCTCAGACATCCAACGGTTCCACAATCGTTCAATAGCAGCGGTTCAGGTCAGTCCAGACCGCCAGGTTTCTGTCTAGGGGCAACGTCGTTGCACGCCGTCAGCCTACTCGTTCAGGCTCTCCAATGCTCTTCAGTAGCGAGTTATATTGCACCTTGTCAGAGGCATAAATCTTGTCCAAGACATAGTTGGCAACTTTGGCAATCTCCGGAATCTCAACAGGTTTGAAGCCTCTATCTGGTACGGCTTCTAGGTGTGAGAACTCGTTGTTGAGACGATTGACAAGTGCCACAGCTGTTTCTTCCTCTTCACCAAAGAACTTTTTGATGCGCTCAAAAGAATCGTTCTTGTCATCGTGATATGGAAACTTGAAGAACAAGAATGCCTCTAGGAACTTTCGAAGATTGTTGCCGAAGCCAAAGAACGGCTCATGGTTGTCTGCTGCGGCGGCTTGATCTCTGCACTTATAGATTTGGTGGAAGAGGTAGTGAAATTCAGTGATGTAGTCTTTAAGGTAAGACGGCATTAGCACGATATTGCTCAAGGCGCCGTAACGCTCAATCATAAAGTGTTCATGATCGCTAACACTCTTGGTTTTTCCTCCCTCTCCGGCTGGGACCTTCTTCATCGGAATGGAAAGCCGCTTGAGATACTTTAGGAAATCTAGATTATGCGTGGAGATGAACAGTTGCTTGTAGCGGTACGAATTCGAACCGTTTTGATTCTTGACTGGCTTGGCGATCAAGCTCTCAATCAAACTGAAAATGAAAAAGATATGATTGCCGTCGAGGCTTGAGATGGGATCGTCGATGTAGATGATCAGGTCTTTTCCCTTGCTCTCGGGGGCATCAAGCTTGGCAATGAAGTAGCAGAACGCGATCAGGCTGCATTCGCCTTCGCTCAGGTTGTATGCCGACTTGCCATTGCGGGTGATCTCAAACTTGACCGTTGCTTTGTCTGCACCGTCACGAGCCTCTAGCTTGATGCCGTCATGGCCAAAGAAGTTGTTGAGCAAGGCATTGACCCTTTCGGCCCCCTTGCGCTCGTCCTTTTGTTTAGCCCTCAAGGCTTGGACTTCAGTCTCTGCATCACGGATCTCTTTTTCTGCATCGGTGACGGCTGTGCCTGCCGTATCAGCGGTGGTCTTGAGAGTGGCGATCCGGGCAAGCTCCTTGTCGTAGGTGATGGCGTCAGCGAAGGCGAACACATCAGCCAGGCGAAGCGCCTCTCTGGCAGCGGTCTTGTCCTTTTCCAACGTGACAGTCCTGCCGTTGCTGGTAGCTATCAGTGCATTGATATCGGCAACATGCTTTGCAATTTCCTTGGCATCGTGGAAAGGCGTTTCGAGGGGTGTGGGCTGGAATAAGTTATTTTTCCGAGTCTCCAGTGACCTCTTCAGCGCCTCCAAATCCTTTTTATAGACCGCCAATGCTTGTGACAGGGCTTTGCTGCTGGCTTCGAACGCGGTGCGCTCGTCAGCGTAGAACTGCGCGCCTGTGAATCCGTTGAGTCCCGCGATGGCGCCAATTTCGCTCGTGACTGACGTGATAGCTGCATCTAAGGACGCTTCCAGGTCGCCAGACTCCTTGCTGAAATGCTCATCGAGCACCTGCCAAACGTCGTGCGGCAGATCCTGTTGGCAGAAGGCACAAGTGCTTCGCTTCTCGCGGTGGTGTCCCATGCCTTGCTTTACCCAGAGTTGCAAGAGGCTGTCCTGCAACAGTTCCTCAATGGCCTTAGTTGGCCTGATTGTTTTGGACAGTAAAGGTTCGGCAGCGGACGTCAACGAGTCCAGATTAAGGGTGACGGCCAAGGTGTCTGTGATGTCGGGCAGCGCTTCTTGCTTGAGCAACTTGATCCGGCCGGCCTGCTCTTCGGTCGTGAGAGAGACGAAGTCTGGCTTGCCGATAGTGGCAATATCACGTCTGATGTGCTCGATGTTGTAGACAGGGGAGCGGAAGTTTGGGTTCTTCTTGATCTTCTCAGCGGCATGAGATCGCAGCTTCTCATCCAACCCGCTGGACGCTGTAGTGTAGGCAGATTTGGTGCGATCGCGGTCTTTCCTTTTGGCTTCGAGGTCAAACCGAAGTCCCGTCTTATCCTCCACATTGCCAAGCTTGGCCTCAATGGCAGCGATGGCGTCGTCAATCTCCTTGTTCTGCTCACCGACAATTGCAAAAGTCTTGATGACACCACCGATTTCCTGATTGACTAGAAAGCTAAGGTTGTCAGTGACGAAGTCGCGGTTGTAGACCCGCACGTCGTAGTTGTGACCTGCAAGCCCAGTGTGAGCAACGTTGCCTTTCTCCCCGTACACCGTGAAGGAGGAGTCAACATAGTTCAGCGGAATTTTCTGCGTCTCCAACGCCCGGAAGATACGCGAAAGGGTGGTCTTGCCTGAGTAGTTGCGCCCATAGAGGATGTTGAGACGCTGGAACAGCTTGACGTTTTTGCCGGCGTCTCGAACGGTCTTCTTCCACTCAAGACCTTGATAACTGCCAAAGCTTGCTATGTCAATTTGATTGATCACCGTCCTATCCCTCTAGAGTAGCCTTGCGGCAAATTAATACGGAATGTTGCCAAGAGTCTACAGTGGATGAGCAAGGCGGGCCAGCGCAAAATGTCAAAGAAGCGCTGCGACGAACGAGCGAGAAGTCTCATGAGTTGTTTAGCATGCTCCTTCTTGATCGCGTTAATTGTCGCTGGTTCCCGGCCTCACGTGGTTGAAGAAGGGCGGAGCCTTTTCACTTATGTTTCTGTGTAGGCCTGGGGTGGTTCACGGAAGCGGCGAAAATCCAGGCAGCGACGGGCAAAATCACGTGTAGAGCCAAGCCCCAAAATATGGTAAGTAGGGAGCTCCGTACAAACAAAGCGCTTCCTCGCTCAACGATGTACCAAAAACCAATCACGATGGGCAGGACCAACATCACGCCTTTCGATGTCCAGTCCCGACAAGGGCGAATGAAATCTCCAGTATCGCAACGACCGGGGAGGACAGTAATTAATACGAAGATTGCTTGAAAGTACAAATCGCAGTTCTCATGCTTGATTCCGCTGGACTACGTTTTTGGTAAGCGAAAGTGCGCCTCTGGCCGATTTTAGACGGTGGGCGCGGCTCAGCGTGTCCGTCTGTTCCCTGCAGAGCAACTAGGGGGTTTTGTTAAGCGTTCTTAATTAGTAGGTGAAGGACTTTACGATATCGTCGTCCTTCAGCTCAAAAGCATAACGGCCGTACTTCAATTAACTGCTAGGAAAAATACTTTCATCCCACCGCAGAATCGTTTTTGGACGCCATATAAGCAGTAATCTTTGCCTTCGACTGAGAAACCATCATCAAATGTAGATCTCGGAAGAAAGCTTGGCTGCGCTCACGCTGAGTCTCTTTGGCCGCGAGTCTGTCAGTAACTGGTGGCAACGCGAATGCAAGCCACTCCCGCAAGTAGTCCAACATGCCGACAATCAATTGTTGCTCGGCGCGATCTTTCTCGATCTGTCGACCGAGTCGATTTATAGCGGTAGCAATTCTTTCTTCTAATTCGGAAAGATAATCTTTCTCTTCCTGCTGTCTTAAGAAGTCTGCTATTGCCAAACGGATCAAATGCCCCACAGGCAATCCTATGTTATCGGATCTATTTTCGAGTTCGCGGCGTTGTTGTTCATCGAGGCGCACTGAATAAGTTTGCTTTGCTGCCATTGGTAATCCTTCTGATGGTATTGCTAAAAAGTCCTGCGATTGCAACACGGTTTTGAGATATGCCACACGCTCAAACCTGCATTCTCCCTATACCACCGCCCGAAGTCGCTGCACATCGAAATACCCCCTTTATGTTCCACTAAGAAATTCGAGTGGGCGTTGTGTAGTACATTCTTGGTGAAGTTCCTTTGGACCAGTATTTGATGGGTAGATTTTGTAATACCGCGCATCACTCCAGTTCTGCGCGGTGGATCCCAAGGAAAATACTCTAAATTGTTGAAATCGAAAGTGGCTGGCTTTTGAGCTCGCGAAGTGTATCGAACACTCTTTCGTTGCCACAGGTACGGGGCGGTCTAGGAATGGGGAGATTTGAGTTCAGATACGCTGCCTTTACCTCTTCCCACTTCTCCGCCAACGAAGAAAATGCTTCTTCAGGTGTCAGGCTACGTGCGCCACAAATGTATGGATCAACAATGCGCGCTATGAACCAAACCCGACCGTTATGGACAGATTTTAGGTAATCCACACTAAATCCGCCAATTCGCTTTAGTTTTTTCATGCCCTTCCTATTTATTGTAGAATCGATAATTGTTTGATGAATTTGGATGCTGACATTAACTACTTGTTGCTGGGCGTACAGATGTCATTAGCCCTCTAATATGTGCGAGTGCTTCCTTCGCTGTTGTAGGGTTGGTAGGCTGAGCAGGTACTTCAATATTCTTGTTTTCCTCATCTCTTGCGCGGGTACGGCGTGCCGCTATCCGTAGTCCACCAACCGTGATGAATTCACCCTTTCGATATTTGGTGACAAGTCCACGGAACCAGCGCATAGCGTTAGTTCTTATCGTCGCTGTCTCCAATGCGTCCGCTAATTCATCAACGAGGGCCTGTGCGTCGGTCTCCGGAATGCCAGCTGTAAGCGATGTAATTGCTTGCCGCTCTGCCTTTGATAGCGAGGCAGGAAGGTGTAGTGGTTGTTGTTCAGATTCATGTTGTGGTTCAAGTGGTGACTTAGCTTTGTCACCTACGTAGGTGACAGGTAATGTCACCCCTGTCCCCGACAACTTGCCATCGTCGAAGTGCTTCTTTTTTGCGTGTGGTGACAAATTGTCGGGGTAGGGCAAATCACTAATGTTCAACCGGTACCTGTTTGACGTACGTCTGCCGTTCTTGGGGTCGAACTGAGCATCGACTGCCATTAACTTTGATTTCTGAAAGTCCTGCAGTACACGCTGTACGGTGCGTTCAGAGACACAACACTTTCGTGCGATGAACGGAATACCCGGCCAGCATTCATCGTGGTCGTTTGCTGCATCCGCGAGTGCCATCAAGATCAGCTTAGGCGTCGGTGCGAGGTTTTGGCTCCAAGCCCAGTTCATTGCTCGAATGCTCATTCGACGTCCGGAACTGGAAGACGTGGTCGGCCCTTCCTGGGGAGCGAGGCGGTAACTTCAACGGAGCTATCCGTTGGGCAGGAAAGAGAGTCAAGCCAAGTCCGAATGTCAGCTACGAACCAACAGGAGCGCCTCTTGCCTGGGAATGCGGTTCTTGGAAGTTCTCCACGATATGCCATCTGAGAAACAGCACCTTCTGTCGTGCTAAGCAGCGAAGCCAACTCCGATCGAGAGATCACAGCTTGCGGAGCCATCCTTGCGAAGGTCTGAATCGCCACGACTATCGTAGACACTCCTGAGCCATAATGTCGGGCACAAGGAGAAGGTATGAGTGGAAAGCGGTACACAGAGGAATTCAAGATTGCAGCGGTCAAGCAGGTGGCACAGGGCGGC
>Ga0265780_10008785_pt1 | contig 12229 bp, 9 predicted proteins | sample P1T30metagenome_FD_192432 | JGI IMG/M metagenome (GOLD analysis project Ga0265780, IMG submission 192432) | Plant litter microbial communities from East Loma Ridge, Irvine, California - P1 T30 | ecosystem: Environmental > Terrestrial > Plant litter > Unclassified | place: USA: California... | reverse complement strand
CGTCGGATTGCGATATTACGTCCAACCTTACCTCACCGTCACTTTCTGTCATGTACTTGTCACTAGTTCAACGACACTTGCAAAGGTGTACAAACCATGTTTGACGCTCGACAGGAATGTGGAGGACAGATGATGCAAGCTTGTGTCTCCAAGCTCCGATGCGTACTCTAACAGCGCACGCTTGTCTGAATTCCTTGTCAGCTCAACTGTATATAGCGCACTCAATGGTCGTGCCCATGCTGTGCTATGACCTCTGCAAGATCGCCCCGTCAGGAAAACAATGGGAGTACCAAGAGGTATGAGATGGCGAGGAGAGACTCACATGTGTAGATCTGATGGAGTATGTGAAGCGTTGGGAGATCGAATCCTTTAGCCCAGAATGTCCTGCGATCATTAGCCGCGGCGTCTGGTTACCTAGCTCGTTGCATGAGCCGACTTCATGTCAGCGTACGATCTCAGGATATCAAGATGAAGCGCGCAGGGAGGTGGGAAGTAGTTCACGGTCTGAAAAACTGGACACCTGCACCTTCAATATCTTGCGTAAATTTTGCCGTTTGCGACTGGATAGAGCCTTCTCGTTGCTTCCTCAATGTCTTTGGACTTCCTGAATGCAACAGTGCAAGTTTGGACACATGTCTCGACCTTATTTTTGGTGAACTTAGTAGGAGTCGAGAAGCACGTAGGTCAGGCGAAGGAAGATGTACTGGTGTAAATCAGCTCATCATCGAGACGTACCACATCGATGCATGCATGCTTCGAGGTTTGATATGACCATTTACGCAACGCTTCTCCTGCGAAGTTTCAATGACATCTATGTATCCACGAATCATTTTTCAGTCGACCTGACATGTAGTGATGATAGAAAGGCGTGTAATAGTGTAACATCAAATGAACGTACCGTGGTGGGTGGTGATTGAGTTCTGACAAAACTCCGCGGATTTCTCCCGAAGCAGCTTAGCGCAGGCGCTACCCACTTTAGCGCCTTGGATCCGCCTGGCACAGTCACCGACATCTCGTTGCAACTTGCACCTGTCATTGACAGCAGCTTGTGTTCATGCACACAGACCAAGACCATAGCCATCGTCGCTTCGCATGGGTGAATCGACGTATTCGTCATTCTTCGCAAACCAGCTGACCAGCTGCGCAAATTTGCGTCTTCGGGAGCGCGCATGCTATAAAGTGACTCGTGTAACTCACAACGGTCCGGAGCTTCGAGACGCTCTCACGTTTCGGTGAGGTCGCGGGAGCGATGCCGCTGATCATACTCCCGGGTGGTCAGGCGGCTGTTCATACAGCCAATAATAGCGATGTCTGTAGCACCTCGCTTCGACTCGAAATGTGGACGCACAACCTCCAGCTCCTGCATGATCCGCCTTCCCCGCCCGCAAGCACGAGCACCTACACATCCCGTCAAACATTCAACAACAAGATGGCATTCTGCTGTCTCGATGTGGGAGCTTGACTGACGTCTTGCAACATTATGTGGCGAACTCAGCATCAATAACATGGCACATACTGGCTTAGCTATGCGTCTGGAGACGTGAGGCCCCAATAGAAGCACCCAACCGAAGATTCAGCAACGAGCATGCATCACGGAAACTTGCATTTGATCCTCGAAGACTGAAATCCTCCAGGTCGAAGCTGCTCGGGACCAACAGCGCTCAGCTGAAAGTGGACTGCAGGAAGCGACCTGCAGGAAGTGGCGTATTGTAGCAAACAAACTGCACAGTGTCCATTCTAACTTATCCCTCCCTCGTTCCGTCTCTTCTTCTCTTCTTCATCCCCAACTATTCATCTTCCACTCTTCTTGCATCTTGTCCTCATACAAATCCAGCTCAACATGGCCCACAATCCCCTCCCGCCGTGGTTCCACGTCGACTGGGAAGAAGAGCGCATAATTCACTGCCGAGCCATGGCCCTACTCGTACCAGAGAACCTACCCCGTGGGATTCCCCCTGCTGGACCGATGCTGAAAACCCACGAATTCCCTCTTCCTACGTATCGCTGTCCTCGGGCAACGACCTGCCCTCTGTGCGCCCCGGACGTCAATGGGCTCGACGATGACAACGAGGACGACTTCAACACTGATAATTGGTTTGACGAAGACGATGAGGATGCCAAGGATGATGAGGACTACGACGATGACGATGACAAATCGATCCCACCTCCGCCCCCGTCCACGCCGGAAGAAGACGTACATCCAGCGAACGCAACGCTGTCCTGGTCTGGCAAGCTCACTCGTCGGATCCGAGGAGGTCTTCACTCCTTGAGGTCCCGCTTCCGCACGCTGAAGCACACAGCCCAGATTTTGCTAGGCAGGTTGGACAGACGCAAGTCAAAGCTGGCGAGAGTCAAGGTGAAGATGGTTGTCGACGAGCTATACTCCGACAGTGGTAAGGAATCCTGGGCCCGGGTGTAGTCATCTCAGCTGATCATGAAGCCAGAAGCGGAGTGAAAGAGTGGTAGCATTGGATGAGGTGGGGTATTGTTGGGTAGATGGGTAGATGGACATGATGACGATTGAGAACTAGCGCCGCATCCCAACTGTATGGCTCTATGGTAAACGAGGTTGATGATTTGCGGCTACGCGTACTCTATAGATGTTGAGTGGAAGAATGCAAAATGTGGTATCTCAGCATAAGTACCGGCAAACGTGATAATTGTCTGACTTCGTTTCGCGGCGGCTCGTCCTCAATAGTACCGCAAGTCCGTTTGGCCATGTTGAAGTTGAGCAGTGTGTCGTGGCGTTTTGGGATATATATCAATTGCGATGCGAAGCATTATATGCTACACCGGACAAAAGTACTCAAGTAAGATTGTTAGGAAACTGTGTATCTGGTGGTTTTGGTAGAAACATAGTAGCCGAAAGTGGAACAAGCTTCGTGTGACCGTTTCCGGGCATGCACCGGTACAGCGAGCGATCTTTGCTTCACAAATCGGACTTCAGACCGATCCAACGCAATGAATGTGCTACGCATGAAAGTCAGCACATGGTGGGTGACTGGGTGCTTCAAAGCAAACACACATCGTACAGCAAACTAACTCACCGGTTATGTGAACAAGGTATGGAGCAACACATGCATTGCCGTAATTGCCGCCATCGTGTCAAACCGTCTCACCATCTCTGCTTCGAGATATCGGAACACAGACCGTGAAAAATGGTGATGATGTATGGTCACAACGGCGACGAAAGCCTGGGAAGTCTGGAACAAGACAATTGCTAGGCAGAGATTCCATTAGCTGCAGATGCCAGATGCAATATGATGAGTAATAAGTACAAGTCTCTTCCTGCACATGCAGTCAGATGGCACCAGCCAAATTTTTATTCCGGATCCCTCGTGGGAGCAAGTGCTTCGCCGCAAGCAACCCTACACTGATATTATTGCTGTTCCGCATTGCCGCTGTAGGGTATATCGCATGTCGCATGCTAATACATCTTCACGTCGCATGCCAATACATTGTCATGTCACATCCCAATTTATCATCATGTCGCATCGTGCCACCGAACGTAATTGAAAGTCCGATTTGTGGAGCTAACGTCTTCCCAAGCGCTCCTTGATCAGGCGGCCTTCGTAAGGAGTCATGAACTGACGGTAGTGGTACTCTTTGAAGTGGTATGGGGAGTGAACAGTGCGTCTGCGAATTCCTGTCTACTGTCAGTTATGGTCATAATTGTGGTTGACCTCGCGTACCTCGGCTACGGACCATCAACAACCTTATTGTCCGCCTCACCTGCTCGGAGCTTGGAGTGCATAGTCTGCGGTCGTGTCCTTGGTCCTAGAAAGGAGTTGATAGCGCTCGGCAAGGATGATCTAGAGCTGCTGCTCGAGTACGCCTACCCAGTCCCGATATTCGCTACTCATAGTCGCCACGTGAAAGGCACGATTCTTTCAACGGCACACCAAGTGAGGAGTGCTGATTGATGTTCTCCTCGACAAATTCGACAGATCCACTTGGCACTGGCGTGCCGATCTTGACACAATGAGAACCAGCTGTGGAACAGTAGACTGGTGGAATAGCGAGTGGTGTACCTCGTAACAAAGTGAATATTTGAATTGCCAAGTTCACCAAAGTACCAACGTCGTTGAGCGATGCCCGTCCATTGACATGGCATCATGCCACTTCCCAATAACGAATTCGCCGTGGCCGCCGACCGTGCTGCTTGCTGAAAATGCGCTCCTATATCTCATGAACAATGGCCCACTGACCGCAAAAGGAGCAGACCAGGCTACAAGCCTTGGTGCCTCTCAATGACACCAGTCTTGATCCTGTAGTCTAGCGAGCCTGTGGCTTCGGTCGGCGATGTGTCTCTGTCCGCTATAACGACCCATGTTCAAGGAGGTAGTCTGTGTTTTCAACGGGCTGGCTTGAAGGCTGATCGATATTTCGCCGTCGGCAAAGGTATGTGTCTGCGTCTCATTCTGTAAGCTTCCCATCGCGCAAGAAGGTGATTGCAGAGGTCGGCGCCTGGAGATCAAGAGACGTGGGTACGTTGCAAGCCGGCGAAAGGACGCTACTTGCAGGCATGTCAATGGTGCTCTCATTGTTGCGAATCATGATGCTTACATGACCCGTAGCGTCATCTCGGAATTGACAGACTTGCTGGGTGACAGCTGTCGAAGCTCCACCGGGCGTGCCGCCAGTAGACATTGGAAGCACACATACTTTGATGGGACGCGTTCATCGTTCTCGAAGAAGCGGTGGCACCAGGCGTGCTGCGCGGTGGAGCAGATGCTACACAGTAACTTGATAAGATGAGAGAAAGACTTGCAGAGGTTCAAGGCACAAAAGCAACAGTGACTACGAAGGCCCTTTAAAGGCCGATGAACTCAGAGCGACACACCCAGATTATCAACTAGCAGACTGTTGCGTACCTCAAGTATCCACATCTGCGACTAAGTGGCTGGCTGCGGCATTATCACATGGTGCAGTGACTTGTTGAGCATGGGCGCTGTCAACCACAGCCTTGCAAGGACGATTACCAGACGTCTTCTCTCCTATATCAATTGCACAGTCGGGAAAATGCGCATTGGCAATACTCCGAATGGCTCGCACCAGGAATGTCTTTCCTAGATGTACTGTCGGCCGTGGGGTCTCCCGCACGGGCCGGTACTGTTTGCCCCAGGTTCCACCGCATGTTTGCTCTCACGCACTTCCCCATTAGGACTAGTGCGTGCTCCCTACAGTACATAGGCCTCTCTCTCCCGTAGCCTAATACGACATGATTCTCCCCAACCTTGACGCTTGACATGTACCACCCGGTGGGGCTCCAGGCGGAGGCCATCCAAGGGCATTACCAGCCGCAACTCACAAGAACAACCAAATCAATCCAGTCTCCGCATTTCGACCTCCCCATCTTCCGTAATGCCGGGTTTCGAGACAACAGCCCACGATAGCAAGCGCTGTGAACATCGTGTACTGACACCAATCGCCAGCGATGCTTTCTCCGGGGCACTTTCCAAAAGCCAAGCCAGTACTACGCACGAAAGATATGCCGCATCTAACATGTGTAGCTAAGAGCCTGCGCAAGGAATGTCGTCATTCATGCCACCAATGAGCCGTGTCAAGTGAGGGTCACAATAACACGCTAAATATGGCCCACGCCGCAATCCGGGATCCGAGGTGGTTTCTTCGGGCGAATGAACTGGGGCGGAAAGTGGAGGCAGCAGTACACGCGAAAAGCAAACGAAAAATCTTGACGCACCTTGATGAGCCAGCCAGGAGGAGCGAACATGGCCATCGATGAGCGCTTTTAAATGGCGAGCAGCTCATGAAGCGTACTCCAGCACACCAGCCATGTTTAGCGTAAATCGAGATTGTCCGCAAGCCAATTGCATACTTTCGAATTAATTGACCCACCACAAGAGGTAGTCATGGCTTGGAAGTTGGTGTTCGCCGGACTGACGATTGACATTTCCGGTTAGCGCCAGTCGGCGTCTCATTTCGACCACAACAAACTTCATCGACAGTTGGATCGTCGTCTTGCAGCTACTGTGAGCATAACCCACAGTATATGACTTCATCCAAGTAAACTGCCCTCTGTCATAGCGTGGTGTCAGCAATCATCGGGTCGAGGCAGAAGTCGCTCCTGATGCACCAGCACAGAACTCAACGAAAGCTATCTCAGATTCGTGTTGGCCATTTCTATGTCCAAGCGAGACGTAACTCCGACAAAGCTTTTGTCAAATGGATTAGACGTACGAATTCGAGTCTAACCGATTTTGGATGACATGTTTGTAACGTAGGTTGGGGTGGGTATGAGAGATTTTATTCGGCGAGATGGCTACCACGCAAGATCCCCTTTCAGGGCCTGCTGAATGGTCTCGTCCACGATCTTCACAGCATCGTATTTTGGATACGCCTTCGCAATGGTTTCCGATATGGTCCTGGGCGCACGGTCAGATGGTGGTTCAATGCCCGATGGCGTGCGAATTACCTGTATGTTCCATTCCTCAATATCTCTTCGAACGCGTCGATGAGCATCTCTGGCCTCTCCTGAGGCACAGCATGGTATATGCCATTGCCGATATAGTTGATGATGCTGCCCGTGTGCGGCTTATCCTGCCCAACTCCCGACACAATCATCGGAACGCCAAAGCGGAGACCTTGTTGGACAGTGCCATATCCACCATTGGTGACAAGCACCGAAACCTATTGCAACATTCTGAGTCAGTTTGTATCCGGGTTCTGCCACATGCAGACTTACAAAAGGTAGGGCGAGATCGAGCGGGATGAATTTTGCCACCCTCGCATTCTTTGGAATCTTCACATCCAGCCCTTCTACATCCGACGTCACCAGGGTGGCTATAACCAACACATCGTCGCGGTTCCCGAACGCCTCTAGTGCCGGTATGATGAGTGCTTGCGTGTCGAACACAACGCTGCTAGACGTCACTGCCACAATGTGCTTTCCTGCTCTCTGCGCTTCGAGTACCTCGTCCCACCAGACCGGCAACTGGCGCTCCGATATTCCCACACTCGCCGGCGCGCCAAGAAATTTCATTCTGGGCCTATAGTCTTTGCGAGGGTATTCGAATTCTGGAACGCCGTATTGTAGGTGCGCATCCGACGCCGATGTCCACATGTCATACAAGCTCGGCCACGGCGTCGTTGTGCCCATGTCAGCAAATTTCTGCTGCACGTGCGCGTTCCATTCGCGGTCAGGATAGGCCAAGTTCTGTCTCGCGTGCGCTTCGAAGTGAATTGTGCTTGAGGAAACGCTGGTATCTGGGTGCCTCCTGGAATTGACCGGAAACGAATCGTTGCTTGCCCCAGTGTAAGGCGCTAGACCGATGGATATCGCTGCATCCGGCCGTACGCCCTTCAAACCTGCCAATACTGGCGCGAGGCCAGCGAAAGTACCGTCATTGACATACACGATCCGCGTGTCCTGTCCAAACTCTTCGCGTAGTGCTGTGAACGTAGCTTGTAGAGTGCGATGCTGGGCCGGTATCGGTTCTATGAAAGCTGTCTTTATAGCGAAGACCTCCTGCTCTGGTTTGCCCTGAAGAGAAAGAAATATAGCGAGCTTGTCGGGGGGGAGTAAACCAGGCTCCGAGCCTTCTATTGGCACGAAAGTAGCGCCCAGTGCTTCAACAGAGGCTTGAAAGTCGGGGCCGGTAACGAAGTGGATGGGGTAACCTAGGGATATCAATCCCGACGCGATGGTGGTGAGTTTCTCTATATGACTGCGGGTTATCAGGTACTGGCTCGGTGTTATGAATTGCGTGGAAACTCACCTCCATGCTGGCGTGGAGGCCATGACTATGCGCGTTTTCGAGCGCGAGAAATCCTTAGCGTGTGGGCCATGCAGGAAACTGAGAGGTGCTAAGCCAGAGAATTGGGCGTACAAGAGGGCGAGTAGGGGCACCAGGCCGGCGAAGAGTAGTGACCTCGACGGCATAGTAAAGTGCGCTGGGAACTAAGCACAAGACGAACAGTACCTCGTTCGATGTCGATAAGTAGCAATCGCCAATCTGAAAGGAGGTGGCTGAGCCTTTGTAAGATTTCTAGCGTAATGGTACACTCAGCACAGTCGTGCAAGGCGTAAGGTAAGACGGCTCTATGCAGTCATCTCGTACATGTCCGACTGCTAGAGGCTGAAGCATTGGGTTGCTTACTCTCGAGGTCTTTGAGGCCTTCCCTGGTCAAGTTAGCTCCTGGTGGTGTGTGTTGGACGCCTTAATTATTAGCAAGAAAAGGTATTTTTGGCTCTGAAAGATAATATGCACCCACGACGCCCTGGTCTCTCACGCTTCCATTCAGATATACAGCCATCCACGGAATATTCTATCCAAGGGTCACAAATTCCAGCGTGCTCTTCGAATCAACGCATGATCGCGAGGGAAATGCTGGAAGGTCCACTCAGAAGGGGAATCGCATCCCGTGCTTGGGGATGCGACAGCGACTCACTAATACCTTCACCAGTAGCGAGCGATGTAGCTTGAGAACGTACCTCCATATTTGGCTTACCGCATTATCACTGGATGGAGCTAACCGGACACGCTCGTGTATGAAGATGCTCGTGTAAGAAGATCCGGACAGTCAGGATGCGCAAGATGCTTGCTTCACTTCTGGGCTTCCTACTTGGTACGTAAGAGTCTCGAAGACCAGCGACTCTGACTTGGTGCCAGTTATAATTCTCCTGGAAGGAAGATTGACCCCTTTGCTCGGCTGGTTGCTTCCGGGGCTCTTTGAACGATCTTATCATAACGCGTAAGCGACGAACAGGCATAGAAACTAACAAAGTCTCTCGGAAGCGAGCTGGATGTTTCCAAAAATCTTGGGGGTCTGCTAAATGCTGTTGTTGTCGAAGATATCGCTGGTCGATAAGACTATCACCGCTGCGCCTGATGTTCTCGATGTTGATAATGTCCACTAGTTGCGCGATGCCGCTGCGCTACCTAGTTGCTCACGTACGCGGCGCAGCCTTGAAACTGAGTCAGCTCTAAAAGTGGGAAAAGGCAGAACACAGACCGAACAGTCGAGCTTAAGCAACCCATGACGTTGAAACACCTTCAAGCAATGGGATTGATGACAAAGAAGCAAATGCTTGAAGTTAGGGAAAGACGCCTCCGAATACTGCCGAGGTCCTGATTTTGAAGTTCGTCACGTGGACGCTAAGTTTGGCTTAGTGCTCGTGCCAAACCTGTTCGCGTCTCCCAGCCACTTCACGACTTCGCCCCACGACATCTCGAGTCTGCCCTTCACCGATCGTATCTCACACTTCGCGTTTTTCTGGTATCCGCTGCTCGTTATTTACTGTTCACCATCCTCTGCACGTCTGTCCGCGGTTCTACGTGAGTAAAGATGTCTAAAGAGGTGGAAATGACCGATGGAGTCGGTTCTCGGGAGCGGTCTTGCTGAAGGCAGGAACTCATGAGCAGCCCCACCAACAGCGACTTTGTATGCGTGGCATTGCCCACAACCCCTCGACCTTCTGGATTCAGATCTTGCATGCTTCATGCGCCAGCGATGTTTGCCGTAGAGGTAGAGTTGTGGCTGTAGAAGGGTGTCTCGTCGTGTCTGCTGTTGTTGGTAGGCCTGTAGAACAGGAGTAGGGTGCATTGTAGGCGCTACAATAGAGGCCCATTTAGGTAAAGTGTCTAAGATTGTAGAGCGACTGATGTAGGGTCGGATGCGTAGTTTCTAGAGTGTGAGGTAGTAGGGTGGCCGTGTTTTCACCCTGCACATTGAGTAGTCCTGCAGCATGATGAGCATTGAGATTGTTGGGATTTTATTGCGGGAGTGCGTGGCTGAGCCTGGGACGACCTGCTTCAAAGCTGGAAACATCGTCAACAACGAATGAAGATCTCAACATGACGTGCGTATGGCGCCGAAGATGTTCATGGATGCAGTTGCTGTAGATCAACGCACAAAAATCTGCTTCACCTTCTTCACACCATACTTCCCACGACGACATCCTTGTGCGCATTATCGCTGCATTCTCTCTTGCCATTGCTCGCGTCGCATAACGTTTGAGGTAACAAAGAGGCCGAGATAGGTCCCAATCGGACTTTGTGGAAATGTGGGCAAAGAAGGCATGAGCAAAATCACAACTGTGGTGACTTCGACGAGGCCGCGGTCTTTCGCATCGATTTTCGGGGCTTTTTACTTCGCACGATTTCATGAACGAGCATCGGATGTGAAGATACCATCAACAAGACCGGAGACGAATTGAACGAACTGTCTGCTCTTGTTGCGAAAGGCGCGCGACATTTGCAGCTTCTACTGACCGCCGACACGATCCATGATCAGCCCGATTATTGCACGCAACCTTCACTGCATCGACGGCGGTACCCGCGAAAGGTTCAAAACCCCGGGAATTAAGTTTAACGTACCCCACGGGCGAGTCGGCCACTCCGCCAAGACCCCAACAAAACGTACTGTCACGAACAGTAGAAACGCGATGTCTCAACCACAACAAGAGCTACCTGAATTAAAAGAAGCGCGTATACAGCTTGCGCTTCAAGCTGTCCAACGAGACGCGACACTATCCCTACGAAGCGCTGCATTATTCTACAGAGTCTCTCATACAACACTCAGCGATCGACGCGCTGGAAAGCAGTTTCGACGCGATTGCGCGCCCAACTCAGCGAATCTACGTAGAACAGAAGAGGAAGTGATTGTTCAGCATATACTTGATCTCGACGCGCGAGGATTTCCGCCACGGCTTGCTGCTGTCAAGGATATGGCTGATCTACTGCGCAAGGAGCGTGGCCAACCATCGGTTGGCGTTAACTGGGCTGCAACCTTCGTCAAACGTCGCCCTAAGCTTAAAGTCAAGTTTAATCGCAAGTACGACTACAAGAGAGCCCTCTGCGAGGATCCTGAGGTTATACGAGGCTGGTTTCGACTTGTAGAGAACACAAAGGCCAAATACGGTATCCTTAATGAGGACAGCTACAACTTTGACGAGGCTAGCTTTATGATGGGCATAATATCAACATGCGCAGTTGTTACAGGCTCTGAGCGTCGAGGACAGCCAAAGAGCGTTCAGCAGGGCAATCGGGAGTGGACCACTGTGATCAAGGGCGTCAACGCGATGGGGTGGGCAATCCCACCCTTTATCATCTTCCAAGGCAAGAACCACCTCTCTGCCTGGTACGAGGAGGATAATCTACCTCACGATTGGGTTATTGCAGTCTCTGAGAACGGCTGGACAACAAATGCGCTTGGTCTTGAGTGGTTGAAGCACTTTAATGTGCACACAAAGAGTAGGACTGTAGGAAGCTATCGTCTGCTCGTTATTGATGGCCACGAGAGCCACAACTCGCTCGAATTCCAGCAGTACTGCAAGGAGAACAAAATTATTACTCTCTGCATGCCTCCTCACTCGTCGCACCTCCTGCAGCCTCTTGACGTGGGTTGTTTCTCGCCGCTAAAGAAGGCGTACGGGCGCCAAGCTGAGGACCTAATGCGCAACAGGATCAACCACATCACCAAACTTGAGTTCTTGCCCTGCTTTATAGCTGCTTTTAAGGACGCAATTACCAAAAGCAATATCCAGGGAGCCTTTCGGGGTGCTGGATTAGTGCCACTTGACGCAGAGGCGGTGATATCGAAGCTTGATGTCCGCCTGCGTACGCCTACACCACCTACTACCAACGTCGCGCCCTGGGTGTCTAAAACCCCAAGCAATACCCTAGAATTTGGGTCGCAATCAACGCTAATTCGAGAGAGGATTCAAAGGCATGTTGATAGCTCACCTACCCACATGGTTGAGGCAGTTGAAAAGCTTGCCAAAGGCGCAGAGATGATGGCGCATTCCTTGGTGTTGATGAGCAACCAAGTCAAGGAGCTTCAGGCAGCCAACGAGGCCGCCTCACGCCGTAAAGCGCGCAAGAGAAAGCGTATACAGGCTGAGGGTACCCTTACGGCTGAAGAGGGCGTGCGCTTAACTACCCTAAAGGAGTTTGCAGCGCGTAGTGATGGAAAGAAGGCGAAGAAGAGCGCGCGCGCGGAGGGCAGCGATCCAACCCAAAGGCGCTGTGGACGCTGCGGTGAGGCTGGGCACAATGCGCGCACATGTAGGCAAGAAGCAGCAGTAGATTCTGAGTAGAATAGCCTATTGCGATTCTCTATAACAGTCCTGGACGGTGCTATGCTGTTGTATATAGTTGTAGTTTTGGTGGGGGCTTGGCGCAGGTGGCCGACTCGCCCGTGTGGCCGACTCGCCCGTGGGGTACGTTATATCAATCGCTTTTTTGCTTACAGAAGGCGTACAGGC
>Ga0265780_10008783_pt1 | contig 12230 bp, 12 predicted proteins | sample P1T30metagenome_FD_192432 | JGI IMG/M metagenome (GOLD analysis project Ga0265780, IMG submission 192432) | Plant litter microbial communities from East Loma Ridge, Irvine, California - P1 T30 | ecosystem: Environmental > Terrestrial > Plant litter > Unclassified | place: USA: California... | reverse complement strand
GGATACCAAAGGCCTTGATGACAGGCGGCTGCATGCGGTCCTGCGGCTGGTTGATCTTGAAGTTGCCCAGAGAGCGCTCGGTTTGGGCGCCCCAGTACTTGCTGGCGTCGACCTGGAGCTCGCCGAACGCATCGCTCTCGGTTCTAGTGTTGGCGGACATGATGCGAGTAGTTGCGAAAGTGCGTGTGTTGTTCAGAGCGGCGAGGGAGAGCTTCTGGGAGACGAAGGTGGGACGAGCAGCAGAGCAAACAGACGAGGCCTGACGAATGGCGGGGGCAGCTCTAGAGCTCGCGACGCGGGCAGAGCGAGCAATAGCGTTGCGGAACATGTCGGATATGGTTGAATACTGGACAATGCAGTCCGAGGTGTTTGAGTGAGCAATTAGATGATGGATGCTTCGAAGGAGGAATGGCGCCAATGCTAAAGGATACTGAACTGCAAGGCTTCGGCTCGCTCGGGGGATAACGGATTGCGGAGAGCAGACGCCATCTCCAGAGTGTCTCGAGTAGCGCGTTTGGAGAAATTGAAGGTACTATGTAGTACGGTAGTATTTGGAAATGTATTACTTTGGTGACATGCTTTTGTTGTCCTGGATATGGCGTGTACATGTCATTTCGAAAGCATGATGAGGCATATGCATCAGGACGAGACGAACACGAAGGCTGTTGGATCGAACCGCGCAGCACGGGGTGTGAGTTGAAGATATTTCCATTTGTAGAGGTACGCTCATTACACTCATTTGACAACATGTACAACATAGCTGCAAGAGTCGGAAGGCTGCAATGAGAGAGTCGTTAAGTGAAGTGCCATCGTCGTCTTGCTCGTTCTTCCCCGAACAGCACCTTCCTCCTCCGAACCCTCACTCAAACGGGTCTAGCGCACAATTCCGACAGCACTTCAGTCGAATTCAAAGCCCGAACTCTTTCTTCCTTTTTCTCTTCACACTCGCGCTCGTCGGACGAACAGGGAGAGCTTAACACTCGACGAAACTGCTCGCACCCGGCGATCGGGCCTCTTCATTGTTGGCCCAATCCGCAGCGCGATGAGAGTGAACCAATGTCCTTGTATCTCCTGCTCGGATTCCTCCATGATGAAGCGGGTCGTTTGCGACGTGACATCTCCCCATCCTGCACTGCACTGCAACTCCCCTTTGACTATGAGCTACACCAGCTGATCGAGAAATCACAACGCCAAACCAAGCACTTTTGCTCTTCGACGAGAAATCTCACGAGAAAATGTCGAAATCGAAGAGCAAAAAGTGCTTCACAACAACAATGGTACGTCTTTTACTCCTTACCCTCCACCTAACACACCTACACACACATACCACAGCTTCTATGATGAAAGATTACTTGGATGTAAATTTTTACAGTATCTTTCCGAGGCGCAAAACCATGCAGATAAATTCCTTGTTGCCTTCCTTCTGATCGAGCTTTACCACACTTCGTTTTTAAACTTCGATATCATTGGGAAAAGACAGTCACTAATTCGCTGTCTTAGATTAACATTCACTCTGGTATCCCACCAGGTCTGATCACTGCTGGTTCAGTGGAGGATTGAGGTGTCCGCTTGAGTGTACTATAGCATGATGCTGCCCTGAGAGCTGGATATTCCCTCTTCATTGTAAGACTCTTTTACATACACAATTCAAACAATGTTCAATTTACTTGACTTGCACCCCAATGTTACGTTTGCTGCTGCTGTGTTGTCGTCTGTTGCTGTGGTGATTGATCGCATGTCAAGTCTGATGTGCCAGGTAATGATTTCAATACAGCATACTAGACCCCTCCAACACCAACCCAACCCAACCCAACCCAATCAATCCTCAGCAACACTAGCATCATCAACAAAGCTCCCATCCTGACTCTCCGTCCTCTCCAAATCATGACCAAGAGCGTTACTAGAAGCAATACTAGCCACACTGCCCACACGCGTCAGCTTCTGCCTCTTCTTAACATGCACCATATCCTCGTCGTCGTCCTCAAAGTCATCGCGATCCCTCTTCGAATCACCCGTAGCACCACCCGAAGAAGGAGCCGGGCTCGCCCTCGAAGGAGTCTTCTTGTTCCCACTCCCCGTCACTTTCGGAAGCTTGCCATTCGGCGCCCCTGCCCCTCCGACCACAACGCCCTTCTCGCCCATCTTCTTGATCTTCTTATCCAGTCCCTTCTTGAGCAGCTTCTTCCGCACGCCGCCTCCACCCGCGACACCTTTGACAGACCCAGTATCGTCGTCGTCGTCGTCGTCCTTACCATTGCCATTCCCAACCCCACCGTTCCCATTCTCCTTCCCACCCTCCTGGCTAGGATTCGGAGTCCCACCCCTACTACCCCCCGGCGTGCTCCCACTCCCATTGTTCATCCTCGCCATAGCATTCCTGCTCGCCGCGCGCCCACTCAGCCCCATGCACTGCTCCAGGTGCTTGGCGAAGCGCGTGATGAGCAAGCTGCGCTTGCAGCTCGGGCAAGTGTGCCAGGGCACGTACTCGCCCTTCTTGAGCTTCTCGTCGATCTTGCTGGCCTTCTTCTCGCCCTTTTCCAACGGCTTGCCGCTGTCGTCTTTGCCGTTATCCTTGTCCTTGTCTTTGCCGTCTCCGCCGCCTCCGGGCGAGGGAGGGGCTGTGCCGTTTTGCTCCTCGCTCGCGCCGTCGTTCTTGTTGCTGCTAGACTTCGCTGCCTCGCGCTCCTTCTTCGTCGGCGGCCGGCCGGTGACATCGCTTCGCGGGAACGGATTGTCGTAGATATCGTGGCCCGGCCGACGCGACCAGGGTTTGCGCTCGCAGTATGTGGTTGTGCTGGCCGGGGGATCTGTCGCGGCGCCGCGGACTTTGGGCGCGAGCGGAGGGTCGAGCAGGCGCGGCAGGTTGCAGTTGTCGCAGTGCGGGAGTTTGTCGGCCGGGTCCAGGCTGGCGAGCAGGAGTTTGTGTTCGCGGTGGCGGTGAATCACCAGGTCGTGCATGATGTTGTGGAGGGCGTCGTCGAAGAGGCGCTGGGCGATTTGCGCCAGGGTTGGTTGGCGGTCGGGGGAGGACATGGTTTATGGAGTTTGTCCTCTTCAAGAGGAGAGAAGGTGGTGAGAAGTTGGGAGGACTCGAGTTTGTCCCAGCGCGGTCGTGTATAGTTAGGTACTAGCCGCGGTTTCGCGATGAGCTTGGTGCTTGAGTGGATGCAGGTGGAATCGAAAGATCGGCGCTCTCTCTCTCTGGGGTCCGGGGAAACCGAATGTAAACAAGACATCAACAATCACACACATACGCCCGACACGACCGGCCGTAGCACCAAAGGTCTACCGCCTCTGAGGCTGACGAAGCCGACTGATCCGACGTTGATCTCACGGCCAGTACCGCGAAAGCGAACATTCCCAACCCGCTGCTTTGGGCCTGGCGCCGTGATAGAGACCAGCACCACAAAATAGCGACCGACTGCTTTCTGGAAGAAGCTTGATCGTGCGGCCGACGCAGAATCCAAATAGCAGCCGGGGTACGAGCGATGTACGCCACCTTCTAGACGCCATCAAGCGCACTGAGACGGTTGCTTATCGAGAAGATGAAGCTTACACACCAGAGCCCACTTGGGGATTCGATGTTTTTCTTGACGGATTACGACCGAGCCACAAGAGACAGTATACCACGAGCCATGAAAAAATGGGTCGAGGCGATACGAAGCGATCTACGGCCTCGCGACCCCGCCGATAGCAAGGTCTACAGTGACGAGGCTTTCAGACGTCTCAGGCTCGATCTTGTAGATGATCAAGAGGCGTTGGAACACAGGTCCATTGATCGCGTGAGGGAATGCCTTCGTGTGCTCGTAAGGCGCTCCGAGCTTGCCGATGACGATTGACGAAGACGAATGGGTGAGACGTACGCGGAACACTACCTACCTGTCTTGTATTGGATGCCCAAAAAGTCCAAATGCTGGCAAACCTGACGTTCTCTGAAGACAAGGGTGACTTTGAACAAATTGACCGCTTCCTTGAATGCTATGTGACAGCGGTAGACATCTTCTGAGAGCGGCCGGAGATGACAAGAGACGACTGTCGCGGATTCAGGAATATCGAGATTATTTGTCTTGATCGGAGGTATCATATGTTCGATGATGACTTCCTGCTTGATGAACTGAGCGATTGAACGGCTGCACTAAATCAGACGCAGGGTTCTGCCAGCTGTTGATTCTCTGCCCAACGATTATATGTAGGCAGGTGACATACCACGACATTACAGTCAAGGCAACGGGATCGAATAGTACTTCGAATGACCAGCCCCAGAAAACCTCTCCCAGGCACGCTCAAACTCACTCACAATCCCCTCCGACAAAGGCCCAGCCTCACAAGCCCTCAAATTCTCCTCCATTTGGTCCAGACTGCTCGCACCCAGAATCACACCATCCTCCTCGCTGAGCACAGAATGATGCATCAACCACCTGAGCGCAGCCTCCTTCAACGTCACTCCCTCGGCCTCACAAACCTCACTAAGCTCGCCATGGATCTCCAAGCTCAAATCGTTGACATACATGGCGCTGAAAACCGCCATCCGATCCATCCTGCTGCCTTCAGGCGGGGAGCGTAGCTCTGCGGCAGGGCGAGAAAAGTACCCTCCAGCAAGAGGGCTGTAAGCGTAGAAAGCAATGTTGTGCCGGCGCAGAAGAGGGAAGAGTTCCTTCTCGCCCGCGCGAGCGAGGGCGTTGTAGCCGCCCTGGTAAACAGACGGGCGCACGAAACCCTGCTTGTCGCATATGTCGAGGATGGCCTGCACTTCGGTCGCGTGGTAGTTGCTGACGCCGAAGCGGGCGAACTTGCCTTCGCGGTGTAGCTGGTTGATGGCGCGCAGGGAGTCTTCCAGGGGCGTTGCGCGGTCTGGACCGTGAAAGTAGTAGAGGTCGAGTTTGGTTTGTTTGAGAGCTGCTAGGGAGGCGTTGCAGTTGTCGAGGACTTTTTGGAAGGCTAGTGAGCCTGGTGAGAAGCCGGGGGCTTTGGTCGCGATGGAGAAGTCGTTGTGTGCTTCTGGGATGGCGCCTAGGTCTTGTTCACTTTTGCCCGAGTTGTAGACGCGTGCTGTGTCGAGTTCTTTGATCTTGTGGTTCTTGAGGACGGTGAGGAATGAACGTAGTTGGTCGGGGCCGGACAGTTTGATCGAGCCTGAGGCGACGGAGCTGCCCATCAGACCGGCGATGATCTTGACCATTTTGATGGAACGAGATGTGAATGTGGAGTTGATCGAGAACGTAACAAAAGAATCGAGTATTGATACTGTGGGTCGTTCCAAAACCCTTAAACGATGGAGTCGTCTCCAAGAAGACGACACATCCCAACCCCATCTTTATAGACGTTGGACATCAGTCTGGCCATCCGTAAACGAAACGCCACATGCACGGGAGGATTCATCTAGCCGCCTGATGAGGTAAGCATCAACAAGCCTATCTCCAGCGTAATCTCGCGTATCCAGTGTCTGGTATTGCAATGACCGCAAACATACGTCGTTAGGAGAGAAAAACGAGCATGCTCGAGCTGTCACGGAAATGGTCAACATCAACGAAGACGCAAGCGTAATCGACAGCGATCTTATACGGCCAAGTTGATGCGATGTGGTCTTCGTTCTAATATAATCCAATGATCATTCATCATCCATCATCAAAGCCTCATACCGACTCCCCAGCCCAGACCGATATCTCGACTCCGGAGAAGCCGACCCTCCCTCATGATCCTGACCTTCAAACCCAGAATCCCTCCTCCCCTTCCCATTACCACCAGCGGCATCTTCATCACCAAGCAACTTCTCAACAGCAAGCACAATCCTTTCCGCCCCAGCCCTCGCGCCCTCAAGATTAGCAGCTCCAGGCCCCAATCTCAAACCCGCAAACTTGCCAGCACAGAACAACGGCACATCGTCCCTCCAAGCCAGATCGTCTGTCAAAGTTGGCAGACCGTCACGGACTTCTAGCGGGAACTCTGCCATCATCTTCTGCATGAAAGGCAGAGTCGAGATGTCACTTTGGACACCTGTGGCGAAGTAAATGTAGTCCATTTCGGGCAAGTCTGGGATTGGAGGACTTGTGGTGAGAGACCAGGTTTGGGATGTTGGGTTGTAGGCTTGCGTCTGGACGGTTGCGTTGGTGTGGAGCGATGTGAGGCCGGAGTGGATGTGAGATTGGAGGATTTTGGCGAAGCGTGGCGTGATGCTGCCGCCGCCGCGGGCGTCTTTTAGCATTTCTGCTCGTTCTGTGATGGGGAGGTTAGTTGTGTTGGTCGTCGGAGTTGGGGCTGATGAAAGACGGATCGATCCTGCATACCATGGTCGTCATCTGCCATCCAGAAGGCAGCTTTCTCTTGGTTTCTGAACTTGCTCATCCAGTTCAGGTCGATGTCGAATGGCTTGACTGTCCATGTCGTCAGTCAACTCGATCCCCAGAACAGCGACACAGAAGCCACAGCATACTCTTCAACGAACCCCTAGTCAAATGCCAAACCTTCGTAACTCCCTGCTTCAGCACCAAGTCTCCAACCTGTGCACTCGTCAATCCACCCCCAATGACAAGAACATTCGTCCTCTTCCCAGCCTGAACCTTAGCTTTCAAACTCTTCGGCAAACCACAGTCGCCTCTAAGCGAAAGAGCATGACAAGCAGCCTCATGACCCATCCCAATCCCTTCAAACGGCGGCGGAATACAAGGTGCATTCCCCGCCCCAACAGCCAACACCACGCTCTTAGCATAATGCACACCTCCACCAACAGCCCTGACAGTAAACAACCTCTCCGTCCCCCCCGCCCCAGACAACATCGGCACAACCCCAAAATCCACCTCCCCCACCTTCTCTTCCCTCACCAAGCCCTCCTCCGCAAGCCCATACCTCTGCACCAACCCCTCAACAAAATCCCCAAACATCTTGCTCGAAGGCGTGAAATAGTCCTTCCTATCCCGCTCATCCACAGTCACAGGCGCCATGGCCATTCCCTGCTTGCCATTGCCATTGCCAGCCGCGCACTCCGCACACCCTCCGCCTGCTCTCGCATCCCCTCTCAACATCCTCCTCCTCTTGTCCTTCTTGACCTTGTGCTTACTCACCTCCTTGCCAACACACCCCCCAATCTCCACCAACTCCCCCGTCCTCTCCTCCGCATGCGCGAAAGCCAACAGCGAATCCCTATCCCCCGGATCCGGATGGAAAAACATCGGACTCCGTAGGTGAGAGATCCTGAAAGCGGCGAAGAGGGCGTGCCAGCGGGTCAGCCAGTCGGCTCCTTCGGCGTCGAGGACAAGGAGATCGCGCCTGTGGTGTTGTTGTTGTTGTGACTCTTGAGGCGGATTCTTTGATGCAGCGTGTCTCACGCGGCCAGTGCGTCGGTCTTTGACACTGCTTCGGCCGCTGTGTTTGCGCAGCCAGTGGTAGCGGCGGTGTTCTTCGTCGGTGTAGAGGGCCGAGGGGGTTGTTTCGCGGAGGCGGGCGGCGACTGCGAGGCCTGAAGGGCCGGCGCCGATGATCAAGACGTCGTGGACTGTTGGGAGGGTGGTGGCGTTATTGTTGTTGTCACGGTTGTACGCTTTGGGGCTCGCCATGGTTGCTGTTGTCGTTGTCGGTTTCGATTTAGTGCGGTCTTCCTGTTCTCTGCTCTGGTCGTACAACGAGGACGAGGTGATTGTTAGCCTGGTAGCAGTAATAACATAGATGACCGGGACAGCTCGTAGCAGCCACATATATAAAGCATTCTCGATTTGATAAATGATGTGGTTTCGTCATAAAGTGGTACTCTACCTTAATGGGAGCTACCTTGGTGGTCGCCTATTTTCTGGACCCGCTAAATCCCGTTATCCCTCGTCCCATAATAATAAATCCCAGGCTGTCATTCCAACAAACGAGTCTGCCATCTCGTGGAACTAAAACAAAAGAGGTATCGTGCACAAAATGCCAATCATTTCCTTCCCATGTACAATATCGTGTTCCGGTGGTGGTGGAGCTCCAAGCCCGAAGATATCCCGGTTCCTCGAGCCGGCCGGGTTTCAGCAAAGACTCTCCAGGGACAAATCGACCAAGACAGATCAAGGCGGCATCGGCAGCAGCGTGTCGCATCTGATTCATCCCTCGAGAGAAAGAGTCGAATCTCCGATCTTGACCGACTATCAAACAGCAGCGAATCTCTTCTCGAATTCCTCGAAGAGTTTCGGGCTGATCTCGTCCGAGCTGTTGCCGTTCACCGTCCAGAGTACGCCAAGTTTGTCGTAGTGCTCGAGCAGCGGCAGACTGGCTTCCTCGAACTGCTTGAGCCTCGCTTGCCACACCTCGGGCTTGTCGTCGTCACGCTGAGTGAGTGCTTCGCCCGTGACATCGTCCTTGCCAGCCTGGCGTGGTGCGTTGAAGGTCGTGTTGTAGGTGCGACCACTTGGCATGTGAATCCAACGGTTGCAGATGCGATCCATGATGATGTCCGAGGGTGTCTTCATATTCACGACCCAGTTCATTGGCACTAGCTCGTCCAGCTGCTCTGCCTGGTGCTCATTGCGAGGGAAGCCGTCCAAGATGAATGACGCATCCGGGTGTTCGGTGAACTCGTATTCTCCTTCCGACTGGTATTCTCTGGGGATGTTCTTCATGATGTGCTCTTCACCAATCATTTCTTCTTGCAGGCCAGATGTGGTGTACGATCCGACGACGGAGTTGAGTGTCATGGGTCGCATTCCTCCGCGTTCCATGAGCCACCCACGGTTAGTGAGAGAATTGCGAATGAGGCGGAGAATCATGCTGTCCGGAACCATGGCGCCTTTCTTCATGAGGTGTTCTGCTTGAATGCCTGCGACGTGTAACGTGTTAGTGGGGGTTTAGAAAGCAGGACGATAGACCAAGACTTGCACGAACCTAGCGGGGTCCTGTTGCGCACATTCTCGCGGAGCAGATCGCCAGAGCTAATTGTGGAAAGTTGTTCGTAACGTTCGAGCATGCGGGCAGACTGGGTGCCCTTACCAGCGCCCGGGGCGCCGATAAGGATCATTCGTGCGGCTTTTCGAAGGTGCATTGTGAAGGATTAATCTGTGAGTTGGCGGGCTTGCTATGTTGTGGACAAATTGATCTCCGGTAAAGATTGGGTTGTCGGGCGCGCGAAAGTCGGTGGATCGCAGTTGTCGGAGAGGTGCGAAGATTAATAAGGCTCAGGCGCCGTGGGTGTCGAGGTATTCAGCGCATGTTGTACAGGATTGGTGAATAAAGAGAGGTAGTAGGGAATAGCGAGATAGACTGGTTGGATGTGCTTAAGAGGTAGGTAGGTACAGAGTAGGGAACGAGATGTTGAAAGGTTGGCGGGACGAAAGGCAGAAAGTCAGTTGGGGAATCGGCATCGGCAGTGTAAGTGAAGGCGGGTTGTCACTTTCCGCCTCCCGCTCATCCGCTCCTACGCCGAGGTCGGTAAAGACGACAGCATGATTGCGAGCAGTAGGTAGTTCTCGAGTGGAATGTGATTGTCGTAATTACGCACAGCATCTCAATATCTTGAGCTGTATTTCCCGTACCTGTCAACTATGAAAATATATGTTTTTTATCAAAAGCGTGAGAACACCGAACCTTCGGCTTAATTCCCATGGAACGTCGGACAACTTGTACCACAGTCGATTGATAATTCGCGAGACAAAGCATGCCGCGGTTGCGATAAGAGTCTCAGATGTGGTGATACATTGAGTACTACTTACCCGGTGAAATACAGCATCATTCTAGCCGGAGGTCCGAAAGCAATGTATCGTATCACGTGGAGAGCTTTTTGAAGGATGCCCGTCCGGTTCAAGTAACTCGCAAAAGTCCACCGTGGTAGATAGTAGATAGCCTATTCCTGCACATATAACATCTCATGTACCTTCTACACGTGCACTATTGGCCTGCTGCTGCCGAATGAACCCGAAGAAATGTCCGGTCACAATGACAACGAGGGATTCCATGATACCTACCATAATTATGTACATGCATACCATGTAGGTCAACTGACACCATCACGCCCTTTAGGTAGGTAGCCGAATCCCTCTTGCGAGTGTACACATTTGGCATGAATTAAAGTAACATTTAGTCTGTACCCAAGCTTTTAAGCAGGGCTACAGATCTCTATCTAATCGGCGCTTGTCTGGTCAGCTATCTGTAACAGAGCGATTGTTTCTGTTGTGATGGTTGACAAGTTTAAACATGACTTGACTAGCACACATACATCAATTTAGTGGCATACAGTAACCATCAATTATGTAGGCAAGCAAACACGATCACTTCACTTCACTCGGGCTCTGTCTCATTCTTTCATCATCCACCGGCAGTTGGGGCATGTCTCCGCTTGATGCCGCAAAAGTCCCTGAGGCTGCACCTCACTGTTATTGCGCCCTCTCGCAACATCGAAATCGCCGCCCCATCATCACCACCAAACACCCCATTCCTTTACTCCCCCACCTCCACTAACGCCATTTCCACCCTTCAACAGTACTTCGACACCCATCTCATCCATCCCAACTGATCCGCCCAACACATCATGCTCTCTTCCCGCGCCGCCAGCCAACTGGCCCCTTTGGTACTTAGGAATGGCGCCCGCGCTGCTGTCCAGCGCCAGGCTCGTCTTCCTAGACAATCATCAGTCATCGCCCTACTCGCACCTCACAGATTCAACTCAACAAACACATCGAACCGCACCGGCGATGGCAACTACCCGCCTCCCGGCTTCAATGCCGACCAGGCGAAGAAACCTCTGAACCAGGCATCCGCCGCATCACAACCCAAGAAGGCCGACAACGCGTCTAGCCCGCCTGATGTCGGAATTCCCGTGGACCAACCGACTGAGCACCCTCCGACCGCTTCCGAAGAAACGCAAACGCTCAATGTTCTTGACGACAAAGTGAAGGCGCATGAGAAGGCAACCGAGAAGAAAGCAGAGGAGAAAAAGACCATGACCCTGAGGCAAAAGATCATGCATGAGATCCACCACTACTGGGATGGTACGAAGCTGCTCGGAACCGAGATCAAGATCTCCAGCAAACTCGCCTTGAAGATGGGTGCGGGATACGAGCTTACGCGGAGAGAATACAGGCAATTGAAGAGGACAGTGATTGATGTTGGCCGTTTGGTTCCGTTCTTGCCATTTGTGCTGGTACCTTTTGCCGAACTCCTCCTTCCAGTCGCTCTCAAGCTGTTCCCCAACATGCTTCCCAGCACCTTTGAAGACGCAAAGAGCAAGGACGGCAAGGTTGCCAAGCTGAGAAGCTCGCGCAAGGAAGTTTCTAGTTTCCTCCGCCAGACTCTCAAGGAGAGCGGTATCCCAATCAGCGCTGCCAACGCCCAGAAGCAAGAGTTCACCGAGTTCTTCCGCAAGATCCGCACCACTGGCGAGTCTCCCACCAAGGCCGACGTTGTCAAGGTGTGCAAGCTTTTCAAGGATGACCTTACCCTGGACAACTTGTCTCGTCCCCAGCTTGTTGGTATCTGCCGCTACATGAGCCTCAACACATTCGGTACCGACGCTATGCTCCGCTACACTGTCCGTCACCGTATGCGCCAGATCAAGCGTGATGACCGCGCCATCTCATACGAGGGTGTGGAGTCTCTCTCGGTTCCCGAGCTTCAGACTGCATGCGCTTCCCGCGGTCTGCGCACCCACGGCATGTCTCCTGCCCGCCTTCGTGACGACCTGGGTCTCTGGCTCGATCTTCGTCTCAAGTACGGCGTTCCTTCGACCCTGCTTGTGTTGAGCAACGCATTCATGTACACCCAAGGCAAGGAGGCTGAATTTGACTCGCTGCTCGATGCTCTGCAGGCCGTTCTCAGCTCCATTCCCGAGGAGCTATTCCACGAGATCGAGCTCGAAGTTCACAACGCCGAGGGTGCCGCCACCAACAAGCAGCGTCTCGAAGTCCTCAAGGAGCAACAAGAGCTCATCCAGGAGGAGGCTGAGCAGAACGAGGCTCGTGGTGGCGAGCAAGTCCCGAATGATAGGGACGACATCGACGAGGCCGAGGAGGAGGTCAAGAAGCAAGAAAACGCCATGTCCGCTCACGACGCCGCCGACCAAACTAGAGAGACTCAGGAGCAGAAGAAGGACATGCAGGCCGAAGAGAGCAAGAAGGCTTGAGAACGCCACATTTCATTTGTTTGTACCATCAAAATACTGTAAGATTGAGCGAGGAGACGCAGCGGCTGGTGCTGACTGGGAGCCGCGCGTGGGATTGGATTAGACGATAGATCACGCCGATCACATGTGTATTGCATAGCTGGGATTGGGTTGGGGG
>Ga0265780_10008781_pt1 | contig 12231 bp, 17 predicted proteins | sample P1T30metagenome_FD_192432 | JGI IMG/M metagenome (GOLD analysis project Ga0265780, IMG submission 192432) | Plant litter microbial communities from East Loma Ridge, Irvine, California - P1 T30 | ecosystem: Environmental > Terrestrial > Plant litter > Unclassified | place: USA: California... | reverse complement strand
GTTCTTCACGATCCAAACGAGATACTGCTTCTTTATGAATTTCAGTCCAATTTTTACCTACTTTAGAAAGAAGGAAACGGAAAAGTGGAGTGTAATCAAGTCCTCGATTAGTCTTTTTCCCCATTGAACCACGAGTGGCTTCAGAATTTTTTTCTGCTTTAGTATTGCGATCATGGCGATAGTCCCCGCCAAAATTGTGATGAATGTTTCTTGCAGTAGTATTCACCTTACGATACAAAGGTTCTTTTTGATTTCGCATAATTTTTTCTCTTAAATTTTGTTATTCAATTAAAAATGCTTTAATAATTATTTTTTTTTGTCATAGCAAAAACAGATAAATCCAATAACCCAAACATACCAAGGTGCATTATAGTTCCATGCCATTAGAAATCCAAAAATTGCTAGCATTATTTTCCTCTATTTATATTGCTACTTAATTTATTTATAAAGATCTTTCATTTGCTGACGAATAATTTTTGAAGCTTCCATCAACATGTTTTGTTTTTTCATGACTTTTGAAGCTTGGGAAAGCATGTCTTGCTTTTTCATCGCCTCATGAATATCTTTTGCTGTGATTTGATTGCTCATTATACCACCTTTAAATTAGATTTTAAGATTAATTATCGGTTTTTTCAGATGATTTTTCTAACTCATGATATTTCTCATCATGGTCTACGGCACAGTTTTCGCACATATGTTTTGCACAGCACATGCGAACAACCAAGTCGACATCTTCATCACCACAATTTGGACATTTATTACCAAAGTTCATGATAAATCCTTACTTTTAATATTTTAATTAAGAAGACATTCTACCATAAAATCATGTTAAATATTCTTTAATATATAATCGTGAAGAAAAATATCCAAGTAAAGACTATGAATTAGTAACAAAAATAAACCTATGGCAATAAGAGTTAGAACTAAGGCAATAAATAAATAAGTAAGTAAGTAATAATGAGTAGTCAGAATACATTAAATAATGACATTCATGATAGTTTTTCTATTTATTAATTGGATGAAAAGATTATATCATAAATTGAAATGAGTTTATTAAAATATTCCATTTAAAATAAACTTTTATTATGCTGAATGTGGATTTTTTTTAAATTCTAATGCACCAATTAAACCAATAATTACACCTAATCCATAAAGTATGGCATTAATAATATTTTCTAAAGTTAAACCTTCTAGTTTTATTCCAATTGAATAATAAATCCAAATTAGCTCAGGTAAAGATAATAAAATTGCTGATATAAAAAAACACAAATATGCTTTTTTCCAGTTAAACATAAATTTCTCCATTTTTAATATAAATAAACGGAAAAAATTATTAGTCAATTAGAAAAGAAAAAAGCCTGCAATTAGCAGGCTTATGATTATTTTGCTAAACTTTTCCAATATTTAATGATTTCATCGCATTCAAAGTAAGTTAATTCTCTACCTTGTTTCCTAACATTTTCAACATATGTTTTATATTTTTCCATACTAGGCATAGAAATGAAAGCTTCACAATCATGCAATTTATCTAAAGAAGCTTTTTTGTATGGAGCCGTAATAAAATCATCAATACGAGAACTAAGCATCAAAGGAAGAAATAATATAGCAAATGTGTACATTGACCAAAATATTAAAAATATAAATTTTAAACGATAGGGATCATTTTCTCTTGTCAGACTAAATCCAACAAAATATAATATGGCTATTCCTATAGCAAGTGAAATTAATCCATTTCGCCTATCTTTTAAACCTGCTTTTTTAGATTCTTGTCTTTTTACATGAATTTCCTCATCAATATCTTTTAATAGCAATGGTTGCTCTAAATTAAAGGTTATCATTTAATTCTCCATAATAATATTGTGAAGAATACTATTTATCTTATTTTTAGTCAATAAAATACAAAAGAAAAAAGCAGAGATTTTAGTCTCTGCTTTTTATTCTTAGTTGTCCAGGAATTCGAACCCTGTCAATCGCCGCTATGCCTGCTCCACATTGACCTTTCTTTTAGGCGATTACATCGTAGAGCTAAACAACTGAAAGAATTGTATCACGATTTTAAATTTTGTACATTATTTTTGAGAACGGAATACTTCCAAAATTTTTCCTTGAAGTTCATACATTGCCTGTTGTTTAGCAATATGCGAGTTCATATCTGCGACATTACCTTCTACACTTGCCACACCACGAAGCTGCATAATTGCTGAAATAATGGCTTGAGCATCATCTTCACGAATATCTTTTTCAAAAACTACTGTAAGTGCATTGAATCGATCAGTCATAATGTTCTCCAGTTAGTGATTTGGATTATTATATTATACTATATTTTAGATACTAAAAACGAAATTACAAAATAATTTATAACTTTATTTATCCAATTCTTCCAATGGTCAAATGAATGTTCCTATCATTTTCAGGCAAGCCATAAAATGTCCTTAAATCAGATATATCTTTAGATTTTACATTGAGCCACCAATGTTGTCCGTTAGTGTAAATATCATGACTATAATTAATTACTACTTCTTCACCTTCTTTGTATTGTCCCCATTTATCTTGGTTAAGTAATAATTCTTCACCACGAATAACAGAAACATGGCCTCCCCACATACTTTTCCAATGTAGCTTTACACCAAAATTTTTTTCTACAATGGATGCATAATAACGGCAAATTTCATCATCTGTATCAATTACCACCCAATTATGGCTATATTTTACTGTACCAATAGTTTCATGAATGAACTTATCGCCTATCTGGTCACGATATGTAGTAATAATTCTGTCGAATTTTCTTCCAAGGATATGGCTACCATCTAGTGGATTGACTGTTAGGGTTTTCATTTTTATATACTATTACGAAATAGATGCAATTATAGCATACAATTTTATTGATTTTATATTTATAAATAAAAAAAGCTCTGATTTAATACAGAGCTTTTCTATAATATTGATTTTTGCTGATTCTAATTGTTAAATTTGATCTTTAAAATTTTTCTATGAGTGCAGAGATAGTTTAATAATCTTCTTCTCTATCTAATTGTTCTTTATAACATTTTAGTGCTTTTTCAATATACTCTTGCCAAACTGAATGCTCATACGGAGTTAGATTAATTCCAGCAGTTTTAATGTACTCATAAATAACACCATGCTCGTTATCATTGTTACATTCAATTAGTTCAAAATTTGGATAATCAAAAGTAATATCACTATAATCTTCTAAGGATACACGATATGGATTTCCATATTTTTCATTATTTAATTTAGCTTCTTCTTCATTATATCTTTTTATTTCTGCTAGTTGTTCATCTACTGACTTGTTTGCAAGTTCAATTCCATATATTCCATGTAAGAGTGATTCCATTGTCCCATTATGTTTTACTTCTTTTCCTTTTATTTTTATTGCAGCATTATTCTTTAGAGCTATATGTATAAAGTGAATGTCTTGGAATTCTACAAATCTATCCTCACGGACATCTATTGTTTTAATGGTATTTCCTTTTCCATCTTGCACTTTTAATATAAAATTTTGTTTTAAAAATTTTGAATAATCATCAAGAAGCTTGGCACTATTTGCTCTAATTATTGCACTATAGTCGTTACAGCTTAAAATTTTATTATTTTTATAGTCAAGAAAAATTACTCCATAATCATAGGGGGCAATTACACCTTTTCTATTGTCATAAATATCCGCTTCAGTTTCAGATAAGTAAGCATCTCTTAAAAAATCATGTTCTATTATACTTGCTTTAAATACATCCTCATTCATTAAATTAGGGCTATTCATGTTGTAGTGAAAAAAGTTTGTACTTGTTTTAAAAGCTATAGTTTCATTATTTTTGTATCTTGCTGCAATTGTAACCATTCCGCCCATTTGTTTCTCCAATAAATTTTTGAAACATAGTTTAATAAATAAAATAAGTCAAATCTCTACAAATATAAAATTTGTGTTAAAATTAAACATTAATTTATAGAGGATTTACATATGATCGTAAAACATGGTAATGGTCAGACACATGAAGGTCCTGGAGTAAGTATTGAGTTGACTGGAAGTGAAGTTGCAACTGCAATTGATGCTTGGCTTGTAGCTCACAATATTTACGTTAAAGGACCAAGGACTATCACTGTTAATGGTCAAATTTGCAAAGATGGTCATGTTTATGTTGATCCAAGTGGTTTTGTGATTGCTGATGGAGAAAAACTATCTGGTAGTGGTCCGACTTGATTTAAGAGAGAGTAGTTATGGATGAGCATAAACTTGTTCAAGAATTTAATATGACAGGACCATGTGTTCTCAATATTGATGAGCTAATTAAGTCTTGGGATCATAGATATGTTCTCTATGAATATAATGTTGGTGAAAAAACAACATATCGTTTTATTAAATTCTTGCGTAGGGGTTCCGAATATACTGAGGTTAAATGTGATATTTCTAATGCTCATGCAATAGATATTATTTTTAAACTTAATTTGGAGCGCACTCAAACTAGTTGGAGAACAACAGGCAAATGGATGAAGCATGGACAAACTGATGCTGATATGCGAGCAAAACCTAGAACTAAAACATAATTTAATTGGTTAAAAACATATTTCTTTAAATTTTCATATGTAAAGCAGCGTTCGCATAGCTATAAAGTTGATGAGCGTCGAAGTGCAATTGGTGTTAAAGTTTATTGTCGTGGTGGGCTTTCTTATTACCAATTAAACTGAACAAAGTGATCAGCTTTCCAATTATCCATAAAGGCTTTTTCAAAATCTGCACTACTATATGAATAATCTTTAATATTCTCAAGTTGAGCTACATCAAAAATAAAAACATTACATTCTTCAGTTTGTTTAGCATCAATTTTTTGAAGTTCATCAAAACCTTTTTCACCTTCATCTGAAAAATTAGTAACACTAAGAACAATAGTATCACCTTCTACACGACTAGGTGTTTCACTATGACGGAAAGGTTTTCGCATATATCCAATTTCTTTTACTTCTAGGACAATTTTCTGCACATCTTTCATGATAAATCCACTATCAATTAGAGTGGTTTTACCTTCTGGTGAAATTAGTTCAACCCATTTGCTTTGAGCTTCATCGCTAAGATCATAGTTACCAAATGAGTATTCTTTGTATTCTGGATTCTTTTCAAACCAAGCTTCCCAATCGTAATCTTCATAAGTAACTACAAATTCTTGACCAACGTTGTTTTGCTTCATCCAAGCAGTGATACGGTCATTGATTTCCAATTCCCGAACTTTATTATCTGGGTAATCGCCTTCTTTAATATATTTCAAAGCTTCTTGATTTGGAAGAACTTTAACAATTTTAAAACGGCTGACATCCATCCCCATGATAACTCTCCTAATTTATTTAAATTTATAAAATATGGGGTAATTATATAATAATATGATGGAAGGTACAATAATAGAACTGTTAAAAATTGATTATTTTTTTTTATAAACTATAATTTATTTTAATCATTAAGGATAAACTATGGAAAAAAAATATAATGGTAATGTGACATATGACACAATTAAATTAGTACAAGAAGGTAAATTTGATGAAGCCAAAAAGCTAATGATTGATAACAATCATAATGAAGCCTTATTTATGTCATCTATAGAAAAAGTTCCTCTTACTGATAATATGCTTAACTTTATAAATAGCTTTGAAGAACCTAAATGGAAACAATATGTTTCATTCATGGATAAAAAGTCTACATTAAAATTCCTTGATTTTGCACAGAAAAATAATGTTAATTTGTTTGAAAAAGTTAATAGTCATAATGATGCTCGCTTAATAGATGTAACGATGGGTTTATTAATTGATAATTATTCCCATAATACAATTGATTTTTTTAAAGCTATTAAACCAATAACGATTGCTAAAGCTCTTGAAAAAGATGACACTCTTTTAATAGTAAAACAATGGCTAGAAAAATATGTTGATTTTGATGACTATAACAAGAATCCAGTTTCTTCAACTGATTTATTAATTGAAAAATTTAATGCAGTTGGAATGTGTGGATTAATTACTCAAGAAAATCAAAAAATACTTTTTGGAAGAAGTGAGTTTACTAGAAAAATATTTGCATTAAATTCAGAAAAAGCTAATGAATTATTTAATCAATATAATGACTTTTTTAAAAATAAAGATGAATTACTTGATACAAAAATTCTTTTGGATTTTTATCATCATAATGAATTAAATGATTTTTCACTTAAAAGATTAGAAAAAGCTGTTGAAACTAAAAAATTTAATCCTAACTATAGTCTTTTACATAAAACAACTATAGAAAATATTAACAAAGGTGAATTTGCTTTCAGTCTTTTAATAAATTCTCCAAAATATTCAATTTTTAAAGGGTTGCTTAAGAATAAGCTTTTATCAACTAATTTATATAATTCAACTGATAATTCCAATGCACCAACAGTTTTTGAGAGATTTATTACTAATAATCTAGGTAGAAATGATAAAAAGAATGAAGTTACACATTTTTATAATGTTCTTAATGAGTTTGATATTTTACAAAGTTATGGCATTGAACCAAAAGCTAATTTATCATCTCGTAAACAAATGGATGATATTTTAGATAGATTCCTTGGAATAGAAGAGTCTAGACAGTTTTTTGGTGAAAAAGAAAAAGTAAAAATAGATAAAGATGTTGAAGAGTTGGCTAGAGAGATCGGATTCCATCCAGTTCAAGCGCAAAAACTAATTGCTTTCTTAGATAAACGTTACAATTTCAGTCCTGATTTAGAATCTGAACAAAAAAAATCAGACAATGAAAAAGCAATTAGAAAAAGTTGGAGTGAACTTATGGATAAAGTTGTATTTGTTCAAGAAGTTAAAGAGCAAAACACTAATAAACTAAAAATGTAAATAAATCCCTTTGGGGCTTTTGTTTTACTATAATTTAATTACCAACTTAAATTTAAAAATATGGATTACTTGTATTCAAATGTGTGCCAAATGCTTAAACGAGATGATGAGTCTCTCACTAAATCTTTTTTCGCTAGAAAGCAAGATTATAAAGCTGTTTTAAATGAGGCTCTTAAAAAAGAAGATCAATTTGTTATTGAAGGTTTAAACAAGTATCTTCCATTAGAAAGATGGTTTGATAAGAATGAAGTTTATGAATCTTTTAGAGAAACTTTTTCAGATTTTATTAATAGTGCAAATAATTTTACCTGGTGCATGACTTTTCCCAATGTTAGGAAATGCTTTACACCTGATGAAAAGGCTCATTTTGTTAGTATAGGGTTTGCCTTAAGAAATCATGAAATGGCATATTACGGAACTTTAGATAATGATCACCCATGTCGTGTAAATCCTAATGGTTTAGTTGTTGAACTTATGCGTTTAGGAAGCAATAGAGTTAACTACTTTAATGATAGACATTTACAACCATCTTACTTCAAATGGATAAAAGAAAAGATACTTGTAAATCATGATGATGAAAATAAATATTCTTTCCTTTTGGGTATATTGCATATTGGTGTTGGAAATTTAAGAGTTCTTTCCGAAATTAAAGCTTTAACAGAAATTGGTTATGGTTCTAATGGAATAAGTTTTGAAAAAGTTTGCAAAGTAGAGAGTGATATTAAACAAGTTATTCATGAAATTAAATCTGATCTCTATTTTGATTATTGGAATGAAGAGTTTAAAGCAGAAATAGTTAAATATAGTATTGAATTAGCTCCTACTGTTAACAATCTTACAGAAAAAGATAAACTCATGGAATTTGCTACAAAATTAATTCCAATGATTGCTTATATAAAAATGGATAATGAATTAAAATTCAAAGAGGGAAACTCTCCAAAAAAAGTTAAATTGTAAAAATTAAAGCCCCAATTAAGGGGCTTTTCTCATAACTTAAATATCTTTTTTATAGAACTAATTATTGGTATTTCTTTAGTTAATTCTTCTTTTAAAATAATAGTTGATAATGCATTTTCTAATTTATCTATTTGAGCTAAATTTTCATTGCTTAGTGTTGCATGTTGATCACTGAAAAATTTATCTTCTTTTCTATATTTAATAACTTCTTTTAATTCTTTAAGATGGCTTTTATCACCACTTATTTGGTCTATTTTATCATTTTTGTATTTAACCAATATATTCCATAATTCCCACTTTTTAGAGTTTGAATTATCTTTATATTTATCATTACGTCCATAATAAATTGCATTATTCCATGAAACCATAGAGTTATAAATAATAATACCTTCTCTTTTATGACCATTCTTCTCCATATGCTGTAATAAGTTATCTTTTGACTCTATTGGTTGCATAAGATTAAATCTTGTTGCTAATTTAGAGCGATGGAATTCCCAATCAAATTCATCTTTTAATAAATCTAACTCTAATAACCAATTACGAGCATAAAGAATTGTTTCATTAAACATCTCAGTATAAGCTAAATAATTCATATTATCTTTGATGATTTTTTTATTTGCAAAAAATAAAATTTCTTGTGTGACTTGGCTTATTTCTGGGAATCTACTAAGCATTACTGCTGCTTTAAATATTTGATCATCATTTCTAACGAAGAAACATCTATTAAAATCTACTTTTTCAAAATATTCCATAATTATATATCGGCTTGTTTATTTCTAATTATAGCAGCTTTTTTTTTAAATCAAATTTTGATTAATTTCATTAATTGAAATGCCTTTATATTGTTTTTATAGTTTTTTTCCATATAATTAAACCAATAGGAGAATTATTGTGGAAAACAATGAATTATTAGAACATGCATTTATTAGAACTGAAGCTGATAATAAATACACTTTATTTTTAAAAATCAGTCCGTCATTACTTGAACAAGATGTTAATGTTGACTTAAATAATAATCAGCAATTAGTTTTGACATTTGATAATGGATTATCTCTAATTACTAATGTTTTATCTGATGATATTTATGATAGTTTGGCAAACCGTCAAACTCTTGTAGTATTTACTGATGAAGAAGGTGTCTTTATTGCCAATCATTTATTTAATCCATTACTAAATGGGGCATTAGTATGAGAATTAAATTAAGTGCAAATTCAAATGTTTCATTACCTGCTCATTTAGCAGGAATTAATGTTGATTATGGCTATTCTATTTATCATCTAAATAGGGATGATGATTGGCAAGTAAAAGTTGCTTCTGCATTAGATCGCATTTTTTCTTTATTTAAACCTCTTAATTCTGAGCAAAAAGAATTCATTAATTCAGTTACTAAATCTGCTAAGTTTTTGGATGATTCTATTCCTGTAGAAGATTCACATCTTGATGATTTTAATATTCAATTAAATATTAAAACTCCATTAAATGATTCTATTAGAAAAATATCTAATTTGTTAGCTAAAACTACTACAGGAGAAATTAAATATAATTTTGATCATCTCTTTTTCACAACTGATGAGCATGCAGGATTTATGTGTTCTTCAAAAAAAATTATTGAGACAGATAAAGGTGAATCTCGTTTTGAATACAGAAATACCATGCTCTTAGGAACTGAATTTTTTAATCAAAAAGAAAATCATTTTTCTAATTGCATAAAAGACGATTTAGGATTAACTAAGATGACTAATTTATTAGTTTACCACGAAGCAAGCCATGCTTTTGAATTAACTAATGTTAAACAATTTGGAAATAAGTTCGCTAAAATTTTTGATGATATTAATAAAAATAGTAATATTCTTGCTTACAATGAAGTTCAAAGAGCTTATTTGAATAACCTTATTGAAAATCATCCAAATTCAGGATTTAATAAAATTGAGCCTAAATATAATCATGAAATAGCTAGTTTATTTAAAGAAATTTATGCTGATGTTGGTGCAGTTCTTTTGCAAAGAAATCAAGATATTGTTGAGGGCAAGCATTCTAAAGAAAGTGACTTAACTAATATTAATGCTCTTATTTCTGGTAGAAATAATGAAGATTACATGGTCAAAAAAAATTTAAATGGCTTTGAATATGTTAGTGAATTTAATCATTTTACATCTCCTGGACTAGAATATTTAAAAGAAAATTATGAATCTCTTCCTGTCAAGGTGTTAAGCCAAGAAGAAATTCACACAATTGCTCATAAAGCGGTAGAACAAGGTATTAGTAGAGTTCTTATTGCAAGCTCAGTAGCTAATGATATTAATCGTAATGAATTAATTACTTTATTTAGTATTCAAAAAGAAACAAAAGAGTGCATTGGTGGATTTCGTGAAGAGTTAAATTTATATGCTAAATCTGATATTAATCTTTATAACATTCGTTTAGAAGAATTATCCGAATATGCGGGTAAAGATTGGATAAAAAATTTCTATAATAATGTTAATCAAATTTATAGCGAAAAATTACCTAATCCGAAAAAAATGGTTTGGAATGCAGCTTTCCATCAAGAGCAATTTAGAAAAGACCTAGCAATGCCTCCTGAAGCTTCTACAGAGATAAATCAAGTAGCTCCTATTTTAGATGATCAAAATAAAGGATTTATCGCTACTAAGATAAATAATTTAGTTGATAGATTAAGAAGACCAAATAAAGAATATTCTAATACTTTTAAGCATCATTAATGAAAAAAGCCAACTTATGTTGGCTCTTTTATTTTATGAATAATAAGTGTTAATCCAAAGTTTACACTCTTTATCTTTGACATCAAAACCACATTCATCAAGACCTTTAAAGATATCTGCTTTCATTTGTGCTTTTTCTTCATCAGATGGATGAAATTCAAGTGTTTCATATTGCCCAGCACCACGCAACGAAGAAATTAACTTACCTACAATATACTGCTTAGTGCTATCTTCGGTCGTGTAAAGCATTGGAGAGGCCATTACACCAACTTTATCCAAGTCTTCAATATCTTCACTAGAAAGCTCTACTTGAGTCATAAATCCATAAACTGCATCTACAAAAATTGAATGTGACATTGATTGCTCCTTTATTGCTTATAAAGGATAATTATATCATAAAAATCATATGGTTATCTAATTTTTAAAGATTAAAATCATGATAAAATAGTAAGAAAATTAAATTTTAGGTTTACTTTTATTTCTATTATTATTTTCTAAATCATATGATAATGAATAATTTAAATGTTTATTGCTGATAAGATTTAAGAGTTCTTTGTTTAATTCTGTATGTTCACCATTTTTTAATAGATGTTTAGCTTTGGGATCAAATTCTACATTATGTTCTAAAATCAAATATTTAAGAGTATTTTCTGATTCAAACTCATAAGCAATCTCAAAAAGATATGACTTAATAGCTTCAAAATTTACTTGATTTTTATAAATAGGATTGTGATTGATAAAATCATCTTCTATAAAAAATTTAATTGTATTGATATTATCCATTGCAGCCATGTCTGTTAAGACACTATCTCCATCTTTAATAAATCCTGATGGATCACTACTAATATCATACTTAATTTTACAAAAATACATTAAGCCATTTTTTATACCCTCAATATTTTCATCAATACAGGCCATATTAAAATCATATTGAATTTCTTTACTAGGAACAATATATTTACGTAATGTTGTGTGTTCTGCCTCAAGAACTACATTAAATATTTCTCCAATTTCTTGCCAAGCATTTTCACCATTACCTGTTTGTTCCATAGCCTCTACAATAGAATTCATACATTCTTTAGCAATTGACTCACTAAAAGAATTTAATTCATGAGCAGGAATATTTGGGTATTTTTCATTAAATTGTGTAAAATCCATATTTAAACTTTTAATTTCTTATTATTGGTTTCGTTATTACTTATATCAAATTCAAGCATGAAACTTAAGTGTTTCTTTTCAATCATGCTTATTACTTGTTTCTTTTTCTCTTTTAGGAAATCATTGTGATTAAAATCATCACCTCTGCTTAAAATTTCTTTAGCTTTATCAGTAAATTCCGCATTATGCTCGTTAATAAGATATTCTAAAACCATTGGTTGGTCATAAAAATATGCAATGGAAAATAATTTACCTTTTTGATTATGGAAGTCTACTTGGGTTCGATAAAAGTCATTATTTTTAATGAAGTCATCTTCAATAAAAAATCTTAGAACTTCTAAATTATCAACCATTGCCGCATCTGTTAAAACTCCAAATTCTGAACTACGATTAATATGAGCCAAATTTTTTAAACCCTCTTTAATACCTTCTATATCAACATTTGAACAGGCTTCATCAAATTTAGATTGAACAATATCATTAATATTTCTATTTATTGGTAGCATTTGAGATTCATCTTCTATATCAATTT
>Ga0265780_10008780_pt1 | contig 12231 bp, 16 predicted proteins | sample P1T30metagenome_FD_192432 | JGI IMG/M metagenome (GOLD analysis project Ga0265780, IMG submission 192432) | Plant litter microbial communities from East Loma Ridge, Irvine, California - P1 T30 | ecosystem: Environmental > Terrestrial > Plant litter > Unclassified | place: USA: California... | reverse complement strand
GGAAGTCTGCGATGTGCACCTCCAGCGTGGCACCGAGGCAACGTGCCGTCGGGTCCGCGGCCCAGGGAACCACCTGCAGGGGTTCACCCAGAATGGCTTCAAGGGGTTCGATCCAGCCCAGCCAGGCCTGCTCCAGCAACAACGCCTCGTTCTGGCGGTCAATGGCCGAGCCGGGTTGCCAGGTCATCCCGGACCGCTCAAACAAGGGCTCCGGCACCCTCAACTCGACCAATGTCTGGCCGATCATCAGGGCAACCGACACGCACGGTTGATCGACATCCCTACCGCAGGCCCACTGCACTCGCATCGGCTGACCGCGCAGCACGCCATGCCAGTCGGCCACGCGGCGATGCAGGCGGTTGTGCAGGCTGAGCACATCGGGGTCGAACGACGGCAGATCCGACAGCGCGGCGCCATTGAAGGAGGTTTCGTAAGCCGTCACCGCTCGCCTCCAGCGCCTGTTGCACTGCCTGCGTCGACGCTCAGGGCGTTATCGCTCGACGAGCCCGACTGCTCGGCTTCGTCGCGCTGCTCACCCAGACGCGTTTCGAGGCTCAGGCGCTGTTCAAGCAGGCTTTGCCATGCCTGGCTCTGTTGTTGACGTTGCCTGTGCTCGATGCGCAGCCGCTCACGAGCCTGCTCCTCGGTTTCAACGTTCAGCAAAGCGGCGTTGACCTCGGCCTGCAGCGCCTCACGGTCTTCATCCAGTTGCTTGAGGTGCTCTTGGGCCGCCTGCCAGGCACTCACTGAAATGCCCTCGCTGAACAGACCGTAGGCCTGCTCTGCTTCCTGCGCGCGTCTCTCGCGGTGCAGGCGCAAGGTTTCTCTGGCCTGATCAAGGTGATGTTCGGTTTCACGGCAACGCTCGCGTTGAGTGGCCAGATGAGCAGAGGCACGCTGCTCACGCAGCAGGCGCAGGGCTTGCAGGTTATGCAGATCAGCCGTCTTCATTGGGTTTCTCCGTGACGCAGCCCATTGGGACTTCCGTGGTTGAGTACGCTCATGCCAGTACCTTGCGCATATGCGCCAGGGTCTGTGCGAAGGTGTCGTGTTCAGCGGCAGGCTGGCGCAGGAATGCTTCTATTGCTGCATGACGGGCAATGGCTTCATCCGCCAGCGGGTCACTGCCCGCGGCGTATTCACCGACCTGAATGAGCAGTTCTATCGCCTGACGGCGAGCGATCAGTTCACGCATCCGCGACGCCAGTTGCCTGTGCGCCGCCGAAGCCACCTGCTCCATCAAACGGCTGCGGCTGTGCAGCACATCAATGGCTGGGAAGTGATCACGCTGTGCCAATTCGGCGCTGAGTACGATGTGGCCGTCGAGAATCGAGCGGGTTTCTTCGGCGACCGGGTCCATCGCCGCGTCACCTTCGGTAAGCACGGTGTACAAAGCGGTGATGCTGCCGGTCGGGCCTGGACCGGCGCGTTCCAGCAGCCGTGGCAGCGCCGAAAAAAACGAGGGCGGATAGCCGCGCCGGGTCGGGGGCTCGCCGACAGCCAGGCCGATCTCGCGCTGGGCACGGGCGAAGCGGGTCAGGCTGTCCATCAGCAACAGCACATTGCGTCCCTGGTCGCGATGGTATTCAGCCTGAGCGGTCGCCACGTAGGCCGCCCTGACCCGCTCGGCGGCAGGCCGGTCCGAGGTGGCGACAACGGCAACGGTTCGGGCACGCGCCGCCTCGTCCAGTTGCCCCTCGAGCAGTTCGCGCACTTCGCGCCCACGCTCGCCGATCAGGCCGATGACGATCACATCGGCGTCGCTGTTACGGACAATACTGGCCAGCAAAGATGATTTGCCCACACCTGGCTCGCCAAAGATGCCCATGCGTTGCCCGCAGGCGACGGTCAGCAGACTGTCGATGGCGCGTACACCCAGCGACAGGGGTTCGACGATACGCTGGCGGCTGAACGGGGCCGGTGGCTCGGCGTGCAGCGGGTAACGCTGCAGGCCGAGGGTGGCGGTCAGCGCCGGGCCGTCGAGAAACTCACCCATCGGGCTGATGACCCGACCGAGCAAGGCATCCCCCACCTGCACACCCATCGCCTGTCCGGTGGCGATGATCCGGGTACGGGTCGACAAGCCCTCCATTGAGCCAATAGGCGAGAGGATCGCATCGTCCTCATCAAAGCCGATCACTTCAGCCGACAGTTCCCGGCCATTGCCAGGATCACGCAGCAGGCACAGCTCGCCGATGCGCACCCCGGCCACGCTGGCACGCAGCAACACACCGCGAATGCTGCGCAAGGTGCCGTGCATCGGCCGCGGCTGGGCACGCTGCAGACGCTGGTTCAAGCCACCGATCAATGCGGCCAGGGCTTCACTCATGGCGCTCACCCTCGGCCAGCGGCAACAGCGCGCGTCGCAGGTTGTCCAACTGCGCATCCAGCCCGAGTTCCACCGAGCCCGCCGGACTGCCCAGGCGTGCCTGACCGGCTTCAAGCTGGTCATCGCCTTCCACATTCAGCGCCTGCAACGACAACGAGCCTTGCGCAATGTGCTGACGCAGACGTTCGACTTCATTGCGGGGCACATACAGCGTCAGCACCTGATCCTGGCGAAACGCCGACAAGGCCTGAGCAGTGCAGCGCACGAGCCGCTCGCGCCCGTCCAGTTCACCCAACACCTGGCGAGCGATATTCAGCGCCAGTTCGGCGAGCGAAGTCTCAAGACCTGCAAGGTAGCGATCCACCTGGGCGCTGGTCTGCGCCAACAGCGCGGCGGCCTCCTCGGCACCCTGTCGGCGAGCGTGTTCGAAACCTTCTGCACGCGCCTGCTCCAGCCATTGCGCGCTGTCCTCACGCACGCGGCGGGCCTCGTCATGCGCGGCCTCCACAAACGCGTAACCGTCGATCCAGCGGGCCGCGTCGGCAGCCCGCACGATGCGTGTGCCAGGGCGGGTCGGCAGCTCACTCATGGTCGTTTCCTTGTGCACGCTTGAGCAGATGAGCGGCCACGACCTGCACCACCCGGACCTGTCGTTGATCCTCGGGTTGATCCGGCTCAGAACACTCCAGACGCAGCTGCAGCCAGGCCCGCAGGTTCGCAGGCTGGGCACCCAGCCAGGTGGCCACGCAGAACGCGCCGTCGCGGTCGATGGCCTGAGCCAGCTCGGCCGGGGTCCGAAGCAGGTCAGCCGCACCCGCCAGATGCCGATACGCCAGCGCGAAGGCAAAGGTTTCTTCACCCAGCAATTGGCGGTATTCGCTGACCACCTGACCGCGAATTTCCCGGCTCAGTGTTGCCGCGTGCCAGACCGCACCACACAGGCGCGACAGACGTGCAAAATCGTTGTCACTCAGCAGCAGGACCGGCAAGTCCTGCTCGGCAGGCAACGCCAATTGCGCCAATGGCTGCAAACCGAAGTGGTGGCTCAACAGGTTTTCAAGACGCGAAGCAAAGCGTGGCGATTCGCGCAGGCTCGCAAGGTCGGCAGGCGCAAGGTCGTGCACCAGGCAGTCACTGACACAACGCTCGCGGACAAAGGCCAACGGCTGTTCAGTCAGCGTTTGCCACCGCCCCGTCAACCCGGCACTCATGGCGCATCACTCAGGACGTAAGCCCCTTCAGCCTTTTGCCGCTTCCAGAGCTGGCGGCCCAGAATCGCGGCCAGCCCCAGAGCAATCAGCAACAACGTGCCGAACAGCCATCTGGCCCGAGGCACGTCGTCTTCAAGCATCCATAACCCGAGAAAGCTACCGAGTTGCGGACCGGCAGCGGCGTTGGCCGGCAGCACAGCCTTGATCGCAGTCACGGAAACCCCGTCGTAACCCAGTCCGGAAATGCCATTGGCGACCAGGGTCTTGATCTGCGGAATCAACACATTGATGTCGGTTTTCGGATCGAAACGCACCAGCACCGAAGCCGACGACGGCGAGATCACCCGCTTGAGCAGATCGTTGTCGGGCAGCACCACATGCACTCGCGCAGACAGGATGCCGTCGATCTGCGAAACGGTGTGCGACAGTTCCTCGCTCAGCGCGTAGACCATCTGCGCACGCTCCTGAACGGGTGAGGACACCAGGCCATTGCCCTTGAACACTTCACCCATGTTGGAAAAACTCTGCCCCGGCAGACCGGCGTCATCCAGCACCGCCATGGCCTGTGCGAAGCGCTTCTCGTCCACCATGACCTTCAACTGGCCGTTGTCCTGAATCTTGCGCGAAGCCGGAATGCCATCGCGCAGCAGCACGGCGAGCATGGCATTGGCCTCGCGCTCGCCCAGGTTGGTGTAGAGATCGACATCACAGGCCTGCAACAGGCTGGCAAGCGCGGACACGATCAGCAGGCGCAGGACACGACGGCATCTGGGCATGGTTCATTGACCTTTGAGAAGGGTGTTGGCGGAACCGGATATCTGCGTAGCCCCGCGCACCACCATCTGGGTTTCGATGGAGTAGTCGAACATCCGGCCCAGCGACTGCACGATGCGATCAACCTGGGGACCGCCTGTCTTGCTCATATCCTGAGCAGCGCTTGCCTCAGGTGCCTGCGCGTGACGGTGGACGAAGGTGCACTGCCATGGGTCATCGCGTCGGCGCGTTCGGAGAACTGCCGTGAGCGGTCGATGAAGCCGTCCAGACGCTCCATGAGGTTGCTGCCGATCTGGTGCGGGCTCGCGCCCTGCGGCATCCCCTTGGCGCTTTCGGCCATGTGTTCGAAAAGGTTCTGCGAGGCCTGCATGCCCCCGCCTCCTCCCGGCGACGGCAAGGCAGCCGCCGCCGGTGATGCAGCCAGATTGACGGTCATGGTCGATCCTTATTCAGAGTCATCATCGGACTGCGCTTCGTTCAGCATTTCCTGAGCGCGCGGCATGATGATGAATTGCCCGCCGATGGTGACGGCCTGGGTGATCAGCGCATCGTTGAACTCAGCGTCGCTGGACGCCTGTGTGGCATTGTCGACAGCTGCGTTGAAACGCGACTCCTGACTGGAAGGGTTGATATCGGTCGTGCTGTCTACCGGATTCACGGACATGAGTGATGCTCCTTTGGGTTATTGACGGTCAGTGTTGACCTGGGTGACGACACCGCCACGGAATACCCGCACACCGCGCTCACGCACCACAGGTGCAGCCTCGGCGACAGGTTGACGATCAAGGTGTTGCTGGATCTGCGCCAGGTATGCAGGCGGACCGGACACGAACAGGCTGTCGTGATCGGGGCTGGCACGACTGGACATCGGCTGGCCCGAGACCTCCAGTTGCGCCAGGTAGTGCTGCAGTTCATCCAGCTTCGGCCCCGGCAGGTCGAACACCCGGGTGCCGACTTCATCCGTCTGAGCGATGTGCAGCACATTGCCGTCGAAATACCAGCTCAACTGATTGGCGTCGCACAGCCGGGACAGAAACTCTCCCGCACTGGCGCCGCGCACGGTGCCCCGCGCCGCGCCGCGCACCTTGTCGGAGAACACCACGATCAGGTCCAGGTTCTGGCCGAATTCGGTCAGGGCGCCGCGGATATCCTGATCCACCAACACGTAGGCGTAAGGTTTGGAAAACCAGTCCGGCTCGTGATCGGGCGCGGCATTCAGCACGCCGGAAAACCCGGCCAGCGCCAGCAACATGAGGCTGCGCACCAAGAAGCGTTCAAGCCTGAAGAGCGCCATCGCGACCTCCATCCTTCGTCATGTTCGCAGGGAACAAAGCGGGCTGAATCAGGCTCAGAAAACGGTCGCAATTGCGCGCCGAGTCGATAAGATGGCGCTCGCCTGCAACAGCCCTCGGCGGATGATTCGCCTCGCCCGATCCACTTTCACAAGAGCCTTGTCCATGCCCCCTCGTTCCGTGTCCACGCTGTTGCTGCTCGGCTGTCTGACCCTGACGGCCTGTGCCACTCAACCCCGCAGCGATGCCAGCTACGAGCGGTTCATGCAACTGGCGGCAGACCTGGAAAAGCGCGGCGACCCGACCACGGCGGCATCGTTCTACCAGCGCGCCACGCAGCAGCCCGAGGCCGGTGTCGAGTCGTGGCTCAAGCTCGGTGATGCCCTGCTCGCCAGTAACGATACCCGGGGTGCAGAGCGGGCTTTTCAACGTGCGCTGGAACTCAAGGCCAACGACCCTGATGCCTTGCTGGGTCTGGGCACGGCACAGTTGCGTCAAGGCAAGCTGGAGCGCGCCGTCACCGCCTTGACCCAGGCGGCGGACGCGTCGCAACAGCCGACGGCCTGGAACCGGTTGGGCATCGCACACATCCTGCTGGGTCAGGCCAAACCGGCCCAGACTGCGTTCAACAACAGCCTGCGCCTTGCCCCGAACGATCTGGACACCCGCTGCAACCTGGCGCTGGCCTACGCGCTGGGCGACGACAGTCAGAAGGCGTTGCAGACCATCGAAACGGTCAGCCAGTCGCCATTGGCGCAGCCCAGGCATCAGCGCAACGAATTGCTGGTCATGGTCCTGGCCGGGCGAGAGAAGGACCTCAAGGGCATGAGCTTCGAGGACATTCCGAAGGCCGAGCGCAGTAAGTTGATCACCGAGGCGCGCCGCATCAAGGCGATCAAGGATCCTGCAGCGCAGGCCCAGGCACTGGGGCTTGTCGACGGCCGCTGAGTTCATCGAGCCTCCCGGGTGTCGGTACTGGCCTGCTGCTCGGCCTGACGGCGACGCAGCTCCTCACGGTCATAACCGTCGATGTACACCTGCGCGGCACGGCCGACCGGCGCCGCCATGGTCGGCCCGGTGTCACGCCCGCGCAGCACGTCCGCACGCTGCTCGACCATCTGCAACAGAATCAGATTGCTGGCGCAGCCAGGCGGCAGCAACGCCTGAAAGTCTTCACCGATATCGATGTCATCCTGCGCCGCAGGCTGGGCACACGCCTGAGGCACCAGTTCGACACGGCCGTCCGCGCGGGTGATTGCGGTGTAATCCGGCGAATAACTGACCGGGTCAAGGTGCGTCTTGCAGCCGCCCAGCAGGCAGAGAAACAGACACGCAAAGGGAACGGGCAACGCTGGATTGAAGTTCATGGCCTGCTCCTTTCAGTTCATGTAGAAGCCGAATGCGCCACCGGTGCGCGGGCTGGCGGATGCCGTGGCGGCCGCGCGCTGCTTGTCCAGCGGCGTGGCCACTACGCGATCCTTGACCGGCTCGACGAGGTACGGCGTGATCAGAATCACCAGCTCGGTTTCGTTGCGCTGGAACCGTTTGGAGCGAAACAGATTGCCCAGAATCGGCATGTCGCCGAGCATCGGCACCTTGTCCATGTCCTGACTGCTTTCACGCTGGAACAGCCCGGCAATGGCGAAGGTCTGACCGCTGCCGACTTCCACCCGAGTGTCCGCACGACGTACGCGAAACGACGGCACTTGATAACCGTTGACGTCCAGCGTGGTGGTGCTCATCAGGCTGCTGACCTCCGGGCGCACCTGCAAGGCGATTCGCCCGTTCGGCAGCAGCGTCGGACTGAACAGCAATGACACGCCGTACGGCTTGTATTCGATCCCGACGACCTCGCGATTGACCGGTACCGGTACCGCTACCTCGCCACCGGCGAGAAAACTGGCGGTCTGTCCGGTCATCGCCGTAATGTTCGGTTCGGCCAGCACCTCAAGCACACCATTGCTTTGCAGTGCTTCCAGCATGGCGTCGATGTTGACGTTGCCTGAGGCCAGTCCCGCGCTGATCACATTCGAGGCGCCGCCTGCCGCGCCGCTCGCCAGGCCGCCACCGGTCAGCAGACCGAAGGAGAACGTGCCGTTGTTGAACAGCGCGTTCCAGTTCACGCCGTAGCGCAGCAGTTCGGAGCGCGACACTTCGGCGAAACGTACCCGGATGTTGACCTGAGCAGAGCCCGCGTAGGTAGCGCTGTTGACCGTTGACTGAAAGTTCTGCCCTTCGGTGCTCAACAGCGCATTGAGGTCGGTGGCCTCGCCCACGTCCCGCACCGCACCATCGGCCACCAGACGGTTGCCAGTGGCCTTGATACGCGTCTGGCTCTGCGGATGAAGCGCCTTGAGCGGCCGTGAGACGGCCGAGGTGCCGCTGTTGATCGACAGGCTCAGCGTGGCGGTCTCCTGCCCTTCAGCGTCCAGCGCAATCAGGCTGGTCTCCCCGGCCGCCTTGCCGAACACGTAGATCACGCCGGGCGACACCACCTGCAGATCGGCAATCCCCGGTTCGGCAACCATCACCGAATCCACGGGCGCCGAAAAATGCAGAACCCGGCCTTCGCCGATTCCCAGATCGATCGTGCCTTTGGCACCTTTGCCGATGCTCTCGGCGCTGGCGTGGCTGCTCAGGAGCAATACGCCAAGGCCGAAGAAAAACGTACGCAGTGCAGCTACTGAACAAGTCATGAGGCAGTCGCCAGTGAAGAGACGGACCCGGCACCTGAGGCCGGGCGCGTATTGATATCGGTCAGGCTGAGGGTGCCGACCGCCTGAAGGTTGTATTCGCCCGCCAGCTCTCTGAAGGACAGCACGGCCAGTTGCAGCTCGCCGCGCACGATCATGCGGCGGATACCCCGACGCAGTTCGGGGTGCACCAGCAGCACGGTCGAATCGTTTTCCGGCAACAGGTCACACAAGCGGCGCAATTGCACGAGCAGGGTGCGGGCGATGTCGTCCGGGACCGAATCACGCCCCTTGTCCAGGCGGCTGATGGCGGCACGCAACTGCTCTTCCAGCGCCGGGGCCAGTACGAACGCGCTGATCACCCGGTTACGGTCGGCGTACTGATGACTGATCTGCCGCGCCAGTCCGGCACGCAGGTGCTCGGTGAGCCGTCCGGCGTCGGATTCGCGGCTCCCCCATTCCACCATCGCTTCCAGCAAACCTCGGCGATTGCGGATGGAAACGCCTTCGGCGACCAGCAGACGCAGTGCTTCGGCCACGCGCTGCAACGGCAGGATGCGCAGCACCTCCTTGATCAGCTCACCGTATTTGCCTTCCAGTTGCTCCAGCATCACGCGGGTTTCCTGGATCCCCAGAAAATCGGCGGCGTAACGGCGCAACGTGCGATCAAGCACCTCACGCAACACCTCGTCGGCAAACAGAAAGCCGATACCGGCCTCCTGCAATTGACTGGCGTGCTCGCGCTCCACCCAGCGACCGGAACGTTCACTGATCGGTGACGGCGCCTCGCGAGGCTCGACAGCGAGCAACTGGGCGTGCACGGGATCGTCCTGCAGCAGCAGCCATTGCCCGTCGAATTCACCTTCGCAGACGGGCACGCCTTCCAGCTCGACCTGAAAACGGTCTGCGGACATCGAGCGATCCAGGTACACCTCCGGCACCGGCACATCGATGCCAAGGTCGGCGCGAATCTCGTGGCACAGCGCTTCGATCCGCTGCCGCAGCGGCTGCAATGGCGCTACCTGAGCCAGACCGTCTCCGACACTCAGCAGCACTCGACTGTCCAGCGGACGTTCGAACGTTTCCAGCACTTCAGGCGCGTCTGGCTCCATGGCCAGTTCATCGTCCGGCAGGTCGATCGCGGGCACGGAAGCGCCGGTTCTGGCGCGACGCCAGAGCACCACCGCACTGCCGCCCAGCACCGCCGCCAGTGTGACGAACACCAGCAACGGGAACCCCGGCAACAGTCCGACACCCAGCAGGATAAGGGCCGTCAGCCCCAGCGCACGGTGACTGGCGCCCAGCTGCCGGACGATTTCCGTTCCCAGGTCGCGCTCCTCGCCATCACTGTTGACCCGCGTGACCACCGTGCCGGCAGCCACCGAAATCAGCAGCGCCGGAATCTGCGCAATCAGGCCGTCGCCGACGGTCAGCAACGAATAGGTGTGAGCAGCTTCGGCAAACGGCATTCCGCGCTCGACCATACCGATCATCATCCCGCCCAGCAGGTTGACGAACAGGATCACCAGCCCCGCGATGGCGTCGCCCTTGACGAACTTCATGGCACCGTCCATGGCCCCGAACATCTGACTTTCGCGCTCCAGACGCGAGCGGCGACGGCGAGCCTCGGCCTGATCGATATCGCCGTTGCGCAAATCGTTGTCGATGCTCATCTGCTTGCCGGGCATGGCGTCCAGGGTGAAACGTGCGGCCACTTCGGCCACCCGCTCGGCACCTTTGGTGATGACGACGAACTGCGCCACAGTGATGATCAGAAACACCACCAGCCCGACCACCACTTGACCTGCGATCACGAAATCACCGAAGGCCTTGACGATATGACCGGCGTTGCCGTCCAGCAGAATCAGACGCGTCGTGGTGATCGACAGGGACAACCGAAACAACGTGCTGAGCAGAATCAGCGGCGGCAGCGCCGAAAACTCCACGGAATGATTGATGTAGAAGGCAACGATCAGGATCAGCAGGCTCAGGGCGATGTTCACGCCGATCAGCGCATCGACCAGATAGGTCGGCAACGGAATGATCATCATGGCGATGGCCATCAGCATGAACGCGACGATGATAACGTCGGTGCGCTTCGAAGCGATCTGCGCCAGCAGGTTGAGACGATTCATGAACGTCATTGCTCATCCCTCCGCGCGCTCAGGTAGCGTCTGAAGCATTGGCGGGCTTCGTCCTTGCTGCCGGCTTTCCACAAGGCGCGGCTGCGCAACAACAGCAAGGCAGCGCTCTCGCCCTGATAGCTCACCAGACGATCCAGCGCTGCCAACGCCCGGCTGGTATCGCCACTGTCAGTGAAGGCCAGCACCAGGCTGTGCAGCAGACCGGTGTCGGCCGGGGCCAGCTGGATGGCAATCAACAGCATCACCAGCGCCCGTTGCGGTTGACCGCAGCGACGATAAAGATCGCCAAGCCCCTTGAGCAGCTCGACGCAGTCACGATCCTGACTCGCGCTCATGGCTGCACCTGCGCGCGTTGCTGTTCCAATAGCAGACGAATGTCGATCTCCTCACGAATCACGTCTTCGGCCAGCGCCCGGATATCCGGCTCGGCGTCCAGAGCAGGCAAGACTTCGTCCAGCAGATAACGCAGGGTCTGGAGCGAGCGTACGGTGCCGAACAGCTCGGTGCTGGCAGCAGCGGCCTGATCGGTCTGCTCCAGCTCGCCACGCAGCGAGCGGCGAACCTTTCTTTCGCGCTGGTCGAGCAATGCTTCGAAACGCGGCGCCTGGCGTGGCGACACCGGAGCGACGCGTTCAACGGCCGGCAGCGGCTCGCCAGGGGATGGAAGTACGGGGCGCAGGTCGACTTTCATAACGTAAACACAAACCTTTCCTGGCCGCGCACCAGACGCACCTGATCATCAGCGATGCCTTCCAGGGTCCAGTTGTCCTGCAGCGCTGCGCCGGGATAGACACGCTTGCCGTGCTCATCGATCACGTAAGGGTCCGGACCGAACCAGACCGCCTGAAAACGTACGCGAGGCTTGGCCACCGAAGCTGCCAGCTGCACTTTGGGGGTCAGTACGATGTGTTGGCCGAACTGGCTGTCGAATGCGCGCTGGACCTGCAGCCAGCTACCTTTCTGTTCCTGGGAATAGGTGCCTTCCACACCGAGCTGTCCGCCATGTCCTGTGCCGTTGTAGCTGACAAGATGCAACTGTTGAAGGCCAGCGTCTTTCAACGCCTGCTCAAGCCAGCCTTGCGCCTGAGCGAGCGTCGGGGCCGGGGCGGCTGCGGGCAACTGTTTCTGGTTGATGCCCGCTGCTCGTATGGCATCTTCGCGCGGAGCATGCAGCGCAAACGCGGTCGCGCATATCAGCAACAGCGTCAACGCAGCGAAGAGCACCCAGACCCGAGGGGAACGCGTGTCAGGAACACCGGCGGCGACTGCTTGCAGCCGGTCTGCACGCAGATAAAGCCGGGCCTGACCCAGCTCCAGTTCCACTGGCAGGCGGACTCGCTGACCCGTGCCTGCAGCCAGTACGGCACGCAGGCCGCTGGCGTGAATGAACGCAACATCGCCGCCGCACGCTTCAATGGCCACCTGACCGCGATCCGCAGGGTCACGACCAAAAACCAGACGCACATGCTGTGCGGCGATGTCGGTATCGCTCAGGATGAGGTCGGCAGGCGCGGCGCTGCCGATGCTGTAGCTCGGCTTGTCCAGGGCCAGCGAAACACCCTTGTGCAAACCTTGAAGAATTTCGAGCACACACGTGCTCTGGCCGGGCGCCACAGTATCGGGCGTCGACTTGAATGAAATCAGGGCTGTCATGATCGAGTCACCACCGTTTGATTTACCGGAAACGGCACGTCAGAGCCGGGTAAAACTGTCGATCGCAAGACTTTTCGTGAAGAGAAGATGCGGGCAGCGGCGAGGCTGCCCGCATGGCAACGTCAGTTCTGCGGA
>Ga0265780_10008779_pt1 | contig 12231 bp, 8 predicted proteins | sample P1T30metagenome_FD_192432 | JGI IMG/M metagenome (GOLD analysis project Ga0265780, IMG submission 192432) | Plant litter microbial communities from East Loma Ridge, Irvine, California - P1 T30 | ecosystem: Environmental > Terrestrial > Plant litter > Unclassified | place: USA: California... | reverse complement strand
CATCGTCTACAACGCCAACCCGCTGGCGATCGCGCCCGATTCGAGCAAGGTGCAGCGCGGCTTCGAACGCGAAGACCTGTTCACCGTGGTGCTGGAACATTTTCATACCGACAGCGCCGACTATGCCGACATCCTGCTGCCGGCCACCACCCAGCTCGAACACGTCGATGCGCACCTGGCCTATGGCCACTTGTACATGATGGCGAATAACGCCGCTATTCAACCCGTCGGCGAATCGAAACCGAACACCGAGTTCTTCCGCCTGCTGGCCGCGCGCATGGGCTACGACGACCCGTGTTTCAAGGAGACCGACGACCAGATCGCGGCCCAGGCCTTCAATACCAAGGACACGCGCGCGGTCCACTTCGACTGGGACTCGCTCAAACGCACTGGCTGGAAAAAATTGAACATGCCGGCCGCGCCATTTGCCGAAGGTGGCTTCACGACCCCGTCGGGCAAGTGCGAATTCTTTTCCGAATCCATGCTGGCCGACGGCCTCGATCCGGTGCCGACCTATATCGCACCGTACGAATCGGTCGCCTCGAATCCCGAACTGGCAAAAAGATATCCGCTGGCGATGATTTCTCCGCCGGCAAGGAACTTCCTCAACTCCACCTTTGTCAATGTAAAGAGCCTACGCGCAACTGAGGGCGAACCGCACCTCGACATCCACCCAATCGACGCCGCTGCACGCGGCATCAATCACGGTGATATGGCGCGTATTTTTAACGACCGCGGTTCGTTCCTCGCCCGTGCACGCGTGACCGACAAGGCGCGCGCTGGATTGGTGGTGGGCTTGTCGATCTGGTGGAAGAAACTCGCCACCGACGGCAAGAACGCCAACGAAGTCACCAGCCAGCGTTTGACCGACATGGGCCGGGCGCCCACTTTCTATGACACCCTGGTGCAGGTCGAAAGAGCTGCGCCGACAACACGAGATGAACCCATCTAGATTCTCACAGGCCTTCAAGCCAATCATGGCCGCAGCAGCCGCGGCCCTTATGTTGTCAAGCTGCTCATCCCTCTCGTACTACACCCAGGCCGCGCAAGGCCAGCTGCAATTGCTGACCAATGCGCGCCCGATCGACGACTGGATCGCCGACACCGGCACCGACGTCAAGCTGCGTCACCGTCTCGAGGCGGCGCGCCAGATCCGCCGCTTCGCGATCCAGGAAATGAAACTGCCCGATAACGGCAGCTACACCAACTACACCAGCTTGAAACGTCCCTACGTGCTGTGGAACGTGGTGGCCACGCCCGAACTGTCACTGAAACCGCTCGAATGGTGCTTCCCGGTCGCCGGCTGCGTGAACTACCGCGGCTACTACAGCAAGGCCGAAGCGCAAAAATATGCCAAGCAGATGCGCGCCCAGGGGCACGACGTCGAGGTCGGCGGCGTGAGCGCCTATTCGACCCTGGGCTGGTTCAGCGACCCCCTGATGTCGACCTTCATCAACTATCCGGACGCCGAGCTGGCGCGCCTGATCTTCCACGAGCTGGCGCATCAGGTGGCCTACGTGGCGGGCGACTCGCAGTTCAACGAGTCGTTCGCCAGCGCGGTGGAACAGGCCGGCGTGGAAGCCTGGCTCGAGCGCTTCGGCAATCCGCAGATGAGCGAGGCCTATGAACGCTACAAGGGCCGCAAGCGCGACTTCCTGGCGCTGCTGCTGCGCTATCGCGGCGAGCTGGACCGTACTTACAAGAGCATGGAGCCGGACGCCGTCAAGCGCGCGACCAAGGCACGCCTGTTCATCGCCCTGCAGGACGACTACCAGGTGCTCAAGGCGAATTGGGGCGGCTACGCCGGCTATGACCGTTTCTTTGCCGAGCCGCTGTCGAATGCCCATCTGGCATCGATCGCAACGTATAACGATTATGTGCCCGCTTTCCGCGTTTTGTTGCGCCGCGAGAAGAGCTGGAACGGCTTTTATAAAGCGGTCAATCAGTTGGCCAGGCTCGATAAGGATGAGCGTCAGCGTGTGCTGAAGCGCCTGGGTGCGACGACGCTTCCTGCGCCGCTGGTGATGCAGCGCACCATGGCAGCCTCACCGTAGAGGGCAAGTTCCAATCTCGGTAAAACCGCTTGCGCGTGAGAGCGGTGCCCGATAGCATCGCAACTAGCGATAGCAAAGGGTCAAGCTTCGTGCATGCGCGCCGGTAAACACCGCCCGGCCGCCAGAACAGAACGATAAAAAATCGAGACGAGAGGTGAGCGATGGACAAACTTTGGCTGCAGTCGTATCCCCCGGGCATGCCCGCGGAGATTGATCCGGATCAATACCGTTCATTGGTACATTTGCTGGAAGAGTCTTTCAGCAAATATGCCGATCGCAATGCCTATGTGTGCATGGACAAGTTCCTCACCTATGGCGAACTCGATACGTACTCGAAGCATCTGGCCGCCTGGCTGCAAAGCCGCGGCCTGGCGCCCGGCGCGCGCGTGGCGATCATGATGCCCAACGTGCTGCAGTATCCGATCGCGCTGGCCGCCGTGCTGCGCGCCGGCTATACGGTGGTCAACGTCAATCCGCTGTACACGGCGCGTGAACTGGAACACCAGATCAGCGACTCGGGCAGCGAAGCGATCATCGTGCTGGAAAACTTCGCCCACACCGTGCAGAAGGTGATAGGCAAGACCCCGCTGCGTCACGTGGTGGTGGCCAGCATGGGCGAGATGCTGGGCGGCGTGAAGGGGATGCTGGTCAACTTCGTGGTGCGCAACGTCAAGAAGATGGTGCCTGAGTTCTCGCTGCAGAATATGGTCACCTTCAAGGAAGCGCTGGCGCAGGGCGAACGCATGCGGTTCACGCCGGCCGGCCTCAAACTCGACGACGTCGCCTTCTTGCAGTACACCGGCGGCACCACCGGCGTATCGAAAGGCGCCACGCTCAGCCATCGCAACGTCATCGCCAACGTGCTGCAGACCGAGGCCTGGGCCCAGCCGTGCATGCAGCAAGCCGGCGGCGAGCAGGTCACGATCGTGTGTGCGCTGCCGCTGTACCATATCTTCGCGCTGACCGCCTGCGCGATGTGGGGCATGCGCATGGGCGCCCTGAACGTGCTGATCGTGAACCCGCGCGACATCCCGGGCTTCGTCAAGGAGCTGGCCAAGTACCGCATCAACATGCTGCCGGCGGTGAACACGCTGTACAACGCGCTGGCCAACAACCCCGACTTTGCGCACCTCGACTTTTCGGCGCTGCGCATGTGCAATGGCGGCGGTATGGCGGTCCAGAAACCCGTGGCCGACAAATGGCGCGAGCTGACCGGCGTGGCGATCATCGAAGGCTACGGCCTGTCCGAGACCTCGCCGGTGGCGACCTGCAACCGCGCCGACGGCACCGAATTCACCGGCAGCATCGGGCTCCCGGTGCCATCGACCGAGATCGCCATCATCGACGACGAAGGCCGCCACATGGGCACGGGCCAGATCGGCGAGATCGCGATCCGCGGCCCGCAGGTGATGACCGGCTACTGGAACCGTCCGGACGAAACTGCGAAAGTAATGACGGCCGATGGCTTCTTCCGTTCGGGCGACATCGGCATCATGGACGCTGCCGGCTTCGTGAAGATCGTCGACCGCAAGAAGGACATGATCCTGGTCTCGGGCTTCAACGTTTATCCGAACGAACTCGAAGGCGTGATCGCCGGCCATCCGGGCGTGCTCGAATGCGCCGTGATCGGCGTGCCGGACGAGCATTCGGGCGAGGCGGTCAAGGTATTCGTGGTAAAGAAAGACCCTGGCCTCACGGCCGAAGAGCTGATGGCCTACTGCAAGCAGGAGTTCACCGGCTATAAAAAACCGAAGTACATCGAATTCCGCGCCGAGCTGCCGAAGACGAATGTCGGCAAGATCCTGAGGCGTGCGCTGAGGGATGAAAAGCAGGCGGAGACGGTGGCGTAAGCACGGTGGCGCGATGGTCGAAATACTCGGCCAGTCAAAGCCGCCCTGATGGGCGGCTTTGACGTTTTATTGGAACCAACAAGGAAGGCAAAGAATACATGGACAAATTTTGGCTCTCGTCGTACGAGACCGGCGTGCCGGCGGAAATCGATCCGACCCAGTACCGCTCGCTGACCCACCTGCTGGAAGAGGCATTCCGCAAGTACGCCGACCGCAAGGCCTATGCCTGCATGGGCAAGTCCATCACTTTCTCCGAACTCGATGCGATGTCGCAGCGCATGGCCGCGTGGCTGCAGGCGCGCGGCCTGCAGCAGGGTGCGCGCGTCGCGATCATGCTGCCCAATGTGCTGCAGTATCCGGTGGCGCTGGCCGCCGTGCTGCGCGCCGGCTACGTGGTGGTCAACGTCAATCCGCTGTACACCCCGCGCGAACTGCAGCACCAGCTGGTCGATTCGGGCGCCGAGGCGATCGTGGTGCTCGAGAACTTCGCCCACACGCTCGAGCAGGTGATTGGCCAGACCCACGTCAAGCACGTGATTCTGGCCACCATGGGCGACCTGCTGGGCGGCCTGAAAGGCACGCTGGTCAACCTGGTGGTCCGCAAGGTCAAGAAGATGGTGCCGGCCTATTCGCTGCCGGGCGCGATCGGTTTCAACAAGGCCTTGAGCGAAGGCGCGCGCGACACCCTCAAGCCGGTCACGATCGGCCACGACGACATCGCCTTCCTGCAGTACACCGGCGGCACCACGGGCGTGTCGAAAGGCGCGGTGCTGTCGCACCGTAACGTGATCGCCAACGTGCTGCAGAACGAAGCCTGGTTCGCACCGACCCTGAGCCGCATGCAGCCGGGCGAGCAGGCGCAATTCGCCTGCGCGCTGCCGCTGTATCACATCTATGCGTTGACGGTCTGCGCGCTGCTCGGCCTGCGCATCGGCGGCATGAACCTGTTGATCCCGAATCCGCGCGACATCAAGGGCTTCATTAATGAGCTCAAGAGCTACAGGATCAATGTGTTCCCGGCCGTGAACACGCTGTACAACGGCCTGCTCAACAACGACGAATTCGCGAAGCTCGATTTCTCGGGCCTGATGGTGTGCCCGGGTGGCGGCATGGCGGTGCAAAAGCCGGTGGCCGACAAGTGGTTCAAGGTCACGGGCATCCGCATCGTCGAAGGCTATGGCCTGTCCGAGACGTCGCCGGTGGTGAGCGCCAACCGCTGCGACATCACCGAGTTCACCGGCACCATCGGCCTGCCGCTGCCATCGACCGAGCTGCGCATCCTGGACGAAGCCGGCAATGTGACGCCGTTCGGCACCGCTGGCGAGATCGCCGTGCGCGGCCCACAGGTAATGGCCGGCTACTGGCTGCGCGACGACGAGACGGCCAAGGTCATGACGCCCGACGGCTTCTTCAAGACCGGCGACATCGGCATCATGGATGCGCAGGGCTATACCCGCATCGTCGACCGCAAGAAGGACATGATCCTGGTATCGGGCTTCAATGTGTATCCGAACGAGGTCGAAGAAGTGGTGGCGGGGCATCCGGGCGTGCTGGAAGTGGCGTGCGTGGGCGTGCCCGACCAGAATTCGGGTGAGGCTGTGAAGCTGTATGTGGTCAAGAAAGATGCTGCACTCACCACAGAGCAGATCAAGGAGTTCTGCAAGGAGCAGCTGACCGGCTACAAGCGTCCGAAGTTCATCGAATTCCGCGAGACGCTGCCGAAGACGAATGTCGGCAAGATCCTGCGGCGCGAGCTGCGCGACGAGAAGAAGCCGGCGTAATTTCCGTACGCGCGGCGGATGAATGTGGCGTGGGCGGGTTCCCCGCCCACGCGTCCAACCAGCGCAAACATGGCCACAGCTCGTGGGTAAGTTGAACGCGTGGACGGCAAGCCGCCTCGCTGGCCACGTCCACCCCACGAGTAAGCAAGGCCGCCGACGAGGCGGCCTTTTTCTTTAGCGGTTCGCCACCAGCGACTCCAGCGGCGGCAACTGCCGCGGCTTGCGATCCGGCCCGGTCGCCACATACGTCAGCGTCGCCTCAGTCACCTTCACCACCTCGGCCGCCAGGCGATTACGCTCCGCATACACCTCGACGAACACGGTAATCGAGGTATTGCCGACCTTGGTGATATCGGCATAGAACGACAGCAGATCCCCCACGAACACCGGATTCTTGAACAGGAACGAGTTCACCGCGATGGTCGCCACGCGGCCATTGGCGCGGCGGGTGGCCGGCAGCGAGCCGGCCAGGTCGACCTGGGCCATGATCCAGCCGCCGAACACGTCGCCGTACACATTGGCGTCGGACGGGGCGGGCATGACGCGCAGCTCGGGCATCTTGCCGGCGGGAAGACGTACCGTACTCTGGACGGTGGAGGGCGTACTAGGCGTGTTTTCGGGCGTGGTCATCGTGAATTCTCGGTAAAAGCTACAATCGACCCGAATTGAACCATAAAACACGAAGCCCCGTCATGCGCCGCAACTCCGCCCCACTGCCTCTAGACACCAAAGCTGGTCCCCGCAACGACTGGGCCACACTCAAAACCCTGTTCCCCTACCTGTGGGTCTATAAATGGCGGGTGCTGGCCGCGATGGCCGCGCTGGTCGGCGCCAAGGTCGCCAATATCGGCGTGCCGCTGGTGCTCAAGCGGATCATCGACCAGCTGGCGATCGACCCGGCCCACCCGCACTCGCTGCTGGTGCTGCCGCTTGGCCTGCTGGTCGGCTACGGCCTGCTGCGCCTGTCGATGACGGTGTTCACCGAGGTGCGCGAGTTCCTGTTCGCGCGCGTGACCCAGCGCGCGGTACGCACCATCGCGCTCAGGGTGTTCCGCCACCTGCACGCGCTGTCGCTGCGCTTCCACCTGAACCGCCAGACCGGGGGCATGACGCGCGACATCGAGCGCGGCACACGCGGCGTCAACACCCTGATCTCGTACTCGCTGTTCAACATCCTGCCAACGCTGGTCGAGATCACGCTGGTGCTGGTCTACCTGGTGTTCAACTACGATATCTGGTTCTCCATCATCACTGCGGTGGCGCTGGTGTCGTACATCACCTTCACGGTGGTGGTGACCGAATGGCGCACGCACTTCCGGCGCACCATGAACGACCTGGAGTCGAAGGCCTCGACCAAGGCGATCGACTCGCTGCTCAACTACGAGACCGTCAAGTACTTCGGCAACGAAGACTATGAAGCGAAGCGCTACGACGAAGGCCTCAAGAACTACGAGAACGCCGGCGTGCGTTCGCAGACGTCGCTGTCGTTCCTGAATACCGGCCAATCGCTGATCATCGCCACCGCCGTCACGTTGATCCTGTGGCGCGCCACCGAGGGCGTGATCGCCGGCACCATGAGCCTGGGCGACCTGGTGCTGGTCAATACCTTCATGATCCAGCTGTACATGCCGCTGAACTTCCTGGGCGTGATCTACCGCGAGATCAAGCAAAGCCTGGCCGATATGGAGCGCCTGTTTGGCCTGCTGGACCAGAACCGCGAAGTGGCCGACGATGCCAAGGCGCAGCCGCTAGTGACCAAAGGCGCCGAGGTCCACTTCTCGCACGTCGAGTTCAGCTATGAGACCAAACGCCAGATCCTGTTCGATGTCGATTTCACGATCCCTGCCGGAACCACGACCGCGGTAGTGGGGCATAGCGGCTCGGGCAAGTCGACCCTGTCACGGCTGCTGTTTCGCTTCTATGACGTCAATGGCGGGGCGATCCGCATCGACGGCCAGGACCTGCGCGAGATCACCCAGCAGTCGCTGCGCAGCGCGATCGGCATCGTGCCGCAGGATACGGTGCTGTTCAACGACACCATCGAATACAACATCGCCTACGGCCGGCCCGGCGCGAGCCATGAGGACATCGTGGCGGCGGCGCGCGCGGCGTCGATCCACGACTTCATCGAAAGCCTGCCCGATGGCTACCAGAGCATGGTCGGCGAGCGGGGATTGAAGCTGTCGGGCGGCGAGAAGCAGCGCGTGGCGATCGCGCGCACGCTGTTGAAGAATCCGGCGATTCTGATTTTCGACGAGGCCACGTCGGCCCTGGATTCGCGCTCGGAGCAGGCGATCCAGGCCGAGTTGAAAGAGATCGCCAGGAACCGCACCACGCTCGTGATCGCGCACCGCCTGTCGACCATCGCCGATGCGCAGCAGATCATCGTGCTCGATCACGGCAGGATCGTCGAACGCGGCACACACGGCGCGCTCCTGGCGGCGCGTGGCCTGTATGCGCAGATGTGGGAACGGCAGCTGGCGCGGCCGGATGAAGATGTGGCGTCGCCGCCGTTGGAGTTGGATGTGCAGCAGAGTGAGGTTCGTTGAACGCGTCGGCGGGAAACCCGCCAACCCTACGTAGGGTTGGCGGCTCTGCCGCCGACGCGTTCAACCAGTGCCAGCTAGGGTTTCCCGCCGACGCGTCCAACCAGCCTCAGATCAGTACGTATAGAACATCCGCTGAATCTCCTTGGTGCTGGTCGTTCTGGTCAACGCCAGCATCAACAAAATCCGCGCCTTCTGCGGACTGAGCGTATCAGCCACCACGAAATCCAGCGCATCGTCATTGGCCTCACCATTACGCGCCACGATGCCCTGGCCCACGCGGCTCGCACGCACGATCACTACGCCGCCCTTGCGCGCCGCAATCAGCGCCGGCCTGGTTGCCGCCGGCAGGCTGCCATTGCCCACGCCCGCATGCACCAGCCCCTTGGCGCCGGCCGCTACCAGCGCATTGACCGCCACATCGCCCACGTTCGCATACGCATATGCGACATCGACCTGCGGCAGCACATCGAGCCCTGAAATATCGAACTCGGTATCGACAGTGTGCTTGCGCGCCACCTCGCGATAGAAGAACGGCGTGCCGCCCTGGATATAGCCGATCACGCCCAATTCCGACGTGCGAAAGGTATCCGCCGTGGTGGTATTGGCCTTGGTAACGTCGCGCGCCGCGTGGATCTGGTCATTCATCGCCACCAGCACGCCGCGGCCCGCCGCCTCCGGCGTACCGGCCAAGCGCACCGCGTTGTACAGGTTGATCGGACCATCCGCCGACAACGCGGTCGACGGCCGCATCGAGCCGACCACCACCACCGGCTTCCTGCTCTTGACGACCAGGTTCAGAAAATAAGCCGTCTCTTCGAGCGTGTCGGTGCCGTGGGTGATCACGATACCGTCCACGTTCGCTTGCGCCAGCAGCACGTTGACGCGCTTGGCCAGTTGCAGCCACTGCGCGTTGCTGATGTTTTCGCTGGCGATCTGGAACACCTGCTCGCCGGTGACGTTCGCGATCTTTGCGATCTCGGGCACCGCCTGGATCAGCGACTGCACGCCGACGGTGGCGGCGGTATAGCCGACCGTGGTGGTGCTGGTGGCGCCAGTGCCGGCGATGGTGCCGCCGGTGGCGAGGATGGTCACGTTCGGCAGCCTGGCAGTCTGGGCTTGCACGGCAGCGGCTGCGAACATGAACAGGATACCGAACAGCGCGGCCTGCGCTCGTGCGGGGGATGGGAACAGCATGGCTACTTCTCCTTGAAACTAAAAAACGCGGCGGGCCCTCAAGGCTTCTTGTAGACCACGCCGTCCTTCATTACAAACTTCACTTGCTCCAGCACTTTCACGTCCTGCAAAGGGTCGCCCTCGACCGCGATGATGTCGGCCGCAAAGCCCGGCGCGATCGCGCCCAGGCGGGTCGGCTGGTCGAGCAGCAGGGCAGCGTTGACGGTCGCCGAACGGATCGCGTCCGCCGGCGACATGCCGGCTTCGACCATATAGCCGAACTCCTTCGCGTTCTCGCCATGCGGGAACACGCCGGCATCGGTGCCGAACGCGATCTTCACGCCAGCCTTGTGGGCGCGGCCGAAGGTCGCCTGCAGCTGCGGGCCGATCGCGGCCGCTTTCGGGCGCACCAGGGCGGAATAGTAATTCGGATCCTTGGCCTTGTCCGCCACGTAGCGGCCGGCCGAGATGGTCGGCACGTACCAGCCGCCGCTCTTCTTGAACAGGGCGATGACTTCGTCGTCCATCAGGGTGCCGTGCTCGATCGAGTCGACGCCGGCGCGCAGCGCGCGCTTCATGCCCTCGGCGCCGTGGGCGTGGGCCGCGACGCGGAATCCGTAATCCTTGGCGGTGCTGACCACGGCGCGCAGCTCATCCTCGGTGTACTGCGAGTTCTGGCCGCTGGCGGCCTGGCTGAGCACACCGCCGGTGGCGGTGACCTTGATCAGGTCTGCGCCGTCCTTGTAGCGGGTGCGCACCGCCTGGCGCGCTTCCTCGGGGCTGTTCAATACGCCTTCGACCGGACCGGGCGTGCCGATCTTCTCGGACAGGAAGTGCGACAGGTTGTTGGTCGGGTCAGCATGCCCGCCCGTGGTGGCCAGCGACTTACCGGCTGTGAACATGCGCGGACCCGGCACCTCGCCGGCGGCGATCGCGCGCTTGAGCGCGATGTTCAGGTTGTCCGCCGCGCCCAGGTCGCGCACCGTGGTGAAGCCCGCCATCAGCGTGCGCTCGGCATACTTGACCGAGCGGTAGGCCATATCGGCCGGGTCTGCCGTCAAGCGGTCGCGGTACGAGTCGACCACCGGCTGGGTCTCGCTGGTGAGGTGCACGTGCATGTCGATCAGGCCCGGCAGGCAGGCATGGCGCGACAGGTCGATATTGCCGGCCGCCCCCGTCATGGGCCCGACCGAGACAATGCTGCCGTTCTCGATCACGATACTGACGCGCTCGCGCCAGGCGCCTTTCTGCACATCGAGCAGGCGCCCGCAGTCGACCGTCTGGGTGGCGGCGTGGGCGCTGTTCAGGGCCAGCAGCATGCTGGCGGCAATCATCGGTTTCATGTCTCGTCCTTGTTATCGTTATAAAAAAAGGCCCTCCATCGCTGGAAGGCCTGATTGCTGACGGTGGCCGTCGGCGCGCTTACTTCAGCGGCGATATGGCCGGTTCGGCATTCGGCTCTCCGAGCTCGCCCTCCCACTTGGCGACCACCGCGGTGGCGATGCCGTTACCGATCACGTTGGTGGCCGAGCGGGCCATGTCCAGGAAGTGGTCGATCGCCAGCAGCAGCAGCAGGCCGGCTTCGGGGATGTCGAACTGGTTCAGGGTGGCGGCGATCACGACCAGCGACGCGCGCGGCACGCCGGCCATGCCTTTCGAGGTCAGCATCAGTACCAGCATCATGGTGATCTGGGTGCCCAGCGACAGCTCGATGCCATACGCCTGAGCGATGAACACGGCCGCGAATGTGCAGTACATCATCGAGCCATCGAGGTTGAACGAGTAGCCGATCGGCAGCACGAACGAGGCCAGGCGGTTCTTGACGCCAAAGCGCTCCAGGCCTTCCAGGGTTTTCGGGAACGCCGCTTCCGACGAAGCGGTCGAGAAGGCCAGCAGGGTAGGACCACGAAGTTCCGAAATCAGTCGCAGGATGCGTGGGCCGATGAAGGCCATGCCGATACCGATCAGCACCACCCACAGCAGCGCGATACCGAAGTAGAACTGGGCCATGAACACGCCGTAGGTCGACAGCACGCCGAGGCCGCTCTTGGCGATAATGCCCGAGACGGCGGCGAGCACCGCGATCGGCGCGAAGTTCATCACGTAGCCGGTCAGCTTGAGCATGACGTGGGCGACGCCGTCGATCACGTCGACCATCGGCGTGGCGCGCGCGCCGACTGCAGCGGCTGCGGTACCGAAGAACACCGAGAACACCACGATCTGCAGGATCTCGTTCTTGGCCATGCCGTCGACGATCGAGGTCGGGACCAGGTGGGTGATGAAGTCTTTCATCGTCAGGCCTGTGCTCGAGAAGCCGGCATCGGTGCCGACCGGCGGCATCATGCCGGCCGCGAACAGTGCGTCGCCCGGACGGAAGATATTCACCAGCACCAGGCCCAGCGACAGCGAGAGGATCGAGGCGATGAAGAACCAGCCCAGCGCCTTGACGCCGATGCGGCCCACTTCCTTGGCGTCGCCCATGCGCGCGATGCCGACCACCAGGGTCGCGAACACCAGCGGCGCGATGATCATCTTGATCATGCGAAGGAACAGCGTGGTAATCAGCGACATCGTGTCGGAGAAGCTTTGCGCGCCTGCCTGGTCGGAGTTGGCGTTGACCAGGTAGCCGATCACGATGCCGAGTACGAGCGCGATCATGATGTAAGTGGTCAGGCGATTTCGATTGTTCATAAAGCTTCCTGTCTGGTGGACCTGTGCAGGGCCGGCGGCGGCGGAGGGCGCTGTCGCTGGCAGATTGTTCGGGCAATGACCGGTTTTCGAGGACCGAAGGCCGGTTAATACTGAAGATTATGGCAAGTTCCGC
>Ga0265780_10008776_pt1 | contig 12234 bp, 15 predicted proteins | sample P1T30metagenome_FD_192432 | JGI IMG/M metagenome (GOLD analysis project Ga0265780, IMG submission 192432) | Plant litter microbial communities from East Loma Ridge, Irvine, California - P1 T30 | ecosystem: Environmental > Terrestrial > Plant litter > Unclassified | place: USA: California... | reverse complement strand
TTGAGGCAAGAATGCAAGGAAATGCTGCGTACCCAGGCACAATCTGCAACAGCTTCCAACAAGATCGGAATCGTCGAGGACTCGACTATCGACACTGACACCGATACTGATATTCGATAGTAATGACCCAAATTGGCGGCGTAGGATACCATGTCGCTGCAGTACCAGTCACGACATTCCAAACATGGCTGAAGCTGTCTAAGGTGCTCGAATTCACCTACACACCTGCAGTCATGTTCGCTAAACTTGCCGCTCTCTTTCTCTACTACCAGGTTTTTGAAGTCACGAGTTACCGCCGCGCCATCATTGGCATCGGCGTGATCATCATCCTCCAAGGCGTGATCTCCTTCATCTTAGCATTCTCGATATGCCGACCTTTCAGGTACTTTTGGACGCAGGCGGTAGATCCAGGTGATGGAACTTGTGGAGATGTTATGCTCTTTTACAAGAGCTACAGCATTCCAAGTTTGGTCACAGACGTAATGATGCTGGTACTTCCTTGGCCGCTTCTGATCAAACTTCGGATGCCCATGTCGGAGAAGATCGGTCTGTTCCTTACTTTTCTGGCTGCTTCAATGTAAGTCAAAACAACTTACTTTTAGAAACGGGGGAGAATTTGACGACCTATAGGGGTATCATTACCTGCGCCCTCCGCTTTTCTGTGTTTTTTACGACACCACTCTTCTCAGACCCGACATGGTACGCCTCCGGTGGCCCCATGATCTACGCCCTCGTCGAGCCCTCCATCTACATGATCGCCAGCATCCTGCCCACGACGCGCCATCTCTACCGACGAATCCACCGAAGAGCGCGAGAGCTACGAAGCTCAGGACACGATAGCGAACCGAAAACCAGCAACCCAGGTGCACAACTCGAGCGCATGGATGCGGACGAGCGCGGAGATGATCAGCATGTGGACACTCGTCAGACGCAAACAACGACGACTTCAAGTCAGGAAGAATTGACGCAGGGCGGATGGCAACAGAAACAGCAGGCGTGGAAACAAAGAAGGCCAGAGAAGAAAGCTGATAAGGCAGAGAAGAAGCCAAAACCTGCTAAGAGTGGTGGATTCAAGGGACACGATGTATCAACTATGGATTCGTCGGGGTCTTGAGGGAGTGGAAAATTCGACAATAAAGCTTTGAAAGTATGACAGATGTAACAGCACCTTGCAAGACCAAACTCACGGCGGCCATGTCAGAAATCTTACGATTTGTCTCTCTAGACACGGAGCTTGAGATTGCCTCCTAATTCGCTGGCCGAGTAGTGGAAGGACATATCGATGACTGTGCTAGATGCAATTGAGCACGTTAGTGGCGTAGAGGCAAGCCGCAAGGTCCGAGAAAGTGATCCAAAACGCGGGCGTTCGTCTGGGAACGCCCCCCTAAATCATGACAAGAGAGCATCTCACGTACGCTCGAAAAGCAAACAAGAGTGTAGCTACCTAGGGTTGTAAGATGATTCGGTGGTTGCTCGGCTCAAGGTGCCCGAAGTCGGAGCGAATTGCGGCTTTCGGCGGGGTTCAAATGTCATCGTGGGGTAGCTTCGCAAAGTTGCCTGTGAACAATTGAGCTCCAAACACTGCTTATTCCTCTCTTTACAATCTCTGTGCTGTAGCAATGCCTCCCCATAATATTGTTGTTCTCGCTGGTAAGCTGTTTCCTGAACAGAACACGAACAATCGGCTAATTGCATATAGGTGATGGTGTCGGCCCTGAGGTACAACAGCTGCGCGCGGCTTGCATGCAGTAAGCTTACATGGGAACGCAGGTCGTCGCAGAGGCGTTCAAGATCCTAAAGGTTGTCGAGAAGCACACAGACAACACATTCAACTTCCAAGAGCACCTGTTTGGAGGTGTAAGTTTTTATATCTGCGGCCAATTTGAGCACCCGCTGACATCATACAGTGCTCAATAGATGCGCACAACAACCCACTTACAGATGAGGCACTCGCAGCAGCAAAAGGTGCTGATGCGATCATCCTCGGTGCTGTTGGCGGACCAGTAGGACAACAACACCACTAACATAGATTCCATGCTAACAATAGTCGCAGAAATGGGGAACTGGAAAGGTGCGACCTGAACAAGGTATTCTGAAGCTCCGCAAAGAGCTCGGAACCTTTGGAAACCTACGACCATGCTTCTTCGCATCCGACTCGCTCGTCGACTCCTCGCCTCTCAAAGCCGAAAACGTCCGCGGCGTAAACTTCAACATCATCCGCGAGCTCACTGGAGGCATCTACTTTGGCGAGAGGAAAGAAGATGAGGGCGATGGCAAGGCCATGGACACGGAGCCATATAGCGTCGAGGAGATTGAGCGCGTGGTGCGGTTAGCGGGCAGCCTTGCATCTGCTGAGAACCCGCCGGTTCCGGTCTGGAGTCTGGACAAGGCGAATGTTCTGGCGACTTCAAGGTTATGGAGGAAGACGTTTGAGCGCATCATGAAGGACGAATATCCGCACCTCAAGTCAGGAACACACCTGATCGATTCGGCGGCTATGCTCATGATCAAGAACCCCAAAGCGCTGAACGGTGTTGTGGTTACTAGCAATTTGTTCGGAGACATCATCAGCGACGAGGCTAGTGTTATCCCGGGAAGTCTGGGTCTGCTACCAAGTGCCAGCTTGGGAGGTATTCCGGATGGAAAGACGAAGTTGAACGGCATCTACGAGCCCATTCACGGTAGGCTTAGACGCGAACTCGTATCCTGCGACTGCTGATCAAGTACAGGTTCCGCACCGGACATCGCTGGTCAGGGCATTGTGAACCCCATTGCGACCATTCTTTCCATCAGCATGATGTTCAAATACTCCTTGTGCTTGCCTGAGCTTGCACTGAAGATCGACGAGGCGACCAAGATCACCATCGACAAGGGCGTACGGACTGGCGATATTGGAGGAACATCGAAAACAGCTGAGGTCGGTGATGCGATAGCCGCTGAGCTCGAGGCTCTACTGAAGAAGTAGAGAATGGGTGAGTATGAGCACTGTTGCGTGGTGGAGAAAAGCCATGGAGAGGGGTAGACAAAGAGCATCTCGCTGAATAGTGCGAATCAATGATCTCGCCAAACATGGCCAACTTCGGATTGATTTTCGCTTACACTCTGTTGTATGTTTTGTCCCCCATTGTTCCCTGGTATCACCACATGGGCAGTGACCTTTGTTCCCGCGTCGCAGAAACAGCCACTCCAAAGCCACCACACTTGAGCTGTCTTCTTCGCATTCATAGCCGTGGCAAGGTCTGCAAAGGTAAACAGCTGACAGTAGTGACCGTTGTTGTAGACATTAGCGATTCTCAAGTTGGCCAACCTACAAAGCGCCTGCTAGGAGGATACACATGTACAAAGGTAAGGCATAGCACAGGAAAAGGACATGTTGTCTGTTCTCTTGTTATTTCTCAAGCATTCTACCATGATCTCGGTCTGATTTTCATACACTGCCACTTCCCATCAGTTGCAGTCTCTCCCAACTCCAACACCATCGAGCGGAGCATCCGTTTTCTGTCTTTCTCCCATCTCCAACACGTCAACATGTCCTCCTCAGCCAAGTTCTCCTGGGAATCAGGTCCAATGCACCTCCTTCCCATCCCCTCACCCAACTCTACCACCACTGCCGCCGACCTATCCACGATCGCAAACATCTTCATCCGGGCCCTCAACAGCATATACATCCAAGCCCCCTGTATCCCACTCTCTCAATCTGCCCACTTCACCACCTACGCCCTGACCATCTACCGCTGCCTAACCGCCTACGATTCCCCCGAGCTCGCGCGCATGACCGGCGATACACAACTCCCATCAGCCTTCAACGCCCCTTTGCGCGCGTGGGGAAGCTGGCTCAAGAGTTGCTCCGCGCGCAGGAACAATTTCAGCGGCGTGATTTGCCGGGATTTCATGGATGAGATTATGCCGGGGTTGGGGCGGCATTTCGCTGCTCTACCGCGTAGACCGAAGAATCCAGATGCAATGTTGAAAAGTCATAATGAGAAGGTGTTCAAGGGCATGAGTAGGACGGAAGAATTGCCTGCCATGTTGTGCAATCATGATGGGGCGATGGGGGATTTCGATGGGGGTTTGAGCGGGTGGGATAGGTGGATGATGAGGAATGTGTGGGCGAAGAAGTATAAGGAGGTGTGGAAGTTTGGGACTGCGGGGTGGGATAGGAGGAAGAGGGAGGTTTTGTTTGGTGGTCGTGTGTAGATGGTTTGCGAGATGCGGCGGGTGTTGTGAGCATGCGATAGGGTGGAGGCTTTGTTCGAGAAGTCTACGGGAAAGGAGATGGCTAGGATTTCAAGCATTTCTTTACAGTGGGTTGGAATTCAGAAGGTGGTGAGTCGGAGAGATGCTGGTATCGTCATATTACTGTCAAGTAGATTCAATGCCTTTAAACCATGGATGTTCCAATGCCTGACGAGCTGTAAGCCTCTGTGACGGGTCCAGATTGTTCAATCCTCGGATCAAGTCCTTGAACGTCAAGTCAACATCTGGCCACTCTGAGAACGGCACATATGGGATATAGTCTGCCGCCCGCTCATCCCAGAGCATTCCAAGGATCTCGCAATTTGTTTCCTCATCACCAACGTGCTTCATGAGTCCATTCAGCCCTTCCTTATCCCCAAAGTATGATATCTGGCGCTGCAGGCGAATGAACGCGGGTAGCGCGCCATTTGACTCGTGGAGTTTGAAGTCATCGTCAGGTCCTAATATGAAACGCCCGAGTATAGCGTAGATGCACTTGGCATGTTAGCAACGTGAAATAATCGCTTGTGTTAGGCACTTACTACCAGCCCAAATGAGTACAAGTCAGACGGCTTATTAAGCTCGCCCTTGAAATGGCCTTCAGGGCTGCGCCAATTATCATTTCCGGCCAGCATTCCCTTGATGCACCTAGGCTTTGGGAGATATGGCGCGTTCTCTAGATCAGCAATTTGTACCTTTTCGATAAGACCCTCTTGGTCAACATGGCGCTGATTGACCAAGATGTTATCAGGCTTGATATCTGCAGAGAGTAGTCAGTTATTCATGTTAACCATGAAAAAAATGAATCCTTGGAATCACCTAAGTGGACAACATCGCGATCGTGCATATCTGCAATACCTTGCAAAGTAGCGCTGAGAATTTTCTTTCGAGCTGGTACTGGTATCTTGTTCCGAACCAGACTTAGGAAATCATCATCCATGTATTCATATACAAATATGCGCTAATTCGGAATGGTCCACCTTTGTCGCCGAAACATGGCCCGAAGGGTACTGGCGGACGCTCGATCTCAGGCTCTGGGTTCGCGTAGGATGAGTAGGATTGCGCGTCGATGACGAGAAAGTCTTGCGCCCACAAACGGTCCAGTGTCGGTAGCATCGTATATGTCTCCTTGAAGTGCCGCTTCGCAGCTTCGACATCTCCTTCTGCGATGCCCAAATCTCGGCCGTCATACATCTCGATGCCCGCCCGATCTGCAATGCCGTCGAAGCCTTGGATCCACTCCCCACGTCCGGGCGGGTCCATGTCGGCGCGGAATTTTGCCATGAAATTTGCCCATTCGGCGTCGGTTTGGTTGTATGTGAGGCGGTAGCAGACAAAGCCCCATTTATGGGTTTTGGGATCGCGCCCGTTGGCGAGATAGAACTCCATGCGTCCTTTAAGGATGGAAATCCATTGTTCTTCAGCTGGGGGTGCGGGTGGACCACGAAGGGCGCTGCGGATCTCAGCGCGGTTGCGGCGGCCTTCATGATAATGTCCGATCAGAGTCTCGCGGTCTTGGAATCGTGGTGCGGCTGGTTGAGGGCCTTGTTTCATCTGCTTAACGAGCTCTGATATGTGCTTCGGTGGCTTTTGCTCCGTTGCAGCTTCTGCATCTTGCACTTTCAGCATTTTCTCCATGTATGTCCATGACTTTGTGGCGGCGAGTTTCTGGTAGAGATCGTCACGAATGTTGACAGGTAAGCGGGATGCCTTGTTAGATGGCTTGTGGCCCTTGAAACCCGTCATCGGTATGCCCAGAGCGTAGTCTACCTTCGATATCATAGAATTGAGGTCTTGTACGCACTCGTATAGCTTCTTTCCTGCGGTGCCAATAGCTTGTGATCATCTCCAGCGCTTTCGAGTGCAGCAGTGTACTCTTCAAACGCGCGGCTTTGCACTTCGTCGACCCGATCTACCAACCACTGATGCGTGCGGTCCGACATGGCTGCGATTCGAGCATGAAAGTACTCTGCCCACATGGCTGCGAGATCGAGTTTTTCGGGAATACCGTTCTTCTCGCGGCGATCATTGAGAGGCGCTGCAAACTCAACGTGCTTGTCGACCAGGAAGTTGAATCCAGCGCGCATACGATGCTGTACCGAGTCTTCATTCCACCATTCAAAGATGGCTAGAATGTCTTTGATCAACTCATGAGATTTCGGTAATTAGCTGGATCGTCCATCTGTCCTTGTAGCCAGCGGTTGCGATTCATCGGAGCCATGCCTTGCCACAACTTGGCTTGAAGCGGTAACAGTCGCGCCGGGAATTGTGCATACGGCGAGACGCTCAGACCAGTACCCTGATAGGGAGCTCCAAATAGAGGTGGGAGGATATCTTGACAGGAGCTATCGGTAATCTTCGTCGGGCCCTCAGCCCATCTATACTGAGGAGTGTAGAGAAGACCGAGCTCTTCCATCGTCATTGGAGGCGATGTTTTGGTGCCATCTGGAAGAAGGCCAGTAGTCGCGTAGTTGCAAAGTGGCTCAATTCATGCGGTGGGATGAGAGGTTCGACTACACAATGTTTAGTAAGGTTTGTTGATCAGTGGACTTTTGCTACTCACAGATCATGAGGTTTAGCAGCTGCTCGTGACTCCAGGTAGCATGGGAACCGAACCAATGCTTCGAAACGCGTTCCATCGCATCGATGTCCAAGTTGCGTAATTCATCGTCTTGTACATTGCTTTGACTGGGCGGTGTCCTACCATTTCCGCTCGTTGAGTATAATTGAAGTGGCCTTTGGGAGGTATTGATCTTTACGGCAGAGCAGAGAGGTGGTGTTCGCAAGCAGCGCGTACCAACCTTCAAGTCGCGCCGCGCGACTCTGCACAACTGTCAGAAAAACATCACCGTTGCATGTATTCCTTCTCAAGCATCGTGAGTTTGAGTCCTAGATGGACGATTGTGGCACAGTGTTGTGGTCGGGGTGTTAGCAGTTCAGCCGCCCCTGAAGCGGCAACATTGCAGCACGCCTGATAGAACTAATGCAACAAGACAGCTACACAATCTCAGTGACGACAAAACCCGATCAAAATAAAGCAGTGAATATCCCTAGGAAGCTTCCAATGATGTAACTCAAAGCAATCCCATCCGCAAACATTCTCTGCTAGCTAGTATTCAGCTTTGACCGAGACCCTAAATCATCAGACCCATCCACTCAGCGAATCCCACATTTGCAGAGCCACTTAGTGTCTTGAACCAAGATACATGTCCAGCGTGTGCATTCGCATGATTTTTGGCCTGTAGCACAGCTGCAGCAGTAGTCCTGTACTCCCCACACAGCGAGGCCACACAGCGAAAATCTAGACTCCCCTCATTGCAAATCTCCCTCCCACCCTCTGTACACAACACTCCAGTCATCATCTCTCCCCCTACCTCCTCTGTTGCTAACATCATAAGAGCCCCAAATCATCCAATCTTCATCAATCAAGCCTATCACATCTTGATTCCACGCATCGGTGATTTAGTAGTAGAATTAGCCGTTGCCATCTGTCCTAGATCAAGTCGGCTAGCCCGATGCAATGCTTTCTTTTTGCTAGTTTGGGGTGGTGTGGTTGATGGGGAGGGTGAATTGGTGTTGGGTGGGGAGGAGGGGAGGTTTGGCGGGCGACCCGTCGATTTTTGGCTGCACGAATGCATGATTAGAACAACTGCAGTGTCGGCATTTAGATTGAGTTAGTTTGCAATCATCTTGCGCTGTGGTGGTGGTGCGAGGTTTGTGGTGTGGTGCGGATGGGTAGGTCACGTGGATGCAGCTGGGTGCAACGACACCACGATACTTTGGATGCGTTGTCTCGGACGCCGAGGAACATCGGAGCTGGACATCGCAATGTCGACAAGGAGCCATGGTGATCAAACACACGGATTAGATTGATGGATCGGAGATGTTAGATTCTGTCATTTACATTTCATCATGACACCGAGATGAAGGGCTGAAAGTGGTTGTTTCTGGGTGATGCCCAGCAGAATAGTGGCCTGATTTGGTACTTCACTGTTTTCACATGTCATGGGTGAACTCATCTTTCGCCCTGTTTAGCATTTCTTCTTTTCAGTAGTTGACAATCTACAGGGTAGGCTGGTCATGTCAAGAATATAAAGTTATTGTAGCTCAGTCAGCTGATTGCTTGTCTTTGTCCAAGTTGCCCACGACGCTCAATTTGAATACAATCAGACATCTTCTACGATAAAGACCAGTCAGAAGAGAGAGCTCCGCAGTGCTTATGATCATGAGCACAAATGAAGAATGACAGAGTTCGGCGACGTGATCAAGCATATCCCCGCAGCAAATGTCTTTGCGCCGGGAACATGAAGGTTTGTAGATCCCGAGGATCGTGGTACCGGTACCTGACCAGTGTTTCAGAATCAGAGCGACATGACAACCAAGTTCGCGGTTTATGGAAGGGAGGGATGGCACTAATGCTAATCGAGGCAACGCACCACGCGAGTGCGGAGAAGTCTGGAATTTTGCAAGGCACGCGAGTAATCGGTTGCGTCATGCTCTGCCTGTCGGTGCAGGCGCACTGGAAGCTCGGGAAATTACGACTGGCGGTCGATCGGATTGCAAACGGTCAGCCTGAAACAGTGAAACGAGGGTCCAGGGTGACGTGTAGCTACTTCAACGGCTGGCGGGCTGAGGTGTAGTGACGTTAGTGTGATACAAGAACAAAATGAGCCTGCCACAGCAGTCAAGGGAAGCTAGCAGATCCTACTGCGGTCAAATGCCAACGTTTGCAAGTGTGTTTTCAGAAGGTTCAAATTCATGACCTCGTCCCTGACATGGCCAACTGACCAAAGGGATGTGGACCGACGAGAGCGTGAAACGCCTGATTGCGGTGCCACTACCATGTTGCCAACTCACGATTAGCTGGTTGGCACAGCCGACTTGGAGCTCGTTGCCAGCGGTTGTTACAAGAGATGGGCGCATGGAGGGGATCTAGGCCTGTGGCTCACTGCTTGCACCTGTTTCCCGATCCTGCACATGGCAAAGCAAGATCGTTGATCCATGATGGCCAAGGAGAAATTTCGAGTGTCGTGCCAAAACATGATTGGGTGAAGACGGAAAAGCAGAAGAGGCGTCCTACTTCGACTGCACGTATACCTAGCATGACGTTGTGGCTGGAAGAGTCTAGCCGGCTCCACAAGCTGAGAAGATGCATGCGGGGTCCGGTTGCTTGGTCAAAGGCAGCATCTTCAAGCTGTGATTGGCACAGCAAGAGAAAAGCCGTCAAAATAAAGGCTTGTTGAACGGGTTGTTGAGGATATGTACGCAGGAGACGCGAATTTTGCTTTCGGGATTGGCATGCCGTGCTGGACAAAGAACATGTGCTGACCGCCCCTCTATTCCGAAGTAGACCCATGACGGTAACAAACTTGAATCGAGAGTGTCGTGATGAGCTCAAATCGGATGCTGTCGGCAATCGCTGGCTGGTTGCACTGCAGGCGGGCTTTGGGGCTGGGTGTAGGTAACCTTGCGTGGTAGACAGCGTGAAGTCGAGGATGAGGACCAGCCATGCTTGATGCCCACAGACAGTCAGGACGCGGTTGCTGTGTCTATCCTAGGCGTAAGGAGAAATTGCTTGCGCTTGAAGCTGTAAGCTCTTTAATTGTGTGTCACAACGAGCAACAACAGAGGCTTGATGTTGCCACGCTGAAATGGTTGTTGAGGGTCCATGGGCAGTTTCTTGTACACACCGGAGCCTAGTTAATCTAGTTTGACAGGCGGGTGTGCTGCCACGATGACCATGTCTTCACCGGATCGATGCTCCTTGACGGGGTGTTTCACGTTATGTTTTCGACCATGGCACAACCGCTCCTAGATTTGACTTGTCAGCGACCAGACTCACGGTTCGTTACGAAGATGTGGTCGCGCCATGTTCCACTATGACGGATAAGCGAGAAGTCAAATCGCAGACTCGGGACCGTACAGGACGGCTGTTGCGGAGGCCAGAAATGGTCTCGGTCGCGGACGAGTCGATGTGGGACAACAGAAAGCCGTCAGTACAGTGGCAAAAGTGAAGCGTGCATCTGTTGATGAGCCGTGCTCGTGCCCCATAATAAGGTGGGCGCGGGCGGTGAATGGTTAGGAGGCCCGAAATGGAAGGAGATTTTCGTCGTCCCGCCGCGCCTACCCAAGCTCGGCTGGTGATTGGTAGCGCCTTCCCATAATAGCAGAGCTCCACCGCGTTACTCGCGTCATCCTGGCCCATGTCCATGAAAGGATGAAAGGGTGGGGACTGGGCGATGTCGTCTTCGCCAGCATGAGCCCGGCCAACGACTGCTGGAAGACATGTCTGCAGCTTGTTGCAACATGCAACATCAATGCATCAACTGTGTGTACTCGTACATGGCCCAAGATTGCTTGCAATCAAAGGAAATGATATCGTACGCTGGAGGGGAACATCAAACAAACCTCATCTCGCCCTTCTCCACATCTTGGCAATCACAATTAATCCATCTCCGACCTTTTCTGGTGTAAATCGCGCGTGTGAAGTGGTGAATCCTCGGCCGCCCCCCGTGCCGCGGACCCTGCCCAGAAGTAGAAGTGTTGATGTGATGCATGCACAACGGGAAAAGGCAACAGGGTCCTGGATTCCTGGAGACAGTGCACAAGTGTTGAAAAATTTCGCGTCGTCTGCAGTGTCCTCGAGCGCTCGAGAGGCTTGTCTCGCGGCTTGTTCCCGGCAAGCGAGGTACAGGGCGCAATTCGCAGTGGCGATAGGCGGACGCTCCATGGAGAGGCGGGGAACGTGTCGGTGAGCTTTCAACACCATGGAGCATGACCACTCAGTGCTCTTATCGTATGCAGGCAGGGGATGGGGACCCCTGCTGGGCTGCCCAGGCTCGAAATCCGTCGCTGAAGTGCTTCTTGGTTGCTGCACCAGAGACGGTGTACCCACCGCTCTTCACCATCTCCTGCAAACGGCTCAGCCGCAGGTGTGGGTTCGTTGAGCGGCGTCGTCGTGTGGTTGGACAGTGTCTGCCCTCGACGCAAGTCTCTAGCAGCAGCGCGTTCGTATTGCTGTGTGGCCTCGGAAATACGACCAGAGCATGTTAGATTGCCCGCAGCCGCGACGAATTGCTCTGTGGTGGATCCTGGAATGGGGCGAGCATGCGTTTGTGTGCTCGTTGCTCGGAAGCTACCAGGGCGTGGAATGGAGCAGAAAGCCATTAGGCGGTGACGGAGCATGAACCTCTGTTGTGCGTCTGCCCATGCATCGCGATGCTCCTTGCACGGCAACAGTGCCCTGCTTCTAATGTTGGAAGATCAACAAGCAGTTAGCAGTCAGAGCCCCAGAGGTCAAGCTTGGCGGGCCGCAATATGGAGCTGCAGCACAGCAGGGACGGCGCGAGCAATTGCTGTTATATCAACCGCGCTCGAGCACTCTATAGGCCGGGTGCAGGCTGGGGTCAGGCAGTGAAGCCGTGAACACGCCGCGCAGATGCGATTGAGAGGAGGGCGAGAAATCATTGCTCCCCTCAGTAGTAGGCCGAAGTGAATGGACGCCAGTGCACTGTGCACGTAAGCTGGCCTCTTCGCATCCACATCCAATCCACACTTGCACAACAGCAGCTGCAGTGCTAAGACTAAGAAGCACATCGCAATCCGCAACCCCATCCAGCAGCAGCGTCGACGAGCGTGAAAGTCGACTCCCGTGACAGCCTCCGAGTCCAGCTAGCACGGTGCCCAGCAGTCAGTCTACTGGCGTGAGCAGAGCCTAAGTTATTGATCCTTGATCCTCCATGTCTAGATTAGCGTGTGCAGCAGCGCATAGACCAGACTTTACCCCTTGAGCACAACTTCAACTCTTCACCCGCCAACGCCGACGCCTCACCCTCCATCCTCTATTATTTCCTTCTGCTTGTTGATTGACCGTTCGTCCTCTCCAGCGCAGTCACGTCGCCGCCATCTACACATCGTCCAATGCAGGTTTAATAGCCCTGCTCGAGGAGGCTTGGTACACGCTGCCATCTCCGTCGATTCACGACAGCCTCTCCAGAG
>Ga0265780_10008775_pt1 | contig 12234 bp, 11 predicted proteins | sample P1T30metagenome_FD_192432 | JGI IMG/M metagenome (GOLD analysis project Ga0265780, IMG submission 192432) | Plant litter microbial communities from East Loma Ridge, Irvine, California - P1 T30 | ecosystem: Environmental > Terrestrial > Plant litter > Unclassified | place: USA: California... | reverse complement strand
CGGATCGCAGCACCACAGGGTGCCGCGCGCCCCTTCGACGGAGACCGACATGAGCGACGCCGACATTCGCGACTATGCCAGCATCATCGATGAGGCCGACGATTACGTCGAGCCCGAGGTGCTGCCGTTGCCGCTCGACGCATGGCACCGTGCACAGGGCGCGCGGATGGTCGAGTTCGCCGGCTATCAGATGCCGATCCAGTATGACGGCATCATGGCCGAACACGCCTGGACGCGCGACTCGGCCGGCCTGTTCGACGTCAGCCACATGGGCCAACTCGTCTTCTCGGGCGAAGGTGTCGCGCACGCGCTCGAAACCGTGCTGCCGGGCGACATCGCCGGTCTCGGCGAGGGCAAGATGCGCTACTCGCTGCTGCTCGCGCAGGATGGCGGGATCCTCGACGATTTGATGGCCACGCGTCTGCCCGACGATCAGCCGTCGCCCTTCTCCGCACAAGACGTCGAGCCCGAGGCGTACGACCCGCTCCACCCGTCGCCGACCGCCAGCGGCAGCTTCTACGTCGTCGTCAACGGCGCGACCAAATATGACGATGTCAGCTATCTGATCGAGCATCTGCCCGACGACGTCACGATCAACATCCTAGAGGACCAGGCGCTGCTCGCGGTGCAGGGGCCCAAGGCGGTCGACGCGGTCGCCCGGATCGTTCCCGGCATCGACAGCCTCGTGTTCATGACCGCGGGCGCGTTCCACTGGAACGACGTTCCGCTCTGGATCAGCCGATCGGGCTATACCGGCGAGGACGGCGTCGAGATTTCGCTCCCCGCCGACCACGCCGTCGCGTTTGCCGATGCGCTGCTCGCACTGCCCGAAATCAAGCCGATCGGCCTTGGCGCGCGCGATTCGCTGCGTCTCGAAGCCGGTTTGCCGCTCTACGGCCATGATCTTGATCCCGAAATTACGCCGGTGATGGCGGACCTCGGGTTCGCGCTTTCGAAGCGCCGCCGCGAAGCCGCCGACTTCCCCGGCGCCGACCGTATCCTCACCCAGCGCGAGCATGGCCCCGCCACCAAGCGGGTCGGCCTGATCGTCGAAGGCCGCCAGCCCGCGCGCGAAGGGTCCGAGGTGATCGACGACACCGGCGCGCCGATCGGCCGCCTCACCAGCGGGGGCTTCGCGCCGACGCTCGGGAAGCCAATCGCGATGGCCTATGTGCCGCTCGCGCTGGCGACGCCGGGCACCCGCATCGAGATCGCACAGCGCGGCAAGGTCCATACCGCGACCGTCACCGCAATGCCCTTCATTCCCCACCGCTACGTCCGCGCAGGAGCCAAGTGATATGAGCCGTTTCTTCACGCAAGATCATGAATGGGTCGATGTCGACGGTGATGTCGGCACCGTCGGCATCAGCGAATATGCGCAGAGCCAGCTCGGCGACGTCGTGTTCGTCGAGGTTCCAGAGGCCGGCAAGCAGCTGACCAAGGGCGCCGATGCCGCGGTCGTCGAATCGGTCAAGGCCGCCTCGGACGTCTATTCGCCAGTGTCGGGCACCGTCATCGAGGGCAATGCCGCGCTCGCCGACGATTCGAGCCTGGTGAATTCGGACGCCGAAGCCGCGGGCTGGTTCTTCAAGCTGACGCTGAGCGATCCGAGCGAGCTCGACAGCCTGATGGACGAAGCTGCCTACGCAGCGTTCGTCGAAGGGCTTTAAACCGTCAAAGCCCCTCCCCTTCAGGGGAGGGGTTGGGGTGGGGCAGTGCGACAGACGCGCCGCCTGCGGACACGCCCCACCCCCAACCCCTCCCCTGAAGGGGAGGGGCAAGGAGACATCCCATGCGCTACCTTCCCCTGACCCAGCCCGACCGCGAGGCGATGCTCGCCGTCATCGGCGCCGCGACGATCGATGATCTCTTCGTCGACGTCCCCGAGGCCGCCCGCCTCGACGGCCCCGTCCGCGACCTGCCGATGCACGCGTCCGAAATGGCGGTCGAACGCCACATGTCGGCGCTCGCCAAGAAGAACCTCACCGCAGGCGAAGCGCCGTTCTTCCTCGGCTGCGGCGCGTACAAGCATCACGTTCCCGCCAGCGTCGATCACCTGATCCAGCGCGGCGAGTTCCTGACCGCCTACACGCCCTACCAGCCCGAGATCGCGCAGGGCACGCTGCAGATGCTGTTCGAGTTCCAGACGCAGGTCGCGCGGCTGCTCGGCACCGACGTCGCCAATGCGTCGATGTACGACGGCTCGACCGCGTGTTGGGAAGCGATCGTGATGGCACGTCGCATCACCAAGCGCGGCAAGGCGATCCTGTCGGCGGGTCTTCACCCGCATTACGTGTCGGTGGCGAACACGATGGCCAAGTTCACCGGCGACGTGCTCGACACGACCGACCCGCGGCTGGTGCCCGAGATGGACCTCGACCGGCTGATCGAGAAGATCGACGACGATACGTCGTGCGTCGTCGTCCAGTATCCCGACATCCTCGGCCGCATCGCCGATCTGCGTCCGCTCGCGGATGCGTGCCACGCGAAGAAGGCGCTGCTGATCGCGGTCGTCACCGAGCCCGTCTCGCTCGGCGCGATCACCTCGCCCGGCGAGATGGACGCGGACATCGTCGTCGGCGAAGGGCAGTCGCTCGGCGTCGGCCTCCAGTTCGGCGGACCCTATGTGGGCCTGTTCGGCTGCAAGGACAAATATGTCCGGCAGATGCCCGGCCGGCTCTGTGGCGAAACCGTCGACGCCGATGGCCGACGCGGCTTCGTGCTGACGCTGTCGACGCGCGAGCAGCATATCCGCCGTGAAAAGGCGACGTCGAACATCTGCACCAACTCGGGGCTCTGCGCGCTGGCCTTCTCGATCCACATGACGCTGCTGGGTGAAGCGGGCCTCCGCGAACTCGCCGAGGTGAACCATGCGGGTGCCGTGGCCGCCGCCGAGCGCCTGTCGCAGATCCCCGGCGTCGAGCTGATCAACGACAGCTTCTTCAACGAATTCACGCTGAAGCTACCCGTCGAGGCGCGTCCCGTCGTCCGCACGCTCGCCGATCGCGGCATCCTTGCGGGCGTCTCGCTCGGGCGGCTCTATCCCGGCAAGGACGACCTCGCGAACGGGCTCGTCGTCGCCGTGACCGAAACGACCACCGCGGAGGACGTCGAAACGCTTGCGTCCGCACTCCAGGAGATACTGGCATGAGCGATCGTTTATTCCCGTTCGTGCCGAGTAGAGATCGAGCCTGTCGAGGACTCGTATCGAGGCACCTGTCTCTCGATACGGCATCTCGACAAGCTCGATGCCTACTCGAAACGAACGGAATGGTTTGGGAGATACTGGCATGAGCATCAACCAGAGCGGCTGGCGCCCGACCGCGCCCGAGCAGGGCAAGGGTAACGTCCCCGCCAGCGTCACCGGCAACAAGGCGCTGATGCTCGAGGAAGCGTTGATCTTCGAGATCGGCGATACGCACACGACCGGCGTCGACTTTGCGCCTCCCTCTCCCCTCCGGGGAGAGGGGCGGGGTGAGGGGCTGCCCAGCAATGCTGCACCCGGAACGACCCTTCACCCAACCCTCTCCCCGGGGGGGAGCGGGCTATCGCGTCTCGGCAGCCTCGCACGCAAGGCCCCGATCGGCCTCCCCGGTCTGTCGGAGCCGGAAACCGTCCGCCATTACACGCGTCTGTCGCGCCAGAATTACGGCATCGATCTCGGCTTCTTCCCGCTCGGCTCGTGCACGATGAAGCACAACCCGCGCCTCAACGAGAAGATGGCGCGGCTGCCCGGTTTCTCCGACGTCCACCCGCTCCAGCCGGTCGACACGGTGCAGGGCGCGCTCGAGGTCATCCACCAGCTCGCGCATTGGCTCGTCACGCTCACCGGCATGACCTCGGTCGCGATGAGCCCGAAGGCGGGCGCGCATGGCGAGCTGTGCGGCATCCTCGCGATCCGCGCCGCGCTTGAGGCCAAGGGTGAGGGGCACCGCAAGATCATCCTCGTCCCCGAGAGCGCGCACGGCACCAACCCCGCGACCGCGGCGTTCGCGGGTTATAGCGTCGAGGATATTCCCGCCACCGCCGAGGGCCGCGTCGACACCGCCGCGCTGAAGGCACGCCTCGGCCCCGACGTCGCAGGCGTGATGATCACCAACCCCAACACCTGCGGGCTGTTCGAGCGCGACATGCGCGAGATTTCGGACGCGGTGCACGCGGCGGGCGGCTTCGTCTATTGCGACGGCGCGAACTTCAACGCGATCGTGGGGCGCGTCCGGCCGGGCGATCTTGGCATCGATGCGATGCACATCAACCTGCACAAGACCTTCTCGACCCCGCATGGCGGCGGCGGTCCGGGTTCGGGTCCGGTGGTATTCTCGGCGGCGCTCACGCCCTACGCGCCGCTGCCGTTCGTCGAGAAGCAGGGGGACCAGTTCGTCCTGATCGAGGAAGAGAATGCCGACGAACATCACGCCGGCAGCTTCGGCCGCATGGTCGCGTTCCATGGCCAGATGGGCATGTTCACGCGCGCGCTGACGTACATCCTGAGCCACGGCGCGGACGGCCTGCGCCAGGTTTCGGAGGATGCGGTGCTCAACGCGAACTATATCCTGCGCAGCCTCGACGACACTCTCGACGCGCCGTTCGGCCCGTCGGGTCCGTGCATGCATGAGGCGCTGTTCTCGGACTCGGGCCTCGCCGCCGGTTTCTCGACGATCGACATCGCGAAGGGGCTGATCGACGAGGGCTTCCACCCGATGACGATGTACTTCCCGCTCGTCGTCCACGGCGCGATGCTGGTCGAGCCGACCGAGACCGAGTCGAAGGCGGCGCTCGACCAGTTCATTGCCGCGCTCCGCTCGGTCGCCGAACGCGCCAAGGCGGGCGATCCGAGCCTCAAGACCGCGCCGCACTTCGCCCCCCGCGCGCGCCTCGACGAGACGCTCGCGGCACGCAAGCCGGTGCTGGTCTGGAAGGACCCAGCGCCACTCGCACAGGCGGCCGAGTAAGACGAACTCCTCCCCGGCCGCCGCCGGGGAGGGGCTTTGCCGTACGCCCCCTTTACTCCCGCTGTGTTGTGACCATACTACACCGCAAAGGGGTAAGGTCGCAGGGGGGAATCGATGCAGGCGAACGATGTTCAGGGCTGGATCAGCTACGCGATCACGGCGGTCGTCATCGCGGTGGTCTTTGCGGTCCGCTGGCGGCGGATGAGCGTGGCCAAGCCGCTCAAGCTCGAACGACTCTGGGTCTTCCCGGCCTTTTATGCCGCGGTCGCACTTTACATGGCGGTGATGTACCCGCCGCGCGGTCTCGCCTGGCTGTTCTGCGCGTTGGCGCTCGTCATGGGCGCGGCGCTCGGCTGGCAGCGCGGCAAGATGATGCGGATCACGGTCGACCCCGACAGCCATGCGCTCAACACGACGTCGTCCCCTGCTGCGGTGCTGTTCCTCGTCGCGATCGTCGCGATCCGCTCCGGGGCACGGATGGTGATCGGTGACGGCCACGCGCTGCACCTCGACCCGTTCGCGATTACCGACATGCTGGTCGCGCTCGCGCTCGGCCTGTTCACCACGCAACGGATCGAGATGTATTTGCGTGCGAAGCGGATGCTCGAAACTGCGCGCGTCCTGCCCACTCCGTCATCCTGACTTTCGTCAAAAGGACGGGCTCGCCAGTGGACGGGGAGCCTTCAAGCGATCGCGCGATCCGTCTCGTCCTGCCGGCGGACATGCTCGCGCCAGACGATATACAGCCCGCTCGCGACGATGATCGGTGCGCCGAACCACGTCGCCTCGGCGGGCAGCGTGTCGAACACCAGCCAGCCGAGCAATGTCGCCCATAACAGGCTCGAATAATCCATCGGCACCACCACCGACACCGGCCCGAGCCGCAGCGACGTCGTCATCGCGATCTGCGCGAGGCCTCCCGCGATCCCGACGGTCGCGAGACACGCCCAGGTGATGGCGTCATGCGGCTGCGCGGCCTGTGCGTAGAATACCGACAACGGGATCAACGACAGCGCGGAGAACCAGAACACCGTCGTCAGCGCGCTCTCGGTCTTGCCGATCTGCCGGAGCAGGATCGACACGCTCGCCGTCCCGAACGCGCCTGCCAGTGCACAGCCCGCGCCCCACAGGGGAAAGTGATTGCCGCCCGGCTGCGCGACGATCAGGACACCCGCAAACCCGGCCGCCACCGCGCCCCAGCGGTGCCACCCGGTCGGCTCGCGCAGCACCAGCGCGCCGAGGATCGTCGCGAAGATCGGCACGGTGAAGCCGATCGTCGTCGCCTCCGCCAGCGGCAGCGCGACGATCCCGTTGAACGTGAACGCCATCGCCGACAGCCCGACGATCGCGCGGATGATGTGCGCGGGCAACCGCTTGGTCGCGATCGACGGCAGACCGGGTCCGGCAAGGATCACCGCCGACACCAGCAGGCACGCGCCGAACTGGCGGAAGAACAGGATCTCTGACACGCTCGCGCCGTGGCGTTCGGCCAGCTTGATCGCGGTGTTCATCAGCGCGAAGATCACGACCGACAGCAGCCGCATGCCGATGGCGGGGAGGATGCGGTCTGAGGGCATTGTCTGCACCTACGCAAACCGCGCCCGCGATCCCACCCGAAACATCCGTCATCCTGACGAAAGTCAGGATCCAGAGCCAGAAGCGCTGCGGGCGGTACCCTGGGTCCTGACTTTCGTCAGGATGACGGGCGGGGGTGGGACGCCGCTCGCAACGCATAGTGACGAACCCGGCCGCAGCCGCTATCCGCGACGCCATGATAAAGCGCGCACTCCCCGTCACCCGCGAGGCGGATTTCTCCGCCTGGTACCAGGCCGTCATTTCGGAAGCCGACCTCGCCGAGGAATCGGGCGTCCGCGGGTGCATGGTTATCCGCCCCTGGGGCTATGGCATCTGGGAGCGTATCCAGCGGCTGCTCGACGACCGGATCAAGGCGACGGGGCATGAGAATTGCTATTTCCCGCTCTTCATCCCGCTCTCCTATTTCGAGAAGGAGGCAGAGCACGTCGACGGGTTCGCCAAGGAAATGGCGGTCGTCACGCACCACCGGTTGAAGGCCGACGGCTATGGCCGGCTCGTGCCCGATCCCGACGCCAAGCTCGAGGAGCCGCTGGTCGTGCGCCCCACGTCCGAGATGGTCATCGGCGCCGCGTTCGCGCGCTGGGTCCAGTCATGGCGCGACCTGCCCGTGCTGATTAACCAGTGGGCGAACGTCGTCCGCTGGGAAATGCGCACGCGCATGTTCCTGCGCACGAGCGAGTTCCTCTGGCAGGAGGGGCATACCGCGCACGCCACCCCACAGGAGGCGCGCGACGAAACGCTCAAGATGCTTGAGGTCTACCGTGACTTCGCCGAGGAATGCCTCGGCCTCCACGTGATCGCCGGCGAGAAGCCCGAGAACGAGCGCTTTCCGGGCGCGGTCGCGACCTATTCGATCGAGGCGATGATGCAGGACGGCAAGGCGCTCCAGGCGGGCACCTCGCATTTCCTCGGCACCAACTTTGCGTCGGCGCAGAACATCCGCTTCCAGAACGCGGCCGGCGAGTTCGAGCTCGCCAACACGACGAGCTGGGGCGTGTCGACGCGGATGATCGGCGGCGTCATCATGGTGCACGGCGACGATGACGGGCTGCGCGTGCCGCCGATGATCGCGCCGTGGCAGGTGGTGATCGTGCCGATGCTGCGCGACAATCCCGACGACGCGGCGATCGTCGATTATTGCAAGTCGCTCCAGGCCGAACTCGCCAAGCAGTCCTCGCTGGGCGAGCCGGTGCGTGCGCTGCTCGATCTCAAGCCTGCCAAGGCCGCGACCAAGCGCTGGGGCTGGGTCAAGAAGGGGGCGCCGATCATCATCGAGGTCGGCGGGCGCGACATGGCGGGCGGCAACGTCTCGGTCATTCGCCGCGATCGCCTCTATCGTGAGGACGGCAAGCTCGACAGCAACGCGGTCGCCCGCACCGACTTCGTCGCCGAGGTCTCGGGCATGCTGCACGACGTGCAGGCGGCGCTCCACGTCGAGTCGATGAACCGCCTGAAGGCCAACATCGTCCCCGTCGACGATTTCGCGGCGCTCGAGGCGCACTTTGCGGACGGCATCAAGAACCCGGTCTGGGTCGACGTCCGCTGGTCCAAGCCCACCGGCGCCGCGCTCGACAAGGTCGTCGAGCGGCTGAAGGCGCTGAAGCTCACGATCCGCAATGCGCCGATGGGACAGACCGGCCAGGATAATGGTCCGTGCATCTTCACCGGCGAGCCCTCGGTCGAGCGCGTCCTGATCGGGCGTGCCTATTGAGCCGTGGCCTGCGCCGCCGGTCGCGTGGGCCGCGCGGCGTTCGTCGCCGATCCCGCCGCTTGCCGGGATGACAGCGTGCCGGCGGTTGCGGTCGACAAGGCGGCGGGCGCGCGAGTCAGCGGCGGCAGGGTCTCCAGATGCGCCTTGCCGTGCTGGTTGATCAGCGTGACGTGCCCGGTGTTCGCCGAAGCCACCGCCTTGAGGAACGAACGGGGCTTTTTCATCAGCTTCGGATGCTGAAGCCCGGTCAGGCCGACGCGCCGGGCGGCTTCCTGAACGAAATGGACACAGTTGCGATCGCCGAGCCGGTATTCGCTGCTGCCCGTGGCGCCGCTCCATTCGGCCGCCAGCGCGACGATCGCCGCATATTGCGCATCCGTCATCACGACCGAGAACTGCGCGTTGCTGCCCTTGATGTACGACGGCGTCGCCACGTCGAGCGCACCCGCGACCGGACCGAACAGCAGCGCCGGGCTCAGCGTCTTTGCGGTAAAGCCATAGTTGACGTCCACCGGCGCACCGCCGGCGTCAGGTACGCCGCGTAGCGTCACGAACGCATGGGGAAAGCTGTTGCCGAGTTCATGGCTCCAGAACGTGATCGTCACCGCCGCTTGGGCAGGCTGCGCGACGAACAGGAAGAGGAGGAGCGCGGCGAACTGCTTGATAAGTCTCATGATATCGGATGCTAGCGCCGGTTGTGGGCGCTGTGCAACATCGCGCAGCCATGCTGCGGTTCAGGGATGGGGAGCGCTCTGCGATGCGGCGGCGGCAGCCGCTGCCGCGCTGTTTTCCGGACGTATGTAGATCGATGCGAGTGTCGGCACGGCGTCACGGAGGCGTGTCTCCAGCACCTCGATGATCGCCTCGCCTTCACCCATCGTCACCGAGTCGTCGAAATCGGCGCTGATCGCTGCGAAGATGCTGTCGGGAGCGGTGTGAATTGTGCGGACATGGTTCACCGCGAGGATCGCGGGATGCGCCTGCACGATCTCGCGGATCGACGCGATGATCGCAGGGTCTGCCCGCTCGCCGATCAGAAGCCCCTTCGATTCGCGCGCGAGCAGGACCGCGACCAGTGCCAGGATCAGGCCGATTGCGATCGATGCCGCACCGTCGATCCGCGGATCGCCGAACGCATGGCTCGCCCAGACGCCCAGCGCAGCGATCACCAGTCCGGCGAGCGCCGCCGAATCCTCGAACAGGACGATGAAGCCCGCGGGATCCTTCGACTGATGGACTGCCTGCCACCAGCCGAGGTCGCCCTTCGCGCGCGAGAATTCGCGCACCGCGATCGTCCAGCTCGTCCCCTCGAGCAGCGCCGAGACGCCGAGGACGACATAGTTGATGAGCGGATCGCTGAGCGGCTCGGGCGCGATGATGTGCCGATAGCCTTCGTAGATCGATACGCCCGCGCCGACCGCGAAGATCAGGATGGCGACGACGAACGCCCAGAAATACAGCTCGCGACCATAGCCGAACGGATGCGCGGTATCCGCGGCGCGCTTGGCACGCGACTGGCCATAGAGCAGCAGGACCTGGTTGCCGCTGTCGACGAGCGAATGAACGCCCTCGGTGAGCATCGAGGACGAGCCGGTGATCCCGGCGGCGACGAACTTCGCGACGGCAATCCCGACATTGGCGGCAAGCGCGCCGTACAGGACGATGTCGTCCTTGATCCTCGTCATCAGTCCGTCGGTCATCGGGAATCCTGCGCGGGTGCGAAAGCCGGTTCCATACGAGAAAGCCCGCCGATGGATAGTCCATCGACGGGCTTTTCTTTCCAGTGGGTTAGGGACGGATCAGCCCAGGCGACCGAGGCGGTGATACAGCGCGCTGAGCCGGCTCATCTTCCTGTCGTCGACCGCGACCTTGGGGATCAGTTCGCCGATCGCTTCCTTGAGCAGCGCGAAATCCTCCGTCGAGAAAACGGCGCGAGCGCGGGCGGGTTCGTTCGTCATGGGTTTCCTCCGTCGTGTTTGTCTTTGTCGCCTCCTTTACACTCGATCGTGTACGGGAAGCGGCAATGCATCTGTAAAGCCTGACAAAGCGGGTCGTGGACAGAGTAGACCACCGAGGCACGGCGTCGGGCTGTCGCCCCGGGTTGCGTGCCTCGTGTAGTTCTGTAAAGTTCGTGACAGAACGGAGAGCCGTATGGCGGATCGAAAATTGTTGGCGGGGCATGCGATCCGGCGGTTGCGGCGCGGCGCCGGCCTGACGCAGGCCGCGATGGCGGACATGATGGCGATCAGTCCGAGCTACCTCAATCTGGTAGAGCGAAACCAGCGACCGATCTCCGCCGCGCTGCTCGTGAAGCTTGCCGAAAGCTTTGATTTCGATCCGCGCGCGTTGGCGGCCGGCGAGCCGGGCGGCGGCGCGGACGCGATCCGCAGGCGCCTCGCCGATCCGATGTTCGCCGATCTCGAAATCGATCGCAACGAGGTCGAGGAATGGCTTGCGAGCGCGCCCGGCGGGGCAGAGGCATTCGCGCGCGTCTTCGACCGGATCGGAAGCGCGGGTGACGCGGCAGTGCCGGATGATCCCGTCGGGCTGGTCCGGCGCGAGATCGAACGCTGGCGGAACCATTTCGCCGACCTCGACGCCGCTGCCGAGGAACTTGCCGACGAACTTCGCCTCGGCGCAGGGGATCTGTACGGCGCGATCGCCGAACGGCTTCGCGCCAGGCACGGGATCACGATCCGGGTGCTCCCCGCCGACGTGTTGCCCGATACCTTGCGCCGCCTCGATCTTCACGCCCGGCAGCTGCAGCTGAGCGAGGTGCTCGATCCCGCGTCGCGCACGTTTGCCGTCGCGTTCCAGCTTGGCCAGATCGAGGCGCGCGCGGATATCGATTCGCTCGCGAAGGGCGCGGCGTTTTCGGATCGCGCGGCGGAACGCCTGTATCGGCGGCATCTGCTCAGCTATTTCGCGGCGGGCGTGATGATGCCCTATGCGCGGTTCCTGCGCGGGTGCGAGGCCACCGGTTATGATATCGAGCTTCTGCAGCGACGGTTCGGCGCAGGGTTCGAGCAGGTCGCGCATCGTCTGACCACGCTGCAGCGCGTCGGCGCGCGCGGTCTGCCGTTCTTCATGATCCGGATCGATCGCGCCGGACAGGCATCCAAACGCTATCCCGGCGCAAGCGGCGCGGCGCTGGTCGAGGGGGTGGGGCGTTGTCCGCTCTGGCAATTGCACCACGCCTTTGATCGGCCGGGAAGTCTGGCGGTCCAGCTTGTGGAACTCGAGGACGGTGCGCGGTGGCTGACGATGGCACGGACCGTGACGCCGCAGGGGCGACGGTTCGGCGCGGTACGCGCGGAGTTCTCGATCGGGCTCGGCGTGCAGGCGTCGCTTGCCACCGGGCTGGTCGCGGCGAGCGGCATCGACCTGGCCGGAGCCGCTATGCCGATCGGCCTTGGCTGCCGCGCCTGCTTCCGCGGCGATTGCCCGCAGCGTTCGGCGGCCCCCGCGGGGCGCGCGCTGATCGTCAACGAGCGGGAGCGCCGGACGTCGGCGTTGACCTTTGCCGGAGACTGATCCGTCCAAAACCCCTCGCACAAGAATATTTGAACCGATGCGAGGCCAAATCCCAATCTGGTCGTTTATGGGGGGACCAAGCCAATCCCTCTGATTTCACGAGGCAAATTGGCGCGTAGCGGTCGAGTTTTTCCACGGGGCCTCCACCTTGAACATGTTTCCACCCATCAGGGACCCCGAAGCGGGTGTTGTCCTGATCGTCGAAGATCATCTGCTGGTGCAGATTACCGCGACCGCGCAGATCGAGGACGCCGGGATGGCGACGCTCGTCGCGAACGACGCCGACGAGGCGCTGCAGATTCTCGCGACACGCAACGACGTACGCACCGTCTTCACCGATATCGACATGCCCGGGACCATGGACGGGCTGGCGCTCGCGATGGTGGTGCGCGAGCGCTGGCCCGATATCCGGGTCGTGGTTACGTCCGGCGGGAAGCCGCG